>WNFC01000225.1_pt1 | contig 108556 bp, 109 predicted proteins | sample 5400541 | NCBI WGS metagenome assembly WNFC01 (sample SAMN13153342, study PRJNA577476) | soil metagenome | isolation source: 120 cm saprolite under Douglas fir tree site 2 hole 2 replicate 1 | place: USA:California | collected 2015-04-18
CGGTACCGCGCGACCGTACAAACCAGCGCGTCACGATCGCCGTCGACGGGATGAGGATGCAGGCAATGCCCGCGGCGCCGAGAACGCCGAAGCACAGGTAGTACTGCGTGAGCGAGGTCACCTAGCCCGTGAGCCCGAGGGCCACACCGAGCACCAGCCCGCCGATCGTCACGACCGTGCGCACGCCCCGGCGGTCGTAGAGCCAGCCCGCCACCGGCGCGAAGACCACGAAGCAAAGCCAGCTCAGCGAGTAGCCGAGCGCGGTCGGGCCGCGTCCCCACGCGAACTCCTCCAGGATCGCGACATAGAAGAGGGCGAACGTGGACCGCGCCCCCCACGCGAGGGCATTCACGGCCGTGGACAGGCCGACCACCATCCATCGGTAAGACCCGGGCCCGCGCATGGACGTCGGCATCCTGTCTCCGAGACTGGGCGGAGCGAGGGTCCTTGTAAAGCACGAATGAATCGATTACCATCGAACTATGGATGCGGACTTGAACATCGCGGCCGTGGCCGCGCTCATCGGTGATCCCGCGCGGGCCCGGATGCTCACGGCCCTGATGGATGGACGGGCGCGAACGGCGAAAGAGCTTGCGTACGGCGCGGCCGTCACGCCGCAGACGGCGAGCAGTCACCTCGCGAAGCTCCTGGGGGCGCGACTGCTCGCCATGGAGCGCCAGAGCCGCCATCGCTACTTTCGTCTGGCCGCGCCGAGTGTCGGACAGGCGGTCGAGGCCCTGATGGCGGTTTCGCCGCCTCGACCTCGAGTGGCGGCCTCCGCGGGGCCCCTCGATGGCCTGCGTCTAGCGCGGACCTGCTATGACCATCTCGCGGGCCGGCTCGGGGTGAGGGTGACGGATGCCATGGTGCGCCGTCAGCTCCTGAAGCCCACGGGTCGCGACTTTCTCTTGACGGCCTCCGGCGCGCGCTTCCTTGGGCGACTGGGCGTGGATGTGGAGACAGCCCGCAAAGAACGCCGGGCATTCGCGCGCCAGTGTCTGGACTGGAGTGAGCGCCGCGCGCACCTCGCAGGCGCTCTGGGCGCCGCCGTGGCGCGCCGCTGCCTGGACCTTTGCTGGGCGTCTCCCGTCGACGAGGAGCGAACGCTCACGCTGACCCCGCAGGGTCTGCGCGGGCTCCGAAAGTGGTTCGGCATCAGCTGGAAACGCTGAGCGAGCGGAGGCCGCGTGTTCCTGGTTACCTGCCCCGATCGTGGCCCTTTCCGTGACCCTTGCCGCGCTCCTCTCTCTCTTCGTCTCCCCGGCCCCTCCATTCGCGCTTCTCCGACCACTCCCGTCCCCACTCGTCGCCCCATCGCGGAGGCTGGTGCTTGGCCCACTGCTTCCAATGCCCAGGGGGGATACGGTAATAGTTCACCGGCACGAACAGGAGGGGCCGGGGCACGACCTGCGGGGTGACGACGATCCACGGGCCGTTGTATCCGGTGCTCACGTGCCAGCCGCCATTGGCAAAGGCCCAGTACTGGCCGCTGTAGAAGAAGATGTTGGCGGGGGCGGCCGGCGCGTACTGGACCGCGCGCACCTCCGGTACGACAACCAGCTGAGGGGGCCCCGGAAGATGGATGCCGATGTCGACGTGCACCTGAGCGTGGGCCGGCGTAATCAGGACAAACGCCAGCAGAGCGACGATGAACACGTACATGAGTGCTCCCCCTGTCATCTGAGGTAGTTCCGCCCGACGCAAACGCACCGGACACGTCAAGGCTACCTCATCAGGCTCGAAATCGGCGCGCTTCGGTGAAGCCGCGGACGGAGCGGAGCTGGGTCGCCAGGGGATGGGTCATGGGCGGTCGAGCGTCTGTTTCATGACGCCGGCGGCTTGCTCGATCATCCCCCGAATGCCACCGGCCATCTCGTTGGGCAGGAGGTCGGCGATCCACACGAGCCGGCTGCCTCCCACACCGTGGGCAAAGACCTGCACCGACGCGTTGTGGTGGGTGAGCCGCCCTCCCACCACGGCCCACACGAGCCTCCGCGCCTCGTCGTCGAGGTCGACGATCAGCTCGCGCGCCACCATGCCGTTGCCGAAGGTGACGACGCGGGCCCCCTCTTCGAGGCGCGTGTCGACGACGAAGCCCGGCACGAGGCACGTGTGCAACGCGCCCACGTCGCGAACCGCCGCCCACACTTTTTCGGGACTGGACTGGAGCAGGATTTCCTTGCGGATCGAGGCCATCGGTATGTCTCCTGTTTGCCGGTCGGCGTCTGGCGCCTCGGCAGTGTTGCCGGCGGGCGTGCCCCGGATGTCCGTATCGTGCAGGGCCGCAGGAGATTGCTTCTTGGCAAAAATTGCGGTCAGGGCAGCCGAGCACCGCTCGCGTTGGACGCCCATGCGCTCACCGGTCGCCCGGGAATCGGGCGGTACCCGAGTCATCGGCGACGACGGGCGGCAGTCAAGGCGACGGAGGCGGGCTTGGCAGGCTCCGTCAACTCGCTAAGTGGCTAGTTCGATAGGGGCGCCGTAGTGGCCCGATGCTTGCTCTCCCATAGGGTCGACTACCGCATTCATCCGACGGGTGAACCCGTCGCCTGGGAAGGAGCCGCCTCGAGCGGCCGCGGCGAAGCGACCTACGACATCACGAGTGCCCGGGCTGCTGAGGCTCGAGGTACCAGACGAGAGGAGACATCTTGACGACCTTCTGGAGTTCGAGACGGAGAACCCTGAGTACGCAGGGCGGCTTCACGCTCATCGAGCTGATGATCGTGGTGGCCATCATCGGTATCCTTGCCGCCATCGCGATCCCGCTGTATGCCAACGTGCAGACCCGCGCCCGCGTTGCCAAGGCCCAGGCCGACTCCCGGACCCTCGGCTCGGCCATCGCCATCTTCAGCGCCCACATGGGCGCGCTGCCGGCCGCGCTCACGGACCTGACCCAGCAGACCACCAACGGGCTCGGCCAGGCCGCGGGCCCCTTCGTCGCCCGTGTCCCCACGCCTCCCCCGGGTGGCTCACCTGCCTGGTCGGGTGCCTACACCTATACGTCGAGCAGCACCGGCACCTTCTCGGTTACCGCCAACGGCGACGGCACCACCATCACCGTTCCGTAACGCCGGCCTTCGCGTGTCGTCCGTGAGAGCCCGGGCCAATCGGGCTACGCTCTCCGGACGGCCCGTGGGCCGCGACCCCTCAGGCCCCCTCCCCCTTCTCGTCTGATTCCCGATTGCCGATCAGCTTCACCCACGTCTTCGCGTTGAAGTGATACTGGTAGATCACGCCGTCCTCGTCGAGGGCGAAGAGGTCGTTCTGCGATGCGCAGATCTGGATGAACTTCGCCATGCGTGGTCCTCCCTGAGGATTGCCTCGTGAGCATGACCGGTGGAGCGGTGATCGTCTGACGCGTTCACGGGTTCCGCGGTGAACGGCGACGGGCGGGGCGTGATCCGGGTCAGAGACCCTTGAGCTTCTCGTTCATCTCGGCCAGGCGCCGGTGCGTCTCCTGGCGATGGGCCTCTTCAGCCGCACGCCACGCGTTCATGGCCTTGTCCTCTTCGACGAGGGTCGCATTGGCGGCGGCCATCCAGACTCCGATGTGCGCGATCCACTCTGGGATGGCGCGCTCCTCGCTGTGGAAGAAGAGCTCGGTCTTGTCGATGGACACGGCCGCGGGCTGGAGGGCGCCGGCCACCGGCTTGGCCGACTTGAACGCGTTGAGCCAGCCCTGCGTGGGCACGGCGTCGAGCCGGATGACGAGCCGGTAGACGTCATCCTTGATCTCGAGCGCCCTCGGGGTGCCGACCCTGTTGATCTGCTCCATCGCGGATCGTCCGGCTGTTCCGACTACCGCGTCACACCCTGCCGGGCGCGCATGAGCCAGACCAGGCCCAGGTCCTTCTCCGTCCAGCCATGCGTCCGCAGATGGGCGACCCAGGCCTTGACGGTGGCCGCGGAAACCTGCGCATCGGCGGAATCAACTTCGATGCGGCCGGGGCAACGGACATCCTTCGGGAGAATCTGCGGCAGCGGCGCGGGCACAGTGGCCATGGGCGATGTCCTTGTCGACGGCGGCGCCTTCGGGCCCGAGGGGTGGGCTGCCCGGACAGCGGCGACGGGAGAGAGAGGCGGAGCAGGCGAGGTCTCGAGAAGGCAGCGGGGGCGCGGGGTCCGCCGGTCTCTTCCGCGAAGAGGACTCTAGTATACGGGAAAGTCAGCCCACCGGTCGCATTGTGTTCCTCTGCTCCCGCGCAGCTTTACTCGCCCCGGAAGATCGGGCGGCGCTTCTCCAGCATGGCCCGGCGCCCCTCGCTCGCGTCGGCGCTGGTCCGGGCCCGGCTCGCGAGCAGGTCGAGATCGTCGTGACTGATGCTGCCGCGCTGCGAGATCGCGCGCAGCACCGTCGCCTTCATCCCCTGGAGCGAGAGCGGGGCATTGGCGGCCACGGCGCGCGCCAGCTCGTACGTCGCCTCCTCGACCTGCGCCGCCGGCACCACCCGGTGCACCATGCCGATGTCCCGCGCCCGCGTGGCCTCGATGGGCCGGCCCGTGAAGAGCAGCTCGCGCGTGTGCGACGGCCCGATGATCTCGACGAGCTTCTGCCCGAGGGGGAAGGGCACCACGAGCCCGATGCGCGCCAGGGGCATGCCCAGGCGCGCCTCCTCGGCGGCCACGCGCAGGTCGCAGTGCAGGGCCAGCTCGCAGCCTCCCGCGATGGCGTCGCCGTGGATCATGGCGATGGTGGGATGGCGCGAGCGCTCGACGCGCTGGAGCGTCTGGATCACCCCTCCCTCGGGATCGCCCGCCGCCCCGCGCTGCTCCTCCATCTCACGCAGGTCCATGCCAGAGCAGAAGGCCGGGCCCGCGCCGCGGACCACGATCACGCGCACCTCGCGTGAGGAATCGAGCTCGTCGAAGCGGGCGCTCAGGGCCTGGAGGAGCGCCCGGTTCATGGCGTTCCGCTTCTCGGGGCGATTGAGGGTGACGCTGGCGATGCCGTCCATGATGCTCACGAGGACTTCGTCGGCCATGGGCTCCTCGTTCCGGGCCTGCGGCGCTGGCAATTGGCCTGCGGCGCGGGCAACGGGCCTGCGGCGCTGGGGTCTGCTCGGGCCGTCACCTTAAGAGAGCGCCAGGGTGTTGTCAACCGGTGCTAGAATCGCCGCCACACCGCGTCTTCGAGGAGCCGACCATGACCGTGTTCCCTGGCTTCACGCTGCCGGACGAGCTGCGCGCCATTCGCGAGCAGGTCCGTCGCTTCATCGAGGAGGAGATCATCCCCCTCGAGCAGCGGCTCGATCCGGACGCTCCGGAGATTCCCCACCAAGACTTCATTCGGCTCTCCGCCAAGACGAAAGAGGCGGGCCTCTGGGCCCTCGGCATCCCGGAAGAGCACGGCGGCGGCGGGCTCGACACCTTCAGCATGTGCGTCATCCTGGAGGAGATGTCGCAGCACCGCATGGGCCTCTACGTTCCCGGCTGCGGCGTCTTCGGCCGCAACCCGCCGCCGGCCATCTGGGCGGGGAGCAAGGAGCAGATCCAGAAATACGCGGTGCCCGCCGTGCGCGAGGGGCACGAGACCTTCTGGGCCATCACCGAGCCCTCGGGCGGGGCGGATCCCGCCGGGGCCATCCAGACGCGGGCCGAGAAGCGCGGCGATCGCTGGGTCCTCAACGGCCGCAAGGTCTTCATCTCGCGCGCTCATGACGCCCCCTGGGGCGTGGTCTTCGCCCGCACCGACAAGAGCAAGGGGCGCGGCGGCATCTCCTGCTTCATCGTCGAGCACGGCACGCCGGGCTTCACGGCCAAGCCCTTCAAGGTGATCCGCACCTCCGCCGTGCCCACCGACGTCGTCTTCGAGGACTGCTCGATCCCCGCGGAGAATCTCGTCGGCCAGGAAGGACAGGGCCTCGAGCTGGCCTTCGATCTGCTCGTCAAGCAGCGCTTCCCCTACTCCGCGTGCAACCTCGGCGTGGCCGTGGCCGCGCATCGCATGGCCATCGCGTACGCCAAGGAGCGCTCGACCTTCGGCGCCAAGCTGGCCGAGCGCCAGGCCATCCAGTGGATGCTCGCCGACGCGGAGGTGGAGATCCGCGCCGCGCGCTGGCTCATCTGGGAAGGCGCGTGGAAGGCCGACCGCGGGGAGGACGCCCGGGTGGAGGCCTCCATCGCCAAGCTCTATTCCAGCGAGGTGCTCGGGCGCGTGGTCGACGCCGCCGTGCAGATCCACGGGGGCTACGGGGTCTCCAAGGAGTTTCCCCTCGAGCGCTGGTATCGCGAGGCGCGCGTGCGCCGCATCGGCGAGGGCCCGTCGGAAGTGCACCGCATGGTCATCGCGCGCTCGCTCTTCCGCCGGTAGCGCCCGCATGCTTCCCCTGAGCGGCGTCACCGTCGTCGAGGTCGCGCAGAACCTGGCCGGCCCCATCGCCGCCGAGATCCTGGCCCATCTGGGCGCCGACGTCGTCAAGGTCGAGCGCCCGGAGGGCGACGATGCCCGCCGCTGGGGCCCGCCCTTCTGGAAAGGCGTGTCGCCCGGCTATCTCGCCGTCAACGCCAACAAGCGCTCCATCACGCTCGATCTCAAGGATCCCAAGGCCGTGGCCTGGCTCACGGAGTTCCTGGGCGCGGCGGACGTGCTCGTCCAGAATCTGCGCCCGGGCTCGCTCGAGGAGCTGGGTTTGGGGCCGAAGGAGATGCTGGCCCGGCATCCGCGGCTCGTCTACTGCTCGGTGTGGGCGTTCGGCGCCACCGGACCGCTCCGACTCAAGCCAGGCTACGAGCCCATGGTGCAGGCCTTCTCCGGTCTCATGATGATGAACGGAGACGAGGGCGGCCCGCCGACCAGGATCGGCACCTCCGTGCTCGACTACGGCACGGGGATGTGGACGGCCATCGGCGCGCTCGCGGGGCTCGCGCAGCGCCAGCGCACGGGGCGCGGATGCGTGGTCGACGCCTCCCTCTTCGAGACGGGGCTCGCGTGGCTCAAGGGCCACTTCGCCAGCTATCGCGCCTCGGGACAGGTGCCGGAGCGTCATCGCACGGGCAGTCATCGCGTGGTGCCGTTCGAGAGCTTCGAGACCAAGACCAACCCCATCATCATCGCCGCCGGCAACGACCGGCTCTTCGCCAAGCTCGCCACCGCCCTCGGCCACCCGGAGTGGCCGGCCAACCCGCGCTTCGCCACCAACGCGGCGCGCGTGGCGAGCAAGCGGGAGCTGATCGCGCAGATCCAGCAGATCCTCCTCACGCGCAGCAAGGGCGAGTGGATCGATGTGCTGGAGGCCGCCGGCGTTCCCTGCGCGCCCATCAATTCCCTGCCCGAGGCGGTCACCGAGCCGCAGGCGGCGGCTCTCGGGATGATCCAGAAGGTTCCCGGCGACGACTACGAGCTCATGGGACTACCGCTCTCCTTCGACGGCGCGCGGCCGGACATCCGGCTCGCGCCGCCCGCCGTGGGCGAGCACAATCGCGAGATCTTCGGCCATGATCACTCGACAGGAGGAGACCGATGAGGCTGCTCGTCCTTCTCGTCTTGGCAAGCATCGGACTGGGGCCGCTTCCCGCGTGCGCCCAGGCCCTCAAGGTGGGCGCCGTCGTTCCTCTCACGGGCCGCTACGGCGCGGGCGGGGCGCAGGTGCGGGCGGGCTACGAGATCGCCGTCGAGCACCTGAACGCCGCCGGTGGAGTGATGGTCGCCGGGAAGAAAGTGCCGATCGAGCTCACCCTCCTGGACGACGAGTCCGACGCCACCAAGACGGTGGCCCGGCTCGAGACGCTGAGTGCCCAGGGCGTGGTCGCCTACCTCGGCGGATTCGGGTCGGACCTCCATGCCGCCGCCGCCGCCACCGCCGAGAAGAATCGCGTCCCCTACCTCGGGGTGGCCTTCGCTCTCAACAAGGTGCACCAGCAGGGCTTCCGCTATCTCTTCTCACCCTTCTGGAAATCTCCCGACATCGGCCACGCGACGCAGGGGCTCGTGTCCCTCATCCCCGCCGCCGAACGCCCCAAGACCGTCGCCATCTTCCAGGAGAAGACGGACTGGGGCCGCGAGATGGCCGCGGCGTGGACCGAGGCCGCGAAGGGCGGCGGCTATCAGGTGGTGGTGAGCGCCGAGTACGCGCCGGGCGCCAAGGATTTCTCCGACCTGATCCTGAAGGCCAAGAGCGCCAACGCCGACGCCGTCTTCGCCCTCCCCACGCCTCCCGACGGCATGACCATGGTCAAGCAGATGAAGGAGCTGAGCTATACCCCTAAGCTCACGTTTTTCATCCGCGCCCCCGACGCGGTGATCTGGTCGAAGAACCTGGGGAAGGACGGCGACTACGTGGTGCTGGGGGCCGGCTGGCACCACGCCATGAAGGGGGCCGGCGTGCGCGAGCTCAACGAGGCGCACGAGAAGAAGTACGGGCGACCCGCCGATCCCATCGTGGGGCCGGCCTATGCCTGCGTGGAGATCGTGGCCGCCGCCGTGACCCGCGCGGGCTCTCTCGACCGAGAAAAGGTCCGCGACGCCGTCGCCGCAACCAGCATGAATACGGTCATCGGGCCCGTGAAGTTCCGTCCCGACGGCACTGGGATAGTTCAGCAGGCGCTCCTCCAGTGGATCAACGGAAAGCAGGAGCTGGTCTGGCCCAAGGAGACGGCGACGGCTCCCCTCGCCTATCCCGCGCCGCCCTTCGCGAAGCGTTGAGCCGGGTGTCTTCGTAGCCGCGACATGCCTCTCCTCGAGGTGGAGCGGCTGTCGAAGGGCTTCGGCGGCGTCCGCGCCGTCCACGACGTCAGCTTCGCGCTCGACGAAGGCGAGCTGCTCGGCGTCATGGGCCCGAACGGCTCGGGCAAGACCACGCTGTTCAACCTGATCGCGGGCGCCCTCCGCCCGGACGCAGGAAGGATCCGCTTCCAGGGCCACGACGTCACGGGCTTCGCCCCCCACCGCATCTGCGCCCGCGGCATCGCGCGGACTTTCCAGCTCGTCAAGCCCTTCGCCGGTCTCTCCGCGCTCGAGAACGTCCTCGTGGGGCGACTCTTCGGCCGCGAGCGCGCCTCGACGGCGGGCGCGACCGCGGACGCCCTGCGCCTGCTCGCCCTCGTTGGTCTGGAGGGCCGCGCGGGCCACCCCGCCTCCGCCCTCACCCTGATGGATCGAAAGCGGCTGGAGCTTGCGCGGGCGCTCGCGACGTCGCCGCGCCTCTTGCTGCTCGACGAGTTCATGGCCGGGCTCAATCCCGCGGAGACGGGCGAGGCCATGACGCTCATCCGGAAGCTCCAGGCCGGAGGCATCACCGTGCTCATGGTCGAGCACATCGTGTGGGCGCTCATGGATCTCTCCCACCGGATCATCGTGCTGAGCGCGGGGGAAAAGATCGCCGATGACCTGCCCGCGGCCGTGGCCGGCGATCCCGCCGTGGTGGACGTCTACCTCGGCACCGACGGGGAATCCCATGCCTCTGCTTGAGGTCCACGATCTCGAGGCCTCCTACGGCGATGTCAGGGTGCTGTCCGCCGTCTCCCTGTCCGTCGCCGCCGGCGAGATCGTGGCCCTCGTCGGCGGAAACGGCGCGGGCAAGAGCACGCTTCTCAAGTCCATCGCCGGGCTCCTTCCCCCGCGCGCCGGCGCCATTCGCTGGGAGGGAGAGGATCTCGCTCGCGTGGGCGCGCACCAGATCGTCGAGCGCGGCCTCGCCATGGTCCCGGAAGGGCGCCGGCTCTTCGCGGGCATGACGGTGCAGGAGCATCTCGACCTGGGCGCCTTCGCCCCGCGGGCGCGGGCCGTCCGCCCGGCGAGCCTCGAGCGCGTCCACGCCCTCTTCCCCTTCCTGCACGAGCGCCGCCGCCACGTCGTCCGCTTGCTCTCGGGCGGCCAGCAGCAGATGGTGGCCATCGGGCGCGCCCTCATGAGCAATCCACGGCTCCTGATGCTGGACGAGCCCTCCCTCGGGATTGCCCCCCGTCTGGTGCGGACCATCCTGACCGCGCTCGCGGAGATCAACCGGGCCGGCGTGGCCGTCCTCCTCGTCGAGCAGAACGTGCAGGCCGCGCTCACCCTCGCCCATCGCGCCTATGTCCTCGAGTCGGGCCGGATCACCGCCGAGGGGCCGAGCGCCGCCCTGCTCTCGGACGCGCACATCCGCCGCGCCTATCTCGGCCCGCTGGCCACCCGCGCGTGAGCGCCCTCGCTCAACAGATCGTCCTCGGCATCCTGATCGGCGGCCTCTACGGGCTCGCGGCGGCCGGGCTGTCGCTCGTCTTCGGCGTTCTCAAGGTCCTCAACGTCGCGCACGGCGAGCTGATCATGCTCGGCGGCTACGCGGCCTTCTGGGCCGTCGCCCTCCTGGGCATGGATCCGTTCGGATCGCTCGTCCTCGTGGTGCCGCTCTCCCTGCTCGCGGGGGTCTTCCTGTACGGGGCGCTCTTCGGCTTCGTGGTGCGCGCCAACGAGGAGACGCGCGAGAAGAACTCGCTGCTCATCGGCTTCGGCCTCGCCCTCGTCCTGCACGCGCTCGCCGTCCGGCTCTGGACGGCCGACGAGCGCTCCATCGTCACGCCCTACGGAGGCGCCGTCATCACGGTGGCCGGACTCTCCGTCCCCGTGGTCCGTCTCCTGAGCCTCGTCATCGCCTTCGCGGTCATCGGGGGACTTCAGCTCCTGCTGACCCACTGGCGGTGGGGCAAGGCCATCCGCGCGACGGCGGAGGACTGGCAGGCCGCCCTCCTCACCGGCATCGACGTCCGGCGCGCGTACCTGCTGGCCTTCGCAATGGGCACGGGCCTGGCGGGCACGGCGGGCGTCCTCGTCAGCGTGGGCTATTCGGTCAGTCCCTCCATCGGGCTCGAGTGGACACTGAAGGCGCTGATCGTCGTGGTCCTGGCGGGGCTCGGCTCCATGATCGGCACGTTCGTGGGCGGCATCCTCCTCGGCGTGGCGGAGGCCCTGAGCGCGGCCGCCTTCGGCGGTCCCTACCGCGAGGTCGTGGGCCTCGTCATCTTCGTCGTCGTGCTCTGCGTCCGGCCGCGGGGGCTCTTCGGGCGATGAGCCCGCTCGCGAATCGCCGCGAGCTCGCGTGGGGCGCCGCCATTCTCCTCGGCCTGGCCGCGCTCGCCCTCCTGCCCCTCGCCACGCGCCGTGACGACGTCCTCAACTTCGTCTTCCTCATCCTCCTCTCGATCACGCTGGCGGAAAGCTGGAACATGCTCGCCGGTTACGTCGGCCAGGTGAACCTGGGACACGCCGCCTTCTTCGGGCTCGGGGCCCTGGTCGCGCGCACGCTCTGGACGCTCGACACACCCATTCTCCTCGCGATGATCGCCGGCGCGGCGGCGGCCGCGGTCTTCGCCTTGCCCATCGGGGCGGCCGCCTTCAGGCTGCGCGGCGCCTACTTCGCCGTGGGCACCCTCGCGCTGGGAGAGATCCTGCGCACGACGGTCGCCAATGTCCTGCCGGAGATCTCCACGCTACCCACGAGCGACATCGGCGCCTACCGCCTGTCGCACCGCTACTATCTCGCCCTCGCCTTGGCATCCCTCTCGGTGGTCATGGCGGGATTGCTGGGGGCATCACGGGCGGGGCTGGGCATGCGAGCGATCCGCGAAGACGAGGACGCCGCCGAGGCCTCGGGCGTGGGCGCGCTGTGGCTCAAGCTCTTCGCCCTCGTGCTCTCGACGGGGCTGGCCGGGCTGGCGGGAGGGCTCTTCGCCTTCTATCACATCAGCTACTACCCCTCGCATGCCTTCAGTCCCACCTGGACCTTCGACGCGCTCCTCATGACCTTCATCGGCGGCGTGGGAACCTTGCACGGGCCGGTCCTGGGCGCGGTGGTCTACGTCACGCTGAAGGAGTACCTCGCCGTCCGCTGGGTGGACTTCCACCTGCTCATCTTCGGCGGCATCTTCATCGCCATCGTGCTCCTGCTGCCGGGCGGTCTCGTGCAGGCGGGCGAGCGCGTGCGCCGTCTCTTCCGCCGCTCCTAGCAGGCTGCTCAAAAAGGCCTGGCTGACCAACGTCCGATTATTGGTGCGCTCCTCCAGTGTGCTCGAATCGCCTACTAGATCACCTCGTCCGCCCGCCCCAGCAGCGATTGAGGGATCGTCAGCCCGATTGCCTTGGCGGTCTTCTGGTTGATGACCAGCTCGAACTTTGTGGGCCGCTCTACGGGGAGGTCGGAGGGCTTCGCGCCCTTGAGGACTTTGTCGGCGTACTCAGCGGCGCGGCGCCACATGTCCAAGAAGTTCACACCGTAAGAGATCAAACCGCCTGCTTCCACATACTCCCGGAACGCGAAGCTCGTCGGAAGCCGATTCTTCCGGCCGAGCTGTGCGATTTGCGTGCGCTCGCGGAAGAAGAACGCGGACTCGAGTACAAAGATCGCCTCGGCGCCAGACCGCATCGCGACACGGAACATGCTCTCGAAGTCGTAAGGAGGATTTCGCAGCTCGAGCGGCTGAAGCTTGAGACCCACCGACCGATTTGCCGCTTCCACCTCCTTGAGCTGGTCAACTGTTTCAGAATCGGAGAGGACGGCGACGCGGCTGACCGTAGGCAGCACCTCCTTGAATAGCCCGAACCGTTTGGCCGTCAACTCGCGGTGCTGAAAGAAGAGCCCTGTGACGTTCGCGCCCGGCCGAGCGAGACTGGCGATGTAACCGAGCGCAATCGGATCGTAGTTGATCGCCAACATGACGATGGGGATGCTCGCGGTTGCTCCCTTGGCGGCCCGAGTCGCGGGGTCAGTGGCGGCAACGATGACATTCACGTTGAGACGGACCAGCTCGGCCGCCAAGCCGGGGAGCCGATCGACCTTTCCCTCCGCGTACCGGAACTCGATGGCGAGGTTCTGGCCCTCGACGTAGCCCAGCTCGCGCAGTCGTTGCTCAAAGGCTTTGTAGATGGACGCGGAGCGGGGGTTCGCAGTCGACAATATGCCCACCCGGTACACCGTCCCCGCTGTCTGCGCCTGGGCGGCGAGCGGCGCGGCGAGGAGGCCGCCTGTCATCGCCGCCATGAAGCTTCTGCGCTCTATCACTGGTCCTCCGAGCAGGCGGTCTAGGAGTCTGTGTTTGATTGGATAGGAGGCCTGAGCAGCCAAGTCGGGTCCATGCAGCAGACCTCCTTACAAGCTGGGCGGAGTGTAGCAGAGCGTTGGCCGGAAGGCAGGAGCCGTAGTCTCTCTACGTTGAACATGCGGCCGAGGGCGCCACTCCTGCAGATGGGCCCTTTTTCAGCAGGCTGCTACTGGAACTCGAGGAGCTCGGCGCGCGTGTATGTCACCTGCTTGCCCTGGTCGTCGGTGAGCAGGAGCTGATCGCCCTCCGCGCGGTACGTGAGGCGTGCCGTCGCCGGCATGGGCCCTATGGTCAGCTTGTCGCCCGACACGCTCCACCGCCCACGGTCCGCGCGCATGGGGAGGCGGAAGATCAGCCGGCCGTCAGCGGTATACATCATGAACGCCGTGCCCCCCGCCTCGTGCGCGTACGCCCAGACACCAACGATGGGCGCATCGTGAGGACCGCCCGCACGCTTTCGCGTCATGCGGGTCTCGGCGCCCGACTGCGCGCTCTTCTGGATCAGCGCGTCTCCCTCGAAGCGGATCTCGGTCGTCGTCTGCTCCATCGCCCCGCCGCTCGTGGATGTGAACGAAGTGATCAGGAGGGAGCCCTGGACGACGTAGGTGAACTCCACCATCGCCGCGTACCAGTGCGTCATCGACCCGTCGGCCCGGAGCTCGATGATCTGCCCGATCCCTCCCGCCGAGCGCGTCGCCGCGTCCCACCTGCCGACGAGCGACGGCGCAACGTCCTGGGCGTGCGCGGCGAACGTGCAGATGCCGAGCCAGATCAGCAGCGCGACGAGGCGGGCAGCGTTCAGCCGACCGGCCATGCGTCACCGACGGCGGCGCGGATCTTGGCCGCGAGAGACCTCCTGATCAGGATGTCGTGCTGAGGAACCCGGGCGAAGTGGAGCCTGACCATGGGCAGCCACAGGATCTTGGCGGGAGAGGCGGTGATATCGGGCCACGGAACGCAGATGGGCCGGTTGCCGGCGCGGAAGAGGACCATGGGCCAGAAGCAGATCCCGCGTGAGTCGGCGGCGACGTGGATCGAGTTCCGGTAGCTCGAGAGTCCCATCTGGATGGACTGGAACCTCCATCGATGGGCATCGGGGATCTCGCCCTGCAACCGATAGGCCCTCGCCAGATCGTGCCAGCCTCCCGCATAGGCGACGCCCCAGGAAATCCACAGCCAGAGCAGCGGCATGCCGACGATGACAAGGAGCGGCGCCAAATTGTGCAGCGCCGCGTGCTCGAGAGCTCCCGAGCGCGCGATGGCCGCGCCCACGATTCCGGCGAGCGCGGGCAGGAGGAGGACGAGAAGGACCCGCCGCATCGTCCGGCCCCTCTGGGGACGCGCGGCCTGGCCGCCAGCCATGCCCGTTACTCTAGCCGATCTTCGCGTCCCTCGGCGGTTGTCAGATCAGGCCCTCCGATCTCAACAGCTCCGCCACGAGCACCGCGCCCTTGGCCGCGCCCATCTTGGTGTTGTGGCTGACGAGCACGAACTTGACGCCGTTCGGCAGCGCCGCATCCTCGCGCACGCGGCCCACCGTGGTGACCATGCCCTCGCCGCGGTCGCGATCCAGCCGCGGCTGCGGCCGGAAAGGATCGTCGTGCACGTGAATCAGCCGGGCACCTTCGGGAGCGGTGGGCAGACCGCCCAGCTCTGTGGGCGCGAAGTCACATGGCCGCCTTCACCTCGTCGACGGTGGCGGGCATGCCGAGATCCGCGAAGACGGCCTCCGTGTGGCCTTCGAGCACGCTGACACGGGTGCAGGTGCAGCTCACGGCCAGCGGGGCGGCCGTCACGCCGCCGCCCGTGAAGACGCCGAAGATCTCGCCAGCTCGCGCGGCACCTTTTCCTCCTCGCCCACGATGTAGGGGATGACGTTGTCCGTGACGTCGAGCCCCAGCACGCCGCCCGAGCGGCCTGCGCCCGACACCGCGGCCATCGAGGCGAATGACCATGCCCGTGAATTCATCGGGCACGCTGCCTTCGGCCCACCAGCCAGTGGCACCGCTGGGAGACTTGATGCCTTCACCATAGGGCTTGCCCGCGCTGCGCGGGGAGCCGGCCAGCGCGGTGATCTTGAACCAGGGGTGTCGGGCCAGGCAGGCCAGGAACTGCTGGCCGGCGATGCCGGTCGCTCCGATGACGGCGACGCTGAGTCTCTGTCCTGACATTGCGTGATGCCTCCTCTTTGGTCCTCGAAACAAAAAGGCCCGCGACCTGGGTGGTCGCGGGCCTCGTCGATTCGAGAACGTCGTCGGTGCTGGTTAGTAGGCTCCTCGGGCGCGCGCCACCGCCATCGCTGGGCGTCCCGTGGTGCGGGACCCCAGCTGGTTCTTCTCGGTGGTGGGCTTGAACCCCGGATGCATTGTGCGTGATTGTCCGCGGGCGCGGCGCCGACTGTCAAGCTTGCGTCGGCGCGCGTTTCATAACCGCCGGCGTCCGGGTTCTAGTAGTCTGAGATATCGCGCACATGACACCTGATGCCGCCAGTGCCGACTTCGTCTCGCGCATCGAATCGCTCGGGACGCGGGCGGTCATTCCCTGCGAGGCCGGCGCCATGGTGTGGCGGATCTGGGGAGAGGGTCCGCCGCTCGTGCTGCTTCACGGCGCGAGCGGCTCATGGACCCACTGGATCCGAAACGTGCTGCCCCTGGCCGCGCGGTTTCGGGTCCTGGTGCCCGACATGCCGGGCTACGGCGACTCGGACGCGCCCCGCGAGCCGCATACGGCCGACGGCCTCGCCGATCTCGTGGCATCGGGAGTGAACGCTCTCCTGCCGCCGCCGACCTCCCTCGACCTGGCCGGGTTCTCGCTCGGGGGCATCATCGCGGGCCTCGTGGCCGCGCGACTCGGTCGCCGCGTTCGCACGCTCGTGCTGCTCGGGACCGGTGGTCTCGCGCTGGGCGGTGCTCCGACGCGGCCCCTCCTCCGGATCCGGTCGGCCATGAGGGCGAACGAGGTCCGTCACGTCTATCGCGAGAATCTCAAGACGCTGATGATCGCGAGCGACGACAAGGTCGACGATCTGGCGGTATTCCTGCAGATGGAAAGCGTTCGGCGCGCGCGATTCAGGTCAGAGGGCATCCCGGAGTCGGACAGTCTGTTGAAGGCGCTGCCGGCGATCCGGGCGCGCGTGACCAGCATCTGGGGAAGCCGCGACGCCTTCACGGGACCGCATCTCGAAGATTGCCGGCGCATCCTGGCGCCGGCACACCGAGATTCCGACTTCCGGGTGATCGAAGGGGTGGGTCACTGGACCCCGTACGAAGCCGCCGATCAGGTCAATGCCATCCTGATCGACATGCTGCGCTGAGCGGATCAGCTCACTCGATCACCTGGTCCGCCCGCCCGAGCAGTGATGGCGGGATGGTCAGCCCGAGAGTCTTGGCCGTCTTCAGATTGATCACCAGCTCGGACTTGATGGACCGCTCGACGGGCAGGTCGGCCGGCTTGGCTCCTTTGAGAATCTTGGTCACGAGCTGGGCGGCGCGCTGGTAGAGATCGACAAGGCTCGGCTCGAAGGACATGAGACCGCCGACGTCCACGAACTCTCTCATCCCGTACATCACGGGGAGCCGGTGCTTGGCGGCAAGATCGACCAAGCGGTTCCGGTAGGCAATCAGCACGACATCCCGTAGCACCACCAGGCCTTCGACTTTTTCCTTCTTGGCGGAATGGAAAGTAGGCTCCACGTCGTCAGGACCCTGAACGCCGAGTCGCAGAACCTGGACATTGATCCGGCGCCCTTCCTTCTCGATATCTTTCAACATCGGAGCGTAGGCGGGATTGGCAGGATTGGAGATCGTCGCGACGCGAGAGAGTCGGGGCACCGCCTCTTTGAGGAGCTGGAGCTGTTTTCCCACCATCTCCTCGGCGTGAAAGGTGGATCCCGTGACGTTCCCGCCTGGTCGCGCGAGACTCGTGACGAGGCCGACGCCCACCGCATCGGCAACTCCCACGACCACCTTGCTCCGCACGAGGTCCGCCGCGAGCTCGGGCAGTCGCTCGTACTTCTCCTCCGCCGACCGGTACTCGAAGACGATGCTCTGGCCTTCGACGTAGCCCAGCTCGCGGAGCCCGTCGCGGAAGGCGTGGAATGACGGGGCCGGCGTGGACGAAGAGTACGGGGAGAGCACACCGATCCGGAATATCTTCCGCGATTGCGCGCCCGCGACGCGGGGCGCGGGGCGCAAGCCGAGGCCCAGAGTGCCGAGGAAAGCCCGGCGGTTCATCACTGGATCACGTTGTCCGCCCTGTTCAGCAGGGACTGCGGGATGGTCAGGCCAAGCGCCTTCGCAGTCTTGAGATTCATGGCGAGCTCGAACTTGGTCGGCTCCTCCACGGGGAGGTCAGCCGGTTTCGTGCCCTTGAGGATCCGGTCGACGTACATGGCGGCTCGGCGATGCAGGTGGGCGTAGTCCGGGCCATACGCGATCAGTGCGCCTTCCTCCGCCGCGGCCGGCCATGCGAAGATCGTGGCCAGACCTTGATTCATGGCGGATTCGATGATCCGTCCTCGTTGACGGTACGTGAACGGGCTAGGCTGGATGATGACGGTCACCGCCCCACCCTTCTTCATGGCCGCCATGACATCGTTAACTTCGGCGATGTCGCCAATCCCTCGCGCTCGAAGCTTCACCCCCAGCGATTGGGCAGCCCGCTCGGTCGCCTGAAACCTGTTTGGCCCGTCCGCCCATCCCGCATACCAGAGGTAATCGACGGGCGCCTGCAGTTTGCCCTGCTCCCTGGCGAGGTCCAGCAGCTTGGCGCTCAGGTCGGCGAGCACGTCGCTGAACCCGGTGGCGTTGCGGCCCGGGCGAGCGAGACTGTCGACCAGTCCAATCCCGATGGGATTGCCCACGCTGATGAACACGATGGGAATCATCGAGGTGCGGTTCTTCGCGGCCACCGACGCGCTCGAGCCGACAGGTATCAAGAGCTTCGCGCCCCGCTGCACCATTTCGTTCACGGCTGGCGAGTATTCAGACTCGTTCTTGGTCCACACGAGATCGATCGCCACGTGCCGATTCTCCACGAGCCCAACATCGCGCAGGCCCTGTCGGAATGCCTCGACGAGCGATCGGTCGTAGGCGCTGGACGGTGAACCCAGAGGCAGGAAACCGATGCGGGCCGGGCCACCGGCCGGTTGCGCCTCGACGGTGAGCGGCGTCAAGAGAAGGGCGGCACCGGCCGTAGCCAGCAAGCGGCGACGCGTGATCATGGACCGCATACTCTCACGAACCTTCCATCAGCGTGAGCGGTGATGCGGCACGCGGCCCGCGACGGCCCGGACCTTGCGCGGCGCCGCGCGCCAGATGGCCACGGCGGAGAGCGCGCTCATGCCGATGGCGATCCAGAAGGCCAGCGTGTAGCTGCCCGTCGCGTCGTGGAGGGCGCCGGTGAGCCAGGGTCCGACGGCGCCGCCCCCGACGGCCGCGAGCATCAGGGTGCCGAAGACCGTGCCGTAGTGCTTGCCCTGGAAGATCTCCGCGGGAATGGCGCCGACGACGGAGGTGAGGCCATAGCCGAGCATCCCCTGGGAGAGGACCATGAGGTAGAGCAGCGTCGGGGTCGGTGAGTCGCGCATGAGGAGCAGCGCGATGTAGCAGATGACGAATCCCAATCCCCCCACCGCCCACACCCACTCGCGGCCGATCCGATCCGAGAGATGGCCCAGAATGATCTGCCCCGGGATGCCGGCCAGGCTCACGAAGCCGAGCGCCCACGCAGCGTAGCTTGGGCTGAACCCGATCTCGATCAGGTACTTGGTCTGGTGCACCTGCACTGCGTACCAGGAGAAGAGGCCGGTGAAGAATCCGAGCACGATCCACCAGAAGCGGGCGGTCTGTATCGCCCGCCCCAGCGTCCAGTCGACGGCCGCCCAGGCCGGATCCACGACATTCGATGGCCGACGGTCGGACTCGGCGGGGGTGAGCGCACGGTCGCCGTCGGGCTCCAATCCCATGTCTTCGGGGCGGCGCTTGAGCAGCAGGTTGAGCGGCGCCAGGAGCGCGAGCACGAGAATGCCCATGGCCCGGCACGCCCCCCGCCACCCCCCGTGACCGATCAGCGACTGGAGCCAGGGCAGCAGGATGATGGACCCGACGCCGACACCCGAGAAGGCCACGCTCATGGCGAGGCCGCGGCGGCGGACGAACCAGTTGGGCAGGAACAATCCTTGTCCGGTATACCCGAGGCAGACGCTGCCCCCGCCGACCATGACGCCGAGCGTGGCGTAAAGATGCCAGCGCTCGCTCACGAAGGTGGCGAGGAGCAACCCCACTCCGATCAACCCCACGCCCATCTCCATCACCACGCGCGGCCCGCGCCTGTCCATGAGACGGCCGAGGGCCGGGCTCAGGACCGCGGAGACGAGAAAGCCGAAGGAAAAAGCGCCTGCGGTGACGCCGCGCTCCCAGCCGAACTCGTCGAGGATGGGCGGGAAGAGCAGGGAGAAGGCGGTGCGCGCGTTGACACCGACGCCCATGGTGATGAAACACACGGCGACGATGACCCAGCCGTAAAAGAAGCGAGCGGGCATGAGACGGCTACGGCGTCTTCACACGTGTGGCACTGATCCCCCGTCCACGATCGCCATGTCCCTTCATGCCTTCGAAGCCCCGGGGGCGTGGACGAAGTCCCAGAGCAGAGCCGCGCGCTCGACGACGCTCGCGGTGTCTTCGGCAAGCAGATGCCGTTCCGCCACCATGGCCTCCGCTTCGCGACGCACGCGCTCCAGATACTTCTCTCGGCTTCCGAACCGCTCCGCGATGGACGGGCGCGGGTCGCCGGTCCGCGACCGCTCCGCCTCGGTCCGCGCCAGGGGAAACGTCGAGCCCATCATGCTCATCAGGTCGCCGGGAGCGCCCTGATCGGGATGGCGAGGATTCCATCCCGCGAAGGTCGCCAGGGGCACGCGGAGCTCCCACGGACGGATGCCCGCCGCCTCGTTGCCATCGGCATCGACGGCCGACACGAAAGTGATGAACGCGGCGCCGCGCTTCGGGGGCAGCTCCACCACGCCGCTCTCCACCCCCGGGCCGAAGTCGAGCCGCTCCGGCCGCGAGATCCGATCGGGGAAGCGCGCGCCCGGGATCGCCTCGAAGACCTGGCGCAGGCTCTCGGGCGGCACCGCCGACTTGTCGTCGAGGCGCGGGATGGCCGACGGTGGCGGCTCGACTCCCTCGCCCACCCAGCGATCGAGATTCACGAGGGCGGCGCGCAGGAGCGGCGAGTAGTCGACGACGTTGAACCGGTGGCGGCCCCGCGCGCCCGTGTTGGGGTCGGCCTCGGGCGGCGGAATGGCGCCCGGCGTGTGCTGGGTGCCCGCGAAGAGGTAGACGCGGACATTGGCCGGCGCCTCGACATCGTGCTGGCCCGTCACGTCCGTGTGCACGAGCGAGCCGTCCCCCCGCCAGTACTCGGCCGAGCTATTGAACGCGAAGATCTTCGGCACGTGCCCGCGGGCCGCGAGCCGCCGGAGGAGCGCGCCCCGCTCGCCCGTCAGCGGATCCTCCTGCTCGGCATGCGTGAACGGGAAGAGGCTCCCGATGGCATGGGTGGCGTTGAGCGAGGGCTGGCCGAAGCGGTAGTTGAACTCGCCGCGCCGGGCGCCCGCGACGTGGGGCACCACCGCGTCGAAGACATGGCGCCCCTCTTCGTCCTCGTCGAGGGCGAGAAAGAGGAGGTGCCGGAGGAACCGCCCGCTCTGAGACACGCCGAAGACGTAGGCGCGATCGAGGGCGCCCGCGCAGGGATTCCCTTCCCCCGCCGAGCCGAAGCGCAGGAAGGCCGCCGTGTCACGAACCGCCACGAGGCCGAGCCCGACGAGGGGAGGATCCTGCGCCCGGTACAGGCACTCGTAGAGCTTTCCCGGCTCGAATCCGCCATCGAGGGTGATGAAGGACGCGTCGGCCACCGTCTTGCCCTCGACGGTGCGGGCGAAGCGCCAGGCCGTCCGCGGCACCATCGCCGCGGGCGAGTCCCCGTGCTCGCGCGCCGTCAGCTCGGCCTCGGGATCGTCGAGCTGGGCGGCGGGATAGGGAATGTGGTAACGATCCGCGAGCGGCAGCGTGGCGACCCGAGCATTCGGCCGGAACTCGCAGCGGACTCGCCCCGAGATGCCCGGAGCCCGCGGGACCGTCAGGGCCATCATTCCGTCCTGGCGCGGGACATCGTGCTGCCAGCCCGTCCAGGCCACCGTGTAGCCCTGGCGCATCAGGAAGCCGTTGCCGAAGTCCTCGCGCGTGGTGGGGTCGTTCGACCGGGGCGTGCTGTTGAACATGCCGAGCGCGACCTTGCGGCCGCGGTTCGGCACATCCAGGAAGAGACGGCGATTGCCTCCGCCGGTGGGGCGAAGAAGATAGCAGTCTGCGGAGGACTCGACGAGCCCCTGGGCATTGCGCGGGGCCAGGCTCAGATCGGCGATGGCCTGATTGGCGCGCAGTGTCGGGTTGGTGGCGAAATGAAGAACGCCCACGATCTTCTCGTAGGCGCCGGCCTTGCCGAAGGGGGCGCCGTCCAGGACGGGCTCGCGGCGCGTGACATCGAATCTCACGACAGACATGGATGACCTCCAGAATTCCTGAGTGGAGTGAGGGCCCTTCCACATCCCTCTCCCCTCAGGGGAGAAGGGCAGGGTGAAATGAGCGCACGATCAGGTCTTCGGCGGACTCGCGGCCAGGCATTCTTCGAAGAGCTTGAGGGCCGCGCGCGTGAACGCCCACATGTTCGCCTCGCGATCCGCGTCGCCCGTCTCCACGGTGATCACGCGCTCCACGGGCCCGGCCACCGCGATGCACGCGTGCCCGCTCTTGTCGCCGTAGCGGTTCCCCGTGGGCCCCGCGGCTCCCGTCTCGGAGAGGCCCCACGTGGTGCCGAGCTTCTCGCGCGCCGTGCGCGCCTTGAGGAGCGCATAGGGCTCGGAGCTCGAGCGGATGCCGTGCATGGCGTCGTCGGGAACCGCGAGGAAGGCCCGCCGCGCCGCCTGCGTGTAGATGACCGCGCCGCCCATGAAGTACGCGGAGGCGCCGGGGATGGAGAGGAGCGCGGCCGAGATCAGGCCGCCCGCCGAGGACTCGGCCACGGCCAGGGTCTCTTTGCGCGCCACGAGGCGCGCGGCCACAGATGCGGAGAGGGAGGAGAGCTTGTCGGGCATTGTCCTGGGAACCTCCTTGGGGTCCGAACCAGCCCATTGCGCGTCGGGCGCGGAAAGAGTATCAAATAGGAGGACGTTTCGTGTGGTCGACCTTTTGCGCATGACGAATCAGGACTGAGGAGACAAGCCCATGGGCCAGAGCCTGGAGCAGTTCGCCGCCGAGTGCCGCCGCATCCTGAAGGACACCCCCGGTCCCGACGGGCGCGAGAAGGTCCGCGCGCTCGTGGAGGAAGTCCTCAAGGACAACGCGTTCGTCGCCAAGCACGTCGGCGATGATGTCCCCGAGCGCAAGATCCTCTACGAAGATCCCGATCTCGGCTTCTGCATCCTCGCCCACGTGTATCACGGCGCCAAGGAGAGCGCGCCGCACGACCACGGCCCGACCTGGGCGATCTACGGCCAGGCTGAGGGCGAGACGCTGATGAACGAGTGGGCCATGGTGGAGCCGGCGAGCGAGCAGAAGCCCGGCAAGGTCCGTCACGTCAGGGCCTACCCGCTGAAGCGGGGCATGGCCCACGTCTACAACGAGGGCGATCTCCACTCCCCGAAGCGCGAGGGCTCGACGCGGCTCATCCGGATCGAAGGCCGGAACATGGACAAGGTGAAGCGCCTGGCCTTCGAGAAGGTCTAGGGCAGAAAAGAGTCGACGACTTCGTAGCGCTCCGTCGTCACGCTCGCTCCGGTGGCGGCGGAGGTTGCTGTCTGCCGCTGTAGCCGTGCCTGCTCGCTCGCCGCCATGGCCTCCTGGCTCTCCCACAGCGTGACGATGAGCCCCTTGCCCGCCTCGCGGTCCACCAGCCAGTAGACGGCCTTGAGCCCGCGGTCCTTCTGGAAGCTCGGCTTGACCTGCTCTCGCGCGCGAACGATCCACCGCTCCAGCTCTTCGGGAGTTCCCTGCCAGGTGCCGATGCGCGCGAAGTCCAAGAATGCCTCGAGGCTTACAGGAACGTCGTGTCGGGCTCGATCCCAAGCATGAACTGACCCACCGTCTCGAAGTGCGCCTGACGCCCCTGGAGCTGCTGGGTGACGGCGTGGATGTCGCGGAACCCGCGGTCGAAGGCGCTGTCGATGAAGATCGAGGTCGCCCCCGCGGCGTGGTGCGTGACATCGGCGACCGCCTTGGCCTGGTGAATCGCGTAGGTCGAGGCGAGCCGGATCAGCATGCGCTGGTCCATGGTCAGGGTGCCGGAGCTGCCCACCGCTCCCCAGATGTCCGCGAGCGATCCCATCAGGAACCGTCGCGCGGAGCTGAGCTGCGCTTCAGCCTGCCCGACCTGACTCTGGATCACCGCGTTGTTCGCGAGCGGTCGCTTGTAGCCGCGCGGCGTCTTCTCCCGGGCGAGGCTCACGAAGGCGTCGAGCATGCGTCGAGCGATGCCGAGGGCCACCGAGGCGAAGCCCGAGGCGTAGAAGGATCCGGTCGGGAAGCAGTAGATCAGTCCCGGCTGGCGCCGCTCGGCTGGATCATCGCGAGAGATCGAATGATCGTGCGGCACGAAGAGATCGCTCACGGTGTAGGCGTCGCTGCCCGTGCCCTTGAGTCCGCTGACATGCCAGACGTCCACGAAGGTGGCGCTGGCGGCGGGGAACAGCATGGTCCGCTCCACGAGCTTACCGTTTGACGTCCGCCGCGGGCTGCCGTCGGAGTCGGAGATGGGACAGTGCGCGCCGAGCCAGGTCGCGTGGCGGCCGCCACTGGCAAAGCTCCAGGTGCCCGTGACGCGGTAGCCGCCGTCGACGGCGATGGCCCGCGCGCCGGGACCGGGGCCCCAGGCGAGCACGGCCCGCCGGTCGCGGCCGAAGATCTCCATGGCCACGTCGTGCGAGAGGTAGGCGGCGGACATCGAGCATCCCGAGGCCTGGCAGAGACACCAGGCCGTGCTCGCGTCCGCCTTGGCGATCTCCTCCATCACGCGGGCAAAGGTGACGGGATCGACCTCGCCCCCATCGAGCGAGCGGGGCAGGAGCAGCCGGAAGAGGCCCGCCTCGAAGAGTGCGGCCAGCACCGGCTCGGGCAGCCGCCGCTCCTGCTCGATCTGATCGGCGCGGGCCTCGATCTCCGGAGCGAGCGCGCCCGCCCGCTCGATGTAATCGACCTCTTCGCGGTTCGTGTTGCTCATGGCTCCGAATATAGCGCGAAGTGGAGGCGCCGCGCCCGACCGCCCCTCCTGGTACTGGGTCAAGTTGCGAGCCAGACGAGGCCCGAGGGAGCCAGCAACGCGAGGCGTACGTGGGTGTACGTTGAGCGTTGCTGGCGACCGAGAACGAAGTATGGCGAAGCAAATTGGCCCAGTACCCCGTTACTGCTTCACCGCGCCGAAGGTGAGTCCGCTGACGATGTGGCGCTGGGCGAGGAGGGCGACCACGAGCACGGGGAGCGTGATCAGGGTGGCCGCGGCGGCCAGGGTGCCCCAGTTGATCTCCTCGTAGGAGATCATGGTGTAGACGGCGATGGGCAGGGTACGGGTGGACCGGCCGGCCAGGATGACCGAGAAGAGAAAGTTGTTCCACGAGAAGACGAAGGACAGGATGGCGGTGGCGACCACGCCGGGCTTGACGAGCGGGAGGGCGATCCGCCAGAAGACGCCCAGGTAGGAACAGCCGTCGATGAGGGCCGCGTCTTCCAGCTCGGCGGGAACGTCCTCGAAAAAGGAGATCATCACCCAGATGATGATCGGGAGGCTCACGATGAGATGGGTCAGGATGAGCGCGCCGTACGTGTCCACCATGCGGAGACGGCGAAAGAAGATGTACCAGGGGATCAGATAGGCGATCCCGGGAATGATGCGCGCCACCAGGATGACCACGGCGAGCCGCTGCTGCCGCCAGCGTGCGATCGAGTAGGCGGCGGGGAGGCCGACGGCGAGGCCGAGCGCCGTGCAGCCCGCCGCCACCACCAGGCTGTTCCACGTGTAGAGGAAGAACGGATACTTGGTGAACACCTCGCGATATCCCGCCGCGGTGACGCTGAAGCGCACGAAGGACGGCGGGTACGCCGTCGCCTCGACCTGCGGCTTGAGCGAGAGCGTGATCATCCAGTAGAAGACGAAGACCGTGGGCAGCATGAAGAGGCCGGCGAGCGCGTAGAAGGCGGCCGTGGACAGCCGGCGGCGGCCCGCGCCTCCCCTCACCACGTTGTGGTCCTCCGCACCTTGATCAGGATGAGCGACGCTCCCATGACCACGGCAAAGAGAGCCACCGCCATGGACGAGGCGTAGCCCATGTTGAAGTAGGAGAAGGCCTGGTTGAAGAGCAGGATGTTGATCGTCTCCGAGGCGTTGGCGGGCCCGCCCTGGGTCATGACGAAGATGATGTCGAAGGTCTTCAGGGCGTCGATGGCGCGGAAGAGCACGGCGACCACGAGGGCGGGCCTGAGCAGCGGCAGCGTGATGTGCCAGAAGGCCCGCAGCGTCGAGGCGCCGTCCAGGTGGGCGGCCTCGTAGGGCTCGCGGGGCAGGCTGGCCAGTCCGGCGAGCGCGATGAGCATGATGAGGGGCGTCCACTGCCACACGTCGACCATCGCGAGCGCGTACAGCGCCGTCTGGCTCGAGTATGTCCAGCGCCAGGGCGAGAGCCCGACGACGGAGAGCAGGTAGTTCGCCACGCCGAGGCTCGGGTGGTACATCATCACGAAGACGAGCCCGATGGCCGTCGGCGTCGCCACCATGGGCAGGATGGCCAGCGTGCGTAGCAGTCCCCGCCCCCAGAACTGCCGGTTGAACAGCAGCGCCATGGCGAGGCCGAGGACCGTCTCGGCGCCGACGGCCACGATGGTGAAGTAGACGGTCCGCCCCACCGCCTCCTGGAAGCGCGCGTCAGCGAGCGCGATCTTGCGGTAGTTCGCGAGACCGATGAAGTGCGGCGCGGTCAGGCTGGAGGCGAACCACTCCTGGAGGCTCATCCACACCGTGTAGGCGATGGGATAGACGATGATCACCGCCACGAGCAGGACAGCGGGGGCGGGAAACAGCCACCGCGCGTGGCGATGCGCCCAGCGCCCGAGCCGGCCGGAGGACATCGGTACGCCGCCTCGCGCTAGCCCGAAGTATTCACTAGCGCGCGTGCCGCATTCTGGCCTCCCCCTGATCTACTCAGCCCTCGCCTCGCAGCTACGCTGCTCAGCTCGAACTGCGGCCCTCTCCCCCTGCGGGGGCGAGGGATCAAAATGAATCCCTCTCCCTCGGAGAGGAGCGGGTCGCAGTTCGAGCTGAAGGGCGCAGCCCTGAGGCGAGGGCTGAGTAGACCAGGGTCGCACTGTCTCGCAAATAATCCAGTCTAGCCCTCCGTCCGGTTGAGCATTTCCTGGAAGTCCTTCTGGGCTTGCGCCAGGACCTGGGCGGGCGGCGCGCCCTCGATGGCCTTCTGGATGGCCACGCCGATGATGTCGCGGTACTCGGTGACGCCGACGATCTCCGGCAGCCCCTGCCGGCCGATCTTGAGCGAGGCCTGATAGGCCTGGTACCAGTCCGCGGGCATCTTGGGCTTGGCCTTGACCTCCGGGCTGTCCCAGGTCGACGTCCGTCCCACGCCGACGCCGGCCATCAGCTCGCGCACGGCATTGGCCTTGTTGGTGGCCCACTGGCAGAAGAGGTACGCGGCTTCCTTGTTCCGGCTCTGGGCGTTGACGGCCATGCCCGTGATATAGATCGGCGAGAAGTGCCCGCCGGGGCCGGAGGGCAACACCGCGTAGCCCACCTTGCCGACCACCTTGGACTTGGCGGCGTCCTCGAACTGGCTCGCGAAGTTGACGCCGTCCATGTAGATGGCGACCTGGCCCTGCATGAAAGACGCCGAGCACTCGTACCAGTTGAAGTTGACCACGCCCGGCGGTCCGTACTGCCGGAGGAGCTTGCTGTAGAGATCGATGGCGGCCACCTGCTCCTTGCTGTCGAGGGCGGCCTTGCCGTCCTTCAGGTAGGTGCCGCCCATGGGAAAGAGAATGCTCGGGTACTGGGTGGCGTTGGCATTCTTGAGCCCGCGCAGGACGATGCCGTAGGTGCCGGGAGGCGCGTGGAGCTTCTGCACGAGCGGCTCGAGGTCGGCGAGCGTCTTGGGCGGCGTGAGGTTCTTGGGGCCGAAGAGGTCCTTGCGATAGAAGAACACGTTGGCGTCGATGAAGGCGGCGAGGGCGGAGATGCTACCGTCGGGCTGGGTCACGCCCGAGCGCGCGCCCGGGGAGAAGTCGTTCCAGTCGAAGTCGGGGCTGGTCAGGGTCGTGTCCTGCAGGAACTTGTTCAATGGGTGGTACCAGCCCGCCTTCCAGAAACGCTTCTTCTCGACGTGGAGCGAGGTGAAGAAGGCGTCGATCCCGCCCGAGTTCGCCGTCATCTCGACCGTCATCTTCTGGCGGGCCTGGATCTCCGGCAGCGTCTCCCACTTGACCTTCATCCCCGAGAGCGACTCGAACTCGGGGATGTTCTTCTCGAGCACGTCGATGAAGGGGTGCTTGGTCAGCATCAGGAAGAGCTCTTTGCCCTGGAAGCGCTTCCAGTTGAAGCTCTGCGCCTTCGCCGGGGTGAAGACGAAGGGTCCCGTGGCGGCGCCTGCGGCCGCGGTGGCGAGAAAGGCGCGGCGGGTCAGTCGGCGAGCGGCCATCCTTGGCCTCCTCTCATGCGGTAGGCGACATTGCCTTCGGCGGTCCAGTGTCCTGCGAGGATGGGATCGCCGCCGTGAACGCCGCGAGTGTAGGCGGGGCACGGGAAACCGTCAAGCGAGCCTCCCGGGGTGGGCTGGCGTGCCGGCCCGCTTTGGCGTATGTTTGCACGGAGTAGCGGGCCCGGGGAGACCCTGGGCGCGGCAGGCACGCTCGAGACCCGGGCTCGTGGAGATCGTGGCCCAGAGGAGGATCGTCATGCAGCGCTTCGACAGGCACAGGCAGGACGTCGGCAACGTCGTGTTTCTCGAGCACGTCAACGTGCGCGTGCCCGATCAGCGACTCGCCACCGCCTTCTACATTCAGGGGCTCGGCTTCACGCGCGACCCCTACATCATGGTCGGGGTCGAGAACATGTGGATCAACATGGGCCAGACCCAGTTCCACCTGCCCACGGGCGAGCCGAACGTGATGCGCGGGCACGTGGAAATCGTGGTCCCCGATCTCGAGTTGATGCCCGCACGGCTCGACGCCGTCCGCGATCATCTCAAGGACACTAAGTTCGGCTACAGTGTCGAGGACAAGTACATCGCCGTCACCACACCATGGGGCAACCGCCTTCGTCTGTTCGCGGCCGGGCCGACCTTCGGCGACATGACCCTCGGCATCACGCATGTCGAGATCCCCGTGGAAGCGGGGCGCGCGGCCGGGATCGCGCGCTTCTACGAGAAGGTCCTGGGCGCCCCCGCTACGGTGACGCCCGATGCGGACGGGGTGGCCGCCCACGTGAAAGTGAGCCAGCGGCAGGAGATGGTCTTCCGCGAGACATCGAAGCCTATCCCCGCCTACGACGGCTACCACGTGGCCGTCTACATCACGAACTTCTCCGGGCCGCACGAATGGCTCGACAAGCACGGCCTCGTCAGCGAGGAAAGCAACGAGTACCAGTACCGCTTCAACACGATCGTGGATCCCGACACCCGCGAGCCCCTCTGCGTCATCGAGCATGAGGTCCGGTGCTACACGCACCCGATGTTCTTCCGTCCGCTCGTGAACAGGAACCCGGTTCAGCGCCAGGCGACCTACCAGCGCGGGCGGGACGCCTTCTACCCGGCCGGCTGAGTCGGCCGGCGGGGATCGGAGCACCAGGCGCGCCGGGGCCAGCGGCGTGAAACATGCCGGTCCCGGCGCCCTCGATCGTCTGGAGCCTCTCCTGAGAATGATCCGCGCCCGCACCGCGTTGACCGAGCGGAGTCGCGGCGTCTTCTATCGCGGGCGAGATCCCTTCTTCCACTTCCACGAGGATCCCGCGGGATTCTTCTGCGACATCAAGATCGACGGGCGCTTTCAACGCCACCCCGCCACCACCAAGCCCCAGCAGCGCGCGCTCATCGCGCGCGTGGTCAAGCTCGCGAGCATCCCTCCCGCCAAAATCCCTCCTGGTAGAATCCCTCTCCCCCATCGGGGGCGAGGGCAGGGTGAGGGGGCCACGACGCGGAGCACCAGGCCATGCTGAACGTACTGGTCACCATGCTGTTCAACGAGGAACAGCTCAACCGACTCCGCGTCGTGTCGCCCGATCTCAGGGTCACGTGTGAAGACGCGGAGAAAGCGGACTATTCAACCACGGACATCCTCTACGCGGGCATGCCGCCCCGAGACCTGTCGCGCGCGCCCAGGCTCAAGTGGATCCAGCTCCACATGGCCGGGGTGAACGCGCTCTATGACCACCCCATCTACACGGACTCGGCCACCATCCTGACCACGACGAGCGGCGTGCACGGGCCCACCATCGCGGAATGCGCGATCACCATGCTCCTGGCCCTGGCCCACCGCGTGCCGCGGATGGTCGAGTGGAGGGCGAGGGGCGCCTGGCCGCCCGACGAGCAGCGGTGGCCGCTCTTCGTGCCGACCGAGGTCCGGGGCGCGGTGCTCGGCATCATCGGCTACGGGAGCATCGGACGCGAGCTCGCCCGCATCGCCAAGAGCGCCTTCGGCATGACCGTGCTCGCGTGCAAGCGCGACCCGACCCTCCGCGTCGATCCCGGCTATCACCTCCCCGGCACGGGAGATCCGGAAGGCACGCTGCCCGACGAGTGGCTCGCGCCCGAGAAGCTGACCACGCTGCTGGCGAAGTCGGACGTCGTCGTCATGTGCGCTCCTCTCACTCGCGAGACGCACGCCATGATCGGCGCCCGCGAGCTCGAGGCCATGAAGCCCTCGGCCTACTTCATCAATGTCGGGCGCGGCGCCACCGTGGACGAGACGGCGCTGGCCAAAGCGCTACGCGAGAAACGCATCGCAGGCGCCGCCATCGACGTGTTCGCCCAGGAGCCTCCGCCCGCCGGTCACCCTCTCTACGCGCTCGACAACGTGATCGTCTCGCCCCACGTGTCGGGCTTCCTGCCGAGCTACGACGACAGGTGCACCGAGCTCTTCGCGGAGAACCTGCGTCGTTACCTTGCGGGGCAGCCGCTCCTGAACCTCGTGGATCGCGTCAAGGGTTACTAGGGTAGGCCAGCACTATAGCCACAGCGGATGGGACTGAATTGATTCGCAGTTCCGCCAACGGTGACATCAAGATGACAGGGGGCTGCTCTCTAGTTAGTTGCTCGCCTCTGGAAACCACTTCAGGGGTTGGGAATCATCCAGTCCTTCCTCCAGGAAACCCTTCAACATGGTGACCATGTCCTGGACCCAAAAGACCTGTTCAGAAGGATCAGTAAAAAAGTCGGCACTCAATTCCCGGTGCACGACTACAACGGTCTGAATTGCATTTTGAGATAGAGGCAACTGGTAAATCGTGGGATTCACTTTGCATCCCGCCTTTTCGGCGCCATTCAGAGTGCTATCAAAGGCCTTTCTGAATGCGTCATATCCCGCAAGGCCGCTCAGTCGGCAGAAGTTCTCAAAAGCTTCCCGGGGAACACACAAATGCATGTTCGCTTGTCGTACTTTGAGTTCAATTACCAGGAATAGCACACGCGTTGTGGGAGCTTTGGTTTGGGTATCACGGAAGGAGATTCGGTACACGCAACTGAAATCTCCGGGACGGTGAGCGACCTCAATACGCGTATTCCCCCGGCCAGCCCTGTTCCATTGCGCTTCTTCGATTGCCTTGAACTCCGGACTCCAGGTCAGCGAGTACGAGATGGTATCGGGCACCAGGCGCAGCAGAAGATTTGAGGTCTTACGCTTGATCGCTTCCGGCCCGCGAGTGGAGAAGGCCAGAAGAAGAATCACCAGCAGCAGCGGCACCAGCGTCCCTAACAACTGAACCGCTACTGAGAACCACTCCTTGTGGCCGGGGTTGGTTACGGCCACCCACAAAATCGCCAGGTCGGCCACCACAACCGCCACAACAATCACAAAGATCACGAGCTTGAGCCACGTCGGAACAGAGATGGACTTGATGCCGCCGATGTTATCCAGTGCCATGATTGGGTTCCCTTGAGCGCCGTAGGGATTATAAGACTAAGCGAGCAAGAGGGTACCGTGTCCGGCTTACCCTGCCCATGCCGAAAGATGGATTATGCGACTCATGCCTAGCGCCGAGCGGAAACGACGCCTCATCCCTTCAGGCCGCCCGTACCCCACCCTGCCACGAGGTGTCGCTGGACGGCCATGAAGAAGGCCAGGGCGGGGATGGTGATCAGCATCCCCGCCGCCATGACGAGCCCCCAGTCGACCACGGCGGCCGAGAACAGATCCTGCACGCCCACGGGCAGCGTCTTGAGCTCGTCGGACACGATCAGGATCCGCGTGAAGATGTAGTCGTTCCAGGCCAGGGTGAAGGTGAAGATCGACGTCGCGATCAGCCCCGGCAGGGCAAGCGGAGCGACGATGTAGGCGAGCGCGCGCGGCCGGCCCGCGCCGTCCACCTGCGCGGCTTCCTCGAGCTCGATGGGAATGGACTGGAAGAAGGCCCGCAGCAGCCAGAGGGAGAAGGGCAGGCAGAAGGAGGAATAGGACAGGACGAGGGCGGTGTGCGTGTCCACGATGCCGAGCCGACGCGCCAGGATGTAGATCGGCACCACGATCATGATGGGCGCGAACATGTAGGTGCAGAGGATGAGGCGCGCGATGCCTTCCCGCCCCGGAAACCTGAAGCGCGTCAGGCTGTAGGCGCCGACGGCGCCCACGGCCATGGTGAGGAGCACGGTGAGGCCGGCCACGCTGACGCTGTTGACGAAGTAGCGGACGAAGGCGGTCTGGCCGAGCAGACGCGCGTAGTTCTCGAGGGTGGGCGCAGCCGGGATGAGCGTGGGCGGCGTGGCCAGGACCTCGCGCGGCGGCTTCAGCGAGGTCGAGAGCATCCAGAGCAGCGGCAGGACGGCCTGGGCAGCCAGCCCCGCCGCGCCCAGATAGAGGAGGGCCAGGCCGAGGCGCCCCCGCACGTGCTTCACGTCACTTCCTCGTCGCGCCAGAAGAGACGGAAGTAGAGTCCCGTCGCCATCATGAGCAAGAGGAACATGATGACGGAGAGCGCCGCGCCGAAGCCCGCCTGGTAGTAGGTGAAGGTCCGCATGTAGGCGTAGATGGGCAGCGTCCGGATCTCCGCCCCGGCGCCCGCGCCCTCGCCCCACAGCCACACCGTGTCGAACTTGGTGAACATCCAGATCCCGCGCAGCAGGATGACGACGAAGATCACGGCGCGGATCTGGGGCAGCGTGATGTGGCGGAAGCGCGCCCAGGCCGAGGCGCCGTCGACGCGCGCCGCCTCGTAGAGCTCGAGCGGGATTGTCTGGAGCCGCGCCAGCACGGAGAGGGTCACGAAGGGCGCGAACTGCCAGACGCTCATGACGATCAGCGACGTCATGATGTGGTCCACGCTCAGCCAGGCGATGGGCTGCCGGACGAGCCGCCACGCCACGAGGAGATGGTCGACGAGGCCGAAGGTCTCGTTGAGCAGCCAGCGCCACACGATGACCGCGACGATGGTCGGGATCATGTAGGGAAAGAGGACGAGGGCCCGCACCGCGGTCCGGCCCCGGAAAGTCCGGTGGAGCACGAGCGCCGCGGCGACGCCGAACACCAGCTGAAGCGCAGTCGTGCCGGCGGCGTAGACCGTCCCCTTCCAGAGGCTGTCCCAGAATTCCGTGTCGCCGACGAGCCGGACGTAGTTGCCGAGGCCGATCCATCGCTCTTGCGGGAAGAAGGAATGCTTGTCGAAGAAGGAGAGCCAGATCGCGTAGCCGACGGGATAGAGGATGAGACCGACGATCAGGACGAGGGCGGGCAGGATGCCGGCGAGCCCGAGCAGGGCCGGCCGATGTCGGCGCGGCCGCGCCAGCGCCCGCGAGGCGCCCGGCGCGGCCGCACCGGGGAAGCTCGCCACGCTACTTCTTCAGATAGCCGCTCTGGACAAGCAGCTCCTCGACGCGCTTCTGGGCCTTGGCGGCCGCCTCGGTTGACGGCATGCCCTTGACCGCGTCGAACACCATGTCCACGAGAATGCCCGAGCCCATGACCTCGAGCAGGTACGGCTTCCTCATGTCGTCCCAGTCGGTCACCAGCACCGGCTTGATCCAGTCGTTCTTGAAGTACTTCTCCTGCATGTCCACCCAGGGGCGCCACTTGGCGAGCATGGGGTTGTCGGCGTACTTCGGATTCTTCGTGGTCGACTTCTTGATGGACAGGAGATGGATGGGCACCGAGTGGAGATACGGGATGTAGTTCTCGTCCTTGAAGAAGAACTTGAGGAAGTCCACCGCCTCGCTGGCGCCCTTGGCGTCCTTGAAGACCATCCAGGGCTCGCAATCGAGCTGCGCCGCCGGCGACTTTCCCGAGGGCCCCACCAGCTTGTCGGCCACCGCGAAGTGCTCCGGATCGGCGATCTCCTTCGGGGCGTACTTCTCGATGTAGCCGGCGCCGCGGCCATAGGCCTGGTAGAGCATGGCCGCCTTGCCGTTGGCCAGGTTGGCGAAGGTGTCGAGATAGCCGTGCCCCGTCCAGCCGGGCGGCAGCACGCCGTTGAGCTTCTTGTAGAAATCCAGCAGCTCGATCACCGGCTTGGAGGTGAGCGTCGGCCGGCCCTGGTCGTCGAAGAGCCGGCCGCCATTCGTCTTCAGCAGCTCGCCGATACCGATATTGATGAAGAGCGGCGCCCCCGTCATGGTCAGCCCATAACGAACAACCTGGCCATCCTTGGTCTCCTTGAGAGCCTCCGCGACCTGGATCAGCTCGTCCCAGCTCTTGGGCACTTTCAGACCCTTCTGGGTCAGCAGGTCCTTGCGGTAGACGAAGAGCGAGGAGGCGGGCGAGTGGCCGACGCCATAAGTCCGCCCCTGCCAGCGGCAGAGGCCGCGGAAGGCGTCCACGATGTTGTCCTTGCCGAGCGAGTCGGCGAGATCCTCGACGGGGCGCAGCAAGCCCTTGGCCGCGAAGGACACGCAGGTGATGGGCTGGCCGTGGGCCGCATCGGGCGGGGCGCCCGCCGCGAGGGCAGCCGTGAGCTTCTTCTCCAGATCGCCCCAGGCGAGGCCTTCGATCTTGATCGAGACGTCGGGATGCGTCTTCTCGTAGGCCGCCGCCATCTCGTTGAGGACGGCCAGGGTCTGGGGCTCCGTCTCCGTCTGCCAGAGCCGCACCACCTTCTTGTCGGCGGCGCCGGCGCTCGCGGCCGTGAGCAGGAGCGCGCTGAGGAGAGCGAACGCGAGAGCACGCTTACACGTCATTGTGTCCTCCTTCAACTACATCCCTAAATGTCCCCGGAGAGAAGGCAGTCGCATTCTGAATATCCCTCTCCCCTCTGGGGAGAGGGCCGCAGTTCGAGCCGAGACGCTCGCTTCGAGCGACGAGGCGAGAGCTGGGTCAATGAGGGGCGCCTCCAACTACTGCTGCGTCAGCGGAACCGTCGCCGTCACGCAGGGCTGATTGCCGTGGACCTTGGTGGTGTGCCCCTTGCCCGTGGTGTCCTCGACGAGGCGCGCGTCGCCCGGGCCGAAGACGTGCTTGGACCCGTCGCCCAGGCCGATCTCGAGCTGGCCCGACACGATGATCACGAACTGGCGCCGGGGCGCCGGATGCCAGTCCTGGAAATTGCCGGCCGGGCTCTCGCGAAAGGAGATCTGCGTGGTCGCGAGCCCCTTCCCCCACTCCGCCGACTTCGCGAGCGAGATCGTCTCGAAGTGCGACTGGCCATCGGTGCCCGTATAGAGTCGGAACAGTCCCATCGCTGCCTCCCGTGATTGGAGTCGAAGCGGTTCGTGGCTGAAGCCGACGGGATAGTAGCACGCGGCGCCTGGCGCCCGCGCCTTGAACAGCCTCCACCGCCGGGCTACGCTTCCCACGATCTCAGACCTGAGAGGAGTCTCCATGGCTATGCCCCGCGATCTCTGCTTCACTCCGGCTGTCGAGCTCATCCGCCTCTACCGCGCCCGCAAGGTCTCGCCGCTCGAGGTGATGCAAGTCCTCCTGGAGCGCATCGATCGAGTCAATCCCAAGGTCAACGCCATCGTGACGCTCGATCGCGAGTCCGTGCTCTGGCACGCGCGACGCGCCACCGCCGCCCTCAAGAAAAAGGCCACCCTCGGACCGCTCCACGGCATCCCGGTCGGCATCAAGGACGTAACGGCGACCAAGGGCATCCGGACCACCTATGGCTCCAAGCTCTTCGAGCAGCACGTGCCGGAGGAGGACGCCGTGGTCGTCGAGCGCCTGAAGGCGGCCGGCGCCATCATCCTGGGCAAGACGAACACGCCGGAGTTCGCCTTCGGTCCCAACACCACCAACGCCGTGTTCGGCGCCACCCGGAACCCGTGGAACCTCGCTCTCACCTCCGGCGGCTCGAGCGGCGGGTCCGCCGTCGCTCTCGCCACCGGCATGTGTCCGCTCGCCGAGGGCACGGACCTGGGCGGCTCGCTCCGCGGCCCGGCGGCGTATTGCGGGGTCGTCGGTTTCAGGACCACGCCGGGGCTGGTGCCTCGCTATCCCGATGTCCTCGGCTGGGACTCCTATTCCGTCGAGGGGCCGATGGCGCGCACGATCTCGGACACCGCCCTCATGCTCTCGGTGATGTCCGGCCCCCCGGACGACCGGGCGCCCATGAGCTACGAGAGCGATCCTGACGCCTTGCTCGCCGCGGTCCGACGCCCGACGGTCAAGGGCTGGCGCGTGGCCTGGACACCGGATCTCGGCGGCCTACTCACGGTGGATCCGGAGATCGCCAGCCTCTGCGAGGAATCGGCCGCCGTCTTCAAGAAGCTGGGCGCCCGCGTGGAGCGGGCGAGTCCGGATATGAGCGATGTGCCTGAGATCGTGAGGCTGAGCCGCGGCCTTCTCATGGTCGCGCGCCACGCGGACAAGCTCGATCGCTGGAAGGAGCAGCTTCAGGCGGGGCTCGTGGAGAATACCGTGCAGGGCCTTGCGCTCTCGGCCCGCGACATCTCCCGCGGCGAGCTCCTGCGCACCCAGCTCTGGCATCGCGTGCGCGCCTTCCTCGACACCCACGATCTCTGGCTCACGCCGACCACCGCCACGCCGCCCTTCCCCATCGAGCTACCGCACGCCGTCGAGGTCGGCGGCCAGCCCCTGGGCAAGACCATGCAGCGCTCCTACCTCACCTACGCCTTCTCGCTGCTGGGGCTACCTGCTATCTCGATTCCGTGCGGCTTCACGACGGCCGGGCTGCCGGTCGGGCTGCAGATCATCGGACGGCGTCGTCAGGAAGCGATGGTGCTACGAGCGGCGGCGGCCTTCGAGGAATCGCGACCGTGGGCCCACAACATCCCGCCTGGGATGCAAGCTGCTACATCTCCTTCGTTGCCACCCTCGGCCGCACGCTCAACGTAGGAATCGCCTACTGGATTACCTCGTCCGCCCGCCCGAGCAGCGATTGCGGGATCGTCAGGCCGAGCGTCTTGGCGGTCTTGAGGTTGATGACCAGGTCGAGCTTCGTAGGCTGCTCGATGGTAGGTCGCCGGGTTTTGCGCCCTTGAGGATCTTGTCCACATAAGTGGCCGCACGCCGGTATAACTGAGTGTACTTCACCCCGTAGGACATCAAACCCCCGGACTGCGGATAGACGTCAAAGGGATAGATAGCCGGAAGCCGCTGCCTCGCCGCGAACTCAATGATGACCGATCGTTGCGCCCAGAAGAACGGCGCGTAGTCCACGAACAACGCATCTACGCGCTGCTTAATGATCCCGGCGAATGCCTGTTCAAAGCCTTCTGGAGTGTCGATCTTCACCAGTAGGAGCGTCAGTGCCAAAGAGCCGGCAGCAGCCTCGATTTCGGGCCGAAGGTTGGGTCGGTAGTCCAGATAAGCGACTCGCGAGATCCGTGGAAAGGCCTCCTTGAGCAGCTGCAAACGTTTGCTGTCGAGCGTCGGTGCCAACGTTACAAGCCCTGTCAGATTCCCGCCAGGCCGAGCGAGGTTCTTGACGAGTCCCGCCCCGACGAGGTCCCCACCCCCAACTATCACGACGGCCATGGTGCTGGGCGCTCGCTTCGCAAACATAGCTATGGCGGGGTTAGACCCCACCACGACGTCGACGTTGAGTTTCACCAGGTCCGCGAACAAGGCCTCAAGACGCTCGTCGTAGCGCCCAGGGTATTCCTCCCGAGTCTTTCGCTCGATCGTCATATTCTGTCCCTCGACCCAGCCCAGTTCGCGCATGCCATCCAGGAATGCCCTTTCTTCCGGGGTTGGCGGCTGGGGTAACACCAATGCGATCCTCGGCACCTTCCCTGCCTGCTGCGCTTCAGCGGCTCGCGGCGCGGCGAGAATACTGCCCGCCATCAACGCCATGAACCTTCTCCGTTCCATCACTGAGTTGTGCCTCAGGCGATCTGGAGGACTGGAGCTATGGAATGCGGGGCGCGAGGCAACCGGGTCGGAACCATGCAGGAGCCCTCCTTACAGACTGGGCAGAGTGTCCACTGGCCCTTCTTGAGCAGCCTGCAGATCAACCGTGAAAGGTTTGTCTGCCTTCGTCGCGGTTCCAGAGGCGGATCAGGTGGCGCTGCTGGCCCGGCACGTCGCTGTCGCGGAACGGGGTGCGGCTGTGGGCGAAGAGCCGGTTGTTCAGATACTGGATCTGGCCCTTCTCGATCCTGAACTCGACGCAGAGCTCCGGCGCGTCGGTGATGCCGCGCATGGCCTGGAGGGCCTCGCGGACTTCGTCGTCGAGGCGGGTGCTCGTCAAGCCTTCCGCGTTCTCGATGAGGCTCTGATTGTAGCGGCAGTGTAGACCGCGGGCGGTCTGCTCGAAGACAGGCTGGCGGGAGACTTTGGCGTCATCCGGGGCGTGCTCGGCCTGACGGTCCCACTGCACGGGCTCGTACAGGCGCCGGACGAGGGCGGGATGCCGGCGCTTCAGCTCCTCGTGCACCGTCACCAGGCTCACGAATCGGCTCAGGCCGCCCTCTTGCGCCGGGCTCAGGCAGACGAGGCCCACCAGCTCGGGCGGCAAGTCGAGCCACGGCGCGTCGGTGTGGAACTGAAGATCCAGATTCGTCACCGAGCGCCTCACGCCATACTCCAGAGCTTTGCCCGTATCGCGCACGTCGTACACCATGGTGCCGTCCCACTTCTGCGCGACCAGCCGCCCCAGGAGCGAGCCGAGAAGCCAGCCGAGCGCCTGGTTCTCCTCCAGCGAGAAGCGCTCGACGGGCAGCTTGTCGATGACGGCGAGCCCTATCCCCTCGCGAAGCTGCCGTCCGACATGGGTCATGACGTCGCGGCAATGCGCCAGGCTGAACTGGTTCGGAGAGAGCAGAAGAGTGGGCAGTGGCTCCCGCCTCAGCGTGTGCACGACCTCCTCGAGCTCCGCCACCGCGGCGGCAGGCAATGGCACGAGCCAGTCCGAGGGCGCGAGGCTCTTCTGGTACCACGCCTGGCGTTCCTGCGCATTCGAGGTCAGCATGGCCCGTCCATGCTATGTCCGAACCGGGCGCCTCCGCAACCGGTGTATAGTTGGCGAGCGATCATGACGCGCCTCAGCGACAATCTGGGTGACCTCCTCGACCGGTCCCGTCCCGCCGACAGCACGGCGGTGATAGATTGCCTCGACTGGGAGCACCCGCGCGAATACTCCCACGGCGAGATTCACCAGCTCGCCAACGCCTGCGCGAGAGGGCTCCTCGCCCGCGGCCTCCGTCGGGGCGACGCGGTGGCCATTCTTGCCGCGAACCGCGCCGAGTTCCTCATCGCCTACTTCGGGACCATGCGCGCGGGGCTCGTCTCCGTCCCCGTCAACCACAAGTTCCCGCGGGACACCATCGACTTCGTCTTGCGCGACTCGACCGTGAAGCTGGTCTTCTGCGATGGCGAGCGTCGGGCACTCGTTCCCTCCGGCCTTCCCCTCGTCGATTTCGACTCCAAGAGCGAGGACGGCTTCGAGGCCCTCCTGAGTCCAGGCGACTTCGCGGCGATCCACCCGGAGCCGCTCGAGACGGCGATGGTGCTCTACACCTCGGGCTCGACGGGCCGGCCGAAAGGCGTCCCGCTCTCCCACGACGGCCACCTGTGGACCGTGCGTTCCCGCGTCGAGGGTCGCCAGGACATGTCCCGCGAGCGCTTCATCGTGGCCGCGCCCCTCTTCCACATGAACGGGCTGGGCACGAGCAAGATGGTGCTCGCGGCGCACGCCGCCATGGTCCTGCTGCCGCAGTTCGACGCCAAGCGCTACATCGAAGCCATCGGCCGCTTCCACGTTTCGTTTCTCACCTCGGTGCCGACCATGCTCGCCCTGATCCTCCGCGAGCCGGAGACCCTCGCCCGCACGGATCTCTCCTCGGTGCGAGCGGTGAGAATGGGCTCCGCGCCCACGACCCAGCAGCTCATCGACGCGGTCAAGAAGGCCTTCCCGGGGGCGGCGGTCTCGTATATCTACGGCACGACGGAGGCTGGCCCTGTCATGTTCGGGCCTCATCCGGACGGCCGGTCGAAGCCCGACCTGGCCCTGGGCTGGCCGCGGCCGCAGGTCGAGGTCCGTGTGGTGGGGGTCGATGGTCGCGCGGCCGACGAGGGCATGCTGTGGATCCGCACCCCCGCCAACATGACGGGGTATCTGAATCTCCCGGAAAAGACGCGCGAGGTCTTGACGCCGGACGGCTGGTACATCTCCGGAGACATCGTGCGGCGCGACGAGACGGGAGCGTACTACTTCGTCGGCCGCGCGGATGACATGTTCGTGTGCGGCGGCGAGAACATCTATCCGGGCGAGGTCGAGGCGCTGCTGGAGCGGCACGCGGACATCATCCAGGCCTGCGTGGTGCCCATCCCCGACGAGATCAAGCACGAAAAGCCGTTTGCTTTCATCGTGGCCCGCCCGCAGAGCCGGCTCACCGAAGACGAGGTGAAGCGCTACGCGCTCTCGCACGCCCCCGCCTATCAGCACCCCCGGCACGTCGTCTTCATGCCCGAGCTGCCCCTGGCGAGCACGGGCAAGGTGGACCGGGTCGCCCTCCGTCGCCTCGCCCTCGAGCATTTGCAGGTCGAAACGAAGCCATGAAGGCCGCCGTCATCCACGAGCACGGCGGCCCCGGCTCGATAAAGATCGATCCCGCGTTTCCCGATCCCCGCCCGGGGCCGACCGATGTCGTGATCAAGGTGCGGGCGACCACCCTCAACTACCACGACATCTTCACCCGTCGGGGCATGCCGGGCATCAAGGTGCCCATGCCCTGCATCATGGGCGTCGATTTCGCCGGCGACATCGTGGAAACGGGCAGCGCCGTGACCGACTGGAAGGTTGGCGCGCGGGTCATGGTCGACCCCGTGGATCGCGTCGGGCCCGGCGGGCTCCTCGGCGAGATGTGGCACGGCGGGCTCGCCGAGTACTGTCGGGTGCCCACGCATCACCTGGTGACGCTGCCCGATGACGTGTCGTACGAGGCCGCCGCGTGCCTGCCCGTGGCCTATGGCACCGCCGTGCGCATGATGCACACGATCGGCGAGGTGAAGCGCGGCGACAAGGTGCTCATCCTCGGCGCCTCGGGCGGGGTCGGCACCTGCTGCGTGCAGCTCGGCAAGCTCGCCGGCGCCGAGGTGATCGCCTGCGCGAGTAGCGAGGACAAGCTGACGCGTCTCAAGGACCTGGGCGCGACCCATCTCCTCGACTACACCAAGCAGGACTTCGTGAAGTGGGTCTACGAGAAGTTCGGCAAGCCGCACCGGCGACACTTCACGGGGGGCGTGGACGTGGTCGTCAACTTCACGGGCGGCGATACCTGGGTGCCCTCGCTGAGAGTGCTGCACCGCCAGGGCAAGGTGCTCACCTGCGGAGCCACCGCCGGCTTCGATCCCAAGGAGGACCTTCGCTTCATCTGGACCTTCGAGCTCAGAGTGCTGGGCTCGAACGGCTGGATGCGCGAGGATCTGTTCACGCTGCTCGGCCTGATCCAGCAGGGCCAGCTCAAGCCGATCGTCGACAGCGAGCTGCCCCTGGAGGACGTCAACGAGGCCTTTCGTCTCCTCGAGGACCGCGAAGTGTTCGGCAAGGTCGTCGTGCGACCGTGAGCGAGACGCCTTCCGACAAGCTCACCGCCGAGCAGATCCAGGCCACCTTCGACGCCTCGCCCTTCATCAGCTTCCTCGGCCTGCGGGTCGTCTCCCTCGAGTACGGCACGGGCAGCCTCACGGTGACCATGCCCATGCGGGCGGAGATCGAGCGCCGGGCGGGCACGCGGCAATTCCACGGAGGCCCCATCGCCGCCTTCATCGACATCGTCGGCGACTTCGCCGTGGGCATGGCCGTGGGCGGCGGAGTGCCCACCATCAACCTCCGCATCGACTATGTCAGGCCGGCGATGGGATCGATGCTCACCGCCACCGCGCGAGTCCGGCGCTCCGGCCGCACCGTGGCATTGGTCGACGTCGACGTCCACGACGAGCAGCAATCCCTCGTCGCCGTCGGCCGCGGCACCTACTCCCCCCAGCGCGGTTAGCAGTTCGGCGGACGGGGAGGGCGGCCCGGGCGGCATGCCCTCGTCCGCTCAACCTCCTCGCCTCGCGCGCCACCTCGCTCGGGCGCCTCCGCCTGGCCCCCCATCCCCCGAGACGGGGGTCGCTCGCCGCCCTGCTTCGCAGTGACGGCTCACGCGGCGGAGGCGCCCTGCGCTTCGGGGCGCGCTACGGCTCGTCGGATTCGCTCCCGAGGGCATGCCGCCCGGGCCGCCCTCCCCGTCCGCCGCCGTGAGGTTGGTCAGGCTGCGTCGACGGCGGGTCGGATCTTGCTCGTGACTAGCTCGAGGATCTCGAGCATCTTGCCCAGGTCGTCGCGGCGGAAATCGATGGCGACGTGGCGGAGGCCGAGCTGCTTGTACGCGGCAAGCTGATCCACCACGGCCTGGGGGCCCTGCGCCAGGAGCTCGTCGCGGAGCGCGAAGCGAATTGACAGCTCGATCGTCTCGAACGCGCGCCCCGCCTTGTCGGCCACCGCGCGGAGACGGCCGAGGGCTTCCTTCAGCTCGGCGGGAGTCTTGGACGTTGCGTGCCAGCCGTCGCCCAGCGTCACCACGCGTCGGAACGCGCCGGGGCTGTCGCCGCCGACCCAGATGGGCGGGTGGGGCTTCTGCACGGGCTTGGGCGCGAAGCCGATGTCCTTGAAGCGGAAGAACTCGCCCTCGAAGGAGGGATTGTCCTGCGTCCAGAGCGCCTTGAAGACGCGCAGCATCTCGTCCGCCTGACGGCCGCGCTGGTGGAAGGGCACGCCCAGGATGTCGAGCTCTTCCTTCCACCAGCCCACGCCGACCCCGCAGATCAGCCGGCCGCCGGACAGCGCGTCGATGGTCGTGAGCATCTTGGCCATGACCACCGGATGCCGGTGGCCGAGGATGAACACGGTCGAGCCGAGCCGCGCCCGGCTCGTGCACACGGCGGCCGCGGCGAGGACGGCCACCGGCTCCAGATACGCCTTGTCGGGCGGATGGGGGAAGCGGCCTCCCGGGTAGCTGCCCGTCTGGTGGCGCGGGAAGACGACATGATCGCTCACCCAGAGCGAGGCGACATTTCTCCGCTCGGCCTCCTGCGCGAACGTCATGAGCGCCTCGCGGGTCGCCACGGGGCCCTGCGTCTTAAGATGGCAGCCGATGTCCATCGTCATTGGTCTCCTTTGGAATTGCCTCGAGAGTCTCCCGCGCGGAAGTTAGGCGCGGGCTCGGCGCTTGTCAAGCCGTCCGTGCACGAGAAGAGGCCCCGAGCGCATGCTGCCACGCTCGGGGCCTCTCTCTCGCTTAGCCTCGTTGACGGCTAGCCGTGGTGCCAGCCCCGATGCCATCCGCCATGCCACGCCCACGGGTGATAGACGGGGGCGACAACCACGGGAGCCGGCGCCACGTAAACGCCGCCGACGGGCGGCCCCGCGTATGGATACGGATCGGCGTACACGGCACAACCGCCCAGCAGGAGCGCTGCGAGGGCGAATCCGATCATCTGTCTCATGGCTGGTTCCTCCTCTTTCGGCCTCTCTACTTCCTATCCCTTTAGACGGGTCGGAGGAACGGCTGTTTACCGTGCCGGATGAGAGGGTCATGAGAACCGGATGAGATCAACCGCCCAGCAGCTTGCGCACGAGCGCGGGCCCGTTTTCCCACATGACGATGCCCACTCCCATGAGGCTCTCCCCGGCGATCCAGCCCGAGGCGACCGGGAAGGTAAATTCTTCCGACAACTTCGGGTGCCTCTTCTGGACCCACCAGCCGAGGGCAGCCCCGATGAAGAAGAGCAGGCCGTAGTACCAGTGAAAGGTCCACGCGAGACCCAGGCCGGCGGGCGACGGGATGAGGTGCTCCCGCGCCGGAAAGATCCTCGGGAGCAGGGTCAGGATCACGCCCACGAGGCCGCCGATCGCGATGCTCCAGATCTTCACCGGTCCGAGGGCGGCCAGCCCGTGCGAGAGCGCGATGGCGACGGCGCGCCAGGTCTGCGCCGCGGGCGCGGGAAACTGGTCGGAGCCGAGCACGCTCGCGTCAGGAACGAGCAGCCGGAAGCACAGCACGCTCACGAGCGTCCCCACGAAGATGCCGGCGAACTGGGCGATGAACTGCTTGCGCGGATGCGCGCCGAGGAGATAGCCGCTCTTGAGGTCGGTGAGGAGATCGGCGCTGCTTCCCGCCGCGGCTGCCGTGACGTTTGCGGACATCAGGTTCACGTTCACGTTGCCCGGGCTCAAGGCGCCGAAGACGAGCTGGGTGATCTTTCCCATCGCTCCCACCGGCGTGGTGTCCGTCTCGCCCGTCACGCGGCAGGCGACCAGGGCCAGGGCGAAGGAGAGCAGCACGGCCACCGCAGTCTGCCAGTACGGCATGCCGAAGGTCTGGTGGCCGAGCCAGGCGAGGCCGAGGAATCCCACGACCTGGCCGGAGACGAACCAGGAGGCGGGCGTCTCGATGGCGGCGAGCGGGTCGTGGGCGCTCTTCCGCCCGCCCCCGAACATCGTCCGCAGGTCGGCGAAGGCGCGTAGCGCGGTCCGCCACTGGAGCGCGAACGAGAGCAGGCTCGAGGTGACCATGCAGGCCACGCCGCCCCAGAGCGTCCATTGCACGATGGCGGCATAGCCGGAGCCCTCGATGATGCCGTGGTGCTGGAGGATGGGCGTGAAGATCATCCACGCGGTCACGCTTCCCAGCAGCATGCTCCACGACACCCTGAGCCCCGTGATGGCGCCGGCGGCGATGAACATGGGCTCCCAGGACAGCATCACCGTTCGCCCCATCCACGCGGGGCCGAACACCCGCTGGTTCAACGCGGCCACCCAGCTCGTGATCATCAAGGGCGCCAGCTTGCCGCTCACGAGCACGAGGCCCTCGGCCCAGAACTTGCCGACGATGGCGAGGGCAGCCGCCCACGCCAAGGCCCGGGCCGAGCGCATCCCCGTGTCGCCCACGGCGTGGAGGGCACGAAGGGTCTCGGCCGCCGCGATGCCGCTGGGGAAGCGAAGCTGCTCCAGGTTGATCATCTGGCGCTTCATGGGCACGGCCATGGTCACCCCGAGCACGGAGAGGAAGAACACCCACGCGATCATGGTGGGCAAGGGCAGCGTGCTGTCGTTGAGGAGCATGTACGCGGCGAAGGCAGAGATCAGGGTGCCGCCCGTCGAGTACCCCGCCGAGCTGGCCGTGGACTGCATGCAGTTGTTCTCGAGAATGGTCATGGGCGTGCGCGCCAGGCCCATCCGATAGAGCGAGGTCCAGATCGCGTAGGAGAGAATGCACGCGGTGATGGCCACCCCGAAGCCCCAGCCCGCCTTGAGCCCGATGTACAGATTGGTAAGGGAAAGCAGGGCGCCCAGCACCGATCCCATGAGGACGGCGCGCCACGTGAGCTGGAGCATGCTGTCGCCGCGCCCGCGGTAGACCTGCTCGTACCACTGGCGCTCGATCTCCTCGGGCGTGCCCTTGAATCCCTGGACGGGCAGCGCGGGAAGCTCGTGGACCGTGGGCGGGGTCAGAGAGCTCTCAGGGGGCACGGCCGTCCCGCCGCCGATCGATCGAGCGGCCCGGAATCAGGCCGGGCGAGCCCGGGCCACGATGAAGAGACGGCGGAAGGGAAAGAGCGTGCGGCCATCCGGGCGGCGCGGATAGGCGCGCGCGACCAGCTCGGCGTAGTGGGCCTCGAAGCGGCTTCGCTCGGGCTCCCCGAGCGCGGCGAGGAGCGGCCTGAGCCACGTGCCCTTGGTCCACTCCTTGACGGGATTGTCGCCCTCCATCACCTGGAGATACTCGGTCTCCCACATGTCGAGCGTGGCGGCGCGTGGGGCGAGGAGACCGTAGTAGAAAGCCGGCTCGGCCACCGGCGCGGGGCGGAGCAAGGGCTCGAGCTTGGCGCGCCAGGGCCCGCTCCGGGCCGCCTCGCTGATGGACGTGTGCGAGACCGCCGAGAAGTTGCGCGGCAGCTGCACGGCAAGCACGCCGCCGGGCGCCACCGAGGAAAGCAGGGCGGGAAAGAGCCGCTCGTGGCCGTCGACCCAATGCAACGCGGCGTTCGAGTAGATGATGTCGGCCGGTCTCGGCGGCCGCCACGAGGCGAGGTCCGCGCGCTCCCACGTGATCTCCGGCGCGACGGCCGCGGCCTTGTCCAGCATCTCCTGGGAATCGTCCACGCCCGTGACGCGCGCGCCCGGCCATCGCTCCTTGAGCATCCGCGTCACATTGCCAGCGCCCGCGCCCAGGTCGACGATGTCGCCCGGATCCTCGAAGTCGATCCGGTTCAGGAGATCGATGGCGGGGCGAAGGCGCTGATCGGCGAACTTCAGATACTGCGCGGGATCCCAGGCCACGACGCGCTCCTTTCGCCCTCAGCCCTTGACGGCCCCGGCCGAGAGTCCCTGGATCAGGTGCCGCTGCAGATACGTGAAGAGGATGGCCACGGGCACCGTGCTGATGATGACCCCGGCCGAGAGCTGGCCCCACTGGATCTCGTACTGGCCGACCATGAAGAGGAGGCCGGCGGAGAGGGTGCGCATCTCCGTCTGCGAGGTGAAGGTGATGGCGAAGAGCAGCTCGCTCCAGGACGCCACGAAGGCGAAGATCGCGGTGGCGGCCACGCCGGGGGCGGCCAGGGGCAGGACGACTCGACAGAGCGCGCCGAAGCGGTTGCAGCCGTCGAGCATGGCGCTCTCCTCGAGCTCGAGGGGAATGGATTCGAAGTACCCGACGAGCATCCACACAGTGAACGGCACCGTGAAGGAGAAGTTGGAGTAGATCAGGGCCTGGTAGGTATCGATCAGGCCGAGGGCATACCACTGCGAGAGGAGCGGGGCGATGAGGAGGACGGCGGGAAACATCTGGGTGGCCAGGAAGATCAGCAGGAAGGTCTGGCGCCCGGCGAACCGGAAGCGAGCCAGGGCATAGCCGGCCAGGATGGACACGAGCGTGGTCGCCACCATGGTCACCGACGACACCCAGAGGCTGTTGGCGAAGAAGCGGCTGAAGGGGGTGAGCTTGGACGTCCACGCCTCGACATAGTTGGCCACGCTCAGCGAGGCAGGCAGATAGACGATGGGCGTCGCGTAGAGCTCGGCCCGCGTCTTGAACGAAGCAAGGAACACCCACACGAAGGGCAGCAGGGCGAAGAGCGTGAGGGCAGCCAGGCCCAGCCAGAGGACGGGACCGCCCAGCACTCGCTCGGCGAGATCGCGCCCGGGCGCCCGCCTCACGTCGTGCTCTCCAGGCCGCGCGTGATGCGCAGGTAGAAGATCGTGAAGCCGAGCATGATGAGCAGGAGGACGACGGAGAGCGTGGCGGCATAGCCGAAGTCGAGGTTCGAGTAGGCCTGCATCAGCGTGTACGTCGACGTGATCTGGGTGGCGTTGGCCGGTCCGCCGCTCGTCATGACGAAGATGAGATCCGCGTAGTTGAAGGTCCACACGATGCGCGTGGCGGTGGCGACCACGATGATGGGGCGCAGCATGGGCACCGTGATGTGCCAGAACCGCTGCGTCACGGAGGCGCCGTCCACGCGCGCCGCCTCGTAGAGCTCGGTGGGAATGGCCTGGAGCCCGGCCAGGAGCATGATGGCGAAGAAGGGGACGCCGCGCCAGATATTGGTCAGGACCACCGCGGGCATGGCGAGGACCGGGCTCGAGAGCCAGGCCACTCGCTCCGTCATCACCCCCATCCGGCTCAGGACGTCGTTCAGCAGCCCGTAGTTCGGCTGATAGATGAACTCCCAGATGAGCGCCACCACCACGCCGGGAATGATCCAGGGCAGCAGGGTCAGGGTGCGAACGAGGGACCGGCCACGAAAGGCCTGGTGAAGGAGGAGGGCGGCCGCGAACCCGCCCAGGAACTGGAAGGTCACCGAGCCGAAGACCCACAGGAAGGAGTTCCAGAGGCTCAGCCAGAAGACGTCGTCGTGGAGAAGGCGCGCGTAGTTGGCCAGTCCCACGAAGCCGTACTCCTGCGGCTTGATGAGCACGTGGTTGTACAGGCTCATCTGCATCGCCTTGAGGATGGGGAACAGGACCGTACCGCCAAGGGCGATGGCCACGGGCAGCAGATACAGATAGCCGGTGAGGAGCTCCCGGGCGCGGCGCGACAGCAGCGGCCGCGCCACGGGAGCCGCGAAGGTCGCTTCGCGGACCATGCCTACGTCATGTTCTTGGTGAGGACCTCGGCGAACTTGTCGAGGAACTCCTTGGCGGTGAGCTTCCCGACCAGGGCCTGCTGGAAGAGGGGCACGCCTTCCGAGTCGATCTTCCCGCCCCAGCCCGCATAGGCGAGGTAGGGGCTGACCATGGAGAACGGGAAGGACTTGAGGAAGCCCTGGTACGCCGGGTCGGCCGTGAACTCCGGGCGCTCGGCGAGGCTCTTCCGCGACGGCAGCAGCCCGAGCCCCTTCGTGTACATGAGGTTGGGCTCGTCCTCCATGAGCCACGACATGAAGCGCCAGGCGCCGTCGCGGCTCTTCCCCTTGTTGAAGGCGGTGAGCGTCTCGGAGAAATAGAAGGACGCGCGCTTCTTGGCCGGCCCCAGCGGCAGGGGCACCGTGGAGAAGTTCTTGTCGCCCACGAAGCCCTTCTGCTCTTCCGCGGACCCCGAGTTGTGGATATAGGTGTTGGTGATGCCGCGCCCGAAGCCCTCCACGATCCCCCGCCAGCCGTCGGTGGGCACGGAGGGCGGACAGACCTTGTGCCTGCGGAAGAGATCCAGGTACCAGTCGAGGGCCTCCGCCGCTTCCTTGGAGTTGATGACAACCTTGCCGTCCTTCAGCACCTGGGCGCCGTTGGCGTACATGAACTCCGTGGCGTAGAGCACGGCCCAGGTCCCCTGCCCGCGCATGCCGAAGCCGTACTGGTTCTTGTCGGGCTTGGTGAAGGCCTTGGCGGTGGCGAGGAAGTCGTCGAAGCTCCAGTCGTCCTTGGGCGCCTTGATCCCGTACTCCTTCAGCCGGTCCGTCCGGTAGTAGACCCCATCATTGGTGACGACCCAGGGCAAGGAGGCGATCTTGTTGTGGACGGTGACCGTCTGCCAGGCGAGGGGCAGGACGTCTTTGTAATGCTTCCACTCCTTGGCCTTGCTGGTGAGATCCTCCACCGCGCCCATGCCCTCGAACTCGCCCACCCAGTTGTCCCAGACCTGGCAGCAATCGGGCGGATTGCCGGCGGCGATCGAGGTGATGAGCTTTTGCCGGGCCTGCGCCTGCGGCACGAATTCCAGCTTCACCTCGAAATCCTTCTGCGCCTGGTTGAAGCGCTGGACCAGTGACTCCACGAGCACATTGCGCTTGGGCTCGGGCACGCTGAACTGGAAGCGGACGGGAGCGGCGCCCCACGCTCGGCGCGGTCTGATGAGCGGCTCTTCCCACCAGGCGAGGTCCGCCGCCGCGAGGGCGCCGGTGGCGACCATGGTCTTCAGGAGCTGTCGGCGCGACAAGAGGCGCTGCTCGTCCATACGTATCTCCTCGTTGAGAATTTTCATAGTCCGTCTTCGGTCGTCCGAGCGGATATCTTAGCCCAACTTTCGGAATCCCTCTCCCCCGATGGGGGAGAGGGCAGCCGTTCGAGCTGAGACGCTGCCGAGCGGCGAAGCGAGGGCTGAGATAGTCAGGGGGCGAGTCCCCAGGCGCTACGGCCCCTCGAGCACCATGAGCCGATAGGCCTCGGCCGCGGCGAGGCCGCGAGACTTGCCCTGCTCACGGGCCCACGCGGTGATCATATCGGCGGGATCCCACTGGCCCATCTGGCTCTTGTGCTCGCGCAGGGCGGCCAGCTTCGCGTCGAGGGTGGAGGAGATGTCGACGAAGGCGTCGGGCCTCGGGGCGCCGTGGATGAACACGCGCTTGACGTGGTGAGGCTCGAGCCCCTCGGCGAGCAGCTCGGGGAAGATGAGCCGCGTCTCTGCCGAGGGGAAGACGGCATCGAGCGCCACGTCCGCCGCCACCCGATGGTCGGGATGATTCATGTAGCCCTTGCCGTAGAAGCGGACCGTCGGATCCCCGCACACCACGGCGTCGGGCTTGTACCGGCGGATGATGCGCGTGAGATCCCGCCGCAGAGCGATGGAGGGCTCGAGCACGCCGTCCTCGTAGCCGAGAAACACGACGTCGCTGATGCCGAGCGCCTGGCAGGCCCGCCGCTGCTCCTCTTCGCGGATCGGGACCAGCGCTTCTCGTGTCATGTCCAGCGGCGTCGACTGATTGGACCCCGCGCCGCCGCTCGTGATGCAGACGGTGATGACACGGCTCCCCGAGCGCGCCCACTTGGCGAGCGTCCCTCCCACGGTGAATTCCTGGTCATCGGGATGGGCGTGGATGCTCATCGCGCAGGCGGGCGACGCGGGCTCGGCCGCCGTCTTGCGACGGCGCCTGCCGCGCTCGGGAACGCCGGGGGTCGTCTCGGCCGTGTCCTCAGCCACGGGCGACACACCGGAACTTGGCGAAGACGTACGGATAGTGAGCCTGGAACCAGTTGCGGAAGCTCCGCCGCAAGAGCTCCGTGGCCGTCGCCCACGACCCGCCCTTGAGAACGAAGTGCTTGCCGTCGAAGAAGTCGGCCGAGTAGCCCCGGTAGCCGGTGATCCACGGCTCGAATCCGGGGAATCCCGTGAACGGCGTGTCGGTCCATTCCCATCCGTTGCCCACGAGATCGTGCACGCCCCACGCGCTCGCGCCCTCGGGAAACGCGCCCACCGGCGTGGGCGCCCAGCATCGAAAATCGAAGTTGCCGTGCTCGCGTCCAGGCGTCGCGGCACCCCAGGGAAACGCTCGCTCTCCTCCCGTCGGATCTCCGTAGGCGGTCCGGTGGAACTCCGCTTCCGTGGGCAGCCGAAGGCCGCGCCACTGCGCGAAGGCCCGCGCCTCGGCCAGACTCGCGTAGACCGGCCAGTCCTTCACGCGCTCGAGGGGGAGAAGATCGAAGAGACCACGGTAGAGCCATCGTCCATCCCGGTCCGTCCATGTGGCGGGGTGACGGCGTTCCTCGTCCCGGCTCCAGTTCCAGTCATCAGGAGCCCACAGCTCGGGGCGCCCGTAGCCGCCATCGTCCACGAAGGCGAGAAACTCGCCATTGGTCACCGGGGTCGCGTCGATGCTGAAGGCCGGCACGAAGACCTGAACGCTCGGGCTCTCGTTGTCCCAGGCGAACGAGACGTCCCGGAGCTCCGTCCCCAGCGTGGCCATGCCCGCGGCCACCGGCACGGTGGCGGGGGGCCGACCCCGGCTCATCACGGCAGAGGGCAACCAGGTCGGACGGACCTTCCGGTCATATGCAAGCTCCTGCAGCATGTACAGCAGCGTCTCCTGATGCATGAGCTCGTGCTCGATCACCATCGAGAAGACGCGCGCGTCCCGGGCCATGAGGTGCGCGGGCGCGCGCTCGGCCACGGCATCCACGGATTCGAGGACAGAGGCCCGCACGCGGTCCCGATACGCGAGGACCTCGGCGAGGGCTGGCCAGCGATCGGGAATCTCCGGGTGCTCGTGACAGAGGCTCGGATCGTCGACATCGGGATCGATGCCACGGGAGAAAAGCTCGTCGTAGGCGGGATTGAGTGAAGGGCGCCCGAGGGCGCCGGCGCAGATGTGGTTCCAGGCGAAGGCCGGCAGGTGGCCGACATAGAAGACGAACGGGTGGCGCAAGGCAATGGGCTGGGCGAAAATCGCCTCCGGCGCGAGAATCTCGAAGATCCGATCGGTCCGCGCCCACACAGCCGCGAGCCGTTCCCCTATCGTCTCCGCCATAGGCTACCCTCCCTGGAGTCAGGCAAACTCGTAACAGTGTACGTCGGGCCCGGCCGCGCTGCGACCTCAAGTGCCGGGGTCCATTTCAGACTCGCCAGAGCCGGCTTGATCGTCGGCCTCAGTCAGACTACCCTCGGAGTCCTGTGGCCGGGGCCGCCGATGCCCTCCGCCGCCGACCGATGACCATGCGCTATCGCGCGTACGCCTACATGGACGAGGCCGACCGGGGTCGGACGCTCGAGGAGGACGTGCGCCACGGGCTCACCGCGAGTCCCAAGAGCCTCCCCCCGAAGTATTTCTACGACACCATCGGTGCCAAGCTCTTCGAGAACATCACAAGGCTACCCGAGTACTACCTGACGCGCACCGAGGCGGCGCTGCTCGAGAAGCTCGCGCCCCGCCTCATGCGCGACCTCGCCCCTCGAGACATCGTGGAGCTGGGCGCGGGATCGGCGGCAAAGACGCGCCGGCTCCTCGATGCCAGGAACGGGCTCCCGGGGACCGTCCGCTACGTCCCCATCGACGTCGACGAGCTGACCGTCCAGGCATCCGCGGCCCGGCTCGTTGCCGACTACCCGTACCTCGAGGTGAGCGCCCTCGTGGGCGATTTCGAGCAGCACCTCGCCCATGTGCCGCCTCCCGTAGGCCGCCGGCTCGTCCTCTTTCTCGGCAGCACGATCGGCAACCTCGAGCCTCCCTCCCGGCGGCAGTTTCTCCTTCAGGTGCGCGCGCTCCTTCAAGCGAAGGAGGACCGGTTCCTCGTCGGGCTCGATCTGGTCAAGGACGTCAAGGTGCTCGAGGCCGCCTACAACGACGCGAGCGGCGTCACCGCGGAGTTCAACCGGAACATTCTCGAGGTCGTCAATCGCGGAGTGGACGGCGATTTCCGTCCCGCGGCCTTCCGCCACCTCGCCTTCTACAATGAGGCCGAGGCCCGCATCGAGATGCACCTCGTCCCCCACCGCGCGCAAGAGGTGAATCTCCGCCGCCTGGGGCTGAAGGTCCGTCTCTCGCCGGACGAGAGCATCTGGACGGAGAGCTCCTACAAGTTCACCCGGGCCTCCGCGGAGGCCATGCTCGAGGACGCGGGGCTCCGGCTCGAGGGGTGGCACGTCGACGCCGAACGCTACTTCGCCCTCGCGGTGATCGCGCCGAATCGCTGAGACCCGCGTCGCGCGTCATGCGCCCTCGCCAAGGAGGAGATACCGTGCACCCACAGCTCGTCGTCGGCAAGCGCTTCCCGGATCTGGAGCTGCCCGATCACAGCGGCAAGTCGGTCCGCCTCACCGGTCTGGCCGGAGAGTATCCGCTCATCGTGAGCTTCTATCGCGGCTACTGGTGACCGAAGTGCGCGTGCCAGTTACGGCACCTCACCGAGCTCCAGAGCGACCTCGCCGTCAACTACTGCAAGCTCGCGGTGATCTCCACGGACCCGCCGGAGGTCTCCGCGGCGTTCCGTACCGGTCTCGGCGCCACCTTCACGTTCCTCAGCGATCATGAGCGGCAGGCCATCTCCGCGCTCGACATCGTCGAGGTCACCCCGCCGGGATTCCGCCACGGGCTCCTCGCCGTGCCGCACACCTTCTCCCTCTTGCCCGATCTCACGATTCACCGAATCTACAACGGCTGGTGGTTCGTGGGCCGGCCGACGAACGAGGAGCTGCGCCAGGACCTGCGGGCGATGATGGAGCGCTGCCGGGCCGACTACGTCTACCGCGCGCCGGCTCAGGATGCTGCCGTCTGAGGCTACCGGCGGCGAAGGCGGCGCGGCCCATGATGCCTATGCGCAGCCCACGCCGCGGCTGCTCTATGTCCACGACGATCTGACCGAGGAGGTGGCGACGAGCCTGGGTCCGGCCTCCCCCGCCACGGCGCTCACCCGCTCGCTCTTCGAGCTGCTCGGCCGAGATCGCGAACGAGTGGTCATCCTCACGCTGGAGGACCAGCTCGAGCGAGTCATCGCCCAGGGTGGCCACGCCCCCTTCGATCTCGCCCTGGGCATCGCCCCCGCCGGCGAACGCGTGGCCCACGCGCTGCACGCGAAGACGGACTGGTTTCCGCGCGTACGGCGCCTCGGGCTCACCCGGGAAGAGGACGGGCGCGGCGGCTATCGTCTCGTCAGCACGGTACCCGCCACCCTGCCCGATCAGCTCCAGGGAATCGCGGAGTGCCGAACCCTCGCCGTGGTGGACGACACGGTCTTTTCCGGCCTCACGATGCGAAGCGTCCTCGAGGCCCTCTCGCCGGATCTGTTGTCCCGCACTCACGCCTTCTGCCTGCGCGGGGTCGCGGACTCCATCGCCGCCGTCGCGAAGCTCTGCTCCCTCACCGCGGGCGTCGCGGCGCCGGGACGCATGCTGGAAGACGTGAGCTTCATCAATGCCAGCGGTCTCGTGCGGCGGGTGAGCATCCGACGCCAGGGACGTCGCCCCCTGGCCTTCTTCGAGCGGCCGGAATGGATCCGCGCGTGGTTCCCCGGCCGTGACGAGGAGGTCGTCGCGACGTGCCGACGCCTCAACGCGCTCCTGGAGCCCATAGCGTGAACTACCGCCTGTCACTCTTGTGATCGACCAGGACGAACCGAGATGCCTCGAGATCCTCTCCTGAGCGGGGCGACGCACTTTTCGGTCGATCCGACCGAGTTCGCCGGCAAGCGTGTCCTTGTCACGGGCGGCACCAAGGGTATGGGCGAGGCCATCGTGCGGCGCCTCGCTGCCGGGGGCGCGACGGTGGCGACCACTGCTCGCTCACCGTTGCCGGAAAGTCAGGCGGTGGAATTGTTCGTCCAAGCCGACATCAGCACGCGCGAGGGCGTGGACAGGGTGGTCCGGGAAGTGCTGGATCGTCTCGGCGGCGTGGACATTCTCGTCAACAATGTCGGGGGCTCCTCCGCACCGAGCGGCGGCGTGCTGGCTCTTGGCGACGAGGATTGGCAGAACACCATCAACGCCAACCTGCTCGCCGCCGTCCGCCTCGACCGCGGGCTGCTGCCCGGCATGCTGGAGCGGGGCGCTGGCGTCATCATTCACATCTCGTCCATCCAGCGTCGCTTGCCGCTCTTCGAGGCGACACTCGCCTATGCGGCCGCCAAGGCCGCGTTGACGACCTACAGCAAGGGGCTGTCGAAGGAAGTCGGGCCCAAGGGCGTCCGCGTCAATACGGTCGCGCCGGGCTTCATCGAAACGACGGCGGCACAAGGCCTTGTCGCTCGCCTCGCGGAAAAGGCCGGGACTGACGAGGACACCGCCCGCCGGGGCCTGATGGACTCGCTTGGAGGAATTCCGATCGGCAGGCCCGGGCGGCCCGAAGAGGTCGCGGAGCTGGTCGCCTTCCTCGTCTCTGACCGAGCAGCCTCGATCCACGGGAGCGAGTACGTGATCGACGGCGGCACGGTGCCGGCCGTCTGACATCCGGCCTACCGGCGGAGGCCGCGGGGGACGGCGAGCCGGTCCAGCAGCTCGAAGGCGACGTGAAAGGCCACCGCCATCACGGCGGCCGGTGCCGCGCCCGCCAGGATCGTCGCCGTGTCGTCCAGGGCGAGCCCGCGCACGATCAGCGTGCCGTAGCCGCCCCCGCCGATGAAGGCGGCGAGCGTCGCCGTCCCCACCGTCATCACCGCCGCTGTCTTGATGCCCGCCATGATGCTGATGGAGGCGAGGGGCAACTCGATCCGCACGAGGCGCTTGAGACGTCCGAGCCCGAGCACGAAGGCGATGTCGAGAAGATGCCCATCGATGGCGATGAGGCCCGCGTACGTGCTGCGCACGACGGGCAGGAGCGCGTAGAGGGACAGAGCGACGAGGGCGGGGCCTTTCCCGATGCCGAAGAGCGGGATCATGAAGACGAGAAGGGCCAGGGCCGGGACCGTCTGCAGCATGCCGATGACTCCCAGCTCGATCTGACCCGTTCGCCGGAAGCGCGCCGCCGCGATACCCATCGGGATGCCGAGCACGACGGCGGCGGCCAGCGAGATCAGGACGAGGACCAGGTGGTCGAGGGTGAGCGCGGAGATCTCCGAGAGGACGCCCGGCGGGCGGCGCGGATCCGGGGAGGCCGTCCCCAGAAATGCCGCGGCCACCTCGGCCACGCTCTTGCCGTCCAGGTCCGCCATCGCGTTCAGCTTGGCCATGCGCTGGTCGTCGAGCGCGCCTTCGAAGGCTTCGCGGAGCCGCGCCCACGTGCGCGGGAAGCGCTCCGCCATGTCCCGGCGCGCCAGGAGCACGGCCGAGTAGTCCGGGAAGAAGCGCTTGTCATCCTGGAGGATCTGAAGGCGCAGCCGCTCGAGCTGGCCGTCCGTCGAGAAGACGTCCATGAGATCCACGTCGCCGCTGACGATGGCGCGGTACGTCAGGGCGTGCTCCATCACGCGCACCTCCCTCAAGGCGAGGCCGTAGTGGCGCGTGAGCCCGGGCCAGCCGTCCTCGCGCTCCAGAAAGCCGGAGCTGAACGCCGCCTTCAGTTCAGGATGACGCGCGAGGTCGCTGATGCGCCGGAGCCCGCGGCGCTCCGCCGTCTCCGCGCGCACGGCGAGGGCATACGTATTGCTGAAGCCGAGGGGCTCGCTCATGGTCAGCCCCGAGGCGAGGAGGCGCGCGCGGATCGCCTCGGGAGTGTGGAGGGCCGAGTCCTTCAGGATGATGCGGGCGAGCGTGCCCGTGTATTCCGGGTAGAGGTCGATGGCGCCGGACGCGATGGCCCGGTAGGTGATCCCCGTGCCGCCGAGCCCGTGCCGCCGCTCGGCCCGCGCCTCCCCGACCCGCTCGATCACCTGGGCGGCGATCTCCGCGAGGATGTAGCTCTCGGTGAAGGACTTCGAGCCGACGCGGATGACTCCGTTCTCCGCCGCGCCCGCCACGGAGCCGTGCAGGAGCAGCATCCCGAGGCCCATACCGATGAGCGCGCGCATTGACCTAGCGGGCCCGCGACGCGCCCGCGCCCAGGGTCTGGGCGGTGAGGAACTGGGTCACGAACGGCGCGGCCGGCCGCTCGAGCAGGTCGGCGAACGTGCCCTGCTGGACGACGCGACCCGCGTGCATGAGCGTGATGGTGGAGCCGAGGAGCGCCGCCTCACGGATATCGTGGGTGACGAGGACGACGGTCTTGCCCAGCGCCGCGAAGAGCCGGCCGAGCTGACCCTGCAGCTCGGCCCGAACGATGGGATCGAGCGCTCCCAGGGGCTCGTCGAGCAAGAGCACGGGCGGATCGAGCACGAGCGCCCGCATGAGCCCGACGCGCTGGCGCTGTCCCCCGCTCAGCTCGCGCGGATAGAGGCGCAGCGTCTCCTCGTCGAGCCCCACCATGGTTCCGAGCTCGGTCACGCGCGGGCCGGCTCGGGAGGGGTCCCAGCCATGCGCTTCCGTCGGGAGTGTGACATTTCGATGGGCGGTCAGGTGCGGATAGAGTCCGCCGTCTTGCACCACGTAGCCCATGTGTCTCACGAGCTGCGCCCGGGTCGAGGGAGTGACGGGCGTGCCGTCCACCTGCACCTCGCCCGCGTCCGCCTCGATCAAGCCGAGGATGAGTCGCAGCACGGTGGATTTCCCCGATCCGCTCGAGCCGAGAAGAACGTGGGTGGAGGCGGGCCGCACGTCGAGCGACACGGCGTCGAGGGCGACGCGGTCGCCGAAGCGCTTGGTCACCTCTCGAAGCGCGATCACGATGCGGCGGGCCCGTCCGGAAGGGCGTCGCGGAGCCGCTCGAGAATGGCGTCCGGATTTCCACGAATGGGCAGATCGACGCGGCGGCGCTCGAGACTCGACAAGGCCAGAGCCATCAGGATCTCGAAGCCCTGATAGCTCGTCTCGAGATTCGAGGGATGCACCCGGCGGGAATCGTCGAGCCAGTCGGCGAGAAGCCGCAGGTGCTCCGGCTCTCCCGGCGAGCCGTCGGCCGGCCCGGATTCGGTCCGTCCCCCTGACCTTCTCGTCACCGCCTCCCACCCCCGGCCCAGCACGACTCGCGCATGCCCCTCCGCGCCCCGGACCGTCACCGCCACGTCTTCCCAGAAGTCGGCCTCGTCCAGGTGACGCGGGGCGAGGGAGCCGATCTCCATGACGCCCCGGACCCCGCTCTCGAGCTCGACGATTCCTGCCACGTGATCGGGACAGGGATGATCCTCGAGATAGGCCGCGCGCCCATGCGACTGGCCGAGCACCCAGGTGGCACGCGCGCCCGCGCCGAGCCAGAGCACGGCATCGACGAGATGCGTGCCCACGCGCAGCATCGAGGGGCGGGCTGTGGCGTGGAAGGAGTGGATGGCGCCGATGTCGCCCCTGTCCACGATCTCCTTGACGCGCCGCCAGTGCGCCGCGTGCTTGAGTTGATGGCAGACCACGGCCTTCACGCCGTCCCCGCACAGGGTCACGATGCGACGAGCCTCGGCCAGCGAGAGGGCGAGCGGCTTCTCGAACGCGATGGCCTTCACCCCGTGCCGGACGCCGAGCTCGACCAGCTCGAGCCGGACGGCGGGTGGGGTGGCGAAGCAGAGCACGTCCGGCCGCTCGGTGGCGAGCATGGCTCCGGCGTCGGCATAGCCGCGGGAGATGCCGAGCTTGGCCGCGAGGGCACCGAGACGGGCCTCATCCTGATCGCAGAGCGCCACCAGGTCGAAGCGATCCGGATTCGCGAGGAGGCCAAGGGCATGGCTCTGTCCACGTCCCCCGCAGCCGACGAGCACGGCGCGGTACCGATGCATCCTGGCATTCTACTGCAGCGCGGATGGCGCGCCTCTCGGCGCTTAGGGGTGCCGGCTGATCAGATCGCGGGCCACGAGCAGGAGCAGCAGGGCGGCCACCCAGGCGAGGCCGCCGTCGACGAGGAAGGCCCCGGGCAGGCTCAGCGCGGCCAGGCCTCCCGTGGCCAGCGGGCTCAAGGCGCCTCCCAGCTGGACGCTGAGGGCGAGCCATCCGAAGGCGGCCCCCCGGCTTTCGCTCGGCGAGAGCTGACCGCCGAGGGAGTAGGCCAGGGTCAGGGCTCCTCCCAGCGCGAACCCCACGAGACTGCGCAGGACCAGGAGGGTGATCCAGCTGTCGGTCCACGCCATCAGCGCGCAGGGCAGGCCCCCCGCGAGGCAGCCGATGAGCAGGAGCCGCCCGATGGGCCAGCGCTGGGCGAGACGGCCGGCCAGCGTGGCCGCGATGGTGCCGCACACCGCCGAGACCGAGATGATCACGCCGGAGATGACGGCGATCCGTTGCAGGCCGGGAAGGTGCGCGACCTTGAGGGGTATGAGCAGCGCGAGCCCTCTGTCGATGAACTGGGCGATGACGAGAAGGCCGAGCACGAGCGGGAAATGTCGCAAGCGAACGAGGTCGCGGAAGGGCAGACGCGCCGCCCTCGACGTCGCCCCTCCGAGCTGTTCGGGGCGCACCTCCTTGAAGAGCAGGAGGAGCCCGACGAGGGAGAGCGCGCAGAGGCCCGCCGTCACGAAGAAGGCGAAGCGGATCCCGAAGTGCGAGGCCACGTATCCGCCCACCGCCGGCCCCACCGCCACGCTCAGGAGCTGGGCCGACTGCACCCTGCCGATGGCCACCGGCACCTTGTCGCGCGGACACGACACGCTGGCCAGGGCCATGGCCATCACGGAGAAGCCTGCGAAGATGCCCTGGAGCAACCGCGCGACGAAGAGCTGGGTCACAGAGGTGACCAGCCCCATGGCGGCGATGGTCACCACGAAGCCGACGAGCGACCGGATCATCATCAGCTTCCGCCCCACGCGATCGGCGAGGATGCCCCAGACGGGGGCGAGGATGGCGGCCACGCTGGGGGTGACGGCCAGGAGCACACCCGACCAGATGGCCACGCGGGCGGGATCGGTAACGCCCAGCTCTTGCACGTAGAGGGGAAGGAACGGCGAGAAGAACTGAAACCCGACAAAGGCGGTGAAGACGATCAGGGCCAGTGCCCACACATTGCGCTGCCAGCCCTCGGGCTCCGCGTGGGGCATCGACTAAGGAGTCATCGCGGGCAAGCACCACGTGATGGACGAGTCAGAACGACCTCCCGACTGAGGAGCTTAGCGCAAGTCGCGCGCCCGGGTGGGCCGAGTGAGCGGGCGCCGACAGCGTGCCGCGCCATCGCTTGACAATGCCCGATCCGCGTCCTACCGTCCTCGATGGCCTGACGCGTCCCCGTCGCGCCGAGAACCGAATCCCTCTGACCGGAAGGAGAGAGACATAAGTCTACCGACCTGTGAGCGGTGCCATCAGCCCATTCTCCCGGGGAAGGAGATGGCTCGCCTCACGGACAAGGGCGCTGGAGGGTCGGGCCGGGCGGACGCCGCCCTTTCTGGATTCGTTCACCGCGACCCCACGGACTGCAAGCAGGCGCGCATCCTGTGGCTGGTCGTTTTCGGGGCCGTCTTCTTCCTCGTCGCCTGGGGCAGCCGCGCCGGCGCCGCCTTGATGAACCTGCACATGAACGTCCGCGCGACGGTCGACTACATCGTCGTCTACGCCTTCGGGCTTGCCATCTCCGGAGCCCTCGTTCGCTACGTCTGGAACTGGTCTCCCTGGAACGCCGCCGCGTGGTCCACCCTTCGCTGGAAGGGGATCTTCGCCGGATTCGCGGTCACCTTGACGGCGACCTTCCTGGCGGCCGCCGCGGTGGAGAACCTCGTGCTCATCTTCCTCGGCACGCCCCTCTACTCTTCCGCCGTGTACCAAGCCCTGAGCTGGAAGCGCGTCACCATCTCCGATCCGAGCTGGGTAGGGGCCATCCTGGTGGCGGCGGTGGAGGAGCTGATCTTCCGTGGCGTACTCTTCAACTATCTCCTGTACGGCACGAGCCGGTGGCGCGTGGCCAGGGCGACGCTGATGTCCTCCGTGATCTTCGCCCTCGCCCACAACCTCGGTGATCCCCTCGCGTGGTTCACCATGGCCAAGGCCCCGCTCCTCCTCGGGCTGACCCTGCTCGGCGTGCTCCTCGCCATCGCCTATTTCAATACGGGATCCCTGGCGTGCTCGGCGGGAATCCATGCGGGGCTCGCGTGGATCGGCCTTCTCAATGGCCGGACGCACCTCGACGGCCTCTTGCGCGGAAACTGGCTCATGGGCGCTTCCAAGGATCTCCGCACGGCGCCCGTGGTCTGGGCGCTTTTCATCGTCCTCATGGTCGCCTGCCGGCTGGCCGGGCAGAGGCTACGCCGACTCACCGAGTGATCGCGAGAGAAAGACTGACCCGTTCCACCTGATCGCGCTGTGCGGCTGCGCGGCCCTCCCGCGGCCTTCTTGGCACAACGCTTGCCCCCTCCTTGGTTACGGCGGTGATGCGATGACCGCCCGGAAGAGAGGAGGGAACCCTCATGTAGCGTGCCAGTTCGGCGACAATCGTGATCATGGCGATGCTCGCGTTCGGTGTGGCGCCGACGTCGGCCCAATCTCAACAGATCGCGACCGCTCCGGGAGCCTCGTCGAATGCCTCGACCACGGGTCTCCTCGAGGGAACAGTGAAGAGCGTGGATCCGACGACGGGGACGGTTCAGGTCTCCACGGGTCTCTTCGGGCTCTTCGGAAAGACGCTCCAGCTCAGCGGGGACACCAAGGTGCAGATAGAGGGGCGGCTGGGCAGCTTGACCGAGATCCGAGAGGGAGCCAAGGTCAAAGTGGTCTATGCGGTGCGAGATGGGAAAAATGTGGCAACCCATATCGAGCTCACACCGCGCGTGTGATGCGGATGAAGTGCGATAGAACGGCGTGCGCAGAAATTCTGCACGGCATTCGGGGATGTAAGAAATCTCGAACACGCGAAGCGCTTACACGGTAATTGATTCCGACGTCGGACGTGCGTCGCGGAATTTCGAGAGATTGGTGCTGGGCACAAGCTTTGCTCCTTTCTGCGCTCGAGAACGCGCCCCATCAACCCGCTCGATAGCAAGGGAGAGAGAACATGGTTCGAGCCTATGTCGTAACAGGAACCCTCGCCACGCTCATCTTCACCGGCATGACCATGGAGGCGAGCGCGCAGTCACCAGCTCCTCAGGCGCAACCGGGATGGACGGAAAACGGTCGGGATGTCGAAGCACGGATCGTGGACGTGAGAGGAGACCAGGTCCTGCTGGCGGATGGGATGAAGCTGAAGGTGCCGGCGAATGTGGCCAATCCGATGGAGCTGCAGCCCGGGGAGACCATCAAGGCCTCGTACGAGGTCCGGGACGGGCAGGCGGTGGCGAAGTTCATTGAGCGTCGAGATGCGGCAGGCGGGGACGAGTAGGCGGCTGCCCTCGCGTTAGCTGTCGCAGCACACGGGCGTCGAGCGCACCTCGACGCCCGTCGTGTGTCTGCGATTCCTTCTGGCGCCCAGCGCAAGACGATGGTGCTCGGGCTCCCTGTCTTGATGAGGCGTGCTACACTCTCGGCTCTGGATCGGGACGATGGAGGGGCTGGCGGTGCGAGCAGGCCAACCGTCCTCAGGGGAAGGGTGGAGACCATCATGACCAATACCTCGGCGCGTTCGGACGTCTACGTGGGTGCCGCGGGCTCGAATTCGGGAGCGCGCGGAGGAATTTTCCGGCGGACGGTCGGCAATGGCGGCTGGACAGCTCTCACCGAGGGCCTCCCCGAGGCCAGCCACGTCCAGGCCATCACCGTGCATCCGACCAATCCGGACATCATCTATCTCGGGACGCGCAGCGGCCCCTACCGGAGCACCAACCGGGGCGAGCGGTGGGAGCGTCTTCCCTTCCCCGACGACGGCACCGAGGTCTGGTCGATCATGGTGCATCCGAAGAACCCGCGCGTCCTCTATGCCGGCACCTCGCCCGTCGGCGTATACCGCAGCGACGACGGCGGCGACAGCTGGCGGAAGCTCCCCAAGGCGACGCAGCCCGAGCGCGTGAAGATGAAGTCCTTCGTCTGCCGCGTGATGCGCCTGGCCGCCGATCCCGCCCGTCCCGACGAGGTCTACGCGGCCCTGGAGGTCGGGGGCGTCATGCGGAGCCTGGACGCCGGCGAGAGCTGGGAAGACTGCACCTCGGACCTGCTCAAGCTCGCCGAGCGGCCGGAGCTCAAGAGCAAGATCGACAGCGACACGGAGATCGAAGGCATGCTGGACGGCCATGCCCTCTGCGTCAGCGCCGCCCGCCCCGGCACGGTGACCCTGGCCGTGCGCATGGGTCTCTTCCAGAGCAGCGACCGCGGCTCGAGCTGGAAGAGCATGGAGATCGGACGCTTCTCGCCCCTCACCTACGGCCGTGACGTCGTGGTGTCCCCGCACGATCCGAGCGAGCTCTTCGCGTGCCTGAGCCCGGCCGCGCGCAGCAAGGACGGCTCGCTCTATCGCAGCCAGGACCTGGGGCAGAGCTGGACGCGCTTCGACCACGGGATCAAGGCGGGGAGCACCATGATGGCGGTGGCCCTGCACCCGCGCGATCGCGCGCAGGTCTACTGCGTCAGCCGCCAGGGTCAGGTGTTCGGCACCCAGGACGGCGGGCGCACCTGGTCAGAAGACCAGCTGCCCGCGGGCGTCCAGGACGCCTACGCGGTCGCCTGCGCCTGACCGACTTTCCGGGCGGGCCCGATGCTCTCCGCGCGAAGGCCGTAGAGCTTCATCACGTTCTCGGACGTGATCTTCCGCCGCACGCGCTCTGACACCATGCCGAGGTTCGCCTCGATGTGCCGCCGGGACTCCGGCCAGATGCAGTCGGGGTGCGGATAGTCGGCGCCCCAGATGATGTTGTCCTCGCCCACGAGCGGGATGATCGGCTCCATGAACTGATCCTGCTGGTACGTGGTGTAGCCCTGGCGCCGGAAGTAGTCGCTGGGCTTCATCGAGAAGCCGAGACCGCGCGCCCGGTCGTTGTACTCCGTGTCCAGCCGGTCGAGGACATAGGGGATCCAGGTCACCCCCGACTCGCCCAGGATGAACTTGAAGTCCGGGTACTTCTCGCAGGCCCCGGACGCGAGGATCGACACCAGTACTTCCATTCCGTCGAGCTGGAAGAGCGCCGAGCGCACGAGCCGCCACTGCAGCGAGTACTCCTGCTCCATCTTGGGGTTGTCGGGAACGCGCAGCCCCTTGAAGCCCGTGGAGTGGAAGGAGATGGGGAAGTGGCACTCGGCCGCAGCTTCCCACAGCGGATACCAGTCGTGCGTGTACAGCGGCACGCTCATCCGCTTGAAGGCGAGGTCGCCGCCCTTGAGCCCCATGGCGGCGCAGCGCCGCACTTCATCGGCGGCCACGCGGGGGTCGTTGTTGGGAATGACGGCGAGGGGGAAGATGCGGGTGGGATCGGAGCGCTTGGCGAACTCCGCGGCCCAGTCGTTGTAGATCTTGTTGCACCACGCCCGCTGCTCGGGATCGTTGATGAGGTCGTTGATCATCAGGCAGCCGTAGATGATCTCCGCGTCGAGCCCGTCCTTGTCGAGGTCGGCAAGCCGCAGCTCGGGGGTGGTCGGCCGCGGCTTCGCGCCTCGGCTGTAGTCCCATTCGAACCCCACCGCCTTCATCTCGTCGATGTGCCCGAACATGCCCTGCTGATACTTGAGGAAGCCGGGCCCGACGCCGTTCCACATCCCCTTGTCCTGCGCCTCCACGAACCAGTGGAGCCCGTCCTCCAGCTCCTCTACTCGGGGCGCGAGGAGCTTCCACTTCGACGGCGCCTGCGACGACCACAGGTCAGGGGGGCAATATGTCAGGTCGATATGATTGTCACCGGAGATGAGGAGGTCACGCATCACGTCCCCCTTGCTGTGAGGTTGGGGCGCCGGGACCCACGGCCCCCGTCACCCTCCGACTTCGATCCGATCGCGATAGGCAGGAGTCTAGCGCGAATCATCCACGAACGCACCTACCGCCTCTTGGCACGGCCTAGCCGTAGCGCTCGCGCTTGCGCAGCTCCACGAACAGACCGTGGGCCTCGCGGGGATGCAGCCACGCGATGTCGTCCCGCCGGGCGTCGACCTTGACGCCCTTGTCGCGCAGATCCTTCACCGCGCCGGGAATATCGCCGCACTCGAAGCCCACCAGGTAGACGCCCTCCCCGTGCTTGGCGAGGAACTTCCCGACCGGCTTGCTCGCATCGGTGGGCTGGAGCAGCTCGATGTGCCCGATGCCCGTGGGCAGGATGGCGTTGAGGAAGCCGAACTCCTTGGACTCCCCGCGCGTGTGCACTTCGAGGCCGAAGAGCTTCGTGTAGCGCTCGATGGCCGCCTCCAGATCCCGCACGACGACGGTCAGCTCTATCACGTCCCCCAGCATGGCCATGCGATGTGTCCTCCTGTGGGCCGGCGCACCGGATATCGACGGATCGGTGCCGTGGAGTGTGCCCGATTTTGCCGGGCCGCAGATCGCAAACTTGCTCGCTGGGCCGAGGGACTTGCCGCTTGCCGATTCGCGCTGGCAAGTGACCAATTTCGGAAGCATGGACCCGGGGGGTGAGCCGCAAGCTGCTGGATTCTCTGTTCTCGAGACGATGGCCCGTGGCTTGCCTCTCTTGTGACCAGGTAGAGGTGCGCAGTGCGCCAAGCCATCGACCCTTCGGCCCTGCAGGAAAGCGAAGAGACCTTCCGGCTCCTCTTCTCCCACAATCCTCTGCCCATGTGGCTGGCCGACGTGACCACTCGGGAGTTCCTCGAGGTCAACAACGCGGCGGTGGCGCACTACGGCTATTCGCGTACCGAGTTCCTGAGCATGAGACTGGACGGCATCCTGCCGTCGGAAGAGATCCCGCGGCTCATGGAGCGGCTGGCCACTCTCGCCCACTCGACGGATGAGTCGCCCCGCCGGGCGGGCACGTGGAAGAACCTGTTGAAGGATGGCCGAGAGATCGCCGTGGAATTCCTCTCTCACACCATGTCCTTCGCGGGCCGGCGCGCCGCGCTCGTGGTCGCCTTTGACTTGACGGAGCTCACGCGGACGCAGGCCTCCCTGGCCGAGTCGACGGAACGGCTCACCATCCTGCACGAGATCGACCGCGCGCTCATCGCCGGAGAGGCGCCGGTCAAGATCGCCGAAGTGGCACTCCGGCGAGTGCGCGATCTCCTCGACGTCCCACGCGTCATCGTGAACATCTTCGACTTCGCGGCCGGCGAGGCGGAGTGGCTGGCCGCGGCCGGGCGGCGTCGCGTCCGCGTGGGGCCTGGTGTCCGCTTCTCTCTCACGCTGATGGGCGACGTGGAGGGCTTGAGACGGGGAGAGATGCAGGTAATCGACGTACCCACCCTGCCCCAGGGACCCGAGGCGGCGGCCCTGCTCGCGGGCGGTGTCCGCGAGTACATGGTCGTGCCCATGATGGCGGGCGGCGAGCTCATCGGCGGGCTGAGCTTCGGCGGCACGCCGGGGCAATTTCCCCGCGAGCATGTCAGCATCGCGCAGGAAGTCGCGAACCAGCTCGCCATTGCCATTGCCCAGAGCCGGCTCGACGAGCGCGTCAAGCGCCACGCCGTGGAGCTCGAGCATCAGGTGGGAGCGCGGACGCGCGAGCTGCGCACGGCCAACGATCGGCTCGAGGAGGAGATCGCGGAGCGCCGGCGCGCGGAGGCCGAGGCCGACCGCGCCAATCAGGCGAAGAGCGAGTTTCTCTCGCGCATGAGCCACGAGCTCCGGACCCCCCTGAACGCGGTCCTGGGGTTCGCCCAGCTCCTGGAGATCGATTCGCTCACGGTGGCGCAGCGTGACAGCGTGGACCACATCCTCCGGGGTGGGCGACATCTGCTCGGCCTCATCGATGAGATCCTTGACATCAGCCGCATCGAGGCCGGTCACCTGGCCCTCTCGATGGAGCCGGTCTTGCTCGACGAGGTGATCCGGGAGACCTTCGAGCTGATCCGGCCCCTGGCCACGACATGGAAAGTCCACGTCGACGTGGGACCTTCGGAGCCCGGGGGCCGCTACGTCCTGGCCGACCGCCAGCGACTCAAGCAGGTGCTCCTGAATTTTCTCTCCAATGCCGCCAAGTTCAACCGGTCCGGCGGCACGGTCACGATCGAGGTGGAAGAATCTCTCGCGGACCGCCTCCGCATCAACGTCGCCGACACGGGCCCGGGTATCCCGGCCAGACTGATGGAGCGGCTCTTCACGCCCTTCGACCGGCTCGGGGCCGAGACCCGAGGCGTGGAGGGCACCGGCCTCGGCCTGGCCCTGTCCAAGCGCCTCGTCGAAGTGATGGGCGGAACCATCGGCGTGGAGAGCGTCGTCGGTCAGGGCAGCACCTTCTGGGTCGAGCTCCCCCGCGCGGAGTGCCCGGTGAGCGGCGTCGCCCCCTTGGTGATCCATCCGGACAAAGCCCTCCCCTCTACTCGGGGCGTCATCCTGTACATCGAGGACAACCTTCCGAATCTCCGGCTCGTCGAGCGGCTCTTGACCCACCGGCCGAACGTCAAGCTCTTCTCCGCCATGCACGCGAGCCTCGGGCTCGAGCTGGCCCGCGAGCACCGCCCGAGCCTGATTCTCCTGGACCTGCAGCTACCCGACATCCCGGGCTCAGAAGTGCTGGAGCGGCTCCAGGGCGATCCAGCCACCCGTCATATTCCCGTGGTCGTGATCAGCGCGGACGCCACTCCCGGCCAGATAAACCGGCTCCAGGCCGCGGGCGCGCGAGAGTTTCTGACCAAGCCGCTGGATGTCCAACGTTTCTTCAAGCTGCTCGACGACATACTGAGCAACGGGCACGACTGAGATGATGCGCGAGGACACGCTCAAGCGCGCCCGGATCCTGATCGCGGACGATCAACCGGCCAATGTCCACCTCCTCGAGCGCCTCCTGAACGGCGCCGGGTACACCCACATCGCGAGCACGACCGACGCTTGCCAGATCCTGCCTCTGTTCGGTGAGTTCCGGCCCGACCTGCTTCTCCTGGATCTGCTCATGCCACAGCTCGACGGCTTCACGATCATGGAGCAGCTCCAACCGCTCGTCTCCAAGGGCCCGTACTTTCCCATCCTCGTCCTCACGGCCGACGCCACCCCGGAGACCAGACGCCGGGCCCTCGCCGCCGGGGCCAGGGATTTCCTCACGAAGCCCCTGGACAGGACAGAAGTCCTCTTGCGCATTCAAAACCTCCTGGAGACCCGCTTCCTCCATCAGGCGCTCCAGACCCAGAACGACCGTCTCGAGGAGGAAGTTCGCGAGCGCACCGAGCGACTGCTTCAAACCGAGAAGGTGGCCACCATGGGAGAGCTTCTGGCCGGGGTGGCCCACGAGCTCAACAACCCGCTCTCCGTGGTCACCGGTCGGGTCGGGCTCCTGCAGAGTCAGCTACGCGACAATCCCGAGGTGACCCGACAGCTGGACAAGGTGGCGGAAGCGGCCGAACGCTGTGCCCGCATCGTGCGGAACTTCCTCGCCCTGGCGCGCCAGCGCCCGCCGGAACGCCAGGAAGTCTATCTCAACCTCGTGGTGGACGAGGCGCTCGACCTGGTCGGCTATGCGCTGCGCACGGACGGAGTCGAGGTCACGCTCGAGCTGGCGGATGACTTGCCCGTCCTCTGGGCCGACGTTCACCAGCTGCATCAGGTGCTCGTCAACCTGATCACCAATGGCCATCACGCCATGCGCGAGAAATCGGAGCTGCGGGTGCTGACGATCAAGACGGAATCAGATCCGTCGAAGTCTCGGGTGAGCCTCTCGATCGCCGATACCGGGCCCGGGATCCCGCCCGCGGTTCGAGCGAGGATCTTCGAGCCATTCTTCACGACAAAACCCGCCGGCCAGGGAACCGGGCTGGGGCTGTCCCTGTGCCAGGGTATCGTGGAGGCGCACGGCGGAAGCATCGAGGTCGCGAGCGAGGTGGGGATGGGGACGGTCTTCACCATCCAGCTTCCCGTCACGACCCCGGAGCGACTGCCCGAGGTCAAGGTTCCGGAGGTCGCGGACTCGAGCATCGCGAAGCGGATTCTCATCGTCGATGACGAGCCGGATGTCGCAGATCTCCTGGCCGACATTCTGGCCGGCGACGGCCACCGGGTCGACAAGGCCTGCAATGGGGCGATCGCTCTGCAAAAGCTCAAGGAACGTCCCTATGACGTGATCCTGAGTGATCTCCGGATGCCGGAGCTCGACGGTCCGGGACTCCACGACGAGGTGGTTCGCCTCGACGGCGGCCTCGCGCAGCGGTTCATCTTCATCACCGGGGACACGCTCAACCTGGAGACGAAGAGCTTTCTCGACAGGGTGGGCGCGCCCACGGTGACCAAGCCGTTCGATCTGCACCAGGTGCGCCGAGCCGTCCGCCGAATTTCCGTCGACTAGCCCAGACTTCTCCGAAAAGCTCGCCTGCTAGAGCGTGAGCCTGCCCTCGGCCACTGGGGTGACATAGCCGCCGACGTCGATCCCGTCCGCGCCTCCGTCACCGTGAAGCTCCACGTACAGGATGCTGCGGCGGCCCATCTTGGTCCCCTGCTCGCTGACGAAGCGCGTCCCCGCGGCGCCCGACACGAGGCGATGACGGATCATGAACGCGGCCAGAGGTCCCGTGGAGCTTCCCGTGGCCGGATCCTCCGGCACGCCGTACTCGGGCGCGAACATCCGAGCGTACGCGCCCTCGGGGACAGGCGTGAAGACGAAGACGCAGATGGGCGCGGCGTCCGCGCCCTTGATGATCGACACGCCGTGGGAGTCGAGCCACGCGTCGTCGACGGCGCGCTTGTCCGTAAGGGCGATGAAGATAGTGGGATTGCCCGCGCTCAGCCACTGGGGCGTGATGTCGAGCAGATCGTGGGCGGTGAGCCCGAGGGCCTGGGCGCAGCGGAGCCGGTCGTACGTTCGTCCATAGCTGATGGGGGGCGTGGTCAGCCAGATCAGCGGGCGCTCGCCTGTCTCCACTCGACCCGTCTCCACTCGAATAGCCACCGGTCCCACCTTCTCCTCCAGCACGAACTGCTTGGTGCCTTCGGGCACGATGCCTTCATCCAGCAGCACGAAGCTGGTGCCCACCGTCGGGTGTCCCGCGAAGGGCAGCTCCCGCGTCGGCGTGAAGATCCGCACGCCCGCCGCAAACGAAGCCCGGGTCGCCGGCACCACGAAGACCGTCTCCGAGAGATTCATCTCCCGCGCGATCTTCTGCATGGTCACGTCGTCGAGGCCGGAGGCCTCCGGGAACACGGCGAGGGGATTCCCCTCGAGGGGCTGGGTGGTGAACACGTCCACGACGCGATAGCGGTAGGAGCGAGGGCTGGGCACGGGCGGTCCTTGTGGAGTGAAGGGGGGCGATCAGCGGAAGGCGGGCATCACCTCGTGCGTGAGGAAGTGCAGGGTGCGCCGCATCTTCTCCAGGGGGAGGAGGCCGCCCGGGTTCAGCTCGGCCACGATGCCGCTCAGGCCGAGCTGCTCCGCCACTTCACCGAGGCGCTCGATCACGCGGCGTGGTGTCCCGAAGGCGACCCGGGTCTTCAAGATCTCGTCGTAGGTCAGCCCGCCCACCTTGTCGGCCAGGCTCTGGCGCCGGGTCGCGGAGCCCGTGTCACGGCGACCCATGCCGGACTGCACCAGCTCGAGATGACGCTGGAAGAAGTAGGTCATGTTCTCCTTCGGCTCCTCGAGGGCCTCCGTCTCGGTGGCCGCCAGGTAGACGGGGATGCGCAGGAAGGCGTCCGGATTTCCCGCGTGTCCCGCCTCCTTCCAGGCCTTGCGGTAGGACCCGAGATGGATCTCCAGCGAGGGAATGTCGTGGTCGCGCAACCCCACGAAGATGGGCAGGCCGAGCCGGGCCACGTGCAGGAACGTCTCCTCGGAGTTCGAGGCCATGCGCATGGGCGGATGGGGAAGCTGGCGCGGCATGGGGGAGACCGTCGCGTTCTTGAACTGGTAGAACTTGCCCTCGTAGGTGAACGTCTTCCCCTTCCACGCCTCGCGCAGGACCTCGAGGGCCTCGAGGAACCGCGCCTGGCTCTCGCCGTAGGGAATGCCCAGGATGTCGTAGGCGCGCGCCGAGCCGCTCCGGCCGATGCCGAAGTCGAAGCGGCCCTGGCTCAACTGGTCCACCGTGGCCACCTGCTCGGCGAGCTGAAGCGGATTGCTGAGGGGCAGGACCTGGACGGCCGTCCCCACGCGGATTCGCCGGGTGCGCGCGGCGATGAAGGCGGAGAGCGCGAGGGGCGCCGACTGCACCGACCGATTCCCGTTGAAGTGGATCTCGCCGAGCCAGATCTCGTGGAGGCCCCAGGCCTCGGCCGCGTCCACCAGCACGAGCGTCTCCTCGAACGTCTCGGCCTCGGTGGCTCCGCGCCGCCTCTCCTCGAGAAAGACCCCGAAGTGCATGGGGCTTACACGCGGCGGAACTTGAAGTTGAAGCGGCGGATCTCGAACTGCTGGTTCGGATTCGGCGTCCATTCCAGGTACTTCTGCAGCCCGTAGTCCTCGTAGGGCTGGATCACGGGGATCCACGGTAGGTGCTCGAGGAAGATCCTGGTGATCTCCCTGTAGGCCTCCCCGCGGAACTTCTCGTCCACCGAGAAACGCGCGGCGTTCCCCAGCTCGTCGAACCGCGCATCGCGCCAGTAGTCCATGGGTCCGCCCGGTCCGAGGAGCCGCCACATCATGCCGTCCGGATCGCCCAGGGTCGAGGTCGGATCGGACCACCACATGCCCTTGAACGTTTTCTCCCGACTCTTCTGCGCGCGCACGGAGTACTCGAGCACCTCGACCTTGGCGTTGACGCCCACGTCCCGCCACATGGCCGCGATGGCCTCGGCCATGGGCTTGTCCTGGGAGACGTAGGCGACGGTGGTCTCGAGATAGACCTCCTCGCCCTTGTAGCCGGCCTTCTTCAGACGGTCACGCGCCTCCTTCGGGCTGTAGGCGAGGGGCGGAAGGCTCGCGTCGTAGTGGTTGTCGCCCTTGGCGATGGGCCCGCTGGGCACCACGCCGCGCCCGCGCCAGAGCTCCTTCACGATGGCGTCGCGATCGATGGCCAGGGAGAGCGCCTGCTTCACGAGCGGGTTGTCGAGCGGCGGTCGCTTGCTGTTCACCCCCAGCACGTAGAGACCGGCGTAGAGCGCGCCCGTCACGCGCGTCGACGGATTCCCCGTGATGCGCTCGGCCTGATCGGGCGGCAGCTGGGTGATGATGTCCACCTCGCCCTTGAGGAGGGCGGCGATGCGGGGAGCCGTCTCGGGGATGGCGCGCACGACGAGCCGGTCCATGTCGATCTTGCCGCCCCAGTAATCGGGGTTGGCGTCGAACACGGCCCTGTCATCCTTCACCCACGAGGTCAGGCGCACGGGGCCGGTTCCCACGGGCTTGGTATTGAAGGTGTCGGCGCCGACCGACTCGATGTATTTCTTCGGCACGATCTGGCCACCGTAGAAGCCCAGGCGCGCGGGCAAGAGCGGATCGGGCTTCTTCGTGTGAATGAGGAGCGAATACGGATCAGGGGCCTCGATCCTGTCGATCGTGCTCAGGGCCGTGGCCACCATGGTCTTGGCCGCGGGATCGTAGGTCCGCTCGATGCTGTACTTGGCGTCGGCCGAGGTGAAGGGATCGCCGTTGTGGTACTTCACCCCCTGGCGCAGCTTGAAGGCCCACGTCGTCTGGCCCTGGAGCTTCCACTCCGTAGCGAGGCCGGGATGGAGCTTGCCGTCCGGATGACGGCTCGTCAGGTTGTCGAAGACGTTGAAGCTCCAGCGGATCTCGTTGGACGCGGTGCTGAAGTGAGGGTCGAACTTCGCGATGTCGCCGCCCTGCGCGACGACGAGCTCCCGTTTCTGGGTCGTCTGGGCCTGGGCCGAGGTCGGCATCGCGCCGGGCAGCGCCCCCGCCATACCCAAAGCCGCCGCACCTTTCAGCAGCTCACGTCGCGTCACATTCATGAACTAGGCCTCCGTGGAGGGTAGGGATGCGAAGAGATCTCGCTGCCGTGATCAGACGGACGGTCGCCGCGTGTGCCACGTGGTCGCCTGCTCGTAGGCGTGACCGGCTCGCAGGACGGTGGCTTCCTCGAAGGGCCGCCCGGAAAGCTGGAAGGACACGGGAAGCCCCGATGCGGAGAACCCGCACGGCAGCGCGAGCGTGGGCAGCCCGGTGAGGTTGAACGGGGCCATGTTGCTCTTGGGGAAGGCGAACTCGGGATCGAGCGCCTGCGCGAACGGCGTGGCGGGCTTGAGCGCCGTCGGCGAGGCGAGGACATCGACGGTTTTCAGGACCTCGGCCGTCTCGCGGCAGATCTCCGACCGGATGCGCTGGGCCTGCGTGTACTCCGAGGCGGTGACGAGGGCGCCGGTCAGGATGCGCTCGCGCAGGACCTCACCGTAGAGCTCCGGATGCTCGCGGATGTCGTGCTCGTGATAGGCATAGGCCTCGGCCATCAGGATGAGGAGAAACGAGTGCGCGCCCCGGAGGCTCGGGATCTGGACGTCGCGCACCTCGGCGCCGAGCCGGCGCAGCGTCTCCAGCGCTTCCTCGAAGGCGCGCGCCACCTCGGCGTCCACCTCCTCGAGGAAGTAGGCGCGCGGCACGCCGATCTTCAGGCCGCGGACGTCCCGGCCGATTGAAGCGACATAGTCGTCGACGGGGGCGCGGCTCGAGGCGGGATCCGCCGGATCGTATCCGGCCAGCGGCTGCAGGAAGAACGCGCAGTCCTGCACCGTGCGCGCCATCGGGCCCGTGTGGTCGAGCGTCCACGAGAGGGTGAGAACCCCCGCGCGGCTCGAGCGCCCGTACGTCGGCTTGAGCCCCACGATGCCGCAGAAGGCGGCCGGCCCGCGGATCGATCCGCCCGTGTCCGAGGGCCGCGCCGGATCCGCTGCTCGAGCCCCCGGGGATATGGTCGAGGTTCCACGGATTCTTGGCGGGCGGGAAGCGATGGCCGGGAAACTGGAGACCGAAGGCGAACTCGTGGGTGATGAGCTTGCCGAGCTGCACGGTGCCCGCGGCCCGCCAGCGCTGGACACACGTCGCGTCCTCATCCGGAATCCAGTCGGCGAGCAGGGCGGAGCCGCCCGTGGTCCGGACGCCTCGCGTGAGGTAGATGTCCTTGTGAGCGACGGGGATGCCGAGGAGCGGCCGCGCGTCGCCGCGGCGCAGCGCCTCCTCGGCTGCCCGCGCCTCGGTCAGCGCGCTGTCCGCGGTCAGGGTCACGAAGGCGTGCAGGATGGGATCGAGCTTCTCGATGCGCGCGAGGAGGGCCTGCGTCACCTCGACGGGCGAGAGATCCCGCTTGCGATAGCGAGCGCCCAGCTCGGCGATGGTGGCATAGGCGATCTCGTCGCTCACGGCTTTGCCTGCCCTTCCGGCGCGAACCTCACCGCGGGCTCCACCGTCTTGATGGCGCGCGAGTCGAGCGCCTGCAGCGGAGCGAGGGCGGCGCCCAGGAGCTTCCGCACCATGGCGAGCCGATGCTCGGGAATGGTGACGCCCGCCGCGCGAATGCGCTCGCGCAGCTGTTCCATCGTCAACTCTTTCGGATCAGCCATCGCGTCTCCTCCCGCTCCCTTCGCCGCTCACGACTGCAGGGCGAACTTCTGGAAGGTATGGCAGTTCGCGGGCGCGTGTCCCCGGCTCACCGCGAAGGTCCAGGTCACCTCGCTGACGTAAACGTCGCCCTTCGAGTCCACCGCGATGCCGTGCGCGGCCGCGAGGTTGCCGGGCGCGCTCGCCTCGGGCCCGCCCCAGCGCGCGAGCACGCGGCCCTCGGGATCGAGGACGCTCACCCGCCCGGGCCGCGCCTGCGCGATGGCCCCGTGACGACGAGAGGTTTGGCCCGAGTGCCACCACAGCTCGGAGACGAAGGCGCGGCCCTTGGCGTCGAAGACGAGGTGGGTCGGGCGCTGCGTGTCCGTCCACTCGCTGAGATACTCGCCCTCGGGGCTGAAGATCTGGATGCGGTCGTTCTCGCGGTCGCAGACGAAGACCCGGCCGTCGGCGGCCACCGCGATGCCGTGGGGGAGATAGAACTGGCCGGGGCCGGTCCCCGGCACACCCCAGGAGCGCTTGCGCTCGCCCGTGGGCGAGAAGCGGTGGACGCGGCAGTTGCCGTAGCCGTCGCTGACGTAGAGATCGCCCTTGGCGCCGATGGCCAGGTTGGTCGGGCGATTGAACGCATCCGCGGGCTTCGTGATCGTCATGTAGTCCTTGCCGTCATAGCCCGTGTCCGCGGCGGCGTTAGGGGTGCCGAGCGTCATGAGCAGCTTGCCTTCCGGCGTGAAGCGACGCACCGTGTGGTTTCCGTCGTCGGTGCACCACACCGTGCCGTCGGGGGCGGCGGTGATGCCGTGGGTGCGGTAGGTGAAATCCCCCTCGCCCCAGGAGCGGATGAAGTTGCCCTTGCGGTCATACACGATGATGGGGTGATCGCCGCGGCAGATCAGGAAGATGCGGTCCTCGCCGTCCACCGCCACCCCCGCCACGTCGCGATGCTCGTACCCCGCGGGAAGCTGCTCCCAGCCCTCGACCACTCCGTAGCTCAGCCCGCTCGTCGTCGCCATGACGCTCCTCTCGGTCATCACCTGTTTGTCTGCCGGTATCGCGCTCGACCGCGCCCCGCCTCGGGGCCATGCCCGCTCCTTGAGCCGAGCGCCACGCTTGCCCGGCGAGGACGAGAGCATACTGCAGCCGCGCCCTCGCGGCTAGCAGATATCCCTCTCCCCTCTGGGGAGAGGGCAGGATAAGGGGCGTCCTCAGCCCACGCCCGGATCAGCAGCAGCTCTTCATCGAAGCCGCGGCCGGCAAGGAAGGATCAGGCTCCCATCCCCAGGGCCGTGGCCCCCAGTCGGGCGTGAAGACCTGGCCCTTCTTCACCGTCACGAACGGCACCACGGCCTGCCTGACGCGCAGGCTCTCGCCCAGCACGTCATAGACCACCCAGTCGCCCTCGCGCAGCTCGAGCACCGAGATGTCGGCCTGTCGCCCCACCGCGAGACTGCCCAGGCGATGCGCGGCGCCGATGGCCCGGGCAGGATTGGCCGTGCTCATGGTCACGACCTGGGCCAGCGTGAACCCGAGGCCGAGGAAGCGGGTCATGATCTCCGTCATGCTGTGCACGGTGTGGATGCGGCCGGGCACGGTGAGATCGGTGCTGATGCAGTGCGGGAGCAGGCCCTGCTCGATGCAGCGGCGGCCGACGTCGAAGCTGAAGTTCTTCCGCCCATGCGCCGTGTCGAACCACACGCCGCGGTCCGCGGCCTCGCGGGCCTCGGGCACCAGCTTGCCGTTGCCGTCCAGGACCCCGCCGGGATTGGCGGTGAAGTAGTGCGTGAGGATATCCCCCTCCTCGAGGAGGGGCAGGAGCGAGCGAATCACCGTCGGATCATAGCGCTTCTCCGTGTCCCCGATGTGGACCATGAGCTTGGTGCCGCTCTCGCGAGCCGCCCGCCGGGCCAGCCGCGGCATCTCCATCCCCATGATCTCCAGCGCGGGCGAGACCATGCGCGCCTTGATCCCGCAGATGAGTCCCTTGTACTGGTCGAGGACCTGGAGCGTGTCGTCGAGATCGATGCTGCTCTCCGCGATGATGTCCGGCGAGGTTGCGAGCCCCGTCTGGCAGATGTGCAGGAAGGGAATGATCTCGGTGTGGCAGCTCGGAATGATGTGCCGGGGAAATCCCGCGAAGGTGGCCGCCCCCGCGCTCCCCGCGTCCACGATGGTGGTGACGCCCGCCCGCACGCCGCCGAGATCGGGGTGGACGCCGTTGCGGTTGACGCCCTCGAAGACGTGCGCGTGCAGATCGATGAGACCCGGGGTGACGATCTTTCCCCCGACCTCGATGGTCTGCGTCGCCTCGGCGGACGGAATGTCCTTGGCGATGCGGGCGATAACGCCGTCTCGCACGGCGATGTCGCAGAGCCCGTCGAGTCCCGTGGAGGAATCCACCACGGTCCCACCCTTGAGCAAGAGATCGTGCATGGTCGTCTCCCGGTTGACGTGATGGTGTTCAGTGGCAGCGCGAATCATCGTCCTCTGGCGAGCCGGCTGTCAAGCCGGGGAGTGCCTCCCCTCGAGGAACCACAAGGAGCCAGCACATCCTTCCGCCGAGGCGGTCAACGCCTGCCTCCAGCAATCGGCGAGCTCTGATGAATGCACGACAAGAATCGCGCCTAATCCCACGATCAAGAGGTCTACTGAAACGACCATGGTGATTACAAGCATCCGCAGCCTTAGCATGGATTGAGGTTCTGGAGACCAAAGGCATGTTCCAGCTTGCCGGCCTGCGTTTCGCGAGAGGGCGCGCAGCGCTAAATCAGCGATAGCTTCACCACCGCCAAGCGACCTAGTCGCGTATTGTCTCAAAAGGTGAGCATCATCCAAACGTATAGCACGATCATTGCTCCAATGATCGCTAGGAGTCCAGCTGTAGGGAGAGGCAATGCAGATTTGCGCGAATCGGTCGGGAGGCCAAAGTACTGTTCGGTGTGGTGTCACGCCATATAACCGAGCATCACGTAGGCCACTATGGTTCCAACCGGAACACATAACAGCAGCACATACAGGAAAGCTTTGAACCAACGATACCCCCAACTTTTGAAATTTACGACACCCAGACCGATCAGGAAAAGAAGAACATGCAGGAGAACGAAAATCGGGACAGGCAACGAATATCCGACCTTCACAGCTCTCAGCAGTTGGCCGCGTGAAACGAGCCAATATGTAAACACGCCAAGACTCAGGAGCGGACAGACAAGCAGACCGATTCCGAATAGTCTGATTGGTCGCACCGCACTGTCGGCCCTCGTCATTGGCTTCCCATTCTCAAAGTCCACTTCTTTCCAGCCTTTCTGCCCGCCTTGCGAGGCGGGGAAGTGTCGGTTGTGATCGAGGTGAAGGAGGCGAACTGGTCAAGGACGCCTATCTGCGCGCCGTCTGCCGGCCTATCGTGCTCAATCCAGTACGGACGGGGCTGGTCGCTCATCCGCAGGAGTGGGCTTGAAGCAGCTATCGTGCGACGGCGGGAAAGGCGACCGTGCCGGCCTCTCGGACCATTGATGATGAATTCGAGGGCACGCCGCCGCCGCTTATATTCAACTAACCCATGCCTGTCGCTCGATCACACGGCGAGACCGGCCGAATGTCCAAGTGTACCAAGCAACCCACCCCTCCTCGGCCAGTTGGCCTAACCCGAACCTGTACTCTACTCGCAGCACAAATGGACACGGACTCATGGTGCGGGCGTAGAATTACGGATAGGCGGATTGCTTCATGGAGAGGTCAGGAATCTCGCGAAGCGATCTTCCCACCCGCTCTTCCACTTCCGTCCTCACGAGAAGGCGAATTTCGCGGCTACCCACCGTCGCGGTGAGAAGCCAAAGAGCCGTGTAGATTGCGATCAGGAACAGACTCCGCCTGCGCAACGTTCTAGACATGCTCCCGCCTCGCAGTTAGGGCTCATCATCATCGAACATCGGCGGCCGACTCCATCGAGAGTTGCGGGAACGGGCGCGCTGAGGTTAGGTGCTACCTGGTTTCCACCCCACCCGCACGATCATTAACTGGCGCGCACAGCAGCGTCCACGAAACCCGGGCTACCTCACTGACCCTGGGAACGGCCCTGGGAACTGAGAAGACCCTGGGGAAGACCTGGGAACTGCTCCCATGGTGTAAGCCCTCCCCCGCGTGCGTGAGATAGAGTCTAGCGTCGCCGAAATGGTCTTACAAAGATGTCGATGGAGACTGCTATCACAGTAAAGACCCCCGCTATCCACGCCAAGGAGTGCAACGAAACCTCTTCCCCTCCGGTCAAATAGACGATCGATCCATGTGTATTCAACGGGTAGATTCGGCCAGTGCCAGGATCTGCAACAGTGGGCCGAGTGTGGTCGAAATACGTCCACAAGACCACAAACGTGATCCAAGAAACTCCGCCAATGACCGTCGCCAATATCTCAAGGCCCTTCCACGTCCGAGCGCCACGGCTCCCGCTCAATGCCTCGTCAGGATTCGTCATTTTCTCCCGGATAGCCGCGGGACATCGGGACTGCGCCCCCCTACAGGAACCATCCCTGCTCCCGGAGCTGAAGGACCTCTGGCGCCAAACAAGGATGAGATATTAAACCACGGCTGCACCGAGGTGCCTGTCACTTGAAGCGAAGAGGAAGCGCCTCCCCCGATACCGAACGTTGCTCCCCCTCCAGTTACAGGCTGGCCATGAGTCCCTCTACTCCAGAAGTAGTCAATGGATCCGGCTGGGCCTGCGCCGGCGGCAATGCTGGCATTTCCAAAAGGCCCGCCTAGATCGAAGACGGTGTCCCCTGTAGAGCTTGCTACACTAATGCCCCCGGACCTCGCGTGAGGCCGAGGTTCTCCACTGGATCACGGAAGACAAGACGAATCGGCAGATCGCGACGATTCTTCACGCCAGCTGCCGCACGGTGGAGAAACATCTCGAGAACGTCTTCGCGAAGCTCGGTGTCCGGACGCGTACGGCTGCCGCCACCGTGGCCCGCACTCACGTGTGACACGCGCCACGAGGGCACCGAAGACGTGACGAGACTTGTCGCCATGGGCTACTATATCTATCGAGGGAGAACCAGATGAGCGACGGTACGGTCAAGGTCTATTACCGGCAGGGCTGAAGCTCCTGCGCCAAGACGAAAGAGTTACTTTCGTCATGGGGAGTGAAGTTCGACGGGTTCGACGTCGAGGCCGAGCCCGCGCGGAAGCGTGACCTCGAGCCCTTCGGCATCCCGCGCGTGCCCGCCACCATCGTGGGCGATCGCGTGGTCCACGGCTGGAACCCCAAGGCCCTCGCCGAGCTGGTGGGCGCCCGCTACGAGGAGCGCACGCAGCTCGCCCCCGCCGAGCTGTCGCGACGGCTCGACATCGTGCTCGCCGCCACCCAGCGGGCCATCCGTCAGGTGCCCCTCGAGCAGCTCGGCACGAAGGCGCCGGGCCGCGATCGCACCGTCCGCCAGCTCGGCTTCCACGTCTTCCGGGTGAGCGCGTCCTTTGTCGACACCCGTGAGCAGGGACACCTGTCCGAGCAGTGGTTCGAGGAGAGCCCTCCGGCCGAGATGGCGGATGGTGAGGCGATCGCCCTACACGGTGAGACGGTGCGCCGCCGCGTCGCTGCGTACTGCGCGCGGCCGGGCTGGTGCGACGGCATGGTCAGCACGTACTACGGGCCGCAGTCGGCCCACGACTTCATGGAGCGCACGACCTGGCATGCCGCCCAGCACCTGCGCCAGATCTACTGGCTCCTCGAGCGCATGGGCGTGCAGCCGGAGTCTCCGCTGGCCGACGCCGCCTTCGACGGGCTCCCCCTGCCGATCGAGGTCTGGTCGTAAAGGCGGCCGCCTTGCCCGAGGTATTCATGGGCGCGCGTACCGAATCCTAGCCTCCCCCTCACCCTGCCCTCTCCCCCTGCGGGGGCGAGGGATAAAAACAATCCCTCTCCCTCGGAGAGGGAGAGGGCTGGGTGAGGGTGGCGTTGCCTCGCGACTAGTCAGGCTCTCATTAGCTGATCGCTCGGAGTCGTCGCGAGGCGAGCAGCAGCAGCGCGTTGGCCGCGACCATGGCCCCGCCGAAGAGCACGGCGAAGCGCGCGTCCACGGCGGCGGCCAGCGCCCCGGCCAGCAGGCCGCCGAGGGGCAGCAGGTTCCAGCAGAGCGAGTAGAGGCTCATCACGCGGCCGCGCAGGTGGTCGGGCACCTTCTGCTGGAGAAACGTGCTGACCTGCATCAGATAGAACGTGTTGCAGAATCCCACCAGGACCAGCACGGGCAGGGCCAGCCCCATGCCCGGCGAGAACGAGAAGACGATCAGGAGTGCGCCCACGCATGCCGCTCCCACCAGGAGCGGCGTACCTTTTCGAAGAATGCGATGGGCGATGGTGGCGACGGTGAGCGAGCCGACCAGCGCGCCGGTCCCATGCGCGGCATTCAGCAGCCCGTAGCCCGTCGAGCCGGCATGGAAGTACGCGTCGGCGAAGATGGGCAGCAGCGTCAGGTACGACATGGCGAAGAGGCTGTTGAAGAGAGCGAGGGCGATGAGGCACGCGAACACGAAGTTGTTGCCGACGAAGCTGAGGCCCTCGACGAACTGGGCCAGCACGCGCTGGCCGGTGCCGGCGGAGGCCGTGCCGCGAAGGCGCAGGCGGCTGTACAGGGCGAGCGCGGTGTAGGAGGCGAGGGCGGCCAGCCCGAACCCGATGGCGCCGCCGAAGGCCGCGATGAGCACGCCGGTGATCGATGGGCCGATCATGCGCCCGGCCTGCCACGGGATGGAGCCGAGCGCGATGGCATTGGCCAGCCGATCGCGCTCGACGAGCTGAGGCACGAGGGCCATGCGGCTCGGCTCGTCGAAGGCCCGGAAGGTATTGCTCAGGGCCGCGAGCACGAGCAGGTGCTCGAGGCGGACGACACCTGACATCGTCAGCGCGAAGGCGATGGTCAGGGTGCCCGCGGTGAGGACCTGCGTCACGATCAGCATGCGCAGGCGATTGATGCGGTCGGCGAGAACGCCGCCGAAGAGCTGGAAGAGGACCAGCGGCACGCCCTGGGCGAGGCCGAGATATCCCAGGGAGAGCGGATCGCGGCTGACTTCCCAGGTCATCCAGGCGAAGGTCATGTATTCCGCGCGGTGCCCGAGGACGTAGAAGACGAGCCCGAGCCAGTAGAGGCAATAGTTCCGCCCTTTCAGGGCGGCGAACGTTGACGGCCTGACGGCGCGAGCGGCAGCGGGCAAGGAGCTGTGGGGCTCTCGATCACTCCAACGTCAGCACGGCCTTGCCGGGGAAGCGCCGGGCCATCAGATCCTGGGCGACCTCGGCGATCTCGCTCCACGGCCGCTCCAGGCTCACGTGCGGCGCGAGCTGCCCCGCCGCCACCAGCTCGGCGAGCCGGCGGAGGCCGACCGAGGCGGGCTCGCTCCGGAGCTCGGTGAAGACATAGAAGCCATAGAGCGTGGCGCGGCCGGTGGCGAAGAACGCGCGTGTGTCGAAGGTGACCTCGGCGGAAGCGGACACCCCGAGGGTGACGCAGACGCCCCCGCGCTCGAGGGCAGCGAGCGCCGTGCCGAGCGTCCGGCCGCCCACGGACTCGATGATGACGTCGTACTTGGGCGAGGGCGGGATCTCCTCGCCCACCAATACCTCGTGGGCGCCAAGCTGGCGCAGGGCGGGCGCCTGATCGGCGCGACGGGCGCTCGCCGTCACGTGCGCGCCGCCGAGCCGCGCGAGCTGCACCGCGAAGTCCCCCACGCCACCCGTGGCGCCCGTGACGAGCACGCGGCGACCGAGGATGAGGCCGCCCTTGGCGAGGGCGTGGAGCGCGGTCAGCCCCGCCACGGGAAAGGTCGCGGCCTGGGAGAACGTCACCTTGTCGGGCAGCGGGGCGAGGGCGTGCGTGGGTACGGCCACGCGCTCGGCCCAGGCGCCTTCCAGAAGGAGCCCGACCACTCTCGCTCCCGCTCGTGGGCCGGAGCCGTCGGCGGCGGGGCGCTCGACTTCTCCGGCCAGATCCCAGCCCGGGCGCCAGCCCGCGGCGGCCATGGTCGATCGTCTGACCTCGCCGCGATTGAGCGAGATGGCCCGGACGCGCACCACCGCCTCGCTTCGATCAGGAACGGGCTCCGCCACCTCGCGGATGACGAGCCGGCCCGGCGCTTCGGGATCGACGACGACGGCACGATTGGCAGCCATGGGATACCTCCGGTATGGGGTCGTGTTCGGGCAGAAGAGTACAGGCGGTTGCGCCGGGAGGCAAACCGGGCGCTTGTCACCTGAGGTATCCTTGGGCCTCGCAGCGGAAGACGCGCGCTTGGCCAGGGCGGGCACACGAGGAGACCATACGACCATGACACTCGATGATCGCGTCGCCATCGTCACCGGAGCAGGCAATGGGATCGGCCGGGCGACCGCGCTGGCCTTGGCTCAGGCCGGCGCTCACGTCGTCGCCGTGGATGTCGACGCGGGCGCCGCCAAGGGGGCCGCCGACGCCGTGGCGGCGCTGGGACGACGGAGCCTCGCCCTCGACACGGACGTGGGCGATATCGCGAGCATCGACCAGATGGTCCAGCACGTGGTGGCGACTTTCGGCCACATCGACGTCCTCGTGAACAACGCGGGGGTCACCCGTCGCGCGTACATCATGGATCTCACGGAGGCGGACTGGGACCGCATCATGCGCGTCAACGCCAAGGGCGTGTTCTTCTGCCTGCAGCGCGTGGCCCGCGAGATGATCCCCCGGCGGAGCGGCGTGATCGTGAACATCGCCTCCATCGCGGGCAAGGGCTTCGCAGGCACCTCCAACGCGATCTACGCGGCCAGCAAGGGCAGCGTGATCTCGCTCACGCGCACCGCCGCCCAGCAGCTCGCCCGCCACAACATCAATGTCAACGCCGTGTGCCCCGGCACCACGGTCACCGCGCTGTCGGAGGCGAACGTGGCCACCCGCGCGCGGGAGGAAGGGATCTCCGTCGAGGACATGGTCCGCCGCCGCAATGCCGGCATTCCCCTCGGGCGACCCAACGATCCCGAGGATGTGGCCGCCCTCGCCGTCTTCCTGGCCTCACCGGGCGCGCGAAACATCACCGGCCAGTCATTCAACGTCGACGGCGGCATCATCTTTGACTAGCCCGAGGGATTCACGAGCGCGCGTGCCGCATCCTCGCCTCCCCCTCGCGTTGTCTCGCGAATAATCCAGGTTAAGTTTATGCCGTCTACGCACTACGCACAGAGCGAGAGGCCGGGCATGAGGCGACGCGATTTCATAATTTTTCTCGCCGGCGCGATGGCGGCATGGCCGCTCGCTGGGCGCGCGCAGCAGAAGGCGATGCCGGTGATCGGCGTCCTCAACGCCACGTCGCCCAGCCCGCTTTCTGCACCGTTTATGGGCGCGTTCCGCCAGGGACTGAGCGAAGCCGGCTACGTCGAGGGACAGAATTTGGCGATCGAATACCGCTGGGCGGAGGGCCATTACGACCGGCTGCCTGCATTGGCCGCCGATCTCGTCGGCCGCAAGGTAGATTTGATCATGGCGAGCACCCCGCCTTCGGCACTAGCCGCGAAAAGCGCGACCTCGACGATCCCGATCGTCTTCAGGAGTGGCGCCGACCCGGTCGCGGACGGGCTGGTCGCCAGCCTCGCCCGGCCGGGCGGCAACCTCACGGGGGTCAGCTTCGTCGCCGACGAGCTGACGGCTAAGCTTGAGCTGCTGTCTGAGCTGGTTCCGCGGGCTGGGGTGATCGCCCTGCTGATGAACCCGAACAATGCGACTGCCGAGCGCGTCATTCGAGACGTGCAGGAAGCAACGCGCACGAAGGGGTTGCAGCTCCATGTCCTGAAAGCCCGCAGCGAAAGCGAGATCGACAGCGCCTTCGCCTCCCTAGTCCAACTGCATGTTGACGCGCTCGTCGTCGGCGGGGATCCGTTCTTGACCAGCCGGCGCGAGCAGCTCGTGATGCTGGCATCGCGCCGTGCCGTTCCGTCGATCTATGCGTGGCGTGAATTCGCCGCTTCCGGCGGCCTGATCAGCTATGGACCAAGCCTAATTTCTGCCTTTCGCCTGGTCGGTGCTTACGCGGGAAAGATCCTCAAGGGCGCCAAGCCCGCCGATCTGCCGGTCCAGCAGTCGACGACCTTCGAGCTGGTCATCAACCTTAAGACCGCCAAGGCGCTGGGCCTCACTGTGCCGCAATCGATGCGGATGCGCGCCGACGAGGTTATCGAGTAAGGCAGGCGAGCGCCTGGACCGGGGGCGGAGGGCGAGAACCTGGCGGAAGGCGAGAACTGGGGGTGCTGCTCGGGCGAGAGGGCGGAAGTGCTGAGAATGAGCGTTCCGTCAACCAGGGCTTTTATGCCTTCATATGGTGTCTCCTTGCGGAAGCAGAGGTGATTGCCGCCCAATAAGCATTCTCTTGCTGCGTGGGTGCCTTAGGTCACAGCCAGATTGGATAGTTTCGACAACGACGGGGGAACCTGCCATCGCTCTTCGCGAAGACACCGAAGCAGCGTGCACGCACTTTGAAATTACCACTTTAAAGACTTGCAGGCGCGCATGTACCTGAACGCTAATCCCGATTAAGGAGGAATAGCCATGAACGTCGGAATCTCCGTTCCCCTGCCCGCCTACCTCGTGGACGTCGGCGCGATGGCCAGGAAAGCCGAAGAGCTCGGCTTCGAGTCGTTCTGGTGCGCCGAGCATCCGTTCATTCCCGTGCAATCGCAGAGCCGGTTCCCGGGCTCCGAGGACGGGGTCATCCCCGAGACTTACTCGCACTTCATCGATCCCTTCGTCGCCCTCTCGCGCGCCTCGGGCACCACGAGCCGCATCAAGCTCGGGACGGGAATCGTGCTCGTCCCCGAGCGGCATCCGCTGCTCCTGGCCAAAGAGATCTCGACCCTCGATCTCTTCAGCGGCGGGCGCTTTCTCTTCGGCATCGGGGCGGGCTGGCTGCGAGAGGAGACGCAGATCATGGGCGGCGATTTCGACCATCGCTGGTCGCAGACGCGGGAGTCGATCCTGGCCATGAAGGAGCTGTGGACGAAGCGCGAGGCGGAGTTCCACGGCAAGTACTACGACTTCCCGCCCGTGCGGTCCTATCCGAAGCCCGCGCAGAAGCCACACCCGCCCGTGCTCTTGGGCGGCGGCGCCAAGAACGTGCTCCAGCGCATCGTGGCCTGGGGCGACGGCTGGCTGCCGAATCGCATCACGCCCGATCAGCTCCGCGAGAGCCGGGCCACCCTCGACCGGCTCGCGAAGGAGGCGGGACGCGATCCCTCCGCCATCACCATCTCGGTCCACGGCCAGCCCGCCGATCGGGACCTGATCAAGCGGCTCCACGACGCGGGGGCGACCCGGGTCATCGTGCGGCCGGCCACCTCCAAGACGGAGGCGGAGATGGTCGGCGAGCTCACGCGCATCGCCGAGGCCGTGCTGGGCTAGGCGGGCCCGCCGAGTCATGGAGGTCTTCGAGGCGGTTCGCACGATGCTGGCCGTCCGCCGCTACCCCGATCGGGCGGTGCCCGAGACGATCGTTCAGCGGATCGTGGAGGCGGGACGTCTGACGGGCAGCGCGATGAATCTCCAGCCCTGGCACTTCATCGTGGTCCAGGACCGCGACACGCTCCGCCGCCTGGGAGCGCTGGCCCGCTCCGGACCGTATGTCGCCGAGGCGCCGCTGGCCATCGTGGTGGTCATCGACCGCACCGGCTACGCCGTGTCCGATGCCAGCCGCGCCATCGACTCGATGATGCTGACGGCGTGGTCGGAGGGAGTCGGCTCGAACTGGGTCGGCTTCAGCAACCTGGAGAAGGTCAATGCGCTCCTGGGGATCCCGTCCGGGCACGACGTGCTCGCCATCCTGCCCTTCGGCTATCCCGCCGACCGGATCGGACGAGGCAAGAAAAAGCGCAAGACCCTGCGGGCCGTCGCCCACCGCGAGCGCTACGGCCAGCCCTTCGAATAGTCACCGGGATCACACGCCGAAGAGCTCCTGGCCCCAGGCCGCGTGCGCGGCCGCGTCGGCCCGGAGGAAACGGAAGCCGGCCTGCGTGGCGAGGTCGTCGTCCACGTCGGTGTCGCCGACGTGATAGTAGGCGTGGGCAAGGAACCGCGTCTTGATCTCGGCGAGCCGGTGCTTGAGCACGGTGAAATCGGCCTCGATCTGGAGCCGCGTCCACAGCTCGCGCTGGTAGGAGACGGGCCGGTCCGAGCCGCTGCCGATCAGGTAGCCCCGACGCTTGACGCTCCTCAGCATTTCGATCGTGATGATGCCGGGAGGGTCGCCCAGCTCGAGAGTGCCGTCGATGTCGAAGCTCACGAGGGTGATCACGCGGACCCCAGCCCCGGCCGGTCGATGCGAAGGCCCCGCCAGAGCGGCTCGAGCGCGTCGCGCCCGTGCGCCAATCGCGCGAGCACGTCACCCACCACGGGACTCAGGGCGAAGCCGTGGCCCGAGAAGCCTGCGGCCACGAGCAGCCCGTCGATGCCGGGGACGGGGCCCAGGATGGGAAGCTCGTCCGGAGTGAACGCCTCGAGGCCGATCCAGCTCTCGGCGAGCGCGCACTCGCTCAGCACGGGGTAGACGGACGATGCGACCTCCAGGCTTCCCTTCACGCTGTCCTCGAGGACTTCCCAGCGATTGGTCGCATGATCGACGATGCGCCCCGGCCAACCGCCGCCGATGAGATAGGCGCCATCCACGAGCTGCTTGAGGCTCAGCTTCCTCTCGAAGCCGCCGAGGACCGGGGTCAGCGCGGGCGGCGCCGGCTCCGTCAGCAGCATCTGAAGCGGTCGCGTCTCCAGGGGCAGCCGGACGCCGAGCGCGGCCAGGAGAATGACGCTCCAGGCGCCGGCCGTGACGATGGCGACGTCACAGGGCTGCCTCCCGCCGTCCTCTCGCTCGACCGCCACCACGCGCCTGCGCTCGGCCACCAGCGCTCGCGCGCCCACGCCCTCGACGATCCGAGCCCCGAGTCGCCGGGCGGCCGTGGCGAAGGCCTGCACGGTGGCCATCGCTCCCGCCTGACCGTCGATGGGAGAGAAGACGCCGCCGAGACACTCGGCGGATATGCCGGGGACGAGACGCCGCGCCCCCGCCGCGTCGACGAGCTCGAGCGGCACGCCGTCGGCTCGCTGCTCGTCCGTCCAGCTCCGCGCCGCGCGCCAGGCGCCCTCGTCGAGCGCCACGCGCAGTCCGCCGCTGCGGCGGTAGCGGGTCTCGGCCTCCAGCTCCCGATCGAGCCCGGGCCACCGCGCGAGGCTTTCGAGAGCAAGCGCGCGCTCGGCCGGGTCGCGGCCCATCGCCCGCACCCCGGCCGCGCTCGCACCCGAAGCGGCCGAGCCGACACGCGCGCGCTCGAGCACGGTCACGGGCCTTCCTGCATCCGTGCGGCGGAGGTGAAAGGCCGCGCTCAAGCCCATGAGGCCGCCGCCCACGATCACGACAGACATGGCGGGAAGCCTAGCCTAGTCGCGACGTGCTAGTCTAGCGGCCTGCCTGAGCTCAAGGAGGAAGCATGAAGCTCATCCGCCTCGTCGTCGCGTCCATGACCCTGGCTTTGCTCGCCTTCGCGCCTCGTCCGTCGACTGCCGCGGAGACGATCCGCATCGGATTCCTCGGCCCTCTCACGGGGATCTTCGCCCAGGCAGGAAAGGACATGCTCGACGGCCTCAAGCTCTCGCTCGAGCAGATCGGCTACCAGGCGGGCGGGCGCAAGATCGAGCTGTTCGAGGAGGACACGGAGGGCAACTCGACCACAGCCATCGCGAAGTACCGGAAGCTCGTCAGCCACGACAAGATCCACGTCCTCACCGGCGTCCTCCTCGCCAACGTGGGCAATAGCCTCGTCCCTCTCATCGAGCGCGACCAGCTCCCCACGCTCTTCCTCACCACACCCGACGACCTGACCAAGCGCAAGATCGCCAAGTGGCTCCTCCGCTCGAACTTCGCGGCGAGCCAGATCATGCATCCGCTCGGCGACTACGCGGCGAAGACCCTCAAGTACCGCCGGGTGGCCACCATCGCCATGGACAATCCGTTCGGGCACGAGGAGATCGGCGGGTTCCAGCGGGTCTTCGAGGACAGCGGGGCCAGGGTCGTCCAGAAGCTCTGGGTGCCGCTGAACGTCCTCGACTTCGCGCCGTATCTGGCGCAGGTCCAGCCGGATGTCGACGCCGTGTGCGCCGTCTTCGTGGCCGGTCAGGCCGTGCGGTTCGTCAAGCAGTACGCGGAGTCTCCCCTGAAGGGCAAGGCGCCGCTCATCGGGACGGGGGTCATGACCGACGAGAGCGCCCTGCGCGGCATGGGCGACGAGGCGATCGGGATCGTGGGCGCCCTCCTCTGGAGCCCCACGCTGCAGAATCCCGCCAACCAGACGTTCATGAAGCTGGCCGAGGCGAAGTTCGGGAGAACGCCCGCCTACTTCCACGCCGTCATGTACAGCTCGGGACGCTGGATCGCCGAGGCTGCGCGGTCCCTGAACGGCCAGGTCGAGGACCGGGAGAAGCTCGTGGCGGCCATCCGCCGCGCCATCGAGGCCACCCCCGATCCCCGCGGCCCCATCAAGCTGGACGAGTACGGCAACCCGACGGAGAACGTGTACATCGTTCGCGTGGACAAGCAGGGCGGGAAGCTCGTCAACACCATCGTTCACACCTATCCCCTCGTCTCGCAATTCTGGACGTACAAGCCCGAGGAGTTCCTGAAGAACCCCGCCTATTCGCGCGAGTATCCACCCCTCAAGCCCTGAGCGGGGTCATGACCCCGCGCTACGGGTTCTTCTTCTGGCCGTACACGCCCGAGTACACGACGCGCATGGCGCGTCTGGGGGACGAATACGGCTTTGACATGGTGGGGATCGCCGACACTCCGGGCAACGCCATGGACCCGTGGGTCGCCATGACGCTGGCCATCGCCGCCACCACCCGCGTCCGGCTCGCCACGTGCGTCACGAACCTGGTCACTCGCCATCCGTCCATCACCGCCTCCGCGGCGGCCTCCGCCGATCTCGCCTCGGGCGGCCGCACCATCCTGGGCATCGGCGCCGGGCATAGCGGCGTCGCCAACATCGGCGGGGTGCCCGTGGGACCCGAGGCCTTGCGCGAAGGCATCACCTTCCTCCGCGCGCTGCTGAGGGGCAAGCCGGCGACGTGGCGCGGCGTGGGCGCGCATCTGCCCTGGGTGCGGACGCGCGTGCCCGTCTACGCGGCGGCCTCGGGGCCCGTGGCCCTCCGCGCGGCCGGTGCCGTCGCCGACGGTGCCTTCGTGAACTATGGCCTCGGGCGCGACCACGTGATCCACGCGCGGACGCTGATCGAGGCGGGCGCCAAGGAGGCGGGGCGGGCGGCGAGCGACGTCGACGTGTGGTCGATCGCATGCCTCGATGTCAGCGAGCGACGAGAAGCGGCCCTCGAGAAGCTCGGCAACATCCTCGGCTTCGTCGCCGCGTATATCCTGGGGCCGGATCCCAAGGGGCGCGGCGTTCCCCCCGAGCTGGTGGCGGGCGTGAAAGAGCTTCGTCGGACGTACACGACGCGCCAGCGAGAGATGGATCCTACCCTCGTCAAGCGGCTCGGGCTCTTCGACTATCTCCGGGCCCGGCTGGCCATCGCGGGCACTCCCGAAGACTGCATCGGGCAGGCGCGCGCGGCCGCCGCCGCGGGGGCGACGCAGCTCATGTTCACGGTCAGCCTCGCCGCCGATCCCGTGCGCACGGTGGAGCTGTTCGGGCGCGAGGTCCTCCCCGCGCTCACGCGCTGAAGAGGCGCCCCGAGCGCCGGGCTCTGCTAGACTTGCTTCCAGCACGCCTGACGCAGATCCGGCGGCTCGTCACGTCACTCTCACGAGGGGAGGCACGCATGGTCCACCTCAGGCTTCTTCCCTTTCTCCTGGTGCTCCCGCTCGTGGCGGGGTGCGCGAGCGGCTCTCGCTACGCCTCCTACTCGGAGAAGACGTGGGACAAGGCGGGCGGAACGCAAGGGGAGCTCAAGAAGGACCGCCAGGCCTGTCGACAAGAGACGGGCGTGGGCGCCGATGATCCCCGCACCCTCGGCGGCGTGCAGCTCACCCCGGCGGAGAACGACGCGGTTCGTCCCTATCTGGACTGCATGAAGACGCGCGGCTGGTGGATCATCAATCCCACGACCTATGGGGCCTAAGCTGGGGTCAGGTCTTGCAATCCCACATCTGGCAGAATTTTCATAGAGAAGTTGCCTTCCACATGTGTCATTGCAAGACCTGACCCCAATGGTACCGATCGAGGTCAGGGCCTTCAGGCTGCTTGCCATCTGCGTCATCGTGCTGGCTGCCGTGCTCGTCTTTCAGCTCTTTCCCCGACGGGCGGCGCCGCTCGAACGATCGGTCGTTCTGCTCCTGCTCGTTCTCGTGATCATTCTCGGCGTCATCGTGCTGGTCACCGCGACCCCCTGAGCCGGGAAGGGGGCGTGTTCAAAGAGCGGAGGATGCGGTACGTTCCCTGGGGTGGGCCCCCGAGCGGCCCGATGGGACGAACCAGATGAACAACCACGCGGGAAGACAGTGGAGAGGACCATGGCGCTCATCAAGGTGACAGACCTGGCGTACGGACGGCTGCGCGCACCCGATCTCGACGTGGCGGAGGAGTTCCTGACCCACTTCGGCATGGTGAAGGCGGAGAGGACGGCGAACGCGCTCTACATGCGCGGGACGGATCCCGCTCATCACATCCACGTCACGGAAAAGGGCGATCCCAAGTTCGTGGGCTTCGCCTACTACGCGGCCAGCCTCGACGACCTCAAGCAGCTGGCCAAGGCCCCCGGCGCCTCGCCCGCGGAGTCCATCGACGAGCCCGGCGGCGGCAAGCGCGTCCGGCTTCGGGAGCCGCACGGCTATCAGATCGAGGTGGTCCACGGGATCAAGAGGCTCCCCGCCATCACCGTGAAGCGCCAGCCCCTCAATCTCGGCAAGGACTCGCTGATGCGGGCGGGCGCGCTGATGCGGCTGCCCAAGGGCGGCTCGCGGGTGAAGCGGATCGGCCACGGGGTCATGGCCGTCCCCGACGTGAAGGAGACGGCGCAGTGGTTCCGCGAGACCCTGGGCTTCATCTGCTCGGACGACGTGTACGCGGGGAGCAAGGACAACATCATCGGGTCCTTCAATCGCTGCGACCGCGGCAAGGAGTACGTCGACCACCACGTGTTCTTCTGCGTCAGGAACGAGCGGGCCGGTCTCAACCACCTGTCCTTCGAGGTCCAGGACATCGACGACGTCTTCATGGGCCACGAGTACCTCAAGCAGCTCGGCAAGTACGAGCACATGTGGGGAATCGGACGGCACCTGCTCGGGAGCCAGATCTACGACTACTGGGCCGATCCGTGGGGGCGGGTGCACGAGCACTGGTCGGATACCGATCGCCTGAACGTCAAGAACGGCTCGAACCTGCTCTCGGCCGAAGAGGGGCTCGTCTCGCAGTGGGGAGAGCGGCCGCCGGAGAAGTTCCTCAAGACTGTCTGCCCGTAGCCAAGGAGACCTATGCGCAGCATCGACATTCACGCCCATCTGACTCCGCAATGCTTCTGGCGGGCGACGGAGAACGGCGGCGCCTGGCACACCGTCACCCGCGAGAAGGACGCGCGGGGGGCGGAGACGGCGGTGGTGGGCGGCCACCGGCAGCTCCTTCCGCCGCGCGCCCGCTGGACACCGGAAGAGCGCCTCGCCGACATGGCCTCGCTGGGCGTGGACGTCCACGTCGTCTCGCCCTACGTCGGCTTTTACAACTATCATCTGGACGCCAAGGTCGCGGCGGCGACGTCGAAGGCCACCAACGACGAGATCGGCGACATGGTCCGGACCTGGCCCCAGCGCTTCGCCGGGCTCGGCACCTTGCCCATGCAGGATGTGAAGGCCGCCATCGCCGAGATGGAGCGGTGCATGACCCAGGTCGGCCTCAAGGGCGTGGAGATCAACGATCACGTCCTGGGCCGCACCTTCGACGAGCCGGAGTTCCGCCCCTTCTGGAAGGCCGCGGAGCAGCTGGGCGCCCTCGTCTTCTTCCACCAGGGCGGCGAGACGCTGGTGAGCCCGCGGAGCAAGCGCTACCACTTGCCGAACACCATCGGCAACCTCGTGGATCGCGCGGTGACCTTCGCCACCCTCGTCCACGGCGGCGTCATGGACGAGTGCCCCGACCTCAAGATCGTGCTCGGCCACGGCGGCGGCTATACGTGCTACGGCATCGGACGCATGGACCACGGCTGGCAGGTGCGGTCCGAGGCGCGCGCCCACATCACCAAGCCCCCGAGCGCCTACCTCAACCGCTTCTACTACGACTGCATCGTCTACACCGAGGAAGCCCTGCGCTTCCTCATCGACACGGTGGGCATCGATCGCGTGGTGTTCGGGACGGACTGGCCGTACGACATGGCGCTGGACTGGCCCGTCTCGTGGGTCCTCGGCATGAAGAGCCTCTCCCTGGACGAGAAAGAGGCGATCCTGTCCAGGAACCTGGAGCGCCTGCTGAAGATCTGACCCCTCAGTAGATCCCCAGGAGCTGGCGCAGGTCGAGGCCGCGCCGCTGCAGCTCCGCCGTCTGCCCCTCGACCGCCACGCGGCCGCTGTTGAGGATGACGATGTCGTCGGCCACGTCGAAGACCAGCTTGGCGTTCTGCTCCACGAGCACGATGGAGAGCCCCTGCTCCTTGAGACGCCGGATGGTCGACATCACCTCGGCCACGATCTGCGGGGCGAGGCCTTCCGACGGCTCGTCCATCAGGAGCACGCGGGGGTTCGACATGAGGGCGCGGCCGATGGCGAGCATCTGCTGCTCGCCGCCCGAGAGGGAGCCGGCGATCTGCTGGTGGCGCTCGCGCAAGGTCGGGAAGAGGGCGAAGACGGTCTCGAAGGTCCACAGCATGGGCAGGCGACCTCGTGGCTTGCGCCCGGCTACGGCCAGGTTTTCCCGGACGGTGAGGCTGCGAAAGACGCGGCGCCCCTGCGGCACCAGGGCAACGCCCTGCGCGGCGATGGCCTCCGGGGTGCGACCGGTGACGGCGCTGCCGAAGACGGTGACGGCGCCGTGGCGCGGCGGGAGGAGGCCCACCGTCACGTTCATGGAGGTCGACTTGCCCGCCCCGTTCCGGCCGAGGAGACCGAGGAGCCGCCCCTCGCCCAGCCGCAGCGACACGCGGTGGAGCACGTGGCTGTCGGCGTAGAAGGCGTCGATCTCGTGCAGCGCGAGCGCGTCATTCGCCAAGGTAGATCTCCTTGGTGCGTGGGTGGGCGACCACCTCGCCGCGCGTGCCCTCGACCACGACCTTGCCGAAGTGCAGGACGGTGATCCGCTCGGCGAAATCCAGCGCCACGTCCATGTCGTGCTCGATCATCACGATGGTCACGCTTCGCGGTATTTCGTTGACGAGTCGGAGGACATCCCGACGCTCCTCGATCGAGAGACCCGCGAAGGGCTCGTCGAGCAACAGGACTTTGGGATTCTGAGCGAGGGCCATGGCGATCTCGGCGCGGCGGCGCTCGCCGTAGGAGGTCTGGGCGAGCGGACGATCGGCGAGATGGTCGAGGCCCACCCGCGCCAGGTTGGCGCGCGCCTGGGCCACCAGGCCATCTCGCTTGCCGAGCCTGACGAAGGGATTCCAGCGAAGGTGGGACAACCCGAGCAATGACAGGGTGATGTTCCGCAACAGCGTCTCGCCCTGGAACAGGGTAATGATCTGATAGGTGCGGGCGATGCCGAGATGGGTCCGCCGGCGGCTGGGCACCCCTGTGATGTCCCGATCGAAGAGCGTGACCGAGCCGCCATCCGGACGCAGCTCGCCGGTGATGAGGTTGAAGAGCGTGGTCTTCCCCGCCCCGTTCGGGCCGATGATGAGCCGGCGCTCGCCGGGCTCGACGCTCAGATCCACCTCGGCGGTGACGCGGAGGCCGCCGAAGCGCTTCTCGAGGCCGCGCACGCCGAGCGCCGTCATCGCCCGCGCGCACGGCGCGCGAGGCGCGCGACTCCCGGCACCAGCCCTTCCGGCATGAACACCACGATGGCCACGAAGATGGCGCCCAGGACGAAGTTCCAGCGCTCGATGTATGCGCTCGCCACGTTCTTCATCACCACCACCAGCCCCGCGCCGGCGATGGGCCCGAGGAGCGTGGCCGAGCCGCCCGCGATCACCATCAAGAGCGCCTCGGCGGAAGCGGTGAGGGCCACCGCCTGGGGGCTCACGAACTGGTTGTAGTAGAGGTAGAGGAGTCCGGCCACCCCGCTCCAGAAGGCGGAGAAGAGGAAGGCGAGAAAGCGGATCATCCACACGTGGTAGCCGAGGGCGTTCATGCGCCGCGGCTGATCGCGGGTGCCCCGCACGCTCGCCCCGAACGGCGAGGCGACGAAGATGGCCATGGAGACGACGGCGACCACGAACACGATGAGGGTCGCCCAGTAGAAGCGCGCGGGCGTGGTCAGCGACAGCCCGAGCGGGTTCGGGCGGCCGGTGATGATGATCCCGTTGTCGCCGTTGGTGAGGCTGATCCAGCGATAGGCGACTCCCCACACGATCTGGCCGAGGGCCACCGTGATCATGACGAAGCCGAGCCCCGTGCCGCGCAGGGCGAGCACGGCAAAGATCGCCGCGGCCACCAGCGTGATCGCGAGCGCGCCCGTGGCCACCGTGAGGTGCCCGTATCCGGCATTCATGATCTTGGCGGCGGCGTAGGCGGCAATGCCGAAGAGCCCGGCGTGGCCGAGGGTGACGAGCCCGGCATGCCCGGCGAGCACGTTCACGCCGAGAGCGAAGATGGCGTACAAGAGGATCTGGCTCGCGATGTTGACGTAGTAGGTGCCGCTGACCCAGAGGGGAAACGCGGCGAGGACCACGAGGGCGACGATGGCCGCGAGGCGCCTCACAGCGCCTGCCGTCCGAACAGGCCCTGCGGCCGCACCACCAGCACGATGAGCATGGGCAGGAAGAGCACGACGTAGGCGAGCTCGGGAAACATGGCCTGGCCGAAGTTGTAGAGGAAGCCCACGATCAGGCTGCCCACGAGCGACCCGAGCAGGCTGCCGCTCCCGCCCAGGATGACCACGACCAGAGCGAGAGGCAGCATCTCCTGGTCGAGCCCTGGATAGACGGAGAGGATGGGCCCGCCGATGACGCCGGCAAAGCCGGCGAGCCACGCCCCCAGGCAGAAGACGACGGTGAAGAGCCGCGAGACCCGGATGCCCACCACCCGGGCCATGGCGGGATCGTCGACGCCCGCGCGGATCATGGCCCCGAGGCGCGTGCGGTCGAGGAGCGCCCACAGCCCCGCCGCGAAGACCACGGCAACGAGGCTGATGGCGAGACGATACGTGGGGAAGCCCATGCCGAGCATGGACGTCGCCCCCTGCAAGCCGCTCGGGGTGTCGATGCGGATGGGGTCGCCCGTCCACACCATGAGGCAGACATCCGCGATCATGAACGACAGTCCCAGGGTGACGAGGACCTGCGCCAGCTCCGCGCCGGCCAGCCGCCGCAGGATGAGGCGCTCGATGATGCCGCCGAAGGCGGCCACGAGCAGCCCGCCCACGAGGGCGGCCGCCCAGAAGTTGAAGCCCCGCGCGATCAGGCTGGTGGCGAAGTACGCGCCCAGCATGAAGAAGGAGCCGTGCGTCAGGTTGGGGATCTTCATCAGTCCGAAGATGAGCGAGAAGCCGGCGGACAGAAGAAAGAGGAGGCCGCCCAGCGTGATGCTGTTGACGGCCAACACCACCCAGAGGCTCATGCGCTACGTGAAGATCAGGTCTTCAGCGGCGGATAGTCGCGCGAGTAGACGGGCTGCGAGAGGAACCACTTCTCGTCGTACGTCCAGAACTGGCTCACGTTCGGATAGGCCTTGACCGTCGTGTTGACGAGCTTGTCGCCCTTTCGCTCGCATTTCCGGATATAGAAGCTCCCGACGACGTTGCCGAAGTGGTCGAAGTGGAACGGCCCGCGCGGCGTGTCGGTGAGCTTCACGGCGCGCAGCGCTTTGATGAACGCCTCTTTGTCGTCGGTCTTGCCACCCGTCTTCTCGAGCGCCGCTTCCGCGACCATCCCGGCGATGTAAAGGCCGGCGGAGTAGGTGCCCGGGATGTTGCCGTAGTCGCGCACCATTCCGTCGATGAGCCGCTTGTTGCTCGGCGTGTCGAGATCGTTCGTATAGAAGTTGCTCGAGATCATCCCGAGCGCCTCGTCGCCAAAGGACTTCAGGAGCGCATCGTCGCCAGCCGGCGCGCCGGCGACGACCGGGAGCTTGAGCCCCTGGTCCTTGTACTGCTTCATGAACTTCAAAGGGTTCGATCCGGCGAAGCCCTGGACGACGGCGTCCACGCCGCTGATCTGCGCGAGGTAGGGCGTGTAGTCGGGCGTCGTGAGCGGGGGCCACAGCTTCTTCACCACCCGGCCGCCCGCGTCCTCGAAGACGCGCTGGAACCCGGCCATCTGTTCATGACCGAAGGCGAAGTCGTCCGCGAGGGTGATCACGCGCTTGTACTTCAGCTCCTTCGCTGCGTAGTCGGCAAGCGCGTGCATGCCTTGCGACGAGGTCGCGGAGGCGCGGATGAAGTACGGATTGGGCCGGCGCTGCGTCATGTCCTCCGCGGCGGCGAGGCTCAGGATCGGCATCTTCGCGGCGGCGGCGTAGTCGGTGATGGCGAGCAGCTCGAAGGCGGCGAGCGGTCCGAGGATCATGTCGACGTTGTCGCGCTCGGTCAGCTCCTGGGTCTTGGTCTTGGTACCCGCGGGGTTGCCGCCCGTGTCGGCGACGATGAGCTCGACCTTGCGCCCGGCCAGCGTGTAGTTCCTGTCCTTGAGGAAGCGGATGGTGCCCTGCTCCATCTGGATGCCGCCCTGGGCGAGCGGCCCGGTCTTCACGGTCAAGAGGCCGATGCGGACCGGCTTGGCCTGCGCCCTCGCGGGCCTGGGCAGCGCGGCGGTGGCCGCGAGCGCGGTACCCGCCAGGAACGTGCGACGATCGAGCTTGGCCGTCATTGGCTCCCCTCCTGGGGCTTTTCTCCGCCTTCTTTCTATTCTTGTCGACCGACCCCGAGCGTCGCGGTCTCTTCGGGCATCCGCCCTCCCACCGGCACGTCGCGAAGCTGGTTCCAGAGCTGATCCACTTCGGCCAGCACCGCCTGGTCGGATTGCTCGATGTCGATGGGCTTGACCGTGGGCACCCAGCAGGGTCGGCCCGTCACCCAGAACACCTCGGTGCGATTGCCCTCGGGGTCGAAGAAGTAGCAGCCGATGGCGCTGGCGTGGTTGACGATGCCCTCGATGCGATAGCCGTCGGCGATCAGCCGCCGGCGAAAGCTCCGCAGGTCGTCCAGGGTGGACACCCGCATGGAGATCTGCTGGATCAGATGCGGATCCGCGCCGTCGGGCCGCCCGCGCATGAGCGCGATCTCGTGGTCGACGGCCTCGGGGTCCGCGCTCAGAAAGACGGCGCCGGCGCGCCAGTTCTGCTTGGTCACCTGCATGCCCATGACGTCCCGATAGAACGCGACCATCCGATCGAGGTCGCGCACATAGATGCCGACGTGTCCGAGCCCTGTCACCCTTGCCATGGCTTTCCCCTCGCGCGTCCTGCGCCTGTCTACAGCGCGTAGAACCCCTTGGCGCCGCCCGCCAGGATCTGGCGCTTCGTCTCCGCCGACAGCTCCGGCCGATCCGCGATCAGCTTCGGCGCGCCGGGGAAGAAGCCGTCGGGATGCGGATAGTCGGTCGCCCACAGGATCTTGTGCGGCCCGATGTAGTCCGCGAGGACGCTGAGGCTGCCCTCCACGGGCTCGAAGGAGATCCAGCAGTTGCGCTGGAAGAGCTCGCTCGGGCGCATGGAGAGATCAGAATCGTTGAACCCCTTGTCGTCGAAATGACGGTCCATGCGGTCGAGCCAGGGAGCGATCCACCCGCCGCCCGACTCCAGGAAGGCGATGCGCGCCTTCGGGTGCTTGTCGCACACGCCCTCCCAGATCACGCTCATGGCCGCCAGCATCATCTCGAGAGTGTGGGAGATGATGTGCCGCGCCCCGCGCGTGGTGAAGCGATCGACGCCCACCTGCGGCATGCCGCCGCTCGCGCCTTCGTGGAGGCCGATGGAGAAGTCCAGCTCCTCCACCTCGGACCAGAACGGCGCGTAGTCCGGGTGGTGCAGCATCCGCCCGTTGTAGGGATTGGGACGGAGGAAGCCGCCGCGCATGCCGAGCTGCTTGCGCGCGAAGCGCATCTCCTCGATGGCGAGATCGATCGACTGCATGGGGAGCATGGCCACCCCGAAGAGGCGATCGGGGTAGGGCTTGCAGTAGTCCGCGAGCCAGCGGTTGTAGGCGCGGCACACGGCGGCGGCCAGCGGCGGATCCTGGATGGCGCCCGAGAAGAGACCGAGGCTCGGGTACAGGAAGGCGGCGTCGATGCCGTCGAGGTCCATGTCCGGGATGCGGGCGTGCGGGTCGAAGCCGCCCTTGCGCCCCTCCACGTACTTCATGGTCAGCTCGGCTACGTCACCCTGCCGGGCCCCGATGGCCCCGATATTGCCCAGGCCCTTGGGGCTGCCCAGGATCTTGCCCTCGATGTTGAGCCGCTCCTTGCCGTCCTTGTCCACGATGATCCGCGGCGCGCGGTCGCGATACGCCGGATCCATGTACTTTTCCCAGATATCCACCGGCTCGAGCACGTGCCCATCGGCGTCGATGACGTTGTAGGTGCGTCCCATGATCGGTCTCCTTCCTCGGATGCCTGCCAGGTGCCTCTTCCCGCGGAGAACAAGCGTGACGGGAGCTTAGATTGTTGACGGGGCGAGGTCAAGCGATCCATCTGGGCGGCTTTTCTTGCGGCGGAGCCGACGTCAACAGCCGACGCGGAGCCTTCCGCCGCGCCCCCGACGGCGCGTGCCTGATGCCACATTGCATATCGCTGCTAGCATGAAACGATATCGGGCCATGGCGACGATCATCATCCGGAACCTCGACGATCAGGTGGCCGAGCGGCTGCGGCTGCAGGTCCGTCTCCGCGGCGTGTCGGTCGAGGAGGAGGCGCGGCGCGTCCGCACCGAGGGCGCGCGGGTGAGCCGAGCGGAGATCGCCGCGCGGGCGGCGGCCATTCGCGCCCGCCAGCCTCCCCACCGCTCCTTCCGGGTCAAGACCCTTGTGACGGGCGACCGGACCAGCGTAGCTACTGGATCAGTTCGTCCGCGCGCAGCAGGAGCGGCGGCGGGATCGTCAGGCTCAGCGCCTTGGCGGCCTTGAGGTTGATCACGAACTCGAACTTCGTGGGTTGCTCGACGGGCAGGTCGGCGGGCTTCGCACCTTTGAGGATCTTGTCGACGTAGGTAGCGGCCCTCCGAAACATGACCGGATAGCTCGGCTCATACGATGCGAGACCCCCTGCCTGCACGAATTCCCGGTAAGGGTAGAGCGCCGGGAGCCGGCGCCGGCTCGCCAGATCGACGATCCGCTCCCGATGAACCAGCAAGGCACGATCTGACTCCATGATCAGCGCCTCCGCTCGGGCGGCGACGATAGCTCTGAAGCCTTTGTCGAGCTCCTGACTGTCTGTGGCGCCCACGAGTGGTTCCAGCGCGAGGCGAAGTGTCTTGGCCGCCGCCTGCATTTGCTTCATCCGGGCTGCGTTATTGGGGTTTGTGGGATTCCACAACACGGCGATACGGGATACCCCCGGCACCAGCTCCTTCAGCAATTCGAGCCGTTTGCCGTCGATGTCAGGGGTCATCGAGGTCGATCCCGTGACGTTCCCGCCGGGCCGCGCGAGGCTAGCAATGACACCGGCGGCGATCGGGTCACCAATCGCCGCCATGACGATGGGGATCGTTTTCGTCCCCTCCTTCGCAGCGAGAATAGCCGGCGTGCCAGCCGTCACAATGACATCGACCTTGAGCCGTACCACTTCAGCGACCAACGCTGGGAACCGATCGTACCGGCCCTCGGCCCATCGATACTCAATCGCCATGTTCTGGCCCTCGACGTAGTTCAGATCACGCAATCCCTGTCGGAAGGCGGCCACGAGTTCGGACTCGAGCGCAGCTGAAGAATTGCCGAGGTACGCGATTCGATAAATCTTCCCCTCCTTCTGCGCCTCGGCAACGAACGGGGCGGCAAGGAGGCCACCCGACATCAGCGCCACGAAGCTGCGCCGTTCCATCGCGTGACCACCGCGCGTGGCAATTCGGGTCATCGGGCTCGGGGTGGGTCGGATGGGCGCCACGCAAGCAGGCTAGAGGGGCACTATCCCAAGGTCAAGCGACGGGCGGCTCGGAAGTCGCCCGACGTCAACGCGCGCCGACCATGACCTAGGCCCCGAGTTGGAGTACCATGGGGCGACTTTGAGGATGTGCCCCTTATGACCGAGAGGAGCAGCTCATGTCCCTTGACCTCGTGATCAAGAACGGCTGGGTGGTGGACGGATCCGGGCAGCCCCGGTATCGGGGCGACGTCGGCGTGACGGGCGGACGCATCGCCGCCATCGGCCGCATCCGGGAGTCCGCGCGCGAGGTCATCGACGCCGAGGGTCACGTGGTCGCTCCCGGCTTCGTGGACGGCCACACCCACATGGACGCCCAGGTCTTCTGGGATCCTCTCGGCACCTGCTCCTGCTGGCACGGCGTCACCAGTGTGGTCATGGGCAATTGCGGCTTCACCCTCGCGCCCTGCGCCAAGCCCGACCGGCACCTCGTCATCCGCAATCTCGAGCGCGCCGAGGATATCGCAGCGAAAGCGATGGAGGCGGGCATCGACTGGACGTGGACGACCTTCGCCGAGTTTCTCGACACGATCGAGTCTCTGCCCAAGGGGATCAACTACGCGGGCTACCTCGGCCACTCCGCCCTGCGCACCTATGTCATGGGCGAGCGGGCCTTTGACAAGCTGGCTGATGACAGTGATCTGGCGGCGATGGAAAAGGAGCTGAGGAGCGGGTTGACCGCCGGCGCCATGGGCCTGACGACCTCGCGCTCGCCGAGCCACGAGACGCCCGATCGCCGCCCCGTGGCCAGCCGCCTCGCCACGTGGGACGAGGTGCGGCGACTGGTGGGCGCCATGGGCGAGATGAACGCCGGCATCTTCGAGATCGCCGGCGAGCGATTCGGCGACGATCACGAGGGGCTGCGCGACTATCACGTGCGGCTGCGCGATCTCGCCGTCGACACCGGGCGTCCCGTCACCTGGGGCCTTTTCAGCCGCCGCGAGACGCCCGACCTCTGGCGGCAGTACATCGGCCTGCTCGAGGAGACGGCCGCCGCGGGCGGCCGCATGTTCGCCCAGGTGCACAGCCGCGCCCTCACCATCGTGCTCTCGTTCAAGACGAGCTTGCCCTTCGACCGGCTCCCCGTGTGGAAGGAGCTGCGGGCGCTGCCGCTGGAGGAGCAGAAGCGCCGGCTGCGCGATCCTGAGATGAAGCGCCGGCTCATCGAGGCCGCGGCTCAGCGCGACGAGCGCCCGCCCATCGGAGCCGAGCCGAGGGCGGCCGCCTACGAGTGGATCTTCCTCATGGACTCGCCCGAAGGGCCGCACCGCTCCGTGGCGGAGATCGCGCGCGAGCGCGGCGTGGGTCCCGTCGAGGCCATGATCGATCTCGCCCTCGAGAAGGATCTGGAGCGCTTCTTCCTCCAGCCCATCGCCAACGAGAACCAGGAGCACGCCCTCGAGCTGATCAAGCATCCGCGCACGGTGGTGACCTTCTCGGACTCCGGCGCCCACGTCTCCCAGATCATGGACGCCTCGCTGCAGACCCATCTCCTGAGCCACTGGGTGCGGAGGAAGCAGGCGCTCACCCTCGAGCAGGCCGTGCGCATGCTGAGCTTCGACAACGCCACCCACTGGGGCTTCTCGGATCGCGGCCTGGTCCGGGAAGGATTCGCCGCCGATCTCGTCGTCTTCGATCCCGACACCGTGGCGCCCGAGATGCCGGAGGTGGTGAACGACCTCCCCGCGGGCGCGCGGCGTCTCGTGCAGCGGGCCCGCGGCATCTCCGCCACCGTGGTCAACGGCGAGACGGTGCTGCGCGACGGCAAGCACACGGGGGCGCTGCCAGGGCGGCTCCTGCGCGGTCCACTCGCCCGCAAGGCCTGAGCGCGGGTCGGGCGGGAGCGACGAGGGCGAACGGGGAGGCCGACGTGCGTGTCGAGAGCGTCGAGGCCATTCCCGTGGAGATTCCCCTCACCCGGAACTTCGGCGGCAGCACGTACGCCGTCCTCAAGCGCAGCACCGTCATCACGCGCATGCGGACCGACGCGGGGCTCGTCAGCGAGGTCTACAACGGCGATAACCGCGAGCACGGCCTCGAGATCACGCGGCTGATCCACGAAGCTCTCGCCCCTCGCGTGATCGGCATGAGCATCTTCGAGGGGGAGCGCGTCTGGGAGACGATGTTCGCGCTCTCCCACACGAGCCGCGACCACAAGACCCTGCTGGAGGCCATCGCCTGCGTCGACTGCGCGCTCTGGGACCTCGTCGGCAAGGCACTGGGCAAGAGCGTGTGCGCGCTTCTCGGCGGCTACCGGAGTCGGCTCCCCATCATCTCCATCGGCGGGTACTACATGGAAGGCAAGACGCTCGCCGGTATCGGGCGCGAGATGGAAGCCTACCGTCGAGCGGGGATGGCGGGGTGCAAGTTCAAGGTGGGCGGGCTCACGCCGGCCCAGGACGCCGAGCGCGTCGAGGTGGCGCGCCGCGCCGCCGGGCCCGACTTCATCCTGGCCGTGGACGCCAACCGCGGCTGGTCGGCGCAGGATGCCGTGCGCTTCGCGCGCCTCATCGAGCCCCTCGACATCCGCTGGTTCGAGGAGCCGTGCCACTGGTACGACGACGCCGCCCTCATGGCCCGCGTGCGCCAGGCCACGCGGATCCCCGTCACGGCGGGGCAGAGCGAGATCACCAGCCACGGCGTGCGCCGCCTCGTCGAGGCGGGCGCCGTCGATCTCGTCAACGTCGACGCCTCGGAATGCGGGGGCGTCACCGAGTGGCGGCGGGCAGCCGCGCTCTGCGGCGCGGCGGGAGTGGACATGGCGCACCACGAGGAGTCGCAGATCGCCCAGCACCTGATGGCGGCGGTGCCCCACGGCACCTACGCGGAGTGCTTCGCCGATCCCGAGCGCGATCCGGTCTGGCAATCGATGTGGGCCAATCGGCCCGCGATCAAGGACGGGACGATCGAGGTCCCGCCAGACCCCGGCTTCGGCCTCGTTCTCGACGAGGCCATGATCCAGCGCTACCGCGTCGGCGGCTGAAAAAGGCCCATCTGCTTCGTTGGCGCCCTCGGCCGCACGCTCAACGTACAGAGAGTACGCCTCGCGTGCGGATCAACTCAGCTCTCGTCTCACGTCGGCCAGGGGCCGCCGCTCAACTCGAACGGCGGGGCGCCGCCTCGCATCTGGACCTTTTTGAGCCGCCTCCCAGGCTAGCTTCCGCCCTGCTGTCGCAGCCGAGGATCGAGGCCGCGACGCAAGCCGTCTCCCAGCAGGTTGAAGGCGAGGACGGTGACGAAGATGGCAGTTCCTGGCGCGAAGGAGAGCCACGGCGCCTGCTGCATGTATTGATAGCCCGCCTTGAGCATCGACCCCCAGCTCGAGGTGGGTGGCTCGATGCCGAGGCCGAGGAAGCTCAGGGCGGCCTCGACGACGATGGCGGACGCGACCAGCAGCGATGTCTGCACGATGATCGGCGCGGTCACGTTCGGCCAGATGTGGCGGAGCATGATGCGCCCGGGCCCGGCGCCGAGCGCCCGCGCCGCCACGACGAAGTCGCGCTCGCGCACGGAGAGGGTCTGCCCGCGCACCAGCCGCGCAAAGATCGGGGTGAACACGACGCCGATGGCGAGCATGGCGTTGGTCAGGCCGGGCCCCAGGCTGGCCGCGATGGCCAGGGCTAGCACCAAGGTGGGGAACGACCACAGAGCGTCGACGAGGAGCACCAGCACGTCGTCGATCCAACCGCCGTGGTATCCCGCGAGCAGTCCGATGGACACACCCGCGAGGAGCGCGAACCCCACCGAGACGACGCCGGCCTGCACGGACGTGCGCGCCCCGTGGATGATGCGGCTCAGCACATCCCGGCCCAGCTGGTCGGTGCCGAGCCAGTGAGCGAAAGCGGGCGCGGTCAGGACCCCGGCTTGCTGGGCCTGATCGGGATTGTAGGGAGCGATCACGTCCGCGCTCAGGGCGACGAAGAGCACGAGAGCGACGACCACCAGCCCGAAGCCCGCCCCACGGGTCTGTAGTGCCCTGGTCAGGACTGCGCGGAGCCAGCCCACGATTCGTCTTCCCGCTACCGGTAGCGAATCCGCGGATCCAGGAAGCCGTAGAGGACGTCAGTGAGCAGGTTGGCCAGCAACACTGCCAGAGCCAGGATGAGCACCACTCCCTGCAGCATGGGAAAGTCCCGGAAAAAGATGGAATCGGCGGCCAGGCGGCCCAGCCCCGGGAGCGCGAAGATGGTCTCCACGACCACCGCGCCACCGAACAGTCGTCCCGTCTGAAGGCCGACGACGGTGACCACGGGAATCAGCGCGTTCTTCAGAGCGTGCCGCCCGACCACGAGCGTTTCCCGTAGCCCTTTGGCCCTGGCCACCACGACGTAGTCCTGCTGCAGAACTTCGATCAGCGCGGACCGAAGCTGGCGCATCACCACGGCCGAAAGGGCCATCCCCAGCGAGAGCGCGGGCAGCAGCATCGCCTGCAGGCTGGGCCACAGACCCTGCGACACCGGCACGTAGCCGGATGGAGGCAACACCTTGAGCCAGACGGAGAAGACGTAGATGAGCATGATGCCCAGCCAGAAATCTGGAATCGCCACCCCACTCATGGCCAGCACGGTGCCCGCCTTGTCGGCAGTGGAGTTGGGACGAACGGCGGAGAGAATGCCGACGGGCACCGCGATGAGCAGGGCAATGACCATGGCCATCGCGGTGAGCTGAAGCGTGACGGGAAAGCGGGCGAGCAATCCCTCCAGCGCGGGCTCGCGCGTCCGGATGGATCGCCCGAAATCCCCTCGCAACACCCGGCCCAGCCACTTGGCATACTGCACGGGGATCGGCTGATCCAGTCCCAGCTCCTTGCGCATGGTCTCGTACATCACCTTGTCGCGCATGTTGGCTTCGCCGATGTAGGCCAGCGCGGGATCGCCGGGCAGGAGCAAGGCGACCGAGAAGGTCACCACCGTGACCAGGAAGAGCAACGGCACGAAGTAGACGAGCCGACGCAAGAGATACTCGCTCACGTTTCCCCCCCGCCGCCACGGTGAGCCGCTCGATGGCACGATCGAAGGTGACTCAGGCGACCCCGATTGTGTGCTGAACCGCCGGCGAATGCACGTGCCGAGCACTTTTGGTTGCGCAGCCTCCATGCAAGCGCTACGATGGCGCGCTGACAATGTCACCGCTGCGCGAGGAGCCCCCGCGCATGGAGAAGGGGAACTACATGACCAGCGATGCCCAGCGAGACGCCTACCAGCGCGACGGGTTCATTGTGGTCCCCGACCTTCTCGGGGCCGCGGAGCTGTCCGAGCTGCGCGAGATCATCGCCGAGCTGGTCGCAGGCGCCGCCGCCGTCGACACCCACACCGCGGTCTACGATCTCGAGCCCGGGCACACCCGGGCCGAGCCAAAGGTCCGCCGCATCAAGACGCCCCACAAGGTGCATCCGGCCTTCGACGCCGTCGTCCGTCGCCCGGCCGTGATGGAAGTGCTCACGCGCCTGCTCGGCCCCGACCTGCGCCTGCACAGCTCCAAGCTCAACATGAAGGCCGCCCGGTACGGATCGCCGGTCGAGTGGCATCAGGACTGGGCCTTCTATCCCCACACGAACGACGACGTCCTCGCTGTCGGCGTGATGCTCGACGACATGGATCTGGAGAACGGTCCGCTCCTCGTCACGCCGGGCACGCACAAGGGCCCGGTCTGGAACCATCACGGGGATGACGGCTGCTTCTGCGGTCTGGTCGATCCCGCCGAGATCAGGAGCGAGATCGCGAACGCCGTGCCCCTGACCGGGCGCGCCGGCAGCATGTCGTTCCATCACGTGCGCTCGTTGCACGGGTCCGCTCTCAACACGTCCGACCGCAACCGCAACCTGCTGCTCTACGGGATCGCGGCGGCGGATGCCTGGCCCCTCCTCGGCGTCGGAGACTTCGACGAGTTCAACCGCGCGCTCCTGAGCGGCACGCCCACCCTGGAGCCGAGGATGACGTCCGTACCCGTCCGCCTGCCCCTGCCTCCCGCCGCGCATGAGGGATCGATCTACGAGAACCAGACCGGCGCAACCCGCTCCTACTTCAAGAAGGCGGCCGCCCAATGAACGAGAGATCGAGCCTTCCACCAGTCAGCCGACGCTCGCTCCTCACGGGCATGGGTGGCGCGGCGGCGGCGCTGCTGGCCTCGCGCGCGCCCGGCGCGCTGGCGCAGTCCGCACCCGCCATCAAGCGCGGCGGGACCTTCGTCGAGTCGATCAACTGGACATACCCGAGCCTGGATTCCCACCTCTCCAGCCAGCCGTTCATGGCCGGCTTCGAGGCCATGTACAACACGCTGGTGCGCTTCGAGCTGGCCGACCCGAAGACGGGTGAGCAGAAGGTCGTGGGGGACCTGGCCGAGTCGTGGGAGCAGCCCGACGCCAGGACGATGATCTTCAAGCTGAGGCAGGGAGTGACCTTCCACGATGGCAGCAGCTTCGACGCCGAGGTGGCCGCGTGGAACATGTTGCGCGTGCGCGATCACCCCAAGTCGCAGTGGAAGACACAGCTTGGCGTGCTGGACACCGCGGAGGCGCTGAACAAGACCACCCTCCGCCTGAAGCTCAAGACTCCCAGCCCGGGATTTCTCCGCAGCCTGGCCTACGCGTCCGGCGCTCGCGTCTACATGAACTCGAAGGCCGCGGTGGACAAGCTCGGTGAGGACGGCTTCGCGCGCAACCCGGTGGGAACAGGTCCATTCAGGTTCAAGCAGTGGGTCACCGACGACCGCCTGATCCTGGAGCGCAATCCGAGCTATTTCGAGACCGGCGCCGACGGCAAGCCGCTGCCCTACCTGGACGGCTTCGTGGGCCGGTTTGTCCCGGATCCCACCGTGGCGCTGGTGGACATGCGCGCCGGCGCCGTTCAACTGGTGGAGTGGGTGCCCACGAAGGACGCCGCCGCCGTCCGGGCGGACCCCAACCTCGTGCTGTACGAGCTGCCGTGGGCCGGCCAGAACTACTTCAAGGTCGGCTTCAATGCCAAGGCCTCTCCCTTCAGCGACGTGCGGGTCCGCCAGGCCGCGCTCATGGGTATCGATCGGGCGGGCATGGCCAAGGCCCTCGGCTTCGGAGTCGGCGTTCCCCACTACTATCCCTTCTGGCTCCCTCGAACCCTGGGCTACGACGAGAGCATCACCAAGAACGAGTACAACCCCGCGAAGGTGAAGGAGCTCCTGACAGCCGCCGGCTATCCCAACGGCGTTTCCATCGAGCTCAAGGTGATCAGTCGCGAGCCCGAGAACACGATCGGCGAGTTCGCGCAGCAGATGTGGTCGGCGGTGGGCATCAAGACCAAGCTGGTCAACCTGGAGCGGCTGGCGTGGATCGATGCCGTGCGCGCCAACAACTTCCAGGCCGCGTTCTGGCGAGGCGTCTTCCAGACGGTGGTGGACCCCGACGTGCTCAAGACGCGTATCAAGTGCAACGCCCCCGCGAACTGGGCGCAGGTCTGTGACCCCGACATCGACCGGCTGATGGACGAGGGCGGGGCGACCATGGATCCCAGGAAGCGCCACGAGATCTACCGCGGTGTGCTGCGCCTCGTCCAGGAGCGCGCCTACCTGGGCACCGGGATCGTCATGCCCCTGCTCATGGCCTACCGCAAGGAAGTGCACGGGCTGAAGTTCAACTTCCAGGTGCCCAACGTCACCACCGTCTGGCTGGCGAAGTAACGCCTTACGAGATGGAGTTGGAGACCAGCTTCTCGTAGGAGGCGTCCGGGGCCGCGAGGTCCCAAGTCAGCATCCAGCGATGCGCCCGCTCGAACTCTTCCCGGGTGTAGGGGGCGGGATCCACGTAGCGGAGCCGGGGAAGATAGAAGTCGTCGGGCGTGATCTGCGCGGCATACTTCGCGGGCATCTCGTCGATCAGGAAGTGCAGGTAGCGCTTCTTGTCCGCGTTGATGTGCGTGACGGCCTTTCGCACGGCGCGCATCAGGGCCTGAAAGGTCTCCGGCTCCAGATCGAACGAGATGTTCTCCACGCCGAGGTAGTGCGTCTCGATGATCTTCTTGAAGCCATTCTTCTCCGCGAGGGTGATCCAGGGCTCCATGAGGGTGGCCGCGTCGATCTCGCCCCGGGCGAGCAGCTCGTAGCGCTGCCCGACCTGGCCCGCCTGGATCACTTTGATCTCGGGCCGGGGCACGAACCCTTCGAGCATCGCGAGGGTCGCGTAGTGCGAGCCCTGGTGGAACTGCACGCCCACGGGCGTGTTCGCCATCTGGATGGGCGCGTTCACCGGAGAATCCGGCCGCACGTAGATTCCCTGACACACCACGGTCGGCCGCTTGCCGGCGATGGGTCCACCCCGCTTGCTCTCGTAGGTGCGACGGATCTGGCCCCACTCGCAGGCCCGGTAGACGTCGCACTTCTTCTCCTCGAAGAGCTTCTGATAGTTGAACGCGTCGAGCAGCTTTGGATCCGTGACCCTGGGGTCGTCCCCGGGGAGAGGTGGCGGCGCCGGGGGCCGCAGGATCTCCACGTCCAGACCTTCCTCGGCAAAGAGCCCGTCGTCCTGCGCGACGAACCAGTGGAGTCCGAGTACGGCCTCCGCGCTCTCGACGGAGATTTTCTTCTTGCCCGCCGTCGTGTCGTTGCTCATGGGGCGCGCCCTCCTGCGCAGACTATGCCGCCCT
>WNFC01000043.1_pt1 | contig 106271 bp, 101 predicted proteins | sample 5400541 | NCBI WGS metagenome assembly WNFC01 (sample SAMN13153342, study PRJNA577476) | soil metagenome | isolation source: 120 cm saprolite under Douglas fir tree site 2 hole 2 replicate 1 | place: USA:California | collected 2015-04-18
GTAAAACGGCTCCATCTCCACCATCATCCGGCGGTGCTCGCGCGTGGCCTGGACGTAGTCGTTGGCGGTGAAGAGCACGGCCGGGAGGGCGCGGGCGCGGAAGTCGGCGCCGAAGTCGCCGGGGCGCGCGATCAGATCGGCTTGATGGACGCTGAAGATCTCGGTCTCCGCGATGATGATCTTGACGTCGTAGTACGCGGCGAGCGGGCGCATGCGGCAGTCCTCGAGCTCCGCGCCGAGGCGGCGCAGCACGTCGAGCGACGCCTCCATGGCTTTCCGGACGTCGTCGGAGGCCGGGATGTCGTCTTCCCAGTGATGGCGGAGCACGCCGATTCGTAGCCCGCGCAGGTCCTGCCCCAGCGCCTCGTCGAAGCGTGGGATCGGCCGCCGCAGGCTCCCCGCGTCCTTCGGGTCGTAGCCGGCCAGGGCCTGGAGCGTCAGCGCGCAGTCCTCAACGGTGCGGGTCAGGGGACCGCAGTGGTCGAACGTGTAGGAGTTGGTGATCACGCCGGCGCGACTCACCAGGCCGAACGTGGGCACGATGCCGACCACCCCGCAGTGAGACGCGGGGCCGCGGATCGATCCGCCGGTGTCCGAGCCGAGGGCCATCGGGAGGAGGCCGGCCGCGACGGCGGCCCCCGAGCCGGTGGAGGACCCGCCGGTGAAGTGGGCGAGGTTCCAGGGATTGCGCGCGGGCGGCCACGGCAGGTCGAACGACGGGCCCGCATGCGCCATCTCGTGGGTGGCCAGCTTGCCGAGCAGCACGGCGCCGGCCTCGTAGAGCTTCGCGGTCGCGGTGGCGTCCTCGGTGGGGATCCGGTTGATGAAGACGCGCGAGTGCGCGGAGGTGAGGATGCCCGCCGTGTCGTAGATGTCCTTGAGCCCGAAGGGGATGCCGTGGAGCGGCCCGCGCGACCGGCCCGCCGCGAGCTCCGCCTCGGCCTGCCGGGCCTGCCGCCGGGCCAGGTCGAACGTGGCCGTGATGAACGCGCGCGTCTGGGCGTCGTACTGCTCGACGCGGTGGATCAGCGCCTCGACCAGCTCCACCGGCGACAGCTTCCGGGCCGCGATCAGACGGGAGAGCTCGGCCAGCGAGAGGTCGTGCAGGTCGGCGGTCATGGCGGAGGTGTCCAGGCGCCGATCGTGCCCCCGGAACCGGGCGCCGTCAAGGGCGCGTGTCCCGTATACTGTGTCGGCACCCCCACCCCTCATCAGCGTGGATGACACCTACAGCAAGCCTAGCCCGTGGCGCGCGATCGCAGCGTCGACCGTGCTCAACGCGCCGATCGGGTCGCTCTACGCGTTCAGCGTGTTCCTGCAGCCGCTGGAGGCGCTGCTCGGGCTGACGCGGGCCGACCTCGCGTTCGTCTTCGCCCTGGCTGCAGCTTCATTCGGCGTCGGCATGATGCTGGCGCCCAGCCTGTACGGCGTCGCCTCGACCCCGCTGCTGGTGCTGGCCTGCGCGGCCGCGAACGCGCTAGGCATCACGCTGGCGGCGACCGCGGGCGGTCTGACCCAGCTCGCCGTCGGGTACGGGGTGCTCTTTGGGATTGGGGGCGGCGCGGCCTATATCCTCGTGCAGCAGATGGTGAACCTGGCGGTGACGCGCCGCCAGGGCCTGGTGAACGGCTACATCGTGAGCCTGCTGCCGGCCGGCGCCATGATCGCGGCCCCGGTGTTCGGCTGGGCGATCCGCGCCTTCGGGGTCCGCGCCACGCTCGGCGGCTTCGCCGCGGTCCTGGCCGTGACCGGCTTCGCCAGCGCATGGCTGGTGGCCTACGCGGGCGTGACCATCGGGGCGGGGACGGGAAGCGTCGCGCTGGCCCCGGACGAGCGGCGTCGGGCGGTGTTCTGGCGGCTCTCGATCGTTTTCTTCCTGGCCGCGTCCGCCGGGCTGATGGTGCTGAGCCAGGCCGCGGGCATTATCACCGCGTACGGCGGCGCGGCCTCGCTCGCGGTGTACGGGACCACGTTCATCACCGCGACCATCGCGGCCGCGCGCCTGGGCGGCGGGTGGATGGTGGACTGGCTCGCCATTCCCACCGTCGCGGCGGGCGCCCATGCCGTCGCCCTCGCCGGCAACGTGGTGCTGACACTGTGGCCCGGCCCGGTGGTGTCTGTCTTCTCATTGGCCCTGGTGGGAATGGGCTACGGGGTGATCTCCGGCGTGACCGCGGCGGCGGTCGCCGTCTACTGGAGGCGGGCGGTGTACGGCCGTGTGGCCAGCCGCGTCTACATCGCGTGGTGTGCCGCCGCCATCATCCTGCCCGTCATCGCCGGCCGCCTCTTCGACCTGACCCAGGGCTACGGCACCGCGGTGCTCATCGCGGCCGGGGGCAATGGACTGGGCATCCTGGTCGCCCTCGGCCTGCCGCGGCAGGCCAGCTCCCGGGCCGAACCTCGGCTACGTGGGGCCGATCCTGCAAACACCGGCATGTCGCAGAGAGAGTGAAACGAGCCTACCTAAGTCCCGGCCACCACCACCGCGCGGACCATCAGCGCCGTCGACGACGATAGCTACTCTCTTAGCTCATAGAGAGGATGGCTGCTTACGAACTCCATGCTTTTACGGCGAGATCGGCAAGGGCATTGTTCCGTTTCTTGATCGTCGAGTCGGTCCATCGCAGGTACTTCAACGCATCCGTCGTTAGCGGGGTCTGATCATCCCAGCTCTTGATAAGCCTTTTCTTCGCTGACCATTCCTTATTTGCCAACAGATCGTTTGCTCTCGACGGGCCATCGATCAGAAGGAGGTTGCCGAGGTTGTGCGTGTACACGCGCCGGCGATCGGCATTGAAGTGCGTCCACTGCCCAGATTGGGGTGACTGGGGCAGAACATGCTCGACTGTCAAAGTGTCCCTCGGTGTAAGCCCCGACTTGTTCGAGATCTTCCGATACTCGAGAGCATAGAGGATCGCTCGCGCGCGATTGTGGGAGTTGGTGCGATCGAACTGAAATTGCTTGAACGCGTCCTTGAAGAGGTCGTTATCGACAATGAGCATGTCTTTGTCGACGAACCACTGCCTAAGCTTATCGACGCTTGTGATGCTACCTTTGCGAATCTCCGCTGCTGCCGTGATATACGTCCGCTCGGCGTCTCCGCCGCCTGTTTGGCTGTGGACCAGGCCGCGCACGGACCATGCTGCGATCTTGAGCACTGCTTCGCGCTGCTTCTTGTGTCGAATGTTCGGGCTCTGCTGCGCAGCGAGGTCGCGGAGAACAGCAAGGAGCAGATAGCGAAGCTGTTTCAGCCCCAGGCCATTTAGTAGCTCGACAGCTTGTTGTGTGCCGGGACCAATCTCGGACCAGAATGCGGCGGCCCTCGCCGGCTCGGCCAGTGCGCGATAAAAGCGCGCGCTCTCAAGGAGAGAGTCGAGCGCAACGAACGCGTCGAGAGCCTCGACTTTGCGGCGGTAGTCGAAGAAGAATTCACTCTTCGTCGTCCGCTCGTAGCGGGAACCGTAGTAGTGGAGGAGGAAGCTCTCCAGATCATCCTCGTATTTTCCGTTCTTATCGGTCAGCGCGTCCGTAATGCTATTCCATTTGCTAACCGCGAGCGCGGTGTTGGAGGCTCTTGCAATCAAGTGGCTTTTGACGAGGTCTCCGTTGGAGAGGCGAACGCCGCGCGTATTCAGTGTCTCGAAGATGTTGTGGGCGTCCTTCGGGGGAACGCGGAGGACCACTACGTACGCGCCGCCTCTTAGGAACTCGCCCCACTGCTTGAGTCGGCCAAGTTGCGAATCAGGTGTGGTTCGAGTTGTGAGATCTGCATCGAGGTGGCGACGCAACCGACTGCGGGCGGCGACTAACCGTTTGGCTGATTCTGGCGAATCGCTACGGATGCCAGCCCGGTTGAGTAGAACGGCTTGATCTTGGAGGCTGATGGCCAATGGTGCAGAAGGAGACTGCCGGAGTGCCGAGATGATCTGAGCCGAGGTGTCCTTCGCGAGTTGCGTATCGTGGGGCCCCAAGGCTTTGGCTTGGTCGACGAGGTCGTACATCTCTGAGGCGAGGAGAAGGGCTGTCGCAAGGCGCTGCTGGCCATCTTGGATCTGGTCGCTAGTATCGAGGACAATAAGGCCGAGGAAGTAGTCCTCAGACCCTCCCGGGAGATCGAGCGCACGCTTCAGGTCGTTCGAGTAGTCGTCGATGTGCGTGCGTTCCCAGGCGAAAGAGCGCTGGAAAGCGGGAGTCTTGAGCGTGTGCCTGAAGTCGAGAAGTTCGAGGATCCCGTTCCGGACGGGATCAGGACTCGGCATAGAGTCGTCGTCGAGTGGGACGAAATGCCATAGTCTGGCCCCCCAAAAGAGCCACGTGGCGAAGGGTGCCAACAGTCCTAGGTTGCTAGGTCGGTCCCGCACATACTGTTCCGACAAGAGGTCTGGCGTCAAGCGGCGTAGGGGGTTGAGGGTTCGTCAGACTCCGAGGCACAGGCGACGCTACGACGAAGGCGGGCGGCCCAAGGCGCAGGGCGTTCGAAAGTCTTCTAGTCCAGGGATGCCTCCGTTTAGGGGGTCTCGGGACGGGCGGCCGCCATCCAGCAGTTTGCCGCAAGATGCAGATCCAGGTTGGCCGACGGCTAGGCCGCCGAGTGGGGCCCCGGCTGAGGGGGTAACTTACGGTGGAGTGGTGCTGCTGGTTCCCCGCCGCATTAGGCTGGTCAAAGCCCTTTGGGCCGACGCCGACGGGCTGCGTGCCCCTTCCCGGTTCCCGGATGGGGGGAGTGACGGCCTACTAGGCTCCAGTAGGATTTCGGGACCGGCCGGGTGCGCGCCGCTGGTGGGGCAGGAGACCGATCGGGCGGCAGTAGCTTGAGAGCCCCGGCTCCCTGCGCAGGCGTGGATTCAAGCAACTGCCTGCGTATCTCTCGCCCTAGAACTTCTGCAAGGAGCGAGGGAACCGCATTTCCGATCTGCCGCTGGACCGACGTACGGTCCCCGGCAATGAAGACGTCGTCAGGGAATGTCTGGAGCCGGCAGAGCTCGCGCATACTAAGGCGCCGATTTTCCCAATGGAAGGGGCCGATGGCCGGCCCCGGCTGCGCCTGGATCGTCCAGGATGGGAGCCTCTTTGCCAGCTTGAGCAGGAAGCTCCAGTATCGGCGCCGCCATCCAAAAAGGGGTTTCCCCCCTCCGCGGTCGGTATGCCAGAGGTAGTTCCTGCCCTCGGGGATTGATGCTAGTAGATCGCCCCACTTGCCACGAACGGACAGACTTTCCCCAGGGTCGGGCTGTACATCCGCGAGGGCGTCCCATGCGGTTCGGTAGAGAGGGAGGGTTTCCGCCCCAGGGAGCGACAGCGTGTCGTCTGCGGCGCAGTGAGTCGGCAGAGGGAACTCGAAGCGCGTTCCATCTCTGGCGGCTACCAAGAAGAACCGCCGGCGAAGCTGAGGTACGCCAAACTCTGCCGCGCTCAAGACCGTGAATTCGGCGCGATACGAGCTCCGCGTTCGCCGGTTGATGGCTTGTATCCGATCGAGAATGAGACGGAGCCCTTCGTCCTTGCGCGCATAGGCCAGGCCTTCGACGTTCTCCAGGAGGAAGGCTCTCGGGAGAGAGCCTTCGATGACTCGCATGAACGCGCTCAACGTATCCGCGCGGCGATCGTCCAGCCGCAAGGAGTCGCCTCGTACCCAAAACCCCGACTTCGAGAATGGCTGGCATGGAGGCCCGCCGATCACCAAGTCGATCTCGCCCGGCCTTACGCACGCGGTCTCTAGAATCTCTTGGGCCGATGTCGCGAAGATGCTCCGCTCGATGACTGGCCAGCGACGGTTCTTACGAACCGTTTCACATGAATCGTGATCAAAGTCCAGGGCAGTGCTGGTCTCGAACCCCGCGGCCTCAAAGCCGTAGTCGAGCCCACCCGCGCCGCTGTAGAGGCTGATGATCTTGGGCCTTGGGATCACCGTGACGCTCCTGCGTGCACTCAGCCCGCGGTGCCTGCGGCATGGCGCAGCACGGCGGTGGCGTCGTCTTCCCACCGCTGGTCGAGCCGGACGTTACTCGCGAGCTTCCCGACACATCTGGGATGATGATCAAGACGAGCAGGCAGTGTGTATCGGTATTGCCACTGCTCTGTCACAGCGTGAAGGCAAGCCGCGACCACATCGAACTCACGCGGGCCATAGTAGCGGGAACAGGGATCACGCTTCGAGGCGCGTGTGCGTTGAAAGTCGAGTCGAATCGTCCCATCGGCCGCCTGCTGCCGCAGGACGTTCTTACACTCGATCCGAAGCGGTCGGCTGCCCTCGAAGCGGAGCTCAACGTCGGGTGCCCCTTCTTCGTCGAGCTGAATGCAGTCTGTAACGCCCGGTACACTGGCAAGCCTCCGTCTGAGATGAAGCTCCGCTACCCAGCCGCGCACGGCCATCTTCAGCCGACGTGCTCCCGCGATAAGGTCAAGCACTTCGCCTTCCGACAAGTCGAGTTCTTGGGAGAGGGCGTGCAGGGTCACGGGGGGCGGTGGCGCGGTCAGTTGGGGCCCAAGAAGAGGGGCCATCGCGAGAGAGGCTGGGGCGAGCTGCTCGGCGATGAGATGACGATGCCCTTGATCCTCGCCGAGCGCGGCACGCTCGAAGGTGAGATAGCGAAGCAGTGACGGGGCCGTGCCGCCGACCAGGACCTCGGCGGGCTGGTCCTCCGTGGCTCTCCGGTCGCGTTCCCACACATGCCACCCACGCGCCAGAATCTCTTTGACGGCGGCGGCCTTGAACTCAATGGAGATAAAGAACTTGGTGGGGCTGTGGAGCACAGGATCAGCACCAATGAACAGACCGAGATCTGGATCTATTCCCAGCAGAACAGTGGTGTAGAGCCCGTATGGGTCCTGCCAAAGCTTGTGGAGGCGCCCGTCTTTGGATCCGTATTTGAGCTGAAAACGATGCTCGTCCAGAGGCCGGTTCCGCGTGACCTTCGTGTTGGCGAAGAACGCGTACGCGACGATGCCTGCCCGTTCCCCGGTAGGGGCCTGATAGGTGATCCGAAAAGGAGCCGTCTCGGGTGAGGGGCGGTGGATGATCTGGCAGCCGGCAGCTTCGAGGGCTTTGAGAATGAAGGCCAGTAGTGGGGCTCGGTCTCGAGGCTGGACACGGTAGGTGCGAAAATCCATTGTCGGTTTCGGTCCCAGTGAATCTAGCGTACTGGCGCGCCTGTAGCTAGACGTATCATCTGGTGAACTCTTCCGAACGGAGAGCCTCCGTCATGTAGGAGGCTAGGGTTTCCTGAAGCTGATCGGCAACTGCCTGTGGGCTGCGCCGGATGTCCGTCTCCCAGTATCGCAGCACACGCCATCCCCGACGCCTTAGGGCTATGACTTGCGAGCGGTCACGGCGTCGATTCCGTGCGATCTTCGCGATCCAGTAAGTGGCATTGAAGCGCCGCTCGAGCTGTTGCTTGAGGCGTCGCCAGTTCCGCCCGTGCCAGAAGTCGCCATCGCAGAAGACGACGGTATGATGCGCCGAGAACACGAGGTCTGGTCGGCCGGGCAGCTCGGGGGCGTGGGTTCGATAGCGGAGGCCGCGAGAACGCAGTTCCCGTCGAAGCAGCCTCTCGGGCTCTGTGTTCTTCGATCGATTCCTTCGCATAGAGCGGGAACTCGCCTCAGAGGCGGGCCTGAGGCCCTTGAAGCTGGGCGTGCGCACGGGCAGTGGCGGGTCAACGGCAAGTCGCCGTGACGTGAGCTTTGGGCGAGGGCGCTTCTCCGACGATCTGGGCATTGACGGCATTTTAGTCCAGGTAGGCCAGGAATCCGGTCGGGCCTTTCCGGACGCCGCGCGTGAGAGCGGGGTGGTTTACAATCGCCCCATGCCGACGACGCCCCGGTCGATCTCTCTCGCGCACCTGACCGTCCTGGACACGACGCCCCCCGAGCTGATCACGGTCGCGGCCGCCGCGGGCTTCCGGACCATCGGCATCCGCCTGACCGCCACGCCGAGCGTGGGCATCCCGCCGTACGACGTCCTCCACGAGGGGCCGATGCTGCGGGAGACCTTGCTGCGCTTGAAGGACACCGGCGTATCGGTGCTCGACACCGAGTTCCTCCGCTTCGAGTCGGAGCACCCGATCGGCATCCCGGAGGGCTTCCTGGAGGTCTCCGCGCGGCTGGGCGCGAAGCACGTGCTGGTCATGAGCGCCGAGCCGGAGGAGGCGCGGACGCTCGAGCGCTTCGGCGAGCTCTGCGACCGGGCGGCCCAGTATGGCCTGCATGTCGGCCTGGAGTTCGCCGTCTACACCGGGGTCCGCACGCTCGCCCACGCGGCCCAGGTCGTGGCCAAGTCGAAGCGGGCGAACGTGTCGGTCGTGGTGGACGCGCTGCACTTCAGCCGGTCCGGTGGAATGCCGGCCGACATTCGTACGGTTGATCCGTCGCTCTTCCGCTACGCCCAGATCTGCGACGCGTCGGCCGACATGCCCGGCCCCACCGATACGCCCAATCTGATCCGCGAGGCGCGCACCGGTCGCCTCCTGCCCGGCGAGGGCGTCCTGCCGCTCCGGGAGCTGGTGGCCGCGCTGCCCGCCGGCGTGCCGCTGGCCATCGAGGCGCCGTGTCGGGCAACCGCCGACCTGCCCGCGGTCGAGCGGGCCAAGCGCGCGTATCAGGCGCTGTCGGCGCTGCTGACTAGCTGACCTCGACCAGCTCCAGGGCCTCGCGACTCGGCCCCTCGATCATCACCGCCCGCGTGTCGCCGAGCCGGTAGGGCTCCTCGAGGAATCGGACGCCTTCGCCGCGCAGCTTGGTGACCCAGGCGTCGAGATCGGTGACGCTGAGGGCGATGTGGTCGTGGAGCTGCCCGCGCGTGCTCGCGAGCGGCCGGTCGCCCTGGCGCACGTACCAGGGTAGGGCCACGTCGCCGAACACGACGGCGGCCGACGGCGCTCGGAACATGCCGTCGCGGTTCAGCGCCGGCCAGCTCCGATCGGGCCCGCGCGGCACCGTGCAGGTGGACTCGGTCATCGGGGTTTGGCTGGTGCGCCCGGCATACGCCTGCGCGTTGAGGTGGGTCTGGTACCAGAGCTGCGCGCAGAACGGATCGTCCTGGTAGAGATGCACGTGGTTGAAGCGCTCGGCCGGGTGATTGCCCGCGTACTCCACGAGCGCATGGTCGGGGCCCCGCATGTACCCGAAGCCGCCGGTGCGGGTCGGCTGCACGCCATTGGCCCGGGCCTCGGCGATCTGCGCCTTCGTCAGGCCGGGCGTGGGTCCCTTGCTCGGCCACGTATCGCTGCTGACGAAGACCGCCCCGCCTTCAGACCCAACTTCATCCGTTGTATAGAGCGGCAAAAGCTCGAGGTCCGGCCGCGCCTGATAGGCCGCGAGGCTGGCCCGCGTGTCGGGCACGTGCCAGCCGAAGTGCCAGATCGCGGTCTGCGGTGACGTCGCGGGCGGAGTAGCGACCCGGGTGAACAGGACCAGCACGTCGTTCGGGGCCGCGAGCGCCGGCAGGCCGGCCCACCGGGTCTTCGTGGAGGTCGGGAACTGGCGGACATAGAAATCGATCGCCGCGTCGGGGTCGACCGAATTCAGATGGAGATGATGGAAGCCCGGAGCCGGAAGCATGTCACCCATCTTTCTCGGACGCGGCCTGCTTCACCAGCCGCTCCAGCACTTCATAGGGCTGCGCCCCGACGACCCCGCTGTCGCCGGCCACGAACGTCGGCACACCGGTGATCCCGTACCGGCGCGAGAGCGCCCAGTCCTGGTCGACCGCCTCCTTGAACGTGCGCTTCTCCAGCACTTCACGCGCGGCGTCGAGCGGCAGGCCAACGCGCTCCGCGATCTCGAGCAGCACCTCGGGCCGGGAGATGTCGCGCGCCTCCACGAAGTAGGCGCGGAACATCGCGTCGTGGAACGCCTCGCCGCCGGGCTGCGTGTCCGCCCACTTGCCCAGCTCCTGCGCCAGGCGGCTGTTGTAGGTCATGGTGCGCTCGCCGTAGGGGAGGCCTTCCGCGTCCATGCGCGCCTTCATCTGCGCGTGCATGGCCTTGCGGTCCACGTTGCGGCCCTTGAAGAGATCCTCGAGCGACTGGCCTTCCGCCGGGGTCTCCGGATGCAGCGGGAAGTGCACCCACTCGATCTTCACGTTGTGCTCCCGCTGGAGCTTCTCAATACGCACGGTACTGAGATAGCACCAGGGTCAGACGTAATCGGAGAAGATCTGGAGCGTGATCGGCTTGGTCATGTTGCCTCCTTGACGAGCTTCTGCAGGCTTCGCAGGCCGGGCGGGTGGGGCTGTCCCTTGTAGCGATTGCCCCAGTTAGTGTACGACACCTCCCCGACGTAGATGTCGCCGCGCGAGTCGACCGCGAGGCCGTGCGGGGAGACGAACTGGCCCGGCTCGAGGCCGGCCGGGCCGGCGCCCAGCCGCGCGAGCAGCTCACCCCGGTGACTGTAGACGCTGACCCGGGGCCCGATATTGGGCACGTCGTAGTTGACGGCCAGGGCGCCGCCGATCTCGCCGATGTAGAAGCGCCCCTGGCCGCCACGCTCCATGAAGAGGCCCGAGGGGCGGTGCATGTCGTGCCACTGCGTCTCGAAGCGGCCGTTGCCGTCGAAGACCTGGACGCGGTGGTTCTCGCGGTCGGCCACGTAGACCCAGCCGTCCGCGTCGCAGCAGATATTGTGCGGGATATTGAACTGCCCTGGATCGGTGCCCGGCCCGCCCCAGGAGCGGAGCAGGGTGCCGTTCGGGGCGAACTTGTGGATGCGCGCGTTGCCGTAGCCGTCCGAGACGTAGAGATCGCCCTGCGGCGACAGCGCGGTATGGGTGCAGCGATGGAACGGCGCGCCGCTCATGTAGGGCTTGGGTGCGCCGGGGATCCCGATGGTCAGGAGGACCTTCCCGTCGAGCGTGCAGTGGCGGACGGTGTGGTCGCCGTCGTCGGTCAGCCACAAGGTGTCGTCGGGCGCCGTGTGGACGCCGTGGGCGCGATGAAAGACGCCTTCGCCCCACGAGCGCAGGAAGTTGCCCTCGCGGTCGAGCACGACCATCGGGTGCGGACCGCGATTGAACGCGTACACCCGATCCTGCCCGTCCACGCCGACCGCGGCCACGTCCGCGTTGAACTCCTGCCCCGGCGGCAGCTTGGCCCACCGGTCGTCGACCCGGTAGCGATAGGCGCCGGTACCCAGGATGGTTGCCATCACGCGGCTCCTTGCCCCCGCGCCTCGAAGATCGCGCGGGGATTGCGCACGAGCATCTGCTCGATCTGGTCCTCGCTGACCCCTGCCTTGCGGAGCGCGGGCAGGATGTCGTCGGGAATGTGATTGTAGTGCCAGAGCGGCCGGGTCCGCCGCTTGTCGTCCTCGGAGAGCATGTCGGACCAGCAATTGGCGTCGTGCGAGAGAACCATGCGCCCCGCGTAGCCCTCCGCGCACAGACGGCCGATGACCTCGACCCGCTTGGCGGTGGGCAGGAAGTGCTCGAGGCCGAAGCGGTCCATGCCGATGGTGCTGCCCCGCTCCATGAGCCCGCGGAGGTAGCCCAGGTCCTCGCTGTTGCCGCTATGGCCGATGATGACGCGGCTCAGATCGACGCCCTCCTGCGCGAAGATCGCCTGCTGGGCCTCCCCGGATCGGCCCGCGGCCCAGGTGTGGGTGGAGATCGGCACTCCGGTCGCCTTCTGGGCCCGCCCGGAGGCGCGCAGGATGTTCTCGATGACCGGGGTCACGCCGGCGGTATCGGTGGCGCACTTGATGATGGCGGCCTTGACGCCGCTCAGACCGATGCCTTGGGTGATGTCGCGGATGAACAGCTCGGCCACCGCGTCCACCCCGTGGGCGCTGAAGTACCGCTGGGGCATCCACCAGACGCCGGTGGCCACGATCACGTGGACGCGCGAGCGGCGGGCCACGTCCGTGATCAGGCCGATGTCCCGGCCCAGGTCCACGGTGGTCAGGTCGACGATCGCGCGGATGCCCCGGGCGTGGAGATCGGCCATCTTCCGCTCCGCCATCGCGAGAATGGCCGCCCGGTCCCAGAGGTGGGGCCAGTTCTCCTGCACGCCGGGGGAGCGGGTGACGATGTGCTCGTGCATCAGCGTGGCGCCGAGCTCGGACGTGGCCACCGGCCCGAGCGCTGTCTCCACCGTGGTCATGGTGATTCTCCTATCCCGCGACCGCGCGCACGAAGCGCTCGACCTCGGCTTCGTCGTTGTAGTAGTGCACGCTGGCGCGGACGAGGGCGTCGAAGCCGCGCGCGGGCAGGTCGAGCCGCGAGGAGCGGGCCTGGGTGTGGGTGACGTTGATGTACATGGCCCGGAGGCGCTGGCGCGTGGCCTGGGGCTCCTCGCCGGCTCTCAGAAAGGTCACGATCCCGCACTGCTCGGCACCGAGGTCGTGAACGGTCACGCCGGGTTGCTTCGCGAGCTCCCGCCGCAGCCGCGACGCGAGCGCCTTGACCCGGGCCTCGATGGCTTCGATGCCCAGGGCCAGGGCGTAGCGTACGGCCACCCCGAGGCCGATCTGGCCGGCCACGAAGCGCTCCCAGTTCTCGAAGCGGCGGGCGTCGTCGCGGAGCGTGTAGGTGTCGGCGTCGATCCAGGAGGCGGCCTCGAGATCGATGAAGGGTGGCTCGAGGGTGCCGATGGTGTCGCGCCGGACGTAGAGAAAGCCGGTGCCGCGCGGGCCCCGCAGGTACTTGCGCCCGGTGGCCGAGAGCATGTGGCAGCCGATTCGGCGGACGTTCACCGCGAGCTGGCCGACCGACTGGCAGGCGTCGAGCAGGTAGAGGATGCCGTGCCGCGCGGCGATCCGGCCTACCTCCGCGGCCGGGTTCACGAGCCCGCCCTGGGTCGGGACGTGGGTGATCGCGATGAGCCGGGTCCGCGGCCGGATCGCGCGCTCGAGCGCGGCCACGTCGAGCTGGCCCGAGGCGTCGTCGCCGACCACGTCGATCTCGACGCCCACGCGCTGCTTCATCTGCAGGAACGCGAGGTAGTTCGAGGCGTACTCGGCCCGCGCGGTGACGATGCGGTCCCCGGCGCGGAAGGGGATCGAATAGATCGAATAGAAGGCCATGTCCCAGGCCCGGGTGGCGTTCTCCGCGAACGCGATCTCGTGCCGATCGGCGCCGATCAGGGCGGCGACTGCCGCGTAGACGTCGGCCATCCGGTCCGCGGCCTCGGCGGCGGCCTCGTATCCGCCGATGGCCGCCTCCCGCTGCAGATGGCCGATCACCGCCTCGACGACCGGTCGCGGCGGCAAGGCGGATCCCGCGTTGTTGAAGTGCAGGACGTTGGCGACGCCTGGCGTGTCGGCCCGAAGGCGCGGAACGTCGAGCATCACCGCGCGCAGACCTCGAGCACCGGCGCCGCCCCGCGCAGCGACGCCAGCACGACGGAGTGGATCGCCGGTTCGCGCAGGAGACGCTCGGCCGTCTCGCGCGCCGGGGCCCGATCCGGGAGACTGTCCACCTTGTTGATGAGGACGACGACCCGCGCGCCGGCCGGCGCACCCTTCCGTCCCCCCTGGGGATGGGCCAGGACCCGGGCCACGATCGCGGGCGTGATCGGCGTCCCCGGCGGAGCGCCGCTCAGCGCGCAAACGAGCTCCGGACGGTGGACGTGATCGGCGTCCAGGCTCTTGCCGAAGACGTCGGCGCCGACCACGGGAACGACCAGCGTCGTGTCCGCCGGGATCACCGGCTCGTAGTCGGCGGGGGCCTTGAAGGGGCGCATGCGAGAGCCGTCGGCCTCGTTCAGGAGGCACACCCCCGGGAACCAGGCGCGCAGGCGCCGGAAGAGATCGAGGGAGACGCCTTCGGCCTTGCCGCTGCCGGCGTCGGTCGCGCCGATGACGAGCACGTGCCGGTGGACCGCCAGCGCGGCCGAGACCCGCTCCCGCGTCGCGTCGGCGGCGGGGACGTTGGCGGGCGCCAGCGCAATCTGCGCGCCGAAGATGCGGGTGGTCGTGGTGGTGATCGCGCTCCCGCCGTTGTCCACCAGCTCGCGTGCCAGTCGAAACATGGCCGTGGTCTTCCCGCCTCCTCCGACCAACGCGACGACCTCGTCAGACGTCATCTGAAGCGCTTCCGTCAGCTTCATTGACGCGCGCGGAAACGGTCCAGGACATTGCGCAGGATGCGGGAGACGTTGTTGTCGTAGCGGTTGTGCGACAGGCTGCCGCAGAAGGTGATGGAGCCCACCGCGAAGACCGCGCCCCCGCCCGGCAGCTCGGCATAGGTCATGTCGGCCCGCAGCAGCCGGGCCGGCTTCTCGCCGCTGACCGTCGCCAGGTGCGAGAGCAGCTCCTCGGGCACCACGATGAAGCTGGGGCCGTGCCCCTCGGAGCTGGCCACCACGATGGCGCCCGCGGGCGTGCCGAGCGTTGGGTCCGCGCGGTCGAGCTCGAAGCCGGCTGCGCCCCCGCCCGAGAGGCCGAAGTCGCCGATCACCGCGTCCTTGACGCCCTCGAGGATCCAGGCCGCCCGCGGGTCGTCCGCCCCGGGCTGGCGGCGATAGTACGAGCCCTCGAAGAGCCCCTGGGCCGAGAAGCCGACGCCCACGATCCGCTGCGGCGGGCGCCCGTTGCGGCGCCACAGCCCGCCGTAGGCACCGTCGAGGGCGTGGTAGTACTCGCCGACCTGGGCGTCCCAGGCCCGGATGCCGCCCTCGGCGCGCCGCACCTCGATGACGCCGGGCACCGCGGGGCTGGTGGCGATGCGCCAGTAAAAGCCGTTGCCGCCCAGGTAGACCAGCTTGCCGCCGCCCTCGAGATACCCCGCGTGGGCGTCGAGCGTGCGCGCGGTGTGGTACTCGGGGTGCGAGCCGGTGAGCACGGTCGCGTACGGGGCGAGCAGGGCCGCGCCCTCGGCGTCCACGTCCTCATCGGTGACAACGTCGTACCGGATGCCCTGCGCCTCGAGCCAGTCGAGCAGGTGGGTGTCCGCGGAGTAGTGGCGCAGGCCCGATCCGCGCGCGTCGAGGAACGTGAGGTAGCGCGGCCGGAACGTCAGCACGGGGCGGAGGCGCGAGGAGTAGCAGATGCCGCTGCCGTCGCGGTGCCGGTTGTAGGTGGACCGGCCGTAGTCCGGATGGTTGTCCGGGTTGTGGGGATAGGCGCCCCACGCGGCGACCCGCTCGCGGTACGCGGCGTCGGTGGAGCCGCGCGCGTGGTTGGCGTAGGCCTGGTAGGTGTAGGTGGAGGCGATGAAGAGGACGTCGGCGCGGGGCCTGCCGCGCGCCGGCCGCACGTAGAACGGCAGCTCGTCCGCGTGGCCCTCCGCGGCCAGGCGCATGAGGTAGGCGCCGCTCGGCAGATCGTCCGGCACCGTGAGCTCGAAGTCGGTGGCCCAGCCCGCGTCGTACACGTCGTCGTCGTGGAAGTGGATGGCCGCGTACTCGCGCGGGGCATGCCGCCAGCACATCTCGCGCCCCGTCCAGCGCGCCCCGGTCACCGCACGCGTGGGCAGGTTCACGAGCCGGCCGCCGAGCCGGTGCGGCCCCACGTCGGTGATGTCGAGCCCGTCGATCCCCTGGGAGAAGTCCCAGCCCGCGATCAGGCCGGCGGGCGGTAGCAGGGGATCGAGCACCAGCGCCTCCGGCGCGGCCGCCGCCACCGCGAGCAGCCCCGGGTCCTCGATCTTGCCGTTGTAGTGCTCGCGCGCCTCCCGTCCGAGCCGCGCGCCGATCAGCAGCGGCGCGGCCGCGTCGAGCCGGGTCGCGGGCGGCAGCGGCGCAGACGCCTCCTCGCGGCCGCCGCCGGCGAGCGCCGCGTAGCCGACACGCAGCGTGCCCGCGGCCGGATCGGCCACGAGCCAGATGCGATACCACTGCCGCAGTGGAAGGGCGCGGCCGGTGGTGATGGCGAGCGGCGCGCCGCCCGGAGCGCCGACCCGCGCGGTCATGCCGCCCGGGCTCAGCGACAGCGCCCAGCCCGCGCCGCCGGCCTCGTCCCAGCGCGAGAGCACGCACTGCTCGCGGGCGGCGGCGAGGGTCGGCCAGACCAGGGCGGTCACGGTGAGGGGCCCCGGCGTGCGCAGGGCCGCGGCGGCATCGACGCGCGCGTAGGAGCCCTGGGCGAGCGCCTGCACCTTAGAAGGTCGCTCGACCGCGAAGCGGTGGGCAAGGTCCTCGATCTTCACGCCGGGCCCGGCCGGATTCGGATCGGCGTGCACGACCCGCGCGAGGCTGGCGCGATACGGCGCCGCCGCCGCGCTCGAGACCTTGAAGGCGATGCGCTCGCCGGGCGCGGCGGAGAGCCGGTCGCTATAGCCGGTGAGCGGGATCACTTACCCGAGGAACTGCTCGCACACCTCGAGCCAGGCCTCGGTGGTGAGGGCCAGGGATTCGACGTCGATGCGCTCGTCGTTGCCGTGGAAGCGGCCGGACATCGCCTCGGCGGTCAGGGCCCGCGAGAAGAGGCCGAACCCGTAAGCGACCGCGCCCTTCTCACGGAAGTAAGGCGCGTCGGTGAAGCCCACGATCATGCGCGGCAGCAGACGCGCGCCCGGATAGTGCGCGTCGACGACCCGTCCCAGGACGCTCCAGAGCGGCGTGCCGGTGGGCGACGTGGACGCGGGCTTGGAGAAGAGCTTCTCGACCTCGATCTCCTCGGCCAGGCCGCCCAGGGCCTTGTCGAGATGCCGGCGCACCTCGTCCTCGTTGTCGCCGGGGACGGTGCGGATATCGACCTCGACGTCCACCACGTCCGGGATCACGTTGGTCTTCACGCCGCCGTGACAGACATTCGGCGAGAACGTGGTGTGGGTCGCCGACCACGCGAGCTTGGCCAGGGTGGGCGCGAGCCGGTCGATGGACTCGTCCACCCGCGAGGGATCGGCCAGCGCTTCCTTCACGGCGGGATCGAGGTGGAGCGTGCCGACGAAGGCCCGCCACAGCTCGTCGACGTAGGGCGAGGGCCGGTAGTCCGCCAGGCGACTCACCACCTGGGCCGCCTTGACGAGGGCATTGTTCGCGCCGTAGGGCATCGAGCCGTGGCCGGGGGTGCCCTTGACCCGCAGGCGGCGCCAGGCCACGCCCTTCTCGCCGACGTGGACGGTGACGTTCAGCTCGTCGCCGAGGGCCCCGCGGCTCACGGTGCCGCCGTTCTCGGTCAGGCAGTAGTCGGCCCGGAGCGCGTCCCAGTGCCGCTCGACCACGTGCCCGGCGCCGAGCGTGCCGCCGGCCTCCTCGTCCGCGCAGGCCAGGTAGACCAGCGTGCCGCGCGGCCGCCACCCCCGGCCCGCCAGCGTCTTGAGCGCGACCGCCTGCGAGGCGGTGAGGTTCAGCATGTCGATCGCGCCGCGCCCCCACACCTCGCCGTTGACGAGCTCGCCGCCGAAGGGATCGCGCGTCCACGTCTTGGGGTTCACCGGCACCACGTCGGTGTGGCCCATGAGGCACAGGGTGGGCGCCTTGGGATCGGTGCCCTCGATGCGGGCCACGAGGCTCGCGCGGCCGGGGGCGTGGGCCGGCTCGTACACCTCGATGTCGAGGCCGCTGCCCTCGAGATAGCTGCGCAGCGTGTCGCTGTTGCGCCTCTCCTGGCCGGAGAGCAGGGTGCCGTCGTTCACGCACTGGTTGCGGATCATCTGCTGCAGCAGCTCCACGGTCTGGCCGGTCAGGGCGTCGCTCATGGATCGGTATCCTAGCCAGCGGGCTCCGTCTTGTCGAGGGGCCGCTCGAAGACCGCCTGGATCGAGACGAGACGGCCCTCGTCCCGGTTGCGATGGCCCACGCGGATGATCTCGTCGATGGCGTCGCCCATCACGAGGCGCTGGATGCTGTGCGCGGGAATGCCCGCCGCGGTCGTGGGTCCCGCGGTCTCCGCGGTCACGTCGTCCCAGACGCGGGCCCGGAAGCCGGCGCCCTCGATCACCGCCCGCATCGCGGCCGGCGGCCGCAGGAAGCTCGTGGAGGCGTCGTGCGCCCACATCACCGGGTAGAGCAGCGGTTCCACCGGGCCGGCCATCGGCTCCTGCAGCGCCAGCCGCCCGCCCGGCCGCAGCACCCGGTGGAAGCCCGCGTAGAGGCGCTCCTTGTCCACGACGTTCATGCCGCTGTTCTGGGTCCACACCAGGTCGAACGTCTCGTCGGGGAAGGGCAGGGCCAGCGCATTGCCGACGTGGTGGCTCACCCGATCGTCGAGGCGCATGCGCGCGGTCAGCACCTGCGCCGCACGCACGTAGGAGGCGGTCAGGTCCACCACCGTGACCAGGCAGCCGAACTCCACGGCCAGCGTGCGGGCGGGGCCGCCGAATCCGCCGCCGACGTCGAGCACCTGCATGCCGGGCCCGGCTGAGGCGAGCCCCGCGAGGCGCACGGTGACGGGTTTGCCACCCCCGTGGAACTGGTCCACCGGCGCCAAGGCGTCCGGCGTGAGGGCGTCGAGATCGGTGCCCCGGGCGGTGAGGGCGGCCAGGATGGCCTCGGCGAGGTTCTCGCGTCCCCAGTACGCGGCGACGGTCCCGGCGTCGAGCTCAGGCATCTCAGCCGGCGAGCGGTACCATGCGATCGAGGAAGGGCAGCGCATCGTCGAGGCGGCGTGGCGCCACGATCGTGACCCGCTCCACCGCCATGTCCTCCATGCGCTTCACCGCGTCCGGCGTGGGCGGCTTGAAGGCGAAGACCGAGACCGAGAGCCCGTCCGGCCGGCGGCCCGCGGCCTGTGCCTTCTGCCGGAGATCGGCGATGGCGGCGGGCAGGTCGTCCAGCAGCACGTCGATCGGGATCCAGCCGTCGCAGTAGTCCACCACGCGGGCGCGGCCCTGGGCGGTGGCCCCGCCGAACAGGATCGGGGGGTGCGGCGTCTGCACCGGCTTGGGGAACGAGATCGCGCGGTCGAAGTTGACGAACTCGCCGTGGAACGACGCCTCCTCCTGCGTCCAGAGGGCCTTCATGGCCAGCACGCGCTCGCGCAGGACGCGCCACCGCTTGGTGAACGGCGTGCCGTGGTGCTCCATCTCCTCGCGATTCCAGCCGCCGCCGATGCCGAAGAGCACGCGGCCGCGGGAGAGCCAGTCCAGCGTGGCCACGGACTTGGCGAGCACGATGGGATCGTGCTCGACCACGAGGCAGATGCCGGTGCCGAGCTTGATCGTCCGGGTCGCGGCCGCCGCGGCCATGAGCGAGACGAACGGATCGGCCATGTGGTAGTAGGGCTTGGGCAGCGGCTCGCCCCCCGGGTACGGGGTCTGCCGGGTGGCCGGGATGTGGGTGTGCTCGCCCACCCAGAAGGACTCGAACCCGCGCTCCTCCGCGGCGCGCGCCAGCTCGTCCGGCCGCGCGCCGTACTCCACGTTGTAGCTGAAGACACCGAGGCGCATGGCGGTCTCCCGCCGCGTCTACCGGCCCCGGCGCACGCGCCCGGGCGCGTAGACCTCGGGATTGACCACGTTCAACGGGCGCTCCTTCACCAGCACGCGGGCGATCTCCTCGCCGCACCTCTTCGGTACCTGAGCTACCGCCGGCGAGGAGAAGTAGGCGGCATGCGGCGTGAGAATAACGTTGTCCATGCGCCGCAGTGGGCTGTCCGCCCCGAGCGGCTCCTCCTCGAAGACGTCGAGGGCGGCGCCGGCCAGCCGGCCTTCCTGGAGGGCGCGGGCGAGGGCCGCCTCGTCGACGACGGGCCCGCGCGAGGTATTGATGAGGCACGATGTCGGCTTCATGCGGTGGAAGAACGCCTCGTTGATCAGGCCGCGGGTCTCCGCGTTCAGCAGCGCGTGGACCGAGACGTAGTCCGCCCGCGCGGCCAGCTCGTCGAGGGTGACGCGCTCGACGCCGAGCGTCTTGAAGCGGGCCTCGTCCACGTACGGGTCGCAGGCGATCACCCGGGTCTCGAGCGCGGCGGTCCGGCGCGCGAAGGCGCTGCCGATATTGCCGAGCCCGACGATGCCCACGGTCTCGCCGTGGAGCGAGCCGGTGACCGCGCCCCGCGAGCCCCAGACGCCCGCGCGCATCTCGCGGTCGAGCGTGACGATCTTGCGGTTCCAGGCCAGCAGGAGCGCGAGGGCATGGTTGGCCACCTCGCGGATCCAGATGTCGGGCACGTTGATCACCACCACGCCCAGCTCGGTCGCGGCGGCCACGTCGATGACGTCGTAGCCCACGCCGGTGCGCATGACCGCCTTGAGGCCCTCGAGCGACTCCATCACCCGCCGGGTGACCGGGGACGACGAGATGATGAGCGCGTCGGCGTCGCGGGCGCGCGCGATCACCTCGTCCGGGTCGCTGATGAAGGGCAGGGACACGAGCTGCGCGGGGACGCGGTCGAGCGCGGCCTGGCAGTCGGCGTAGTCGCGCTCGCTGCGGCTCTGGATGACGTACACCTTGAGCGGTCGATCGGACACTGGTCTCTCCGTGGGGAAAGGGGTTGGGGTCAGAACTGCCCGTGACGGCCGGCTCCCGCCGCGAAGCGCTGGGCGCCCGCCTGGCTCTCGCCCGAATCGGTCGTTGCCTTGCCCAGCGCGAACTCGTTGGTCATGGCGGCGGGCAGGGGCAGCCCTCCGCTCTCCCAGGCGGAGCGCCGGTCGCTGCGCACGCAGCGCGGCGGGAAGGCCGCGATGGCCCGCGCCAGCGTCTCCGCCTCCTCGCGGGCCCGGCCGGCCGGGACCACCCGGTTGGCCAGCCCGAAGCCGAGCGCCTCGTGGGCGTCCACCGGGCGGCCGGTCAGGATCATGTCGAGCGCGCGGGAGAGACCGATGAGCTGGGGCAGCCGCACGGTGCCGCCGTCGAGCAGCGGCACGCCCCAGCGCCGGCAGAAGACCCCGAAGATCGCGGTGTCCCCGGCCACGCGCAGGTCGCACATCAGGGAGAGCTCGAGCCCGCCCGCCACCGCGTAGCCCTCGACGGCGGCGATCGTCGGCTTCGTGAACGCCATCCGGGTGGGGCCCATGGGTCCGTGGCCGTCGGCGGCCAATCGCAGGCCTCGCTCGGTTCCCCGGGCCTTGAGGTCCGCCCCCGCGCAGAAGGTGGAGCCCGCGCCCCAGAGCACGGCGACCCGGAGGGTGTCGTCCCGCTCGAACGCCTCGAAGGCTTCGATCAGGGCCCGCGCCGCGGGTCCGTCCACCGCGTTGCGGGCCTCGGGGCGGTCCATGACGATCGTCGCCACCATGTCGCTTCGCTCGATCCGAATGGCCATTGGGTCTCCTCGGGCCAGTCGCGGCCCGGGAAGCAATCTATCACTTTTCACAACGGCTCCCGGCTGGGGTCTCAGGTGAAAGAAGCGAGACATTCCACGCGGGAGGGATCGATGAGCGACAAGGCCACGCTGCTGCGGGAAGCCGATCTGGCGTTCGGGGAGCTGCGGGGGGCGATCGACGGGCTGACCGAGGAGGACATGCGCCGGGTCTGGCTCGGCACCTGGGGAGTGCGCGAGATCCTGATCCACATCTCGGGCTGGCACGACGAGATGGCCGCCGCGCTGGGCCGGGTCGGGAAAGGGGATGCGCCGTACGCCGCGGGGACGTACGATGACTTCGATGCGTGGAATGCGCGGTTCGTCGACCAGAAGGCGGGCGTGAAGACCGCCGACGTGCTCGCCGAGCTGGACGCCTCTCATCGCAAGCTCTTGGCCGCGGCCGCCGCGCTGCCGGAGGCGCTCTTGGCCGCGGACGGCGCCGCCCGTGGTCCGTTCGACGGGGCCGGCGCGGGGCACTACCGCGAGCACACGGAGCAGATCCGTCAATGGCGACTGGGCTAGAGACCGGCTTCGCGCTCTTCGACACCGCGATCGGGCCGTGCGGGATCGCGTGGAACGGGCGCGGGATCGCGGGCGTGCAGCTCCCGGAAGGGAGCCAGCACGAGACGCGGGCGCGGCTGCGGCGGCGGTTCCCGGACGCGCGCGAGGCGCCACCGCCCGCGCCGGTGCAGCGCGCCATCGACGGCGTGGTCGCGCTGCTCCGGGGTGAGGCCTGCGAGCTCGATACCGTGACGCTCGACATGGACGGGGTGCCGCCCTTTCATCGCCGCGTGTACGAGGCCGCGCGCACGATTCCCCCGGGCACGACCCTGTCCTATGGCGAGGTCGCGGCCCGCATGGGCGAGCCGGGCGCCGCCCGCGACGTGGGGCAGGCGCTGGGCCAGAACCCGTTCGCGATCATCGTGCCGTGCCATCGCGTGCTCGCCGCGAATGGCAAGGTCGGCGGCTTCTCCGCGCGGGGCGGCGTCCGGACCAAGCTCCGACTGATCTCGAGCGAGCGGGCGAGGGGACACGGCGCGCTGCCCCTCTTCCAGGGCGCCACGGAGGACCCGCCCCCGTCGGGCTAGACTCCCGCCGTGCACATCGGCGTGGTCTTCCCGCAGGTCGAGATCGGGCGGATCCAGGGGCGATCCGTGATTACGCCCAGGCGGTCGAGGCGATGGGCTACACCCATATCCTCACCTTCGACCACGTGCTCGGCGCGAACCCCGATCGGCCCGGCGGCTGGAAGGGTCCGTACACCTACCGCCACTCCTTCCATGAGCCGTTCGTGTTGTTCGGGTTCCTCGCCGCGGCCACCCGCCGAGTGGAGCTGGTCACCGGGATCCTGATCCTGCCCCAGCGTCAGACCGCGCTCGTGGCGAAGCAGGCCGCCGCGGTGGATGTGCTCTCGGCCGGCCGGCTGCGCCTGGGCGTCGGGGTCGGCTGGAACGCGGTGGAGTTCGAGGCCCTCGGCGAGCGCTTCACGAATCGTGGCGCGCGCATCGAGGAGCAGATCGAGCTGCTGCGCGCGCTCTGGGCCAGGGACCTCGTGACGATCAACGGCCAGTGGCACCGGCTCACCGACGCGGGTCTCAATCCCTTGCCGCCCCGGCGCGCGATCCCGATCTGGATGGGCGGCGAGAGCGAGCCCGTCGTCCGTCGCGCGGCGCGGCTCGCGGACGGGTGGATGCCCCATTTCCGACCGGGGCCCGAGGCCCAGGCCATCGTGGACCGGCTGCATGGGCTGATCCGCGAGGCCGGGCGCGACCCCGCGGTCTTCGGCATCGAGGGGCGCATGACGCTGGCGCAGGTCCCGGCGGAGCAGCGCTCTGCCGAGCTCGCGGCCTGGCGCGCGATGCGTGGAATCACGCACCTTTGCGTGCACACGGTGGGACTGGGCTTGAAGACGCCGGCCGAGCACGTGCAGGCCCTGGAGCGCTTCAAGAAGGACCTGCTGACCTAGGGGTCCCGATGCGAGGGGTCGAGCAGAACCCGTGGCTCTACGACGCGGTCTGCGCCCTGTGCGAAGCCACGGGCCTCGCCCGCTGGCGGGGCTGGCTCGTGGCCGGCGCCCGCGGCCGCGTGCTCGACCTGGGCTGCGGCACCGGGCGCAATCTGCCGCTCCTACCCGCCGACACGCGCGCCGTCGGCCTCGAGCCGTCGTGGGCGGCGCTGCAGCGCGCCCGGCGCCGCGCCCCGCGGGTGCCCCTCGTGGTCGGGAGCGCCGAGGCCCTCCCGTTTCGCGACGCGGCCTTCGACACGGTCCTGAGCGGCCTCGTCTTCTGCAGCGTCCCCGATCCACGCCGGGGCTTTCTGGAAGTCCGGCGCGTGTTGCGCCGGGACGGGCAGCTCCGGATGCTCGAGCACGTGCGCTCGACCCGACCCTGGAAGGCCCGGCTCCAGGATCTCCTGCAACCGGTCTGGACCGGGTTCACCGGTGGGTGTCATCCGAACCGGGACACCGAGCGCGCGGTCGAGGCCGGTGGCTTCGAGATCGAGGGCGAGGACCGGCGGGCGAAGGGCGACATGCGCCGGTTCGTGGCGCGGCCGACGTCCGGAGATCCACCGGGCCGGGGAACCGCCGGGCCGGGTCCGTAGTTTAGTGCCAGACGTGCTCCCTGATGCTGGTCCACCACCGTCACCCACCGAGGAGGAACGCATGACGAGGCAACGACTGCTGTCCCTGGCCATCGGCACGGCACTGATTCTCACGGCAGCCACCGCGGGCGCGCAGGCGCCGCCACCCTATGGTCCGGGCATCACGCTCGATCAAGCCAAGAAGGTCATGGCGGGCGCGGAGGCGGAGGCCAAGAAGAACAGCTGGCCCGTGGTGATCACCATTCTCGATTCCGGCGGCAACCTCGTGATGACGCAGCGCCTGGACGGCGCCCAGTTCGGCAGCGTCGAGGTGGCCCGCGAGAAGGCCTATTCCGCGGTGGCGTTCCGCCGGCCCACCAAGGTCTTCGAGGATTTGGTCGCTCAGGGTGGGGCCAATCTGAGAATCCTCAGATTGAGCGGGGCGATGCCCCTCGACGGTGGGTGGCCGATCGTCATCGACGGCAAGATCGCCGGTGGGATCGGGGTGTCGGGCGTGACCGGGGCGCAGGACGCTCAGATCGGGAAGGCGGGTGTCGACACTCTCAAGTAACTTCTCAGCTGTTCGCCGTTAGCCCCCTCTCAACCTGCCCTCTCCCCGATGGGGAGAGAGTAGGGGGGCTAGAACTCGACCGGCAGAGCCTTGAGGCCTCGCAGGGTCGAGGACTCCCGCCATTCGAGGTCCGGGCCGGCCAGCCGCAGCTTCGGCATCCGCCGCATCAGCGTGCCCAGGGCGAGCTGGCCCTCCACGCGGGCCAGGGGAGCGCCCAGGCAGAAGTGGATCCCGAACCCGAAGGCGATGTGGCGGTTCTCGGTCCGGCCAATGTCCAGCCGGTCTGGGTCGGGGAAGTGGCGTGGATCCCGGTTGGCCGCGCCGATGGCGGTGACCACGAAGGCGCCCGTCGGCAGGGTCTTACCGCCCACGTCCACCTCCGCGTTCGTGATGCGGGCCGTCCGCTGCACGGGGCTGTCGAAGCGCAGCAGCTCCTCCACCGCGGAGCCGATCAACCCCGGTGCAGCACGCAGGCGCTCGAGCTCCGCGGGGTGGTGCAGCAGGGCGAGCAGGCCGTTGCCGATCAGGTTGACGGTGGTCTCGTGGCCCGCGATGAAGAGCAGCACGCAGGTCGCCAGCAGCTCGCCCTCGGTGAGCCGGTCGCCCTGCTCCTCCACCGCGATCAGCGAGGACAGGAGATCGGCGCGCGGGTGCCGGCGCCGCTCGGGCAGGAGCGCGCGGAAGTAGTCGGCGATCCCGCGCCGCCCGACGCGCCCGCGCTCGACGACCGAGTCGTCCGACGGGATCCCGATGGCGTCGAGGCTGCGGATGATGTCGGAGGACCAGTCCCGCATCTGCTCGTGATCGCCCACCGGCACCCCGAGCATGTCGCAGATCACGGTGACCGGCAGCGGATAGGCGAGGTCGCCGATGACGTCCATGTGGCCGCGCCGCTCGACCTGGTCGAGCAGCCGGTCCACCACGGCCTGGATCTGCCCGCGCATACCCTCGATCACCCGCGGGGTGAACGCGCGATTGACGAGCGCGCGCAGGCGCGTATGATCCGGCGGATCCCGGAAGAGCATCGATCGGGGCAGGCGCCCGGTCTCGGACTCCTCGCCGTACTGGGCCGCCAGGATGGCCTCGAAGCCGTCGCGGCCGAACCGCGGATCGCGCAGCGACGTCACGCAGTCGTCGTAGCGCGTGAGGACCCAGAGACCGAGCGGGCTCAGGTGGACCGGATCGGTCTCGCGCATGCGCTGGTAGAACGGATACGGGTTGGCGTGGAACTCCGGGGTGAGCGGATTGAAGAGCGCCTCGTCCGTCGCCATCGCCCGCTCAGCTTGCCATCGGATACGTGCGCTCGATATTGGCGAGCAGGCCCTGGCGCCACGGGCGGTAGTGCTGATAGGCGGCGAATGCCGGCTCGTAGGTCGGGGCGAGGCGCGCGGTCACGCGCTGCTTGACGTCGTCCAGGCTCGCGCCGGTCGCGGCTTCCTCGCGTACCGCCAGGGCCATGTCGTGGATGTAGCCGCGGAAGGTCCGGAGCCAGTCCCGCCCCGCGGGCTCGCCGTGGCCCATGATGAGGGTGTCCCACGGCAGCTCGGCCAGCCGGTCGAGGGTGGTGACCCAGTCCTCCGGGTAGCCGTCCCCCATGAACGGCGTCCAGCCGATGACCGCGTCGCCGGTGATGATGACCTTCTCCTTCGGCAGGTAGACGAAGACGTCGCCTTCGGTGTGGGCCCGGCCCAGATAGAGGAGCTGGATCTCGCGGTCTCGACGGTAGAGCGTCATCGTCCGCTCGAAGACCATGGTGGGCAGCGCCGGCTTCATCGCCCGGACCTCGGCGAGATACGATTCGGCGAGCCTCAGATCGGCCTGGAGCGTCGCGCGCTGCTCGGCGGTGGCCGCCGCCGCCAGCTCGGCGCGGAGCCGGGCGATCTCCCCGGGAACCTGCCGCACGTGGTCCTGGATGCGCTTGAGGCCCTTCTTCACCATCGCCTCGCGGGTGACCTGGTTGGTGATGATCTCGGCGCCCGGATACGCCGCGGGGTAGACCTCGTTGCCGTGCCAGTGGTCCCAGTGGAAATGGGTGTTGACGACGTAGCGCACCGGCCGGGCCGTGATGTCGCGGAGGCGGCCCACGATTACCCGCGCCGCGGAGGGCTTGGAGTACGTGTCCACGATCACCGCGCCGTCGTCGCTCTCGATGATCGCGGTGTTGGAGTTGACCTTGTAGGCGGGGGCGGCGACCGCGACGTGGACGCCGTCGGCCACCCGGCGGAAATCGAAGCGGGCGTCGCCCCCCGGGCCCTCGTGACCGCAACAGTCCATGGCGCGCTCTCCTCTCCCGGCGATACTATGCGAAGGCGAGAACCGGCTCAAGCAAGCCACGGGAGGCCCCGATGACCACGACGCGAACCGAGAAGGACACGATGGGCACCATCGAGGTGCCGAGCGATCGCTACTGGGGCGCGCAGACCCAGCGCTCGCTCGAGCACTTCCGGATCGGGCGCGACCGGTTCCCGCGGGAGATGATCCGCGCCCTGGGCATCCTCAAGAAGGCGTCCGCGCTCGTGAACCGAGAGCTCGGCCTGCTGCCCGAGGACAAGACTCGGGGCATCGTGCACGCGGCCGACGAGGTCATCGACGGCCGTCTCGACACCCACTTCCCTCTTGTGGTCTGGCAGACGGGCAGCGGGACCCAGACCAACATGAACGCCAACGAGGTGATCGCCAACCGCGCCAACGAGCTGCTCGGCGGCCGCCTCGGCTCCCAGCAGCCGGTGCATCCGAACGACGACGTCAACCGCAGCCAGTCCTCCAACGACACCTTTCCCACCGCGATGCACATCGCCGCGGTGGAGCAGCTGGAGGGGCGGCTGATCCCGTCGGTGGGCCGGCTGCGGGACACCCTGTGGGCGAAAGCGCGCGCGCTCAACGACATCGTCAAGATCGGGCGCACGCACCTTCAAGATGCGGTGCCGCTCACGCTCGGGCAGGAGATCTCGGGCTGGGCGAGCCAGCTCGATCACAGCGTCGAGCACGTGCGGGCCGCGCTGCCACATCTGCGCGAGCTTGCGCTGGGCGGCACCGCGGTCGGCACCGGCCTCAACGCCCCGCGGGGCTTCGGCGAGCGGGCGGCCCGCGTCATCGCCGACCTGACCGGGCGGGCCTTCGTCTCCGCGCCCAACAAGTTCGAGGCCCTCGCCGCCCACGACGCCCTGGTCAGCGCCCACGGGACGCTCCGGACCCTGGCCGGATCGCTCACCAAGATCGCCAACGACGTGCGCTGGCTCGCCTCGGGGCCGCGCTGCGGCATCGGCGAGCTGCGCATCCCGGAGAACGAGCCGGGCAGCTCGATCATGCCGGGTAAGGTCAATCCGACCCAGTGCGAGGCGCTCACCATGGTGTGCGCGCAGGTGATGGGCAACGACGTGGCGGTGGGGATCGGCGGCGCCTCCGGCCACTTCGAGCTGAACGTCTTCAAGCCGCTCATCATCCACAACGTGCTGGGCTCGGTGCGCCTGCTCGCGGATGCGTGCGACTCGTTCGACCGGTACTGCGCCCAGGGCATCGAGCCGGACCGCGAGCGCATCCGGTCCCTCGTCGAGCGCTCGCTCATGCTGGTCACCGCCCTCTCCCCGATCATCGGCTACGACCGGGCCGCCGCGATCGCCAAGAAGGCGCACGCCGAAGGGCTGACCCTCAAGGAGGCGACACTGGCGCTCGGCTACCTCAGCGCGGAGGAGTTCGACCGCGCGGTGCGGCCGGAATCGATGGTGGATCCGGGCTAGGGTGCCGATGCCGGACTCCGCGTGGTCCGTCTTCGCGGTCTTCCTGCGCTTAGGTCTCACCTCCTTCGGCGGCCCCATCGCGCATCTTGGCTACTACCGGACGGAGTTCGTGGAGCGGCGCCGCTGGCTGAGCGAGGCGGCCTACGCCGATCTGGTGGCCCTCTGCCAGCTCCTGCCCGGGCCGGCCAGCTCCCAGGTGGGCTTCGCGGTGGGGCTGAGTCGTGGCGGGCTCCTCGGAGGCGTCGCCGGCTGGCTCGGCTTCACGCTCCCGTCCGCAGTGGCCATGGTCCTGTTCGCGCATGGCGCCGCCGCGTTGACCGGCCCGCTCAGCGCCGGGCTGCTCCACGGGCTGCAGGTGGCCGCGGTGGCGGTGGTCGCGCAGGCGGTGTGGAGCATGGCGCGGAGCCTCTGCCCCGACCGCCCCCGGGCCACCATCGCGGTGGTCGCCACCCTCATCGTGACCGCCGCTCCCACCGCGATCGGGCAGATCGCCGCGATCCTCGCCGGCGCTATCGCCGGAGCGTGGCTCCCGCGCGAGGCGCCGGCGGTCGGCGCGGCCGCGCGGCTGCCGATCCCGGTGCCGCGGGGTCTCGCGGTCGCCGCGCTCGTGGTGTTCGCCCTGTTCCTGATCGGGCTGCCCATCGCCGCCGCCGTCTGGGCCGTGCCGGCGCTCGCGGTGGCGGATGCGCTCTACCGCGCCGGTGCGCTCGTCTTCGGCGGGGGGCACGTCGTGCTGCCGCTGCTGCACGCCTCGGTGGTGGAGCCCGGCTGGGTGAGCGAGGACGCGTTTCTCTCCGGCTACGGGGCCGCCCAGGCGGTCCCGGGGCCGCTCTTCACCTTCGCGGCCTACCTGGGCGCGATCATGACGGCGCCGCCTTCCGGATGGCCCGGCGCGGCGCTCTGCCTGGTCGCGATCTTCCTGCCCGGCCTGCTCCTGGTGCTGGGAGTGCTGCCGTTCTGGGCGTCGCTGGGCCGCGGGGCGCTCATGCGAGCCTGCCTGCGGGGTGTCAACGCCGCGGTGGTCGGCGTGCTGCTGGGCGCGCTGTACGATCCGGTGTGGACCAAGGCCATCGGGGGGCCCGCCGACTTCGCGCTGGCCCTGGTCGCCTTCGCGCTGCTGGTGATCTGGAAGGCGCCGCCGTGGCTGGCGGTGCTGGTCAGCGCGGCGGGCGGCGCGGCCCTCTTCGGCCGCTGAAGGGGTGGAGCGTCAGGCGCGGGTGCTGGGGGCGGTCTCGGCGGCGCGCGAGCCGTCGGTCATCTTGGCGAGGACCTCGCGGAGGGTGGCGAGGCGGATCGGCTTCTTCACCACCATGTCCACGCCGTCCGGCTTCTCGCCGGCCGCGTTCATCAGATCGCCGAAACCGGTGAGCAGGATGATCGGCGTGTCGGGCGAGACCTCCTTGACCATCGCGGCGAGCTGATCGCCGCCTACTTCCGGCATCGCCCGGTCCGTGATGACCAGCGCGTACCGGCCCGCCTTGAACTTCTCGAAGGCCTCACGCCCGTTGACCGCGGTGTCCACGGTGTGGCCGTCGCCCATGAGGTACTCGCTGAGCACGTCGCGGGCGATCGGCTCGTCGTCTACCACCAGGACGTGGAGCGGTCCGGAAGAGGGGGCCTGCGTGCGCGGCGCGACCTCGCGGGCGTGGCTGGTGTCGGCGGGCATCAGGACGATGAACGTGGTGCCCTTGCCGACGGTCGACTCGATGTCCATGGTGCCGCGGTGGCGCTTGACGATGCCGTACACCATGGGCAGGCCGAGGCCGGTGCCCCGCTCGCCCTTGGTGGAGAAGAAGGGCTCGAGGCAGCGGCGGCGCACGTCGTCGGTCATGCCGGTGCCAGTGTCGCTCACCTCCAGGAACACCTGGGGCACCCGCGGGACCATCGGGGTCTCCTCGCTCGCGGAGGCCTCGCGCATGCCGGTGCGGAGGCGGATCAGGCCGCCTTCGGGCATGGCGTCCACCGCGTTGAAGATGAGGTTGGCGAGCATCTCGCGCATCTCGGACTCGCTGCCCAGGATGCGGGGCACCGGGCGCAAGTCGGCCTCCACGAGGATCGTGCGGCCGCTGCCGAGCGCCTCGTCGCGCCAGCGGGGGCGGGTGAGGGCCACCGCCTGCTCCACCATCTGGTTGAGCGAGAGCGGCCGGTAGGTCTCACCCTCCTCGCGCTTTCGGTAGAACTCGCGCAGCCGGCTCACCACGCTGGCCGCGTCCTCCACCCCGGTCATGATCAGCTTGAGATATCGGGTGGACTTGGCCGCGTCCTGGAGGATCTCCGGGTGCTCGAGCAGCATCTCCGCGTAGCCGGAGATCGGTACCAGCGCGTTGTTGAAGTCGTGGGCGAGGCCGCTCGCCATCTTGCCGACCGCGTTGAGCCGCTCCTGCTCGATGATGTGCCGCTGCGTGCGGTGCAGCTCGATCGCCACCGCCGCCTGCTTGGCGATGCCGTCGGCGAGGCGCAGGTCGTCCATCGAGAAGGCGTGCGCGTCGCGCACCCAGGAGATGGCGAAGATGCCAAGGAGCTCGTCGCTGACCTGGACCGGCTGGATCAACAACGACGCCTGGGGCAGGAGCTTGAGCGCGGCCTGGTTGAAGCGCGGGTCCGTCTTGCTATTGCTCGAGTGCAGCGCGGTGCGCAGGCGCTTCACGAGGTCGAGCAGCGGGTCGTCCGGGGCCAGCGGCAGGCCCGAGAGCGGCTCGCGCAGGTCGCGCGGGACGTGGTAGCCCGCGAGCGGGATGAAGCGGTCGCCGCCGCCCGTCACGCACCAGGCCACGCCGGTGTCGGCGCCCAGGATACGCACCATTTCCCGAGTGGTCCGGCGGATGGCCTCGGGGAGATCGGGGGCCGAGCCGATGGCCTGGCTGACCGCGAGCAGCGTCTCGGTCTGCTGCAGGCGCTGCTGGATCTCGTCGTAGAGCCGCGCCTTCTCGAGCGCCACCGCGGCCTGGGCGGCCAGCGTGGTGGCGAGGCGGATCTCCTCGTCCGTGAACACGTGGAGCGTCTTGAGATGGTCCAGGATGAGCACGCCCGCGGTCCGGCCCTGGTGGATCAGCGGCACCACCAGCGCGGACTTGGCCTGGAAGAGCCCGACCCAACCCTGCGGCACGCGCGGGTCGCTGCCCGGGTCGGAGATGACCACCGGCTCCTGGCGCCGCACCGCCTCCAGGAGGAACGAGGGCATCTCATCGAGCGCGAGGGCGCGAAGGGTCTCCGCGCCATCCGCGCCCCGCGCGGCACCCGCGCGGTCGGCGAGCTGCGAGCTGACCGGGACCATGAGCTGGCCGGACTTGTCGCGCAGGAAGATGGAGCCGCGGTCTACTCGGCAAGCGCGCGCGGCGCCATGCGCGATGACCTCGAACAGCGCCTTCTGCTCGATCGCCGAGCCGATGGCCTCGGTCACCTCGAGCATCCGGTCGGTCTCCTCGGCGCGCTGCTTCACCGCCTTGAGCGCGTCGCGGAGCTGCTCGGTGGTGCGCTGCAGCTCCTGGGTGCGCTGCACCGAGCGCTGCGAGGTCGAGCTGGCCTCGGCCATCGTGCGCCGGTGGCTGCGCCAGGCCGCAGGCAGGAGGATCAGGCAGAGGATCCCGCCGGTGCCGAGGGCGATGTTCCAGGCGAGCAGGCTCCAGCGCTCGTGAGCCTGGTCCATGCGCAGCGGCGCCTGGGAGAGCTCCACCACCCCGACCACGCGCGCGGCGCCCGGGCCGTAGACGGGGACGAAGAGGTCGGCCACGTTGGGAGAGACGAAGCGCTGGGCCTCCGCGTTCGGCGGGGCCACCGAGGAGAACCGGACCGCGACCCGCCCGTTGAGGGCGTCCCGCAACTCGTGGCCATCGGAGCGCTGGCCGATCAGCCCGGACTGCACCGCCCAGACCACGGTGCCCTGCGGGTCCCAGACCCGGATGTTGACGACGCCAGGCAGCTCGCGGACGAAGCGCGCGCTCTCCTCGGCCCAGCGCTTGGGGCTGCGCGCGTTCTGGCCCGCGAGCAGCTCGGGCAGCCCGCTCCGGTCCACCGCCCGCTGGGCGACCGCGGCGGTCTCGGTCCACTCCGGCTCGGAGACGGCCATCTCGAGGAGCCACGACAGGCCGATCCCGAGCGCGCCGGTGAAGGCCACGATCCCGATCAGCCGCACCACGAGCGTGCGGGCGAGCCCGCGCAGGGTCAGCCGAGCCATGAGGGACTCCCGTGCCGGTCGTCGGCGCCGAGGCTCGCGAGGAGCTCGGGAACCCGATCCGCCGAGACCGGCCGTGCGAAGAAGTAACCCTGGCCCTGGTCGCAACCGACCGCGCGGAGCTGGACGAGCTGGTCCTGCGTCTCGATGCCTTCCGCGGTGACCGTGATGCCGAGGCTGTGCGCGAGGCCGGCCACCGCCCGGATGACGGCGGTGTCCTCCGTCTCGTAGCCCACGCCCTTGACGAGCGAGCGGTCGATCTTGAGACAGTCCACCGGCAGACGCTTCAGATACGAGAGCGAGGCGTAGCCGGTGCCGAAGTCGTCGATGGCCAGGCGCACGCCGATCGCCTTGAGGGCGTCCAGCCGGTCGAACATCCGCGGGTCGTCGCGCATCAGGACGGCCTCGCTGATCTCGAGCTGCAGGCGACGCGGGTCGAACCCGGTCTCACGCACGATGGTGGCGACTTCCTCGGGGAGCGCCTCCCGCTCGAACTGGCCCGCCGAGAGATTGACGCTGACGATGAGCGGGGGGACCCCGGAGGACTCCGACTGCCAGGCCCGCGCCTGGCGGCACGCCTCGCGCAGGATCCACCGGCCCATGGGCAGGATCAGGCCCGTCTCTTCCGACAGGCCGATGAAGTCGGCGGGGAGCAGCTCGCCGCGCCGGCGGTGATCCCAGCGGACCAGCGCCTCGACCTCGACTGGACGGATATTCCCCAGTGCAACCACCGGCTGGTAGCGGAGGCTCAGCTCCTGGCGCGCTCCCGCAGTGCGGAGATCGGCCTGCAGGTCCAGGCGGTCGCGGGTGGAGACGCTCAAGCCGGGCTCGTAGAGCTCGTACCGCGCGCGGCCCTCGGCCTTGGCCTGGTACATGGCCAGATCCGCGTTGCGGAGCACCTCCTCCGGCTGCATGGATCCGCCGCCGGTGAGGGCGACCCCGATGCTCGCCGAGATCAGGACGTCGCGTCCCTCCACGACGAACGGGCGCTGGATCTCCGCGGAGACCCGCTCGGCCAGCGCGGTGGCGGCGTTGAGATCGGAGGAGTTCTCCAGCAGCAGCGCAAACTCGTCTCCGCCCAGGCGCGCGACGGTGTCCTCCGGGCTCAGGCACGCGGCCAGGCGATGCCCGACTTCCACCAGAAGCCGGTCACCGACCTCCTGGCCGAGCGTGTCATTCAGGATCTTGAAACGGTCCAGATCGAGGAAGAGCACCGCCAGGTTGGTGCCGGTCCGCTCCGCGCGGGTCAAGGCGTGGGTGAGGCGGTCCATGAAGAGGGCCCGGTTGGGCAGCCCGGTCAGGGAGTCGCGGAAGGCCTCGCGGATGAGCTGGTCCAGCCGGCGCGGAAACTCGTTGATCTCCTGCGACTGCTGCTCGATGGTGGCGAGCATGCGCGCGAAGGAGCTCATGAGGGTGCCGATCTCATCTTTGCGGGAAGGCTCCGCCGGCAGTTCCGGGCGCTGCTCGTTGCTGAGCTGCGCGGCGCGCGACAAGGCGGTAGCGATGTCCCAGACGATGAAGGCGCCGCCGGCCATGAGGAGCGCGGTGAAGGTGAGGAGCGCCGGGATGCTCACCGAGTCCGCCAGACCCACGAGCGGGCCCAGAAGCTCGCGCACCGGGGTGTGAAACGCGTAGGCCAGCAGGAGTAGCGGGATCACCGAGCAGAGGGTGAGGGCGAAGATCACCTTGCGCCGGACCCGCTGGCCGGCGAGGGCCACCTCACGATTGATCGAGGTCTTGCTCATTCGGGTTTCCCAGGCGGTGTGAAATCGAGCAAGAGCGGTGCCACGGAATTGAGAGGCTAAGCGGCTGATAACACAAGGGTCCGGGGTGCGCCGGACCTTAAAAAACGTCCAAGCGGACGACGAATTTCGTCTACGGCGCCTTCCAGACGGCGTTGCCCTCACGATCGGAAAGCTGAAGGCTTGGGCTCTGGGTCGGGCTGGTCGCGACCGTGACCTGCGGCTTGCCCGGGTCGTTGCCGAGCGCCAGGCTCGACCCGGTCGGGGCCGCGACGAGCCATCCCCGTTGCCCGCGGGCCCCGACCGAGAGCTGGCCGGTATCGCCCGCGGCCGCGAGCTGCGCCTGGGCGCCCGCGCGGCTCACGGACAGGGCCGCGGACTGCCCAGGGGTGACGGTCAGATCCGCGGTGGTGGCGCCGTCTCGGTCCGCGAGCGACAGGCGCGTGCGGTCGCTCGCGTCCACCGTGAGGACGGCGCGGCCGCGGCCCTCGCCGTCGGTGATCACGAGGCGGCGGGTCTTCACCTCGTCGGGATTGGTGGTGACGGTGGCCGCGACGGCGCCGACGAGGCCCAGGCCGGCGAGCGCGGCGACGCCGACGCGGCGCCACCAGGCGACCTGGCGCTCGAGACGCTCCAGCCGTGCGTGCAGCCCATCGAGAGACGGCTCCCTCATCGCGCTCCTCCTGTCCGTGGTGGATTCGTGTTCGTCCGGGCCGCGGGGCGGCCGGCGGGCTTCAGCCTGCCCCGCCGCCGCCGCGAAGTCCAGGGTCAACGCGCCTTGACCCCCCTCGACCCGGCATGTTACACAAGGGCGGCTTCCGATGACGCCCCCGCTTCGCGCTGCTGTGCCCGACCGACTCCGAGGAGAGCCGACCATGCATCGCTGCCTGGTTTTCGTCGTCGCCCTTTGCCTGGCCGCCGTCCTGGGCGCGCCGTCCGTCGTCCCCGCGCAACCCGCCATGGTGTGGAAGGCGGGCACGGCGACCTCCGGCGGCAATCCGCTGAATGACACGATGGAGATCTTCGCGAAGCAGATGGCCGAGCGAAGCCGGGGGCGGATCAAGGTCGACGTGCACATCGCCAACGCGCTGGCCAAAGGCGAGGCCGCGCACCTGGAAGGGGTGCAGCTCGGCACCATCGACGTGGTCGCGATCGGCAGCGCGCCGGTGGGCGGCATGTTCGAGCCCTCCTACCAGGCCCTCGACCTGCCCTTCCTCTGGGCCACCCGCGAGCAGGTGTGGAAGGTGATGGATGGGCCGCTCGGCCAGGAGCTGCTCAAGAAGATGGAGGCCAAGAACCTGAAGGCCTTCTGCTTCGGCGGCGGCTGGGGCTTCCGTAACATGATGTCGAACAAGCGCGCCATCACGACCCCGGAGGACATGAAGGGGCAGACCATCCGGGTGCAGGAGTCGCCCACCTACGTGGCCATGATGAAGGCGATGGGGGCCAACCCGGTGCCCATGCCCTACGTCGAGGTCTACCTGGCCATGAAGCAGGGGACGATCGACGGCATGGAGCTGCCGTCGTTCACGCTGACCTCGGACAAGTTCCACGAGGTGACCAAGTACTACTCGCTCACCCGCCACTCCTACCCGCCCATCGCCTGGTTCATGAACCTCAAGAAGTACCAGGCGCTCGTTCCCGACCTCCAGAAGGCGGTCGAGGAGTCGATGGGTGAGGCCTGCCAGGCGCACCGCCGCATCGAGGTGCAGAAGGAGAAGAGCGACTTCGAGATCATGAAGAAGGCGGGGGTGCAGATCAACGAGGTGAAGGACATCAAGGCCTTCCAGGGGCTCATGAAGCCGGCCTACGACTACGTCGAGGGGCAGGTGGGCAAGGAGTTCATGGCCAAGCTCCGGGCGGCGGTGCAGGCGGCGGCGACCAAGTAGTCCGTGCTGTTCCGCGCCGCCTCGAACCTCGTCGAGGGTTTGCTGCTCCTGATGATGGTGGTGCTGTGCGTGGACGTCTTCCTGGGCGTCTTCTCCCGTTACGTGATCCGTAGCACCTTCACGTGGTACGACGAGATCGCCCGGCTGCTCTTCGTGTGGATCGTATTCCTGGGGGCGGCGGTGGGCGTGCGGCGCAGCGCCCACTTCCGCCTGCATCTCCTGGTCGACCGCTTCCCGCCCACCGCGCGGCGCGTCGTCCACGTCTTCGGGGTGCTCGTCCTGATGGGCTTCGGCCTGGTCCTGATCCAGCAGGGCTGGAAGCTGGTGGAACTGGGGCAGTTCCAGCGCACACCCGTGATGGGCCTGTCCAAGCAGTACGTCTATGCCTCGGTGCCCGCGGGCGGCGCCCTGGTCATCCTCTACAGCCTGCCGCATCTCTGGCGCGCGCTCCGCGGCGCGCCGGCCCATCTTCGGGTGTGATCACGATCATCGCGGTCTCCTTCTTCGCCTTGCTCGCCCTGGGTGTGCCGGTGGCCTTCGTGATCGGTGTCTCCGCCTTCCTGGGCCTCTGGTGGAGCGGGCAGTACCCGCTCACCGTGGTCGTGAAGCAGATGTTCGAGGGCGTGGACTCGTTCGTGCTGCTCGCCATCCCCCTCTTCATCCTGGCGGGCGCCCTGATGGAGACGGGAGGCATCGCGGTCCGCCTCGTGCGGCTCGCCCAGGTGCTGGTGGGGTGGATCCGGGGCGGCCTCTCGATGGCGGTGGTAGTGGCGGAGTACATCTTCTCCGGGATCTCGGGCTCCACGGTGGCCGACGTCTCGGCCATCGGCTCCACCATGATCCCGCCCATGCTGCGGGCCGGCTACCGGCCGGAGCAGGCGGTGGCGGTGGTCTCCGCCGCCTCCGCGATGGGCATCCTGGTGCCGCCCTGCATCCTGATGATCGTCATCGGCTCGGTCGCCAACGTGTCGGTGGCCGCGCTCTTCGCGGCGGGCTTCGTGCCCGCGGTGGTCATCGCGCTGGCGATCATGGTCTACATCTGGTACGACGCCGGCCGCAGTGGCATCGAGGCGCGGGAGCGGGTCACCTGGGCCGCGGTGGGCCGCGCGTTCACCGACGCCCTGATCCCGCTCGGGCTGCCCGCCATCATCTTCGGTGGCATCCTCGGCGGAGTGGTGACGCCGACCGAGGCGGCGGTGCTCGCGGTGCTGTACGCCTTCATCGTGGGTGTCTTCGTGTACCGCGAGATCGCCTGGAAGGATCTGCCGCGCCTCGTGGTGCACAGCGCGGTGGTGACCGCCGCGGTGTGCTTCCTGCTGGGGACCGCCGCGGTGGTGGCGTGGGTGCTGGCGGTACAGCAGGTCCCCCAGATTCTCCTGAAGGCGATGCTGGCGGTGCCCGGCGGGAACATCGTCTTCCTGGTCCTCACCGCGGTGCTCTTCATCCTCCTCGGCGCGGTGCTCGAGGGCCTCCCCGCGGTGGTCATCCTGCTGCCGACCTTCATGCCGGTGGTGACCAGGCTCGGGATCGACGTCGTGCACTACAGCACGGTGGTGGTGGCGGCCACCGGCATCGGCCTCTTCCTGCCGCCGATCGGGGTCGGCTTCTTCATCGCGTGCGGCATCGCCAACGTCCCCAGCGATCGCGCGACCGGCGCGATGATGCCCTACGTCTACATGATGTGCGCGGGGCTGCTCGTCGTCATCCTGGTGCCGTGGTTCACCCTGATCCTCCCGCGGGTGCTGGGACTCGGCTGATCTTGCGACCCGCGCCCGCGCCAGAGTAGGCTAGGGCGGCTCATGATCAACAATATCCACGACCAGCTCGTCGGGCGCGCCGGCCGGATGCAGGGGCCGGGCGCCGACATGAGGCTGGCACACAACCTGGGCGGTCCGCGGCCGCGCGAGCGGGCCCGCCTCACCAGACCAGGAGGCTCACATGCCCGAGCTGACCCGGCGGTACATCGTCATGGCCATGGCGACCGAAGCGCCCTTCGACGTGCACGACCCCGAGGCGCCGTTCGTCCTGAAGCCGTGGAAGGATGAGGCGGCCTTGCGCGCGCTCGAGGCGTATCGCGACCACTGCTACCCGGAGCTGGCCGCTGACCTCACCGGCTGGATCCAGGCCGTCAGGAGCGGTGCGCGGATCCGCGGCGGGGTTGGCGCCCGGAACGATGCCTACGCGGCCCCGCGGTCGAAGCCGCGCGGCGGGGCGCCGGCCGGACGACGGGCGGCTAAAGTGGCGAAGAAGAAAGCCACCAAGAAAAGCTTGAAAAAGAAGGGGAAGCGGCGCAGGTGAGTGGAGCCGATCTCGAGCGCCTGGCGGCGGTCGTTGCAGCCTCCTCGCGCATCGTCGCCTTCACCGGAGCCGGGGTCAGCACCGAGTCCGGGATCCCGGACTTCCGCAGCCCGGGCGGTGTCTGGGACCGCTTCGATCCCAACGAGTTCACCTTCCAGAACTTCATGGCGAGCGAGGCCGGCCGCCGCCGCTACTGGGAGCTGGGCCGCACCACCTTTCCGGTGATCCGCCGCGCCGAGCCCAACCCGGCGCATCACGCGCTGGTAAGCCTGTGGCGGCTTGGGAAGCTCGACTGCGTGATCACCCAGAACATCGACAATCTCCACCAGCGGGCCGGGCTGCCCGCGGACCGGGTGATCGAGCTGCACAGCAACGCCACCCGCGCCCGGTGTCTCACCTGTGAGCGCCCCTACGAGCGGGAGCGCGTGCAGGAGTGGCTGGACGCGGGCGTGGCGGTGCCGCTCTGCGATCCGCCCTGCGGCGGCATCATCAAGCCCCGCACCGTCATGTTCGGCGAGGCCATGCCCCGACGGGAGATGGAAGAGGCGGAGCATCGCGCGCGGGCCTGCGACCTCTTCGTGGTCGTGGGCTCGTCCCTGGTCGTCTACCCCGCCGCCTACATGCCACTCCACGCCAAGGACGCGGGCGCCACCCTGGCGATCGTGAACCTGACCGACACGCCTCACGACGGCCAGGCTGACCTCGTGATCCGGGGCAGCGCGGCCGCCGTCCTCGCCGCGATCACCGCCCGGCTAGAGCCGCGGTCGGCCTCGCGCTGACCATGACCGCCGCGCTCGTCGAGCACCTGCTGAAGGGACGCCTGGGCCGCGCCGCGGTAAGCCCGGTCAGCGAGCTCGCGCCGGACCTGACCCTCGAGCAGGCCTACGCGCTGCAGCGACAGCTCGAGCAGGCGCTGGTCGGCCGCGGGGAGCGCGTGGTGGGCTACAAGGTGGGCTTCACCACCGCCGCGCTCCAGGAGCGCCACGGCGTGACCGAGCCGGTGCTGGGCTTCATGCTCGCCTCCGGCGTCTTCGGCGGCGGCGACGTGGTGCCGCTGGCGCGCTTCGTCGCGATCGGGGTCGAGGTCGAGGTCGCGTTCCTGCTCAAGGCGGACCTGGCCGGTCCCGGCGTGACCTCCGCGTCCGCCCTGCTGGCGGTGGAGGGCGCGATGCCCTCCTTCGAGCTGATCGACTTCCGGCTGAGCGGCACGCCGCGCGGGGTCGACGTCGTCGCCGACGGCGTCTACACGAACGCCATCGTGCTCGGCCGGCCGCTCACCTCGGTGACCGGCGTCGACCTGGCGCTCGAGGGCGTGGTCTTCGAGCAGGACGGCCAGATCGTTGCCACCCAGACCGCGGCCGAGGTGCTGGGCAACCCGCTCGTCTCCCTCGCGTGGGCCGCGAATACCCTGGGCAAGATGGGCCGCGGCCTCCACGCGGGCGACATCGTGCTCACCGGCTCCATCTCCAAAGTCCTGCGGCCCACCGCGGGGCAGTCGGTGCGCGCCGCCTTCACGCGGTTGGGGTCGGTGGGCTGTCGCTTCGCGTGAGCCGGCTGGCGACCGGAAGCTTCTCTTCTAATGCGGGGGCCCAGAAATGGCCCCCGCACTCCCCCAACGGCGGACTTTCGGTCTCCTGCCGGCCGTCAAACTGCTGAGCATGGCCGCCGCGCCGCTCGACCTCGAAAGCCTGCGGAGGCTGCTGGATGCGGCGCTGAGCCGGCGGCCGCGGGTGGCGCTGGACCGGAGCGACCTGGTGTCGGCGGCGGTGCTGGTGCCGGTGACGGATCACGACGGGCCGCACGTGCTCTTCACCAAGAAGACGGCGAGCGTGCCGCATCACAAGGGCCAGTTTTCGTTTCCGGGCGGCGTCGTCGAGCAGCGGGATGCCTCGCGGGTGGAGACCGCGCTGCGCGAGGCGTGGGAGGAGATCCGCCTGCCCGCCGAGGCGGTGGAGGTGCTCGGGCTGCTGGACGACACGGAGACGCGCGCCACCAACTTCATCATCACGCCGGTGGTCGGCATCGTTCGGGACCACGTGGACTTCGCCCCGGACGGGCGGGAGATCGAGCGCGTGCTGGAGGTGCCCCTGGCCAAGCTGCGCGACCCGGCCATCTTCCGCACCGAGATCTGGGAGCGCAACGGCGAGCAGCACCCGGTGCAGTTCTACCAGGTCTCGCCCGACGACCTTGTCTGGGGCGCGACCGCCCGCATCCTCACCCAGTTCCTCGATCTGCTGGACGAGCCCGGGGCGCCGGCCCGTTGAGCGATCCCGTGGCGCTCTCCGACGACGCGCGCGAGGGCATCGCCGCCTTCTTCGACAAGCGTCCCCCGCGCTTCACCGGGCGCTAGCCATTCCTCCGCCGCAGACCGGCGCGCGCGGCGAGTCGCGGGACCCGGGTCTCTGCGCGGCCTGCGCCAACGCGCGCCGCGTGGTCTCGGCGCGCGGGTCGGAGTTCTGGCTCTGCGCGCTCTCCGCCCGCGATCCCGCGTTTGCGAAGTATCCGCGCCTCCCCGTGCTACGCTGTCCGGGATATCACCCCGGGTCTCCGGAGGTCTCAGCGTGATCAAGATCATGTGGGCGGCGGTGGTGGGCGGTGCCGGTCTCCTCGCCGGGCTCTCCGCCGGTCTCGCGTGGGCCCAGCCGAAAGAGCTGCCCGCCCAGGTCGTCACCCTCGGGGGGCCGGCGGAGCTCCACAAGAGGGGCGCGCCCGCGTGGGCTCCGGCCGGGCTCCGCGCCGAGCTGGGCGAGGGCGATAGCGTGCGCACGCAGGTCGGCGGGCGGATCACGCTCAAGACCGCCAGCGGGCAGGCGCTGCGGCTCGGCTCGCGGTCCCACCTCGCCGTCCTTCCTACAGAAACGGAGGCTGGTCCCACGCGCGTTCGCCTGGACAATGGCTGGCTCTGGATCGCGGTGACGCCCAACAGCCCGCCTCCCACCCAGATCGAGGTCCGCGCGGGTCCCGGCGTCATCACCATCCGCGGGGCGGGCGTGGGCCTCCGCCGCGCGCCCGACGGCGCGGTCCTCGTGCAGGTCCATCACGGGAGCGCGGTGTGCGCGGGACCGGATCGGCAATGGGAGCGCACCCTGACCGGGCCGCAGGAGCTGCTGATCCCCGCGTCCGGGACGCCGGGCACGCCGGTGGCGCTGACCGTCGACAAGCTCGAGGCGACCTGGGTGAAGTGGAACGCGGACCAGGACCTCGCGGGGGGATACGGCGGCGCGAAGCCCGCCCCGTGAGCCTCGACGCCCTGGTCGTCGGCACCGCGCTGCCCGAGTACCGTGTCAGCGCGACCCCGACCCATGACGCGTGGGAGAACAAGATCCACGAGGACGGGCTGGCCCGCGCGTTCGGGTTCCGCGGCGGTCTCGTCCCCGGCGTGACCGTCTACGCCTGGATGACGCATCCGGTGGTGGCGGCGCTCGGCGGGGCCTGGCTCGACCACGGCACGTTCTCGGTGCGCTTCGCCAAACCGATCTACTTCGGCCGGCCGGTGACGGTGCGGGCCAGCGTCGCGGCCCACTCCAAGGACGAGGTCACCATCCAGGCCCGCGTGGTGAACGACGAGGACGAGGTCTGCGCGACCGCGACCATGGGCCTGCCCTTGGGCCCGCTCCTGCTGCGGCCGGACGTGGCCGCGTACCCGGCCGCCGCGCTGCCCGCGGAGCGCCCCCTCGCGAGCCGCGCCTACCTCGAGAACCGCACGGTGCTGGGGACCCCCCAGCTCATCCTCGAGCGCGGGGTGGCGGACGCGTTCCTGGGCCGGGTGAGCGAGAAGCTGTCGATGTATCGCGACGCCGACGCGCCCGCCCATCCCGGGATCTACCTCGAGCAGGCCAACCGCGCGCTGGACCGGAACGTGCGGGTCAGCCCGTGGATCCACGTGGAGAGCCACGGCCAGCATCTGAGCGTCCCGCGCGTGCACGAGCGGCTCGAGACGCGCGCCAGGGTCAAGAACCTCTTCCAGGGCAAGGGGCACGAGTTCGTGGAGCTGGACCTGCTCCTGCTCGCCGAGGGCGCCCGCGCGGTGGCCTCGATCCGCCACGTGGCCATCTACCAGCTCCGGACGTCGGGATGATCGGTTGACCAAGATCCTGGTCGTGGACGACGAAGCGGAGATCCGGTCGCTCCTCGGCGCAGTTCTGCAGTCCAAGGGATTCGAGGTCGTCACCGCCGAGGATGGTGCGGCCGCGCTGCAGCAGGTCCAGCGCGAACACCCCGCCGTGATCCTGATGGATCTCAGCATGCCGCGCACGAGCGGCATGGACGCGCTGCCCGAGATCAAGCGCCTGGACCCGGAGGTGCCGGTCATCATCTGCACCGCGCACGCCGACCTGGCCACCGCGGTGCGGGCCATGAAGCTCGGGGCCTACGACTACCTCACCAAGCCGTTCGACGTGGAGCTGCTGGCCCTGACCGTCCAGCGCGCGGTGGAGCGCACCCAGCTCCGCTCGCGCATCGACGAGCTGAAGCGCGAGGGGCAGGGCAGTGGGCTGGCCGAGCGCATGGGCGGCAGCCCCGCGATCGCCCAGGTGATCCAGCAGGTGGGCCAGGTCGCCGAATCCAATTTCACGGTGCTGGTGCAGGGCGAGACCGGGACCGGCAAGGAGCTGGTGGCGCGCGCCATTCACCAGCAGAGCCCGCGCCGGCAGGCTCCGTTCGTGGCGGTGGACTGCGGCGCGATCCCGGAGACCCTGGTGGAGTCGGAGCTCTTCGGCCACGAGCGCGGAGCGTTCACCGGCGCGCAGACGAAGCGGGAAGGCCACTTCCAGCTCGCGAAGGGCGGCACCCTGTTCCTCGACGAGATCGGCAATATCCCGGTGGCGACCCAGGCCAAGCTGCTCCGGGCGCTGGAACAGCGGGAAGTGCAGCCGCTCGGGAGCGCTCGCGCGGTGGCGGTGGACGTGCGCATCATCGCCGCGACGAATTCGGAGCTGCAGGAGGGCGTGAAGGCCGGCCGCTTCCGGGCCGATCTCTACTACCGGCTCGGCGAGTTCACGATCACGCTGCCGCCGCTGCGCAGCCGGCGCGAGGACATCGCCCATCTCGCCCAGCGCTTCCTCGACGAGGTGAGCATGGAGCTGCGGCGGCCGGTGCGCCGGATCGCGGAGGAGGCCATGCAGGCGCTGCTCCGCCACGACTGGCCCGGCAACGTGCGCGAGCTGAAGAACGTGATCCGCAAGGCGGCGCTCGTGGCGACCGACGAGGTCACCGTGGAGCACCTCCCCCCGCTCACCGCGGAGGCGCCCGCCGGGGCGCCGCCGGTCCCCGAGCACGCCGGGGGCGATCTCTCGCTGCGCGAGGTCGCGGAGCTGGCCGCGGTGCAGGCCGAGCGCGAGCTGATCCGGCACGCGCTCCAGACCACCAAGGGCAACAAGAGCCAGGCGGCCCGTCTCCTGCGCACCGACTACACGACGCTTCACGCCAAGATGAAGCGCTACTCGATCTCCGCCCGCGACTTCATGCCGCGCTGATCGGCCCCTGGCGGCGCCGCTATAGTCCTCCCGCCATAGTCCTGGATTCGCCGCAATACCCGGGTCCTCCGGCCACCATCGCCCGGATGGGTCCACGCTGCTCCAAGTAGCGGGAAACACTGACGAGGTCTCGCCGCGTGACCGGCGCGGCCGGGCCTCCTTCCGCGTGGCACCACCCTTGCCGTGAGACGAGAGGGCAGGGGCCTCAGTGAGCCCCGGAGGAGGCTACAACATGAGCACGATCGAAGCGGTTTTCCCCTGGATCTCGAGCGTGGACCTGGGTCCGCTCTCACGGGTGTCGTTGACCGGCGCGCTCGCCGGCCGCGCCGCCGAACGCCAGACCACTCGCGCGGCGGAGGCCCGATCGAGAGTCGGCACCTGCTCGCTCCGCCAGATCGTGGACGGCGCGGTGGCCGCCGCGGAGGGCGAGGCGATCCGTCGCGCGCTCACCGCCACGGTCGGCAACAAGAGCCAGGCGGCACGCCTGCTGCGGACCAACTACACGACGCTGCACGCGAAGATGAAGCGCTACGGCATCTCCGCCCGGGAGTTCCAGGGCTAGAGCCGACCGCCGATGCCGACCCTCAACCCCAGCGCCGCCACTCCGTTGCTGCTCCTCATGGGAGTGGTCGCATCGGTGGCTGTCCACCAGCTCTTCCTGTGGTTCGGACGCCGGCGCGAAACGCTGCATCCATGGGTGGTCACGTGGTGCGCCACCAGCCTCGTCGTGCTCGCGGGTCACTATCTCCAGGCGGTGGCGGAGACCCCGGCCGGGGCCGGACTCGGGGCCCGCCTCGCGTGGATCAGCTCGCTGTCGCTGATCACGGTGATGATCGGCCTCAGTCACGCCCTCGCCCGGCGGGCGCTTCCCCGTCCGCGGCTGGCGGGCCTCGTCGGGGCCAATCTGGCCCTGCTCGCCCTGGCGGGGCTCGGCGAGGGGGTCGTCACGAACACCGTCTATCTGCGGACCGATGCGCTGGGCGCGCGCTACTGGGCGCTGGTGCCGGGCCCGTTGATGACCGCGCTCGTGCCCTGCCTCCTCACGGTCTTCGCGTACTGCGCCGTCACGGTCTGGCGCTCCCGCGCCCTCGCGATCGGGGAGCGGCGTGCGGTTCTGGGTGGGTTCACCGTCTACCTCCTCTTCGCGATCAACGACGTGCTGCACGCGGCCCGGGTCATCCAGAGCGTCCGCCTGTTCGACTATGCCTTCGTCGCGGTCGCGGCCGGGCTGCACTACCTTCTGGTCGCGCGCTTCAACCGGGTGTCCGCCGACCTGGAAGGCGCGGTCGCCGATCAGACGCGAACACTCGAGACACGCCAGGAGGCGCTCGCGGCCCTGCTCCGGGCCGAGCGGGCGGTCATGACCGAGGTCGACCTCAAGTCCATGCTGGAGGTGATCGTGACCGAGGCGTCCCGGATCGCGGGGACCCCGTACGTGAAGGTGCTGGCCCTGGACCAAGAGCGTCGGGTTCTGAGGATCGCCGCGGTGGCGGGAGGCGTGGTGCCGGTGGGCACCGAGCTGCCACTCGGCAGCAGCTATTCCGGGACGGTGGCCACCACCGGAGAAGTCCTGTTCTCGCCGGATACCCAGAACGATCCGAAGAACTTCCTCGCCGCGCAGGACCGGGCGGCCGGGGTCGTGAATTACCTGGGGCTTCCCATCAAGGCGAAAGGACGGGTGCTCGGGGTCCTGACCCTGAATACCGAAAAGCCGCGGGACTTCGGCGAGGAGGAGATCGCGTACCTGACCTCCTTCGCGGACATGGCCGCCCTGGCCCTCGAGCACGCGCGCCTACGCGAGGACCTCGAGGACCGGCTCTATCGCACGGACACGCTCGCCGCCCTGAACCGGCTCATCACGAGCTCGCTGGATCTCGACCGGATCCTCGACCAGATCGCGCGCGCGGCAACCCGCCTCATGAACGCGGATCTCGTGATCGTCTTCACGGTGAACGACGCGCGCCAGGTGCTCGAGGCGCGAGCGATCTCGCCGTCCGGGCAGTGGCAAGACTATCCGGCTCGGGCGATGGGTCTCGACGAGGGGGTGGCCGGCGCGGCCCTCCGCAGCCGGCGCACCATCCACGTGCCGGATCTGGACGCGGATCCCCGGACGCGCGCCGCCGGCTGGTTCCGCGGGCACGGCCTCCGGAGCGGGATCGCGGTGCCGATCCTGCACGGCGACACCGCGATCGGCGTTCTCGCCATCGCGTGCAAGACTGAGTTCGCGGGCCGCCCCGAGGACGACACCCTGCTGCAGAGCTTCGTGGACCAGGCGGCCATCGCCATCACGCACGCGCGTCTCTACGCGGCGGGCCAGGACAGAATCCAGCGCCTGCACACCGTGACGCGGCTGAACCGGGTCGTGTCGAGCAGCCTCGACCTCAACCATGTCCTCCACGAGATCACGGTGGCGGCGGCCCAGCTCGCCGGGACGGCGGCGGCCTGCTTCTGGGTCGCCAGCCAGGACACGCGAACCCTGCGGCGGGTGGCGTTCTCCGACGAGACGATGGCGGCGGACTGGCCGGTGCCGAGCCTGCCCTTCGACGGGGGTGTGCTCGGCTGGGTCGCCCGCCACGGCCGCGTCGTCAACGTGCCCGACGTCTTCAGCGACGGCCGCTTCGTGGCGCTCGACTGGTGGCGGAGCCACGGGCTCAAGACCTTCTTCGGCCTTCCGGTCATGCTGGACGGGGTCCTCCTCGGCATCCTCGCCCTCAACGGCCGCGAGCCGTTCCGCTTCGACGCCGACGACGAGCGGCTGCTGGACGCCTTCGTGGACCAGGCCGCGGTGGCCATCCGCAACGCCTCCCTGTTCGAGGCGGAGGGCACCGCGCGCCGGGCCGCCGAGCAGGCGCTCGCGGAGGTGAAGGCGCTGCGGGGCCTGCTGCCGATCTGCTCCTACTGCAAGAAGGTGCGCAACGACGGGAACTACTGGGAGCAGATCGAGAGCTACATCAGCCAGCACTCCGACGCGCAGTTCAGCCACAGCATCTGTCCGGATTGCCGCGAGGGCGTGGTGAAGGACCAGCTCGATAGCTGGCGGGGGCGCCTGTGAGTGGCACCCGGCGGGGGAGCGTGCGGCTCGTGTCCACCGCCGCGCCGGGGCTCACCGCGCCCGAGGTGGTGACGCCCGCGGCCTGGACCGGCGGGCCCGGCCGGCTGCTGCTCGACGCGCTGCCCGCCATGACCGTGATCGTGGACCACCGGGGGGACATCGTGGCCGCCAACGAGGCCTGGCGCCGCTTCGGCCGGGAGAACCGCGCGCGGCCCGCGGTGGCCGAGGGCGTGGGCCAGAATTACTTCGAGATCTGCCGCGATGCGGCGCTGGTCGGATGCCCACCCGGCACCCGGGCGGCCGCGGGCATCACGCGCGTGCTGCGCCGTGAGCTGCCGATCTTCACCCTCGACTACGCCTGCCACGGCGAGGACGAACAGCGCTGGTTCATGCTGACGGTGACGCCGCTCGAGAGCGGCGCGGTCATCGCCCACACCGACATCACCGCCCGGCGGCGCACCGAGATGTCGGCGGCCGCCTTGATCGAGACCGGACGCGAGCTGGCGGGCGGGCTCGAGCCGGCCGAGGTGGCCCGGCAGGTGGCGTCCTCGGTGGTGCGGGTCTTCGGCGTCCAGCGCTCCGCCCTCTACCGACTCGAGCGGGACGCGGACCGGCTCGTCTGCATCGCGGCGGCCGGGGTCGGGGATCCGACGCGGTGGCACGGGCAGACCTTCCGGCTCGGCGAGGGCACGGTGGGCCGGGCGGCGGCGGAGGAGCGCAGCGTGTGGACGCCCGACGTGCTGACCGATCCGAAGATCAGCATGCCCGAAGAGATGGCCGATCGGATTCGCGCCGACGGGTTCCGCTCGGTGCTCGCGGTGCCGCTCAAGACGGGCGATCGCATCATCGGCGCCCTGAGCCTGGGCGACGTGGCCGGCCGGACCTACACCGAGGACGAGCTGGCCCTGCTGGCCGCCTTCGTGGGGCAGGGGGCGGTGGCGCTGGAGAACTCCGCGCTCTACCGCGAGATCCGCGACGCGCGCGACTTTCTCCAGTCCATCACCGAGAACTCGCCGGACGCGATCATCACCACCGACGGCCCTGGCCGGGTCACCTACTTCAGCCGGGGCGCCGAGGCGATGTTCGGGTACTCGGCCGAGGAGATGATCGGCACGCCGGTCGTGGATCTCTATCCGGGCGGCCTAGAGGAGGCCCGGAGCGTCAAGCGGCGGCTCGATCAGGAGGGCCTGCTGCGCAACTACGAGAGCGGCTTCCTCGCCAAGGACGGCCGGTGCGTGGAGGTCAGCGCGTCCATCTCGGTGCTGCGCGACGCGAGCGGGGCGGCGGTCGGCACGCTCGGCCTGCTCAAGGACATCGCGGAGCGGCGGCAGCTCGAGGAGCAGCTCCGCCAGTCCCAGAAGATGGACGCGATCGGTCGGCTCGCGGGCGGCATCGCGCACGACTTCAACAATCTGCTGACCGTCATCGCGGGGCGCGCCCAGATGATCATCTCGCGCCTCCGGTCGGAGGAGCCGATCTACCGCGACGCCACCCTCGTGCGCACCACCGCGGACCGGGCGGCCGCCCTCACTCAGCAGCTCCTGGCCTTCAGCCGCAAGCAGGTGCTGCAGCCGCAGGTGCTCGACCTGAACGCGGTGATGACCGCCATGGAGCCCATGCTGAGCCGGCTCATCGGCGAGGACGTCGAGCTGGCGGTGGTGCCTGCGGCGGACCTGGGCCGGGTGAAGGCGGACCCCGGCCAGATCGAGCAGGTCATCGTCAACCTGGTGGTCAACTCCCGCGACGCGATGCCCCAGGGCGGGCGGCTCACCGTGGAGACCGCGAACGTGGAGCTGGACGAGGCGTATGCGAGGCGACACGTCTCGGTGCCGCCGGGCCAGTACGTGATGCTGGCGGTGAGCGACACGGGCGCCGGCATGGACGAGGCGACGCGCTCGCGCGTGTTCGAGCCGTTCTTCACCACCAAGGAACCCGGGAAAGGCACCGGCCTCGGTCTCGCCACCGTCTACGGCATCGTGAAGCAGAGCGGCGGCGACATCCGGCTCTACAGCGAGGTCGGTGCCGGGACCACCTTCAAGATCTACCTGCCGAGGGTCGCCGAGACGGTCTCCCCGCCCGACCCGGCCGCGGCCCCGACCGCGACGGTGCCGCGGGGGGACGAGACGGTGCTGCTGGTGGAGGACGAGCCCGAGGTGCGCGACCTCGCCCGGGAGATCCTGGAGGGCAGCGGTTACACCGTGCTCCAGGCGTGCGACGCGCAGGACGCGGTGTTCATGGCCGAGCGCCACGCGGGGCCGATCCACCTGCTCCTGACCGACGTCATCATGCCCCGCCAGAGCGGGCGCGCCCTCGTGGAGCGGCTGCGGCCGCTGCGCCCGGAGATGCAGGTGTTGTACATGTCGAGGTACACGAACGAGGCCATCGTGCGGCACGGCGTGCTGGATCCCGACACCCAGTTCATCCAGAAGCCCTTCAGCCCCGCCGGCCTCGGGCACAAGGTGCGGGCGGCGATCGACGGCTCTCGACTTCCCTCCTGAGACTTCGGTGATGCGGGCGGCGTCGGCCGCCCGCCCCTTACGGCCACCACAGATAGAGGAAGCGGGGCCCGCCGCCGCCGAGGGCGGCCACGAACTGCGCCAGCGTGCTCTCCGCCGTGGACGGCGGCGGCGTCAGCGAGTAGATGTTGGCGCGGTACTCCTTCGGACGGTGGTACATGATGACCTTCGCTTCGCCGAGCCCGGCCCGCTCCTTCGCCAGCGCCACCACGTCCTCGAGATAGCCCACGCGATCCACCAACCCCAGCTTGAGCGCCTGGTCGGCGGTGTAGACGCGGCCGTCGGCGAACCCGCGCACCCGGTCCTCCGGCATCTTGCGCGACTGCGCGATCAGCCCCACGAAGCGCCCGTACATCTCGTCGATGATGCCCTGGAACACCGCGCGCTCCGCTTCGGTGAGGGAGCGGAAGGGCGAGCCGGCGTCCTTCATCGGCCCGGACTTGATGGCGAACGGGGCCACCCCGATCTTCTCGAGCAGGCCCTGGGCGTTGACCGTGACCATCACCACGCCGATGCTCCCGGTGATGGTGGTCGGGTTGACCACGATGGTGTCGGCGGCCAGCGCCGCGTAGTAGCCGCCGGAGGCGCCCACGTCCATGATGACGGCGATCACGGGCACCTTCTTGCGCGCCTTGAAGGCGAGCAGCTCGTGGTAGAGGATATCGGAGGCGGTGATGGTGCCGCCGGGGCTGTTGATCCGCACGATGAGCGCCTTCACGCGCTCGTCTTCCTCCGCCTTCCGCAGCTCTTCGCGCACCCGGGCCAGCAGCGGGACCCGCGGCGGCGGCGCGGTGATCGAGAAGCCCGGCACGTCCTCGGAGAGCACCCCCGACAGGTCCAGGAGCAGGATCTTGCTCGATCCCTTGCCCTCCACCGTCTCTTCCTGGAGCGGGCGGATCCTGGGCTGGAAGTCGAGTGTGACGAGGGAGCAGCCCGACAGGGCGATCAGGCTGGCGAGCGCGAGCGCGGCGAGGCGGGGCATGCCTGCAGTATACGGCGGCGGCGCCCGCAGCGGGCGAAGCTCAGCGGCGGTGATACTCCGGGCAGACCCGCTCGGCCATGCGTGCGAGCTGGTCGAGCATGCGATCCGGTGGGCAGAGCGGGCGCAGGATGAACTTGGACGCGCCCGCCTTGACGTATTCTTCTACGCGATCCAACACGTGGTCCACCGGCCCGAAGGCGGTGCACTGCCGCATGGTCGCCTCGTCCACGCGCCCGCGCGGGATATAGGGCTGGGCCATGGCGAGCGCCGCCTCCTCGGTGTCCGCGATGGCGTAGTTGATCAGGGTGCCGAAGTGATCCTCGGGCACCTGACGCCCCGCCGCCGCCGCGAGCTCCTGCACCTTCTGGACGCCCGCGCGCAGCTCCTCGGGCGTGATGAAGGAGGGGATCCAGCCGTCGCCGAGCCGGGCGGTGCGGCGCATGGCCGCCTCGCTCTTGCCGCCGATCCAGATGGGCGGCGGGGTCTGCCACGGCTTGGGGAAGACCGAGATGCGGTCGAGCTTGTAGAACTGGCCGTGGAAGGTCACCTCGTCCTGCGTCCACAGGAGCCGCAGCACGTGGATGGCCTCGTCGGTGCGGCGGCCGCGCTCCGCGAACGGCACCCCGGAGGCCTCGAACTCCCGCGGCAGCTCCACGCCCACGCCGACCGCGGGAAAGAGGCGACCCTGTGAGAGCCAGTCCACCGTGGCCATCTCCTTGGCCGCCACCACCGGGGTTCGGTAAGGCAGGACGACCACGCTCGGCCCGAACTTGAGTCGGGTCGTGCGCGCGGCGATGGCGGCGAGCGTCGTCATCACCTCCGGGACGGGGACCGGGGACGAGAGGCGATCGGAGAGCCAGATCGAGTCCACGTCACTCCGCTCGAGCCGATCGCAGAGCGTCCACAGGAAGGCGGCGCCCTCGCGGCCGGCCGGCCAGGGGCCCGGCATGATTCCGATCCGGTACTTGAGCGCCATGCAGCGGCATCGTACGCGCCGGTCCCCGGGTCCGTCAAGGCGCGCGCCCGGCGAAGTTGACAGAAAGGCCCCCGAGGCGTCAGGGTCAATGCATGAGCGATCGTGATCGGCGGGCGTTTCCCAGAGCGGCGGCGGCCTGGCCGGCCACGGTGGAGACGGGCGAGGGCCGGGTGGTATCGGGTGAGGTCGTCAACCTGAGCCTGTCGGGCATGAAGGTCCGGTCCGAGAGCGAGGCGGCGGTGGGCAGCATCGTGACGGTGCGGGTGACGCTGCCCGGCGCGGCGGGCCGCATGGAGATGGTGGGGACGGTGGTGCGGCGCGACGGCGAGAGCATCGGGGTGGCGTTCCTCAAGATGTCCGATTCGCCCGCCGGCAAGATCACGTCCTTCGTCTCCCGCGGGGACAGCCGCCGGCGCTTTCCCCGCGTGCTCGTCTCGCTGCCGGTCCGCGTCGAGGGCGGCTCGGAAGGCACCGCGCTGGGCCACACCGTGGACCTGAGCGCGTCCGGCGGCCGCGTGACCGCCGACACCCCGCTGGTGGAGGGCGACGTGGTCGTGCTCGAATTGCCGGAGCGCTCCGGCCTCGACCGCCTGCGGCTGCCCGCGCTCGTCTGGGAGTCGTACGACGGCGGCGCGGTGCTCGTGTTCGCGAACGTGGGGCCGAAGGAGTTCACCCGGCTCCAGGAATATCTCGGGACCTGCCAGCCGCGCGGCTCGCGACCAAGTTCCGTTTGACAGCCTCGGGAGCGCCGCATAGAATGAACGGCGGTTCACTCCCTGCCATGCGCGATCCAGACAAGCCCCAGCAGATCATCGAGGCCGCGGTTCGGGTCTTCGCCCGCAAGGGCTACTTCAGCTCGCGGGTGTCGGACATCGCGCGCGAGGCCGGGATCGCGGCCGGGACCATCTATCTCTACTTCAAGACCAAGGAAGACATCCTCATCACGCTCTTCCGGGAGAAGATGGCGGCCTTCGTCTCGTCCCTGCGGCGCGCGATCGCCGACGAGCCCGACGCAGTGGCCAAGGTGCGGCGGCTCGTCCGGCTTCATTTCGAGATGCTCGAGGGGGACCCGGACCTCGCCGAGGTGGTACAGGTCGAGCTGCGCCAGGGCCAGAAGTTCTTCCGCGGGGCCTCGAGCCAGGAGATCGCCGCGTACTTCGCGCTGATCGGCTCGGTCCTGGAGGAGGGCGTCGGCCAGGGGCACTTCAAGTCCGAGCTCCCCATCAAGGTCGCCACCAAGATGCTGTTCGGCGCCATGGACCAGATGGCCACGTCCTGGGTGCTGGGCAAGCGTGGCTACCGGCTCGTGGACACCGCGCCCGCGGTGGCCGACCTGTTCCTGCAGGGCGTGGCCGCTCACAGCTAGCCCGCCGCCGAGAGGAGATCCGCCCGATGGCGTACGAGACCCTGATCCTGAGCCGCGAGGAGCGCTTCGCGATCATCACCCTCAACCGCCCGCCCGCCAACGCCATCAGCGAGACGCTCATGCGCGAGCTGAACGCGGCCCTGTCCGAGCTGGAGGGCGACGACGGCGTGCGCGCGGTGATCATCACCGGCGCGGGCGACAAGATCTTCTGCGCGGGGGCGGACCTGGGCTCGGCCTTCGAGGGGGCGGACGTCGGCACCTTCATCCGTTTCGGCAACAGCGTGGTCCGCCGCATCGAGCGCTTCCGGAAGCCGGTGGTCGCGGCGATCAACGGGCACGCCCTGGGCGGCGGCTGCGAGATCGCGATGGGCTGCCACATCCGCATCCTGAAGGAGACCGCGCGGATGGGGCAGACCGAGTCCAACCTCGGCATCACCCCCGGCTTCGGCGGCACCCAGCGCTACCCGCGGCTGATCGGCCGCGGCCTGGCGCTGGAGCACCTGATCCTCGGCACCCAGGTAGGGGCTCAGGAGTGCTACCGCACCGGGCTGGTGAACCGGCTCGCCAAGGAGGGCGAGACCCTGAGCGACGCCAAGGCCCTCGCCCGCGAGCTGGCCAAGCGGCCCCCGGTCGCCACCCGGCTCATCATCGAGGCGGTGGACGACGGCATCCATGCGCCCATCGATACCGCGATCGAGATAGAAGTGCGCGCGTTCCTCCAGTCGCTCCGCACCGAGGACGCGGCCGAAGGGATCCAGGCCTTCTTCCAGAAACGCCCCGCCGACTTCAAGGGTCGCTAGGAGTGGATCTCGGCATCGCGGGCAAGACCGCGCTCGTCACCGGCGGGGCGCGGAGCCTCGGCAAGCAGGACTGCCTGACCCTGGCCGCGGAGGGCTGCCGGGTCATCGTGCTGGACCTCAACGAGGAAGGCGCGGTCTTGACCGCCAAGGAGATCACCGACGCGGGCGGTACCGCCCGCGGCTACGCCGCCGACATCACCGAGCGGGCGGTCCTGACCGAGGTCCTGCGCCGCGCGGAGAACGAGGTGGGCCCGATCGACATCTGCGTGAACAACGCGGGGTGGATCTACACGATGGGCCAGCTCAAGGACACTGCGGACGAGGACTGGGATCTCAATCTCCGCATCAACCTGACCGGCACCTACAACGTCACCAAGGCGGTGTTCTCCGGCATGCGCGAGCGGCGGTGGGGCCGCGTGATCTGCATGGCCTCCATCGCGGGCCTGATGGGCGGCTTCGGCCAGGCCGCCTACGCGACGAGCAAGATGGGGGTGATCGGCTTCGCCCGGTCGGTGGCGCTCGAAGGGGCGCGGTACAATGTGACGTCCAACGTGATCGCGCCCGGCATCGTAGGGCCGAACGCGAATCTGTCGCCGTTGTACGAGCGTATGGTCAAGCGGGTGGCCATGCAGCGGGAGGGACAGCCCGAGGACATCGCCAGCGCGATCGCGTTCCTGTGCTCGGAGCGTGCGCGCTACATCACGGGGGCCGTGCTCACCGTCACCGGGGGCATGGATCTCTTCACGTTCTAAACGTCGAGACTCGAAGGAAGGAGACGCGCCATGCCGACAGTGAAGGAGACCTTCGACAACATGGCCTCCCGGTTCCGCGCCGAGAAGGCCGCCGGGGTGAACGCCACCATTCAGTACGACATCAGCGGGGACCAGGGCGGGACGTGGAACGCGGTCATCAAGGACGGCGCCTGCAACGTCAACCAGGGCGCGGCCGCGAGCCCGAACCTCACGCTGACGATGTCCTCGCAGGACTGGCTCGACATGACCGGGGGCAAGCTCTCCGGGCAGATGGCCTTCATGTCCGGCAAGCTCAAGCTCAAGGGGGACATGGGCCTCGCGATGAAAGTGGGGAGCCTGTTCCAGGTCTAGAAATCGGAGGGGGTCTCGACGGCCCCCTCCGAAGCCTCCCCCAAGAACCGGGGTTGCGCCGGCGGAGCCGGCGCTCGAATAGAACTCTCCGGGCGGTTGGCGCGAAGCGTCACGCGGCGGTAGGATGGGAACCATGAAAGACGAGCTCTTCACGATGATGGGAGAGATGCCGGCGATGTCGCCGGAGCTGCTGGCGCGGATGCGGGAGGAGGCCAACCGCAACCTCCTCCGCATGAAGCACTTCGGCGAGATGGTGATGAACCCCAAGGAGCCGAAGGTCGGGCCCACCCCCCGGCAGGAGATCTTCCGCACCAACAAGTCGAGGCTCTGGCGGTACGAGTCCCGGCGCACGATCCGGACGCCGCTGCTCTTCGTGCCCAACCTCGGCATCAGCCGGCCGTACATCTTCGACCTGATGCCGAAGGGGTCGTTCGTCGAGCACATGACGCAGCAAGGCTTCGACTTCTATTTGGTCGACTGGGGGGTGTTCGGGGAGGAAGACAACGGGCTCACCGTCGAGGACGCGGTGACCAAAATCCTCCCCCGCCTGGCCCGGAAGGCCCTCGAGTCCTCGGGGGCCTCCGAGATGTCGGTGCTCGGCTACTGCATGGGCGCGCCGCTCTCGGCCAGCTTCGTCACCACCCACCCGGACTTCCCGCTCAAGAACTACATCAACATGGCGGGCCCCATCGACTTCGCCCACGTCGGGCTCTTCGGCAAGTGGCTGGCTCCGGGCGTGTTCGACGTGGACAAGTACGTGGACACCCTCGGCACCATCCCGGCCGAGATGGTCAAGATGGGCTTCAAGCTCCTCAAGCCGACCATGGACGTGAGCACCAACCTCAATCTCTGGTGGAACCTCTGGAACCCGGACTACGTGTCGGGCTTCAACGCGCTCAACAAGTGGGCGAACGAATATCTCCCGTTCCCGGGCGAGTTCTTCCGGCAATGGGTCCGGGACTTCTACCAGCAGAACAAGCTGATCAAGGGCGAGCTCATGATGGCCGGGCGGCGCGTGGATCTGCGCGAGATCCGGTGCCCGGTGCTCGCGGTCGGCGCCAAGGAGGACAATATCGCGCCGCCCGCGTGCGTGAAGCCCCTGATCGACGTGGTGAGCACGCGCGACAAGGAGTACGTGGAACTGCCCGGTGGGCACATCTCGCTGATCGCCGGACGCGGCGCCTCGGTGCATTGCTGGCCGAAGGTGGCGTCCTGGCTGGCCGCGCGCTCGTAAGAGCGAGCGCGGGCCGAGGAGCGTCGTCATGGCCGACAACACCAGTCAACAGCTGCTCGACATGTGGAAGCGCCAGGTGGAAGAGGGCACGCAGGCCTGGCTCCGCATGATGGGGCAGGCGCAGGCGTCGACGGCCGGGCCCAACATGGCGATGGATCCGCAGGCCTTCTGGCGCCCGTTCATGGACCAGGGCATGGCCGCCTGGTCGAAGGTCATGACCCAGGGGGCGGCGCCCTCGCCGGATCTGATGGCCCAGTGGAAGCAGTTCCTCGACCAGTGGATCGCCGCGTGGTCCCGCGTGCTCGAGCAGGCGATGGGCACCGACAACTTCGCCCAGCTCATGGGCAAGCAGCTCGAGGGCTTCCTGAACGTCTCGGCCCCCATCAAGAAGGCGGCGGAGCAGCAGATCGACGCCTCGCTCGCCGGCCTCGGCATCCCGTCGCGGGGCCAGGTCACGGCCCTGGCCCGCCACGTGGCGCAGGTCGAGGAGAAGATCGACGCGCTCGAGGACAAGCTGGACCGCGTCCTCCGGCGTTTCCACGACTCCGGGGCGCCCCGGACGGACCGCGCATGATCGGGATCACGATCGAGTCCATCGCGGTCGGGGACAGTGCCCAGATCACCCGCCGCGTGACGGACGGCGACATCGCGGAGTTCGTGGACGCGGTGGGTGACCACAACCCGGTGCACGCGGACCGCGAGTACGCGGCCTCCACCGTGTTCAAGGAGCCGATCGCACCCGGAATCTGGACCGCGGGGCTCATCTCGGCGGTCATCGGCACGCGGCTGCCCGGCCCCGGGGCGATCTACCTCTCGCAGGACCTGGAGTTCCTCAAGCCGGTGAAAGCGGGGGACTCGATCTCGGCGCGCGTCGAGGTCCTCGAGGTCAACCGCGAGAAGAACCGCATCCGCCTCCGCACCGTGTGTACCAACGAGCGCGCGGAGGACGTGCTCACCGGCGAGGCGGTGGTGATGCCGTCACGTACGCCGGTGCACTACACGCGTCCGGTGGCGTCGATGGGCGCGATGGCGCTCTGGACGCTCCAGCCGCTGGCCTGGATGGCCCAGGGTGCCGCCATCTGGGGCATGCTCGGCCTCTCCGCGCTCGCGGTCGCCGCCCCGGTCGCGGTCGCGCGCCCGCGCCCCCAGTAGTCCGCGTCGTCGACGGCGCGCCCCCGCCTTGTGGGGGTCCGGACCCGGTGCTAGACTGATTTTCGCCATGGCGTATGTCATCAAGCGCTACTCCAATCGCAAGCTCTACGACACGCAGGAGAGCCGCTACGTCACGCTCGAGGAGCTCGAGGAGCTGATCCGGGCCGGGCGGGAGATCTCGGTGGTGGACGTGTCCACCGGCGAGGATCTCACCTCGGTCACGCTCGCCCAGATCATTCTGGAGAACGAGCGCAATCACCGGGCCGCGCTGCCCACCGTATTCCTGCACCAGCTCATCAAGCACGGCGAGGCCTGGCAGGACTTCGTGCAGAAGTCGCTGCGCTCGAGCCTGGAAGGGCTCATGACGAGCCAGCGGGACGCCGACCGGGTGCTGCGCGAGTGGGTGTCGCGCGCCGGATGGCTCACCGCCTCGGGGCCCGAGCAGCCCGCCAAGCCGGAGAAGCGGACCGAGCCCGCCGAGGCCGACGCGCTGCGCGAGGAAGTATCGGTACTGCGGGAGCAGCTGCGCACGCTCGAGGAGCGGCTCGAGAAGAAGCGCGAGAAGTAGCCGCCCCGGCCGCGGGCCGAATCGACCCACGGCCGGGCGTGCACTACGTGAGCGGGGTGTAGAGCGACTGCACCTTCCCGGCGAGGTGGGTGAAGGTGGCCTGGATCTCCTTGCCGGTGTGCTCGGCGGTCACCTGCAGCCGCTCCGCCGAACGGGACAGGGCCTGCGCGGTACCTTCGAAGAGCTTGAAGGTCCGCTGCGCGTTCTCCACCGTCTCCAGCACCCCTTCTGGTAGAAGCTCAGGGGATCGCGCGGCGCCTCCGGCAGCTCGTCCTGGCGCCGCAGCACGTACGACTGCCCTTCCTTCACCGCCTCCACCGCGGAGGACTGGATCTCGGCGTAGCGCCGCACGCCCTCTTTCGCAGTGCTGGCGGAGAGGTCGACGAGCTCACGGAGGAGCTTCTGGTTCGCGTGCGGCCGGTGAACTGAGCCAGGAGTTCATTGGATTGAAGCAGGGGCTCCATGGGGTTCGTCGCCATCGTTCGATCCTTGTCTTCGGGTTGATTGGGCTACAGGAGCGAGCATAACGCGGTGCGTGATGACGGGCCAGACTTTTATTGCGCCGCGTCATCCTCAGCATGATATACGAGTGTCTCCGGTTGGAGGCACCTCTGTAACCCATCGAAAAACATGACGCTGACGCGCCTGGCCGACGACGGCCTCGACAAGTACGGGGAGTACGTCGCCCTCGCCTTCGAGGGGCGGCAGTACACCAACCTGGACCAGCAGCGCTCCGCCTCCCGGCTCGCGCACGCGCTCGGACGCTTGGGCGTGGCCCCGGGGGATCGCGTCGTGGTGATGCTCCCGAACTGCCCCGAGGTGATCCAGAGCTACGGCGCGATCCTCAAGTGCGGGGCGGTCATCGTGCCGGTCATCTTCCTGCTCGGCGACAGGGAGGTGGCTCATATCCTGGCCGACTCCGAGGCCAAGGTGGTCATCACGTCCACCGACATGCGGTGGAAGGTGGAGGGCCAGCTGGGCGTGCTGCCCACGCTCCACCACGTGCTGCTGGCCGACGGCGGAGGCGACGGCCGTACGCGCTCGCTGGCGGAGGAGACGGCGGCCGAGTCCCCGACCTTCACCGCGGTGGACCGTTCCCCGGACGACCTCGCGGTCATTCTTTATACCTCCGGGACCACGGGGGTGCCCAAGGGCGTGGCGCTGTCGCACGCCAATCTCGAGTCCAACGCGCGCGCGGCCGCCTCGCTCCACGAGCTGGGGCGCGAGGACTGGGCGGTGGCGGTGCTGCCGCTGTCGCATTCCTATGGCCTCACCGTGATGAACGCGGGGCATATCCTCGGCACGCGCGCGGCCCTGCTGCGCTGGTTCCATCCCGAGGCGGTGCTGCAGGCGATCCAGGAATTCCGGGCGGTCTCGATGTCCGCGGTGCCCACCATGCTCGTCTACCTCCTCAACTATCCCGACGCGGAGCGATTCGACACGTCGTCCATGCGGGTGTGGGGGTCGGGCGCGGCGCCGCTGCCGACCGAGATCGTCGAGCCCTTCGAGAAGAAGTTCGGCGGGCGCATCCTCGAGGGTTACGGGCTCACCGAGGCCTCGCCGGTGGTATCGGCGCACCGCCTCTCTGGGCCCCGCAAGCTCGGCTCGGTCGGGCGGGCGATCCCCGGCGTGACCATCTCGATCCAGGACGACGAGGATCGGTCACGGCCCGTCGGAGAGGTCGGGGAAGTCTGCGTGAAGGGGCCCAACGTGATGGTCGGCTACTACCGGAACCCGGAGGAGACGGCGCGCACCGTGCGCGACGGGTGGCTCCACACCGGGGACATGGGCCGGCTCGACGCGGACGGCTTCCTCTTCATCGTCGAGCGCAAGAAGGACCTCATCATCCGCGGCGGCTTCAATATCTATCCCCGCGAGGTCGAGGAGGCGCTCTACGCCCATCCCCAGGTCGCGGAGGCGGCGGTGGTCGGCATGAAGGACCCCGTGATGGGCGAGGACGTGGTGGCGTTCGTGGTGGTCAAGGACGGCCAGCGCGCCTCCGCCGAGGAGATCGCCGCGTTCTGCGAGACCCGCCTGGCCCGCTTCAAGTGCCCGAAGCAGATCCGCTTCGTGGACTCGCTGCCCAAGAGCCCGATCGGCAAAATTCTACGCAAAGAGCTCCGCACACAGGTGTGAGGAGGCAACCATGGCCCACGACACTCTGGCGAGCATGTTCTGGAACCGGGTCGAGCGCGACGGGGATCGCGCGGCCCAGCGGTACAAGGCCAACGGCACCTGGCACACGCGCAGCTGGCGCCAGGTCGGCGAGGTGGTGCGCGAGCTGGCCACCGGCCTGCTCGTCCTCGGCCGCCGGAAAGAGGACGCGATCGGCATCCTCTCGGCGAGCCGCGCGGAATGGGTGCAGGCCGACTTCGCGGTCTTCTCGGCGGGATGCCGCACCATTCCGATCTACCCGACCTATCCCCCCGACCTCATCCAGTACATCGTCAACGACGCGGGCGTGAAGACCCTCTTCGTCGAGGACGCGGCGCAGCTCGCCAAGGTGCTCGAGGTGCAGGGGAAGATGGACGGGCTCGAGCAGATCGTGGTGATCCAGGGCTACCAAGGCGAGCCGTCCCCGCGGATCATGACCTGGGACGCGCTGCGCCAGCTCGGGCGGGACAACGTGGAGCGCCTGAAGAGCGACCTGGCCGGGCGGGTGGGTGAGGTCCGGGCCGAGGATACCGCGACGATCGTGTACACCTCCGGGACCACCGGGCCGCCCAAGGGCGTGGTGCAGACCCACGGCAACCACATGGGCACGCTGGAGTCGGCGGCCAGGATGGAGACCATCACCGCCGGGGACACCCACCTGCTGTTCCTGCCGCTGGCCCACTCGTTCGCGCGGCTCGAGTCCTTCCTGGGCGTGCATCGCGGGCTCACCACCGCCTTCGCCGAGAACATCGACAAGCTGCGCGACAACCTGCCCGAGGTGAAGCCCGACTTCATTTGCAGCGTGCCGCGGGTGTTCGAGAAGGTCTACGCGGGCGTGATCGCCAAGGCGGAGGCGGGCTCGCCGATCAAGAAGAAGATCTTCCACTGGGCGGTCGGGGTGGGCCGGGAGGTCTCGCGCTTGAAGCAGGCCAAGAAGCCGGTGCCGGCCGGGCTCGCCTTCAAGTACCGCCTCGCCCACAAGCTCGTATTCTCGAAGCTCCACGAGGCCCTGGGCGGACGCCTGCGCTTCGCGGTCTCGGGGGGCGCGCCGCTGTCCAAGGAGATCGCGGAGTTCTTCCACGCGGCGGGCATCCTGATCCTCGAGGGCTACGGCCTCACCGAGACCTGCCCTTCGCTCACCTTCAACCGGCTCGACCACTTCAAGTTCGGCTCGGTGGGCCAGGCCCAGCCCGGCATCGAGGTCAAGATCGCGCCCGACGGCGAGATCCTGGGCCGCGGGCCCAATATCGCGAAGGGGTACTTCAAGCAACCGGAGGCCACCGCGGAAGTCTTCCTGGCCGACGGCTGGTTCGCCACCGGCGACATCGGGCGGATCGACGAGGACGGCTTCCTCTACATCACCGACCGGAAGAAGGATCTGATCGTGACCGCGGGCGGGATGAACATCGCGCCGCAGAACATCGAGAACCTGCTCAAGGGTGATCCGTTCATCAGCCAGGCGATGGTGCACGGGGACAAGCGCCCGTACCCGGTGGCCATCATCACGGTGAACCCGGAGGAGCTGGCGAAGTTCGCCAAGGAGCAGGGGATCCTCAACACGGAGCCCGCGGCCCTCGCGAAGCACCCGAAGGTGGTCGAGCGCGTGGCCCGCATCGTGGAGACGCGCAACGGCGAGCTGCAGTCCTACGCCAAGGTCAAGAAGTTCGCGATCCTGCCCGGCGACTTCACGGTGGAGAACGGCCTCCTGACCCCCACGCTGAAGGTCAAGCGCCGGATCATCACGGACAAGCACCGGGAGCTGCTCGATTCCCTCTACCGATAGTCCGGCCGCGGCCGCCCTGCGCCTCGACGGACGCGTGGCCATCGTGACCGGCGCCAGCCGGGGCCTGGGGCGCGCGATGGCGGTGGCGCTGGCGGAGGCCGGCGCCGACGTGGCGGTGGCCGCGCGGGCCCGGCCCGATCTGGAGGAGACGGCGAGGCTGGTCACCGCGGCCGGCCGGCGGGCCATCGTGGTGGAGACGGACGTCACCGCCTATCCCCAGGTGGAGGCGCTCGTGCGCCGCTCCATCGCGGAGCTGGGCGGCCTGCACGTGGTGGTGAACAACTCGGGCATCGCCCGGGTGGCCCCGGTGGCCCAGATGTCGCCGGAGGACTTCCGCGCCACCCTCGAGGTCAACCTGGTCGGCGTCTTCAACGGCTGCCGCGCCGCCGCCGCGCATCTCCTCGCCCAGAAGGCGGGCAAGATCATCAATATCTCGTCGGTGCTGGGGCAGGTCGGCCTGGCCGGCTACAGCGCGTACGCGGCGTCCAAGAGCGGGGTCATGGGGTTCACCCGCGCGCTCGCCGCGGAGTGGGCGCGCCACGGCATCCAGGTCAACGCGCTCGCGCCCGGCTGGTTCGTCACCGAGATGAACGCGGACGCGTTCGCGGACGAGGGCACGCGCGACCGGCTGCTCCGCGACGTGCCCCTCCGGCGCACCGGCCGGCTCGACGAGATCGGCCCGCTCGTCGTCTACCTGGCCTCCGCCGCCTCCGACTTCATGACCGGCCAGACCCTGTTCCTCGATGGCGGCCAGTCGGCGGTCTGAGGCCGGGCGGCGCCGCCCGGCCCGGCCGCCCGCCCGACTCGCGCTGCACCCCGCGCCGCTCGCCGAGTGCGTCATCTGCGGGCCCGAGAGCGGCACCGGCCTGGGCGTGCGGTTCCGGCGGCGGGGCGACGCGATCGTCGCATCGTTCACGCTGGGCGCGCTCCATCAGGGCTATCGCGGCCTCATGTCGGGGGGCCTGCTCGCCGCGATCTTCGACTGCCTGCACTCTCGCCTGGCCCTGGTGCGGGGCGTGGTCCTGGCGGTGACCGCGCGGATCGAGGTGGACTATCGCGCGCCGGTTCCGCTCGGCCGTCCCGTGCGCTTCGAGGCCCGCCTGGTCGCCCGACGCGGCCGCGTCTTCGAAACGCGCGCGGTGGCGCGCCTTCACGGCGGCACGCTCGCCGCCGAGTCGCGCGCGATCTACGTGGAGATCCCGCCCAGCCGATTGCCCGCCGGGCGCTAGTCCCCGGCCTCCGGCGCGAGCGACTCCCAGAACCGACGCTCGGCTTCCCGGGGCGCGGCCTCCACCTGGCACTGCCGGTCGAGGATCATCGTGCGGCGCCGGGCCGCGTCGTAGGCGGGCCAGTCGCCGACGCCCACGTGGCCCGGCCGCCCGGTGCGCGCGAAGGCGATCCAGGCGTCCTGGATGCGCGCGGCGAGGGCCTGCGCCTCCGGCCCCTTGCCGGTGAACGGGCGGACGAGCGGGTGTCCGAGGGTGCCGAACAGGAAGGGCAGCTCGAGCGCGTGACAGGCGCCGAAGAGCCCGCCCATCGCGGGTGAGGGCCACGTGAAGAGATAGGCGTAGGTCTCCGGCTGATGGGCCGCCTGCAGCGCGGCGAGTCGCATCGCGGGGTGCCGCATGGTCCGATCGGACTCGATGGCGAACCAGAGGTCACCCGGCTCGACGCGCTCGCCACGGGCGGCCCGCGCGTCACGGTAGACCGCGACCGCGCGTCGCGCCGCGTCCGTCCCACCGGGAATCGCCTCCTCGCACCGGGCCAGGAGCTCGGCCTCGTCGAGCGTCGTGGCCTCCGGATCCAGCGGGGCGAAGAGCCGGGCCTCGTCCAGATTGGTGCCGATCAGCAGCGGGATGCCCCGGGCTAGGCCGTCACGGATGGCGGCGAGGGGATCGCGCGGGATCACGTCGCCGTCGATCACGGGCTGGAAGGGCAGGCCTCGAGTACGCAGCGCCCGGAGCGCGGCCATCTCCGGCGCGGGGGGCGCGCTCCGCCGGCGCCCCCGCCGGCGGAGGAGGTCCAGCAGCCCGCGCGACACCGGGGCCGCGACGCTCCCGAAGCGGCGGCGCGCCAGCGAGAGACCGAGGAAGAGCGCGCCCGCCACGCGCTGCCCGGCCGGGGAGAGCGCGCCGAGGACGCGGTGCTCGCCCAGCATCAGATCCATGAAGAGGCGCCGCTGGGCCGCGAGCAGGCGCGCGGGGGCGGCGGCGCGCAGCTCCTCGGGCGAGCCCACCGCGAGGTCCGCGAGCAGCCGGTCGGCGAGGCGCGCGGCGGTGTCGCGGGGCCAGAGGTAGTTGGCGGCGCCGGATTGTAGAATCGCGCGGTGGAAGAGGCCGCGGGCGCGGGGCACGCCGAGCAGGGTGGCGCAGCTCATCGCGCCCGCCGACTCACCGAAGATCGTCACGTTGCCCGGATCGCCGCCGAACGCCGCGATCTCGTCCCGCACCCACTCGAGCGCGGCCACCTGATCGAGCAGCCCCTCGTTGCCGGTCGCGGGCAGGCGCTCGCCGAAGCGGTCGCGCAGGCGCAGGAAGCCCAGCGCGCCCAGTCGGTAGTTGATGGTGACGACGACCACGTCGCCACGGCGGGCCAGGGTCGCGCCGTCGTAGAGCATCTGGGAGCCGGAGCCCAGGATGAAGGCACCGCCGTGGATCCAGACGAGCACCGGCCGTCGGCCCCGGTCCGCGCCCGGCGTCCAGACATTCAAGTAAAGGCAGTCTTCTCCGGTGCGGTTGATCCCGAGGCTCATCAGCGGCCCGACGAGCGCGCCGTTCTGCGCCGCCGACGGCCCGAAGCGGGCCGCGTCACGGACGCCGGACCACGGCTCGGGCGGCTCGGGGGGGCCGAAGCGGAGCGGGCCGACCGGCGGGCGGGCGAAGGGGAGGCCGCGGAACACCGCGAGGCTTCCTTCGGTGACGCCGCGCACGGGGCCGCGGCGGGTCTCGACCAGGACATCCATGGCCTCTATACTAACGTTCCTCATGAGCCCTGACGCGCCCTCCGCCGGCCGCGAGTACCCGCAGGCCATCCGCCTCAAGGACGGCGCGCCGGTCACCCTGCGCCTGATGACGCCCGCCGACGCCGCCGCGATCGCCTCCTTCGCCCGCAGCCTGCCCGAGGACGACCTCCTGTTCCTCCGGATGGACATCACCGATCCGGAGGCGGTGGCCCACTGGATGCGGAACCTGGAGGCCGGCCTGACCACCACCGTGATCGCGGAGGCGGGCGGCACGATCGCGGGCTACGCGGCGCTGGTCCAGAACCGCGTCGGCTGGCAACGGCACCTGGGCGAGATCCGGACCCAGGTCGCGCTCCCGTTCCGCTCCCTGGGCCTCGGGCGGGCCCTCGCCGGGGAGATCTTCTCGCTCGCCCGCGGGCGCGGCCTGCGCAAGATCGTGGCCCAGATGACGCCCGACCAGAAAGGGGCGATGGCCACCTTCGAGCGGCTCGGGTTCCGGCCCGAGGCCCTGCTGCAGGATTTCGTGGTGGATCACTCGGGGCGCACGCGCGACCTCGTGGTCATGGCCTTCGACGTGACCGGGCTCACCGAGCACGTGGACTAGCCGCCGTGCCCCCCAAGAACCGGCTCGACCCGATCCCGCAGCCGCCCCGGACGCTCCTGCTGGGTAATCTGCTGGCGCTCGGCACGACGGCTCCGATCCAGGACATGATGCGCCTCGCCCGCGAGTACGGGCCGATCTACTGGCTCGACATGATGGGGAAGCCGGTGGTCGTGGTCTCCGGGTTCTCCCTGGTGGACGAGCTGTGCGACGAGACGCGCTTCGACAAGAGCGTCAAGGGCGCGCTGCGGCGGCTGCGCGCCTTCGCGGGCGACGGGCTCTTCACCGCGTACACCCAGGAGCCGAACTGGTCGCGGGCCCACAATATCCTGCTGCCCAACTTCGGCCAGAAGGCGATGCAGGGCTACCACCCGATGATGGTGGACATCGCGGAGCAGCTCGCGCACAAGTGGGAGCGCCTGAACGCGGACGACGAGATCGACGTCACCCACGACATGACGTCGCTCACACTCGACACCATCGGGCTCTGCGGTTTCGGTTACCGCTTCAACTCGTTCTACCGCGACACCAACCATCCCTTCGTGAGCGCCATGATCGGGGCCCTCGGCGCCTCGATGGAGACGCGGGGGTTCCCGCTCGAGAGCTTCATCAAGAAGGACCGCGAGCGCCAGCTCCGCGCCGACATCCGCTACATGAACGAGATGGTGGACCGCATCATCCAGGAGCGGCGCCAGGGGCAGGAGCCGCGGCAGGACGGCGACGACGTGGCGGGCAAGCCCGACCTGCTGAGCTGCATGCTCTCGGGGGTCGACCGGAAGAGCGGGGAGCGGCTCGACGACCTCAACATTCGCTACCAGGTCATCACCTTCCTGATCGCGGGGCACGAGACGACCAGCGGGCTCCTGTCGTTCGCGGTCTACTTCCTGTTGCAGAACCCGGAGGTGCTGGCCCGCGCCTACGAGGAGGTGGACCGCGTGCTCGGCCCGGACCCGTCCGTGCCGCCGACGTATGCCCAGGTCAACCAGCTCGCCTACCTGGACCAGGTGCTCAAGGAGTCGCTCCGCCTCTGGCCGACCGCCCCGGTCTTCGCGCTCTCGCCCCACAAGGAGACGATGATCGGCGGGGCGTACCGGATGAAGAAGCCGTACCAGATCGTGGTGCTCACCCCCATGCTGCACCGCGACCCGTCGGTGTGGGGCGAGCGGGCCGACGTCTTCGACCCCGACCACTTCTCGCGCGAGGCCGAGCGCGGCCGCCCCGGCAACGCCTACAAGCCCTTCGGCAACGGCCAGCGCGCCTGCATCGGCCGGCAGTTCGCCCTGCAGGAGGCGGCGCTGGTGCTGGGCATGGTCCTCCAGCGCTTCAAGCTGATCGACCACACCCGCTACCGGCTCAGGCTCAAGGAGACGCTCACCCTCAAGCCGGACGGCTTCCGTATCAAGGTGCGGCGCCGGACCGATCGCGACCGCGCGCGGCCGGCGGCGCGGGCCGCCTCCCGCTCGACCGACGCGCCCGCCGTGGCGGCGCCGGTGTCCGCGGCCGGCCCGCGCCACGCCACGCCGCTCCTCGTGCTCTACGGGTCGAACCTCGGCACCGCCGAGGAGGTGGCCCGCCGGGTGGCCGAGTCGGGCGAGGCGGTCGGTTTCGCGGTGACGGTGGCGCCGGTCGACGAGTACACGGGCCGCCTGCCCACCGAGGGCGCGGTGGTCATCGCGTCCGCCTCGTACAACGGCACGCCCCCGGACAACGCGGCGCGCTTCTGCGAGTGGCTGCGCGCCGCCGACCCCGCCACCACGCCGCTGGCGGGCGTGCGCTACACCGTGTTCGGCTGCGGCAACCGCGACTGGGTGTCCACCTTCCAGGCGATCCCCCGGCTGATCGACGAGCGACTTGCCGCGCTCGGGGCGGAGCGGCTCTACGGGCGCGGCGAGGGCGACGCGCGCGAGGACTTCGACGGGCAGTTCCAGGCCTGGCACGAGCCGCTCGGCGCCACCCTCGCCAAGGCCCTGGGCGTCGAGCTCGCGGCCGCGGAGGCGGCGGAGGCCTCGCACCTCACGGTCGAGACAATGGAGGGTGGTGACGCGAGCCCCTTCGGGGATTCGCTGGGCGCCCGCGCGATGCGGATCGCGGTGAACCGCGAGCTCCACACCAAGACCGGGCCCGATGCCTCGCCCCGCTCGACGCGTCATCTCGAGCTCGAGCTGCCGGAGGGCGTGGCCTACCGCGCCGGCGATCATCTGGGCGTGATCCCGCGCAACGTGGACGCGACGGTCCGGCGGGTGGCGGCGCGGTTCGGCCTCGACCCCGCCGCCTCGGTGCGACTACGGCTGGGGGCGAGCCGGAAGACCTTCCTGCCGGTGGACCAGCCGATCCGCGTGGGGCAACTGCTCGGCGACTACGTCGAGCTGCAGGACCCGGCCACCCGCCGGCAGATCCAGGAGCTGGCCGCGCACACCGAGTGCCCCTGGACCCGGCCGCGCCTCCTGGCCATCGCCTCGGACGAAGGTCGCTTCCGCGAGGAGGTCCTCGCGCGCCGCAAGTCGCTGATCGACCTCCTCGAGGAATTCCCGGCCGGTCAGCTTCCGTTCAATCGCTATCTCGAGATGCTCCCGCCGCTGCGCCCGCGCTACTACTCGATCTCGTCGTCGCCGCTCCAGGACGAGCGGCGCTGCAGCGTCACGGTGGCGGTGGTGGACGGGCCCGCTCGCTCGGGCCGCGGCAGCTTCCAGGGGGTCTGCTCGAGCTATCTGCTCCGCCAGCCCGAGGGCGGGCAGATCCACGCCTTCGTGAAGGACACGAAGTCCGCCTTCCGGCTCCCCGCGGATCCCGCGACGCCGATCATCATGATCGGCCCCGGCACCGGGCTTGCCCCGTTCCGCGGCTTCCTCCAGGAGCGCGCCGCGCGGCGGGCCGCCGGGCGGACGGTCGGGCCCGCGCTGCTCTTCTTCGGCTGCCGGCACCCGCGCCAGGACTTCATCTACGAGGATGAGCTGCGCGGCTTCGCCGAGCAGGGCGTGGCGCGTCTCTTCGCGTGCTTCTCCCGGTTGGCGGACGAGCAGAAGACCTACGTGCAGGATCAGGTGCTACGGCAGCGCGCGGAGGTCTGGCAGCTCCTCCAGGCGGGGGCGGTGGTGTACGTCTGCGGGGACGCGAGCCGGATGGCCCCGGACGTGCGGCGCGCGTTCGCGGCGATCCACCGGCACGAGACGGGGGGCGATGAGCGCGCCGCGGAGGTCTGGCTCGACGGGCTCACCGCGGAGAACCGCTACCTGGTGGACGTCTGGGCGAGCTAGCAGGGCGCCGGAAAGGGCCCATCTACTTTGTTGACGCCCTGCTGAGTCAGAGCAGGTCCAGCAGCAGGTGGATCGCGTAGAGGCCTCCGCCCGCGAGGCCGCCCACCACCGTGCCATTCACGCGGATGTACTGGAGGTCGTCGCCCGCGTGCTCCTCGATGAGTCGCACCGCGCCCTCCGGGCCGAGCGCGTGGACGCCCCGCTCGATGAAGCGCGCGATGCGGTCGTGGTAGCGGTCCACCGCCTCGGTGAGCCGCTCCTTGAGCCAGCGGTCGAGCGACTGCCGTAGCGCGGTATCCTCCACCAGGGTCCGCCGGGCGCGGTCGAGCCGTGCGGTGATCCAGCTCACCAGCTCGGACGGCTGGGCGGCCAGGTCCGCGGTCACGAGCTTCCGAAGCCCGACCGCCGCGTCCTCGAGCAGCCGCGCCACCGCGGGGCTCGCCAGCAATTCCTCCTTGGCCGCCTCGACGCGGGCGGCCAGGGCCGGGTCGGTGCGGAGCCGCTCGGGCAGTGCGGCGAGCGTCTCGGTGAGCCGGCGGCGCAGGGGATCGTCGGGATCGTCCGCGATCTTCTTGAGCGCGGTGTGCAGGGCGGTGACGAGCCGCTCGCGGTCGATGAGCCCGAACGTATTGGCGAGGCCCATGAGGATGCGCGGATAGACGCCCATCTGGGCGCGGTAACCGGCCAGCACCTCGTCCACCAGATCGCCGACCGTGGTGCGAAAGTCCGGGCGGTCGAGCGCCTCGATCAACGCCGCCGCCACCGCCTCGATCAGCCGCTGATCCCAGCCCTGTTTGCGCGAGATCTCGATGCCGGTGGCCAGGAGTGGCGCGATCGGGTTGGCCCGGGCCAGGCGGGTGAGCCAGAGCGCGGCGTCGCCGGTCGCCGACGGGGTGACCTGCTCCGCGGCCCAGCGCGCGACCGCGCGGACCGCCGCCTCGAGATCGGCCGGCTTGATTCGCTCGGCCGCGCGGGCCAGCAGCTCGGCGATGTCGAAGCGCGAGATCTCGTGCGTGACGTAGTCCTTGGTGAGCACCCGATCACCCACCATGGTTCCCACGCGCTGGGCCATCAGCTCCCAGTTGGCCGGGATGATAGCGGTGTGGGGGATCGGCAGGCCGAGCGGACGCCGGAAGAGCGCGGTGACCGCGAACCAGTCCGCGAGGCCGCCCACGATGCCGGCCTCCGCGATGGCCAGGATGAAGCCGCCCCACCAGCGGGTGCGCAAGGGATACGCCGCCACCGCCAGGGCCACCGCCGCCAGCAGCACGAGCAGGGCGAGACGCCGCTGGCGCGGCGGACGCCGGGATTCGGAAGCGCCGCGGCCGGCCACGGGCGCAGCCTACTATGGAACGAGTGGGTGGGGGAAGCGCGCGCCGCGGCGTGGTAGGCTCCTCCCCTGATGACCGAGGCGTTCCCACCTCCGCGGCGGGTGACGCTCCCCGAGCGCACCGGCGCCTCGGGCGCCCGCGAGCCGGCCTTGACGCTGTCCGTGCACGAGAGCGGAAGCGGCCCGGCGGTGGTGCTGTGCCACGGCTTCCCCGAGCTCGCCTACTCGTGGCGCCGCCAGATCCCGGCCCTGGCCGCCGCCGGCTTCCGGGTGATCGCGCCCGACCAGCGCGGCTACGGCGGCAGCGACGCGCCCGCGCCCGTGGAGGCCTACGATCTCGAGCACCTCACCGGCGATCTGGTCGCGCTGCTCGATGCCTTGGGCCTCGAGCGCGCCGTCTTCGCCGGGCACGACTGGGGCGGCTTCGTGGCCTGGGCGATGCCCGTGCTCCATCCGGACCGGACCGCCGGGGTGATCGGCGTCAATACCCCGTACATCCCGTTCCCGACCACCGGCTTCCTCCGCCAGCTCTTCCCCGACGACGAGAAGCTCTACATTCTCTGGTTCCAGCAGGAAGGGATGGCGGAAGGCGTGCTCGACCGACACCCCCGGCTGGTCTTCGAGAAGATGATCCGCGGGGGCGTGCCGTCCCTTGGAGGGCTGCTCCGAGCGGTGAAGGAGGGCCGAGACGCGAATCCGTTCCGGAACCTCGACGCGCTCACGCCCACCGGCCGGCCCCTACTCCACGAGGGGGAGATCGACGTGTACGCGCGCGCCTTCGCCGGGGGCAGCGGCTTCCGCGGGCCCATCAACTGGTACCGGAACGCGGACCGCAATGCGCGCCTCTTCCCCCAGATCGGGGAGCGACATCTCGAGCTGCCCTGCCTCATGATCACCGCGGAGTGGGATTGGGCGCTGCCCCCCGACCTCGCCGCGGGCATGCCTGCCCTCTGCTCGGATCTGGAGACCCACCTCATCCGCGAGTGCGGCCACTGGACCCAGCAGGACAAGCCCGACCAGTTGAACCAGCTCATGGCCGACTGGCTGATCCGGCGCTTCCGCCCCGCCTAGCCCCCCATAACGCCCAGCGTTAAAATTAGCTTGACAGCATAACGCAGTGTGTTAGTCTCACTGCGTCATGGCCAATGGTCCTAGTGGGCAACCTCAAGACGAAGGAAGGAGCAGGACGATGGCGACCAATTGTGAATCCCTCACGGACGTGCAGGGCAAGGTGATCGAGGCGGTGGCGGCATTCTCCCAGGCCAACCAGCGGGTGGTCGGGGGGCTGATCGAGCTGTCCTCGCAGGCGGCGCGCGAGAGCCTGCGCACGCTTTCCGAGCTGCAGGCGGCGGCGATGGAGACGGTCCGCGCGATGCCGATGCCCGCGGTCGGCCAGAGCATCGAGGAGCTGCGCCAGGATCCGTTCGCGTTCTACCGCAAGGGCTTCCAGGCGACGGCCAAGCTGGTCGAGACCAATACCCAGATCGTGACCCGCAATGTCGAGCGGCTGCAGGAGTCGACGGGCCGGGCCGCCAAGGAGATCGAGCAGGCGGCCAGCGGCTACATGAGCCGCATGAAGGACCTCTACTCCCGTTAGGTCGAAGCGGCGGCGGGGATCGGGGCGCCGGTCCCCGCCGTCTCGGCGGCGTCGGTCGCGTGCAATAGCTCGGCGAACGACGCCTTCAGGCACTCGACGTAGAGCCAGACGTCGGGCACCCGCTGTGGATCCACCGTGACCCCGATGGTCAGCCGCTGGTCGTAGGTGAGGATCGCGTTCACCAGGCCGACCTCGTTGGCGAGCGGGATGAGCGGGCACCAGCCGATCAGCTTGTGCCCCGAGAGATAGAGCGGGATCTGCGGCCCCGGCACATTGGTCGAGACCGTATTGAGCAGGGTGTTCGGCACCGTGAGCTGCCCGGCGACCGCCTGGACCGCCGGAGGCACGCGGTCCATCAGGTGCGTCATCTCGTAGAGCCCGCCCGCCTGGTCCTGGTCCTTGAGGCGCGTCATCGCGAGGCGCTCGGCGGTCAGGCGCGCCACCGGATCGAGCACCCCCACGTGGAGCGGCGCGAAGATCATCGACACGAGATTGCCGAGGGCGCCGCGCTCGTCGGGGCGCCGCATGCTCACCGGGCACATCGCGCGGATCTCGACCCCGTCGGTCGGCAGGCCGAGGGCGCGCAGGTAGCGGCCCATGCCGCCCGCGATCACGGTCAGCACCACGTCGTTCACGGTGCCGCCCAGCACCGACTTCACCCGGCGGAACTCGCCGAACGGGAACTCCGCCCAGGCGAACCGCCGCTCCGCCGAGATCGGACCGTTGAACGGTACGCGGGGCGCCGGCGACAGCAGGTTGGGCGCCGAGGTGCTCACCGCGCCCGCGAGCTGGCGCAGCCGCGCCTCCAGCTCGGTCGGCCGGAGCAGGCGGAAGGCGTCGTCGGTGAGCGCCTGGGTCACCTCGGTGAGCCGGTCCTTCACCGCGTCCTGCAGGAGCGCGAGCGGGTCCGGGATGGCCCGGGGCTGCCAGGGCGCGGAGGGCGGCGCGGGCGGCGGTGCGTCCGGCTTGAGGTCGTGGAGCACCATGGTCAGGTCCACGCCGGAGACACCGTCGATCATCGCGTGGTGCACCTTCCACACCACCGCGGTATTGCCGTCGGCGCGGCCCTGGACGACGATGAGCTGCCACAGCGGATGATCGCGGTCGAGCATGCCCGCGAAGGCCCGGCCGCCGATCTCCGAAAGCACCCGGTCATTCCCCGGCGGCGGCAGCGTCACCTCGACCACGTGATTGCGGATGTCGAACGCCGGATCGTCCTCCCAGGTCGGATGGGCCACCGCGAAGAGCGGGAACACCACCTTCTGCCGGTACCGCGGCAGGAGGTGGAGGCGGTCTTCCAGGGACCGCACCACCGTGTCGCGCGAGAGCCGCCCTTCGTAGACCATGGAGCCGCCCACGTGCATGGGCTGGGTGGGCTTCTCCGCGTAGAGGAAGGTCGCGTCGATCGTCGTGAGGCGACGGTGCAGCGCCACGCGGGCTCCGGGGTGGGGGGCTACGCGGAAGACGGCTGGTGCGCGCGCGCCAGGTGGCGCGCGATGGCCCGGTAGGCGCCGGGATTGGCGACGAGCGCCACGTGCGTGCCCGTCACCTCGACGTCGGTCGCGGGGTCGTCGTTCACGCAGACCCGCCAGTCCACGATGCCGTCGGTCTTCGTGTACACCGCGAGCTGCGGCACCGAGGCGGGAATGGGGGACGCGAGGCCCGTCACCGCCTCGCAGCGGCAGAAGCCGGTATAGCAATCGGGGCGGTCCTCGCGCCGCACCTGCTCGCGCACCCGGTCGGAGGCGAGCAGCACGAGCGGATGCGAGCGAACGCCGCGGAAGGGGGAGCCGAGCGTGACCACCGAGGCGACCAGCTCGGACCGGCGGGCGGCGAGCGACCGCGCGAGCATCCCGCCCAGGCTGTGACCGATCAGGTGCACGGGCCGGCCGGTGGCGGCCCGCGCCGTCTCGACCGTCTCGAGCAGCCGTCGAGACAGGAGATCGAGGCACTCGGCGTTGCGCCCGATGCGCGAGAGATAGGGCCGGTAGCCGAGCCGGGCCAGCCAGCCGTAGAGCTCGAGCAGGTACCAGTCGGTGCCGAGGAAGCCGGGCACGAGCACCGCCGCCGAGCCGTCGCCGCGGGAAACCCCGCAGCCGTAGAAGACGGGCGAGGCGCGGAGCGCGAGCCAGTCGAGCCCGGCCAGACCCTCGCGCCAGAGGGGCACCGGAGCCGGCCGCTGGTCCCGAGCGAAGCCTGGGGGCGCCGCTGTCGCCATGGCCCGATGCTATCATCTCCGCATGATCGCCGCCGTGCTTCGTGGGCCCCGCTCGCTCGCCATCACGACCGTCCCGTCGCCCACCCCGGGCCCGGGCGACGCGGTCATCCGGGTCACCGCGGCCGGGCTCTGCGGCACCGATTACCGCATCTGGACGGGGGAGCGGCCGGTGCGCTATCCGCTCGTGATGGGCCACGAGTTCGTCGGCACGGTGGCGGCCGTCGGCCGCGCGGTCACCAATATCTCGGTGGGGCAGTCCGTCGCGGTGGAGCCCAACTACTCCTGCGGGACGTGCGCGCTCTGCCGCGAGGGCAACCGCAACCTGTGCCTCTCGCGCGTGGCGGTCGGCATCGACGTCGACGGCGGATTCGCCCAGGAGGCGACCGTGCCCGCCCGCTGCTGCTGGCCGGCGCCCGCCGGCCTCGGCACCGAGCGCCTGCTCATGGCCGAGCCGCTCGCGGTGGTGGTGCGCGCGGTCGGCCGCGGCGCGCCCGTGGCCGGGGAGACCGCGGCGGTGCTCGGGGTGGGCTCGCTCGGGCTGCTCGCGGTGCAGATGCTCCGGGCGCGCGGCTGTCGCGTGCTCGCGGTGGCGCGGTCTACCAGACGGCTCGACCTCGCGCGGGAGCTGGGCGCGGAGGCGGTCGCGCTCTCGGGGGCGGACGACGACACCGCGGCGGCGCGCGCCTTCTCCGGGCGCGAGGGCGTGGATCTGGTGATCGAGACCGCGGGCACCGCCCTGGCGGTGGAGCAGGCGGTGAACCTGTGCCGCCCCGGCGGGCGCGTGGTGCTCACCGGACTGCCGCACGAGGCGACCGCGCTCAACTTTTTCTGGGTGGTGCGCCGCGAGCTGCGGATCATCGGCTCGATGATCTACCAGGACGAGTTCCCGGAGGCGATGCGGCTCCTCGAGGCGGGCGCGGTGCGAACGGACCGGCTCCTCTCCCAGACCTTCCCGCTGGACCGCATCGACGACGCCTTCGAGGCGCACCGGTCGCCCGACTCGATCAAGGTCGCGGTCATCCCGCCCGCCGGCTAGGCGGCCCTTTTCTCCGGGGCCCCGTAAACACTAAGATACGGGGAGGCGTCTGTACGCGGGAGGGGGCGGCGATGCGGCGAGTCTCGAGCGGGGCCAACTTGATCCTGGTGGGGCTGATCGGAGCGGCGTGCTCATCGGCGCCGGCCCGGACGGCCGCGCCGCCGCCCGTCTTGGCCACGCGCACCCCGGCCGCACTGAGCCTGCCCGCGTCTCCTCTCGGCCCCGATCAGCTCATCCTCCACGCGCTCAACCGGCTCGGCTACGGCCCGCGGCCGGGTGACGTGGAGCGGGTGCGGCGGATGGGCCTCGCCGCGTACATCGAGCGGCAGCTCGACCCGCGTGCCATTCCGGATCCCGCGGTGGAGCAGGCGCTCGCGGCCTATCCGGTGCTCACGCTCAGCACGGTCACGCTCGTCCGCGAGTATCCGCTGCCGACGCCGCAGGCGCGGCAGCGGCTGGCCTCGGGCGAGATGAGCCGCCAGGAGATGATGGAGATGTATCCGGCCGAGCGCCGGCCCGCCGTCATCACCGCCCAGATGCAGGCCGCCCGGATCACGCGGGCGGTCGCGAGCGACCGGCAGCTCGAGGAAGTGATGGTGGACTTCTGGTTCAACCACTTCAACGTCTACGCGCAGAAGGGGGCGGTGCGCTGGATGCTGCCGGCCTACGAGCGCGAGGCGATCCGGCCGCACGCGCTCGGACCGTTCCGCGACCTGGTGCTGGCCACCGCGCGCCACCCCGCGATGCTCTTCTACCTGGACAACTGGCTCAGCACGCGCGCCGATCTGGTGGTGCCCGGCGGCCCCAACGCGGGCCGGCGCATGGGGCTCAACGAGAACTACGCCCGCGAGCTCATGGAGCTGCACACCCTCGGTGTGGACGGCGGTTACACCCAGCAGGACGTGATCGAGGTCGCGCGCTGCTTCACCGGCTGGACCATCGACCGGCCTCAGCAGGGCGGGGGCTTCATCTTCCGCCCGCTGGCGCACGACCGCGGAGTGAAGCGGGTGCTCGGGCAGGTGATCCCGGCGGGTGGCGGCCAGCAGGACGGCGAGCGCGTGATCGAGATCCTGGTGCGGCACGAGGCGACCGCGCGCTTCATCGCGACCAAGCTCGCCCGCCGCTTCGTGAGCGACGATCCGCCCGCGGCCCTGGTGGAGCGCACCGCCGCCGCGTTCCGGAGAACGGACGGCGACATCCGGGCGGTCCTGACGACGATCTTCACCTCGCCGGAGTTCTGGTCGGCGGATGCCTACCGCGCCAAGATCAAGACCCCGCTGGAGGTCGTGGCCAGCGCGGTGCGCGCGCTCGACGGCCGCATCGCCGCCGCCTCCGGCGCCGACGTCACGGGCGGCGGCGGGATCACGCTCGCCCGGGAAGTCGCCCGGCTCGGCGAGCCGCTCTACGAGGCGCAGCCGCCCACCGGCTATCCGGACCGCGCGGAGGCCTGGGTGAACACCGGGGCGCTGCTCGGTCGCATGAACTTCGCGCTCGGCCTGGCCCACAACCGCTTCCGCGGCGCCCGGGTGGACGTGGCGGGCTTCCTGGCGAATACGGATCGCACGCAGCCCGCGCAGGTGCTCGATCGCCTGCTCGCCGTCGTTCTCCACGGCGAGGCGTCGGCCCAGACCCGCGCGGTGCTGGCGGCCCAGCTCGAGAGCCCGGAGATCACCCGGACGACGACCTACGACCGCGTGGCCAAGGACACCGACGTGGAGAAGCTGGCCGCGCTGGTCCTGGGCTCCCCCGAGTTCCAGCGGCGATAGCCATGGCGCGCTGCACGCGGCGATCGTTCATGAAGGGCGGGGCGCTCGCCCTGTTCGCGCTGGGCGGGCCGCCCCGATTCCTCGTGCGCGCGGCCTTCGCGGAGGGGCGCGCGACCCGGCCGAAGATCCTGATCGCCGTCTTCCAGCGGGGCGCGGTGGACGGCCTCAGCATGATCGTCCCGCACGGCGACCCCGACTACTATGCCGCGCGCGGCAACATCGCGATCGCCCGCCCGGCCCCGGGCGTGGCCGATGCGACCCTCGACCTGAACGGCTTCTTCGGCCTGCACCCGGCGCTCGCGCCGCTCCGGCCGATCTGGGACGACCGGCGCCTCGCCGTCGTGCACGCGTGCGGCTCACCCGACACCACCCGCTCCCACTTCGACGCCCAGGACTACATGGAGTCGGGGACGCCGGGCGTCAAGAGCACCGCCGACGGCTGGCTCGCACGCGGGCTGGCCGGGATGCCGGCCCGCGAGCCGGCCTCGCCCTTCCGGGCCGTCTCCCTTGGGCCCGTGCTGCCGCGGATCCTGCGCGGGGAGGTGGGCGCGGTGGCGATGAACAGCGTGGCCGACTTCGACGTCAAGGACGGCGCGGCCATGATGGCGGGGGGCCCGGGAGCGCGGAAGGGCTTCGAGTCGCTCTACGAGCAGGGCGTGCGCGATCTCCTGTACGGCACCGGGCGCGAGACCTTCGAGGCGGTGAAGATGCTCAAGGCGGCAGCTCCCGACCGGATCGCGGCGACGAACGGCGCGGTGTATCCGCGTGGGCGCTTCGGCGAGAGCCTCCGGCAGATCGCCCAGCTCGTCAAGGCCGACGTCGGCCTCGAGATCGCCTTTGCGGACGCGGGCGGCTGGGACACCCACGCGGCGCAGGGCAATGAGCGGGGCCAGCTCGCCCTGCGTCTCAAGGAGTTCGCCGAAGGCATTGCCGCGCTTGACCGGGATCTCGGGCCTCGGATGAGCGATGTCGTGGTGCTCACGATGTCGGAGTTCGGCCGGACTGTTCGAGAGAACGGAACCCGGGGCACCGATCACGGCCACGGCACCGCGATGCTGGCCCTGGGAGGGCCGGTCAAGGGCGGCCGCGTCTACGGACGCTGGCCCGGCCTCCAGCGCGATCAGCTCTTCGACGGCCGGGACCTGGCCGTGACCACCGACTTTCGGAGTCTCTTCACCGAGGTGGCCGTGCACCACCTGGGTGCACCGGTCGCGCCGCTGTTCCCGGGTTTCAGCGCTCCGAGCGGCGCGTGGCCCGGGGTCCTGGGCTAGACGACCCTTAACTAGCTTAGCTACTCTTCATATTCGCTCGGCTCGCCTGCGGCTGCGCCTCGCCCTGCACTCGGCCACGAGCCGGGCCGCGAAGCGGCCGGCCGCGGCGCTGCGGCGGAACCCGGGCCGGTGCACCAGCGTGACCGGGAGCGCCGGCACCGCCGCCCGCTCCCACCTGACCCGGCCGCGATCCAGCTCCGCCAGGGCGAGCGCGGGCGCCAGGCCCACCCCCAGTCCCCCCGAGACGTAGGCGAGCATGAGGGACACGCTCGGTACGTCGATGGTGGAAGTGGGCTGGATACGCTCACGCGCCAGGTAGTCTTCAAGCAGCCGCCGACCCTGGCTGCCCGCGCCGAGCCGCAGCAGGGGCTCGCGGGTGAGCCGCTCCGGCAGGGGCACGCGCTTCCCGAGCCGGCGGGGCCCGACCCAGACGAAGGGCTGGTCGAAGAGCCGCTCGGCCTCGAGCCCGCGGGGGATCTCCTGGCCGGTGACCACCGCGCAGTCCACCTCACCGAGCCCCACCAGGCGGATGCCCTCGCGCGAGTGGGTGGTGGCGATCTCGAAGCGCAGCGGCATCCGCTCTTCCAGGAGGTCGCGCAGTACCGGCACCAGCAGGGCCTTCCCGAGGTAGTCACTGACCGCGACGCGCAGAGTCGCGGGCGGGCGGCCGGACAGCTCGGCCAGGTGGGCGAAGAGCGCCTCCGTCTCGGTGCCGAGCTTCAGGATGCCGGGCAGGGCGGCCTCGCCCGCCGCGGTGAGCCGGACGCCGCGGCCCGCCCGCTCGAGGAAGGTCACGCCCAGGTGCCGCTCGAGCTTGCGGATCTGCTGGCTGATCGCGGAGGAGGTGCGATGGTGCAGCCGCGCCGCCGCCCCCACCGAGCCGCTGCGCGCGACGGTGAGGAGGCTCAGCAGGGCGGGGAGGAGCGCCGCGTCGATCATTAGCGGATCTTACGGGACGGGCAAGAATATTTCACTATACTTAACGGTCTCACGGCGGCACACTCACGCGGCCGGCTGCTCACCGGCCAGGAGGCGACAATGGCGTCAACGCTGCTCGACCGAGTCTGGGACGCCCACACGGTGCGCACGCTGCCCTCGGGGCAGACGCAGCTCCTGATCGGGCTCCATCTCATCCACGAGGTCACCTCGCCCCAGGCCTTCCAGGCCCTCCACGAGCTCAAGCTGCCGGTCCGGATGCCCGCGCGGACCTTCGCGACGCTCGACCACATCATCCCCACCACCGCCCAGCAGCGTCCGTTCGCGGACGAGGTGGCGGAGGAGATGGCGGTCCACCTCACCCGCAACTCGCAGCAGAGCGGGGTGTCCTTCTTCGGCCTCGACAGCGGCCGGCAGGGCATCGTGCATGTGATCGGGCCAGAGCTCGGCCTGACCCAGCCGGGCATGACCATCGCCTGCGGGGACAGCCACACCGCGACCCACGGCGCGGTGGGGGCCATCGCCTTCGGCATCGGCACCAGCCAGGTACGCGACGTCCTGGCCACCCAGTGCCTGGCCATGGCCAAGCCCAAGCTCCGCCAGGTGCGGGTGGACGGCACCCTGTCCAAGGGCGTCTACGCCAAGGACGTCATCCTCGCGATCATCCGCAACCTGGGCGTCAACGGAGGCGTGGGCTACGCCTACGAGTACGCGGGGGCGGTGGTCGACCGGATGACGATGGAAGAGCGGCTCACGCTCTGCAACATGTCGATCGAAGGCGGCGCCCGCTCCGGCTACGTCAACCCGGACCAGACCACCTTCGACTACCTCCGCGGGCGCCAGTACGCCCCCCAGGGCGCGGCCTTCGATCGCGCGGTGACGTGGTGGACGAGCATGGCGTCCGACGCCACCGCCTCCTACGACGACGTCAAGCGGCTCGACGGCGCCGCCATCCCGCCGATGGTGACCTGGGGCATCAACCCGGGCCAGTCGGTCGGGGTGGGCGAGCGGATCCCGGCGCCCGAGTCGGCGCCGGAGCCGGAGCGGGCCACCTACCGCGAGGCCCTCGCCCACATGGGCTTCGAGGCCGGCCAGCCCATCGCGGGCGCCAAGATCGACGTGGTGTTCATCGGCTCCTGCACGAACTCGCGGATCTCGGACCTGCGGGTGGCCGCCGCGGTGGCCAAGGGCAACCGGGTGGCCAAGGGCGTGCGGGCGATGGTGGTGCCGGGCTCGCAGCAGGTGGCCAAGGCCGCCGAGGCCGAGGGGCTCCACGAGGTCTTCCGCGAGGCCGGCTTCGAGTGGCGGAACGCGGGCTGCTCGATGTGCCTCGGCATGAACGACGACAAGCTACGCGGCCGCGAGATGAGCGCGTCCACCAGCAACCGCAACTTCATCGGGCGCCAGGGCAGCCCCACCGGACGGACGCTCCTGATGAGCCCGGCCATGGCGGCGGCGGCCGCGCTCCACGGCGCGGTCACCGACGTGCGGGAGATGATGCGATGAGCGACAGCGCGCGGCGGCAGCTCGCGGGGCGGGGCATTCCGATCCCCGGCAACGACATCGACACCGATCGGATCATTCCGGCGCGGTTCCTCAAGACGGTCACCAACGAGGGACTGGGGCTCCACGCCTTCGAGGACGCGCGCAAGCACGACGCGGAGCACCCGTTCAACCAGAAGGCCTATGAAGGCGCCTCGGTGCTGGTGGCGGGCATGAACTTCGGCTGCGGGTCTTCGCGTGAGCATGCCCCCGAATCGCTCAAGCAGTGGGGCATCAAGGCCATCGTGGGCGGCTCCTTCGCCGAGATCTTCTTCGGCAACTGCACCATGCTCGGCATCCCGTGTCTCTCCGTCTCCCAGGACGACGTGTTGTGGCTGCAGCGCGCGGTCGGCCGCGATCCGAAGCAGCCGGTCACGGTGGACGTGGAGCGGCAGGAGGTGCGCTGCGGCGATCGTGTCATCCCGGCCCGGATCCCCGACGGCGCGCGCCACCAGCTCGTCTCGGGGGCGTGGAGCGCCACCGGCGTGCTGCTGGACGCGGGCGACGCGATCGAGGCCACCGCGGGCCGCCTGCCGTACGTCAAGGGCTTCTGATCCGGGCGCGAGCTCCCGTGCCGACCGTCCGCACGCCGACCCTCGAGATCGGCTACGAGGAGTGGGGGGAGGCGGCGGGCGCGCCGGTCGTCCTCCTCCATGGCTTCCCCGACGACGCGCACGCCTGGGACGGGGTAGCCCCACCGCTGGCCGCCCGCCGCTACCGGGTGCTCGCGCCCTACCTGCGCGGCTACGGGCCCACGCGCTTCCTCGACGCGGGCGCGCCGCGCATGGCGCAGCAGGCCGCGATCGGCCAGGACCTCCTGGACTTCATGGACGCGGTCGGCATCGAGCGGGCCGCGCTCGCCGGCTACGACTGGGGCGGGCGCGCGGCCTGCATCGCGGCCATCCTGGCTCCCGCGCGGGTGCGCGCCCTCGTCACGATCGGCGGCTACAACGTGCAGAACACGGTGGCGCCACCCCGGCCCGCCTCCGCCGAGGAGGAGCGCGCCGCCTGGTACCAGTGGTACTTCAATACCGAGCGCGGGCGTCTCGGGCTGGAGAAGAACCGCCGCGAGATCTGCCGACTGCTCTGGCGGGACTGGTCGCCGGGCTGGCGCTTCGACGACGCGACCTTCGAGCAGGCGGCGGCCGCCTTCGACAACCCCGACTTCGTCCCGGTGGTGATCCACTCCTACCGGCATCGCCACCGCCATGCCCCGGGCGACCCGCGCTTCGACGCGATCGAGGCGCGCCTCGCCCAGCGGCCCCGCATCGAGGTGCCGAGCGTGATCCTGCACGGCGCCGACGACGCGGTCGACTTCCCCAGTCGCACCGAGCGACACCCCGCCATGTTCCCGGACGGGACCGAGCGGCACGTGATCCCGGACGCCGGCCACTTCCTCCCCCGCGAGCAGCCCGGCGCGGTCGTGGACGCGCTGCTCCCCCTGCTGGCCCGGACCGCGCGGTAGGCCGCGTGTGGTTCCTGCTCGCGGTGGTCGCGGCCCTGTGCCAAGTGCTGCGCAACACGGTGATGAAGCGCCTCGGCCACTCGCTCGACGAGTACATCAACGTCTGGGGGCGCTTCACGTTCCTGTTGCCCTTCGCGGGCGCCTTCGTGCTCTGGAACGGGGTGCCCGAGCTCAAGCCGGGGTTCTATCTCGCCTGCGCCTCGTTCGCGGTCTGCCAGACCATCTCGACCATGGCGCTCTCCAAGGCGCTGAAGCTCGCCGAGATCTCCATGGTCACCGCGCTGTGGAAGGTGAGCCTGCTGATCCTGGTCGTGCTGGGCTACTTCACCCTGGGGGAGCGGCCGACCCTCCTCGGCATCGCGGGCATCCTGATCAGCATGTCGGGGGTCTACCTGCTCAACGTCAACCGCGCCCACATCGCGTGGTGGGCGCCGCTGGCCGTGCTCTTCACGGATCGTGGGATGCGCTACACCCTGCTGGCCGCGCTCTTCTTCGCGCCGTCGGTGGTCACGATCAAGTGGGCCATGCAGTGCTCCGACCAGTACATGGGCACCCTCGGCGGCTACGTGGCCGCGAGCCTGCTCGTCACCCCGATCGTGCTCGGGACCTCGCGGCGCCACTTCGTGGAGGTCCCGCGCTACTGGAAGGCCTTCGTGAGCTTCGGGCTCTTCGCCTCGCTCACCACCATCAGCCAGGGAACCGCCTACCTCATGACGCTCTCCTCCTACGTGGAGGCGGTGAAGCAGGTGGAGATCCTCTTCGCGATGGCGATCGGCACCGTGATGTTCCACGAGAAGCAGAAGGTGCGGGACATCGCGCCGGGGGCGCTGGTGATGCTGGCGGGGGTCGTCTTGCTGAGCCTGGCCGGCTAGATCTCCGGGCGCTTGCCGTGGGTGGCGCGCACCACCGTCTTGATGCCGCCCCGCACCGTGAAGTCTCCGACCACCTCGATCCAGCGCGGCGCCGCCGCGGCCACGAAATCGTTCAGGATCCGGTTGGTCACGTCCTCGTGGAAGGCCCCTTCGTTGCGGTACGACCAGATGTAGAGCTTGATGGCCTTCAGCTCGAGCAGGTGCTGGTCCGGCACGTATCGCACCCGAATAGTGGCGAAGTCGGGCTGGCCGGTGCGGGGGCAGACGCAGGTGAACTCGGGGATCTCGAGGCTGATCTCGTAGTCGCGGTCCGGGTGCGGATTGGGCACGACCTCGAGCGCCTTCGACGGCTGCGTGGGCATGGCCCGACGCTACCGCGCGGACGCGCAGCGGTCAAGGCGTCCCCTCACCCTGCCCTCTCTCCTTCGGTACGAGGGAGGACTTAGTCAGCGGCGGACGGTGAGGCCGATGCCGGCGGCGACCATGAGGCTCGAGAGGAGCAGCAGCGGGCTGAGCTGGTCCCCGGTGACCGCGGCCGCGACGAGCACCCCGACGAGCGGGGTGGTGAGCGAGCAGGTGGCGATCGCGCTCGCCAGGTAGACCTTGTACAGATACGAGTTCACGATGAAGTTGAAGCCGGCCACCACCGCGCCCTGGTAGAAGAGCGAGGCGGCGAGCGCCGGCGTGTAGCGCGTGGGGGTGCCCGACTCCAGCGCGAGGCTGGCGAGCAAGAAGCAGGCGCTCCCGATGGCGGACTGGAAGACGAGCAGCTTGAGCGGGTCGAATCGCCGGACCGCGCGGGCCATGTACACGACCCGCTCCCCGAGCAGGACCGCGCTCGCCGCCACCACCAGGTCGCCGACGAGGGTCTCGCTCCGGAAGGAGAAGTCGCGCGCGAAGAGCAGCACGATGCCGGTGTAGGCGATGAGCACGCCGCCCACCTTGGCGGGCGTCAGGCGGTCGCCCGGGATCATGAAGTGGGCGAGCACCACCGTGTGCACCGCGTAGGAGTTGAGCAGCACCGCACTGTGGGAGGCGGTGGTGAGGCCGATCCCCACGTTCATGGTGCCGATCTGCACCGAGAAGATCAGCCCGATCGAGATCAGCACGCGCCACTCGCCGGGCCGCACGTCGAAGACGCCCCGGTGGCGCGTCCACCACGCGTAGGCCAGGACCACCAGCCCGCCCAGCACGAAGCGGAAGAAGGCGAGGCGGAGCGGCGGCGCATCGGCGAGGCCGACCTTCACCGCGACCGGGTTGGCGCCCCACAGCGCGGCGAGCATCAGCGCGGTCGCGGTGCCGCGCCAGTCGAGGGGACGGAGGGGAGCCACTAGAGGGCGCGCGCGCGGCGCCGCGGGACGGCCATGTCGGCGGCTATGGTAGCATGGCGTTCCATGAAGATCGGGATCCTCGGCCTTCCCAAGAGCGGCAAGACCTCGCTGTTCAACCTGCTGACCGGCGCGAGCGTCGCGACCTCGTCGTTCGGCACCGCGCGCGGCGAGATGCACGCGGGCGTGGCCCGGGTGCCCGACGCGCGCGTCGACCGGCTGACCGCGATGTTCAAGCCGAAGAAGACGACGTACGCCACCTTCGAGGTGGTGGACCTCGCCGGCATCGCGAAGGGCGACCGGCAGGGGCTCGAGGCCAAGGAGTTCCGCAACGCCGACGCGCTGCTGCACGTGGTGCGCGCGTTCCCGGACACCGCGGGCACCGCCGCGGACCCGGGCGGCGACATCGACGATCTGGAGACCGAGCTGATCCTGGCCGACCTCGAGGTGGTGGAGCGGCGGCTGGAGCGGCTCGAGGCGCAGATCAAGAAGAAGCGGACCGACGTCGACGTGCACGAGCAGACGGTGCTCCTGAAGGTCAAGCCCGGGCTCGAGTCCGAGCGGCCGATCCGGGCGATGGGCCTCAGCGACGACGAGGCGCGGGCCCTCCGCGGCTTCACCTTCCTGTCGCAGAAGCCGATCCTCCACTGCCTCAACCTGTCCGAGAAGGAGATCGCGCGCGGGACCACCCTCGTGGAGAGCTTCGGCCTGCAGGCGGTGGCGCAGCGCCCGGCCACCCGCCTCGGCTGGGTCTCCGCGGTGATCGAGGCGGAGGTCGCCCAGCTCGCGGGGCCGGAGCAGGCCGCGTTCCTGGCCGACCTCGGCCTGACCGAGCCGGCGATCCGCCGCGTGCTGGAAGACTGCTACGCGCTGCTCGGCCTCATCTCGTTCTTCACGGTGGGCGAGGACGAGGTGCGGGCGTGGTCGGTCCCGCGCGCGACCCGCGCCCAGGACGCGGCCGGTGCCATCCACTCCGACATCGCCCGGGGCTTCATCCGCGCCGAGGTCGTGGGCTACGACGACCTCCTGGCCGCCGACGGGTCGATGGCCACCGCGCGGGAGCGCGGACGGTTCCGGCTCGAGGGCAAGGACTACGCGGTGCAGGACGGCGAGATCTGCCACTTTCGATTCAATGTTAGGTGAGCTGCAGCCGAAGGCGAGGCGAACGGATCAGGAGAGAAGTTACCGCGCCTAGCTCGGCACCTTCCCCCACGCGACCCAGTGGCGGTCGCTGGTCATCTCATAGCGCAGCCGATCGAGCCCCGCCGTCCTCAGCTGGCCCCGCACCTCGGCGAGCGTGAAGGCCGCGCAGAGCGAGTGGAAGAAGTCGCGCTTGAGCACCTCCGGCTCGCCGGCCGAGTACGTCTCGACGATCTCGCGCGCCCGCTCGGGGGAATCCGGACGGTGCAGGTCCATGACCAGGATCGGGGCGCCCGCGCGGCCGAGCCGCGCGACCTCGGACCAGAACACATCCGCCTGCGGCATGTGGTGCAGCAAGCTGTTCGAGACGACGCCGTGGAAGCCGCCCGGCGCGCGCCCGAGCCCCGGCAGGCGCGCGCAGACGAGCTTGACGCGGTCCGCGAGTCCGGCGGTGGCGACCGCGCGGCGCCCGGGCGCGAGCATGGCCTCCGATCCATCCACGCCGGTCACGGTGACGGTGGGGAGAGCCCGGCAGAAGCGGATCGGGATGTCGGCCGGTCCGCAGCCCAGGTCCACCAGACGCCCGCGCGCGAAGTCGGGGAAGAGGGCGCGGAACCGGTCCACGAAGCCCTGGTTCACCGTCGTGAAGTCGGCCGCCGCGTAGGCCTCCGCCTGCTCCTGGTCGGTCATCAGCTCGGGCTCGAGCACTCGATTCATCGGCGCGCGTCCTTCGCCCATCGGCGGCACTCGATGGGCAGGGTGAGGGTGAAGCGCTCGGCGGGATAGACCCGCAGGGGATCGTGGCAGCCGACGACGGCGCCGAGGGGATCCTGGGTGCCCCACAGGTCGCCGTCGCGGTGCGAGGCGCAGGCGGTCGTGCAGACCTCGAGGTGCAAGTGGGGAACGCCCGCCGAGTTGCCCGAGGCGCCGGAGAGCCCGATGCGCTCGCCGCGTGCGACGGTCTGCCCGGTCGTGACCACGGCGCGCGTGAGGTGGCAGTACGCGGTCCAGCGCTTGAAGTCGGGATGCGACAGTACCACCCCGACGCCGCATCCGGGCTCGTAGTCGATCAGCATGCTGACCACCCCGTCGGCGGCGGCGAGCACCGGCGTGCCCACCGGCACCCCGAAGTCCACGCCCGCGTGCGGCCGGAGGCGCGGGCGCGCGTTGGCGCCGACCAGGGAGCGGTAGGGCGAGAGGATCACCACGTCGGCGGCCTCCTCGCCGGCCGCGACGGCCGACGTGGCGAGGAGGACCGCGACGGCGAGTCCGGAGCGAACACCGGGCATGCGCTACTGGAGCCGGAGGAAGCCGAGCTTCGGCACGCCGCCCAGGGTCTTCGCGACGCTCACCAGGGTCGCGTCCGAGGTGCCGACCGGCAGCACGCAGCCCGCGCCCAGGAAGACGCCGCGGCTGGCCGTCTGGGCGAGCGCGTCCTCGATCTGCGCGAGTGCGGCTTCGTGACTCGCGTCCTGCAGCGCGCTCCACTGGTCGAGCCCGCCGATGACCGCGCCCGGCACGCGGGCCTGGGCCTCCCGCAGCGACGGACCCGCGCGGCGGTCGTCCCAGTTCCAGGCGTCCGCGGGCAGGGTCGCGAGGCGATCGAACATCAGGCGCTCGCCGTGGCAGTGGAGGATGGTGAGCTTGGACTTGGGGCGCACCGCCTCCAGGATGCGCCGGTCGTACGGCTCGCCGAAGCGGCGGTACTCCTCCTCGGTGTGAAAGGCGGTGCTGGCCGCCTGGACCGAGTAGAAGATGCCCTCCGCGCTCTCCCGGAAGCAGGCCTCCGCGAACGCGAGGATCGTCTCGGTGATGGCCTCGAGGGCATCGGTGACCGCCTGCGGGTTCTCCTTGAGGTCGTAGTTGAGCCGGTCACCCGAGAGCTTGCGCGCGAGCGAGAGTGGGCTGAACACGGTGGGGATGGTGGGGCAATCCACGCGCCGGTCCACCACGCAGCGGATGATGGTCTCGAGGTGCGAGGCCCACGAGGTGGACTCCATCTTGACGGGACGGATCTTCTTCCAGTCCTCGGGGCCATTGACCGCGTGCCGCGCGCACGGCCGGTGGCCGTCCGGCAGGACCTCCGAGCTCTCGACGCACCCCCAGTCCGCCACCGCGTAGCCGCCGGTCGGCGTCACCTTGAGGAAGTCCGATTGGTAGCGCTCGTGGAAGCGCAGGGTGGACTGGGCCAGTGCGGCCGGGTTGCGATCCACGTCCGGGAAATGGCGCCAGAAGGCGTAGGGGGGCCGATCGGTGGGCTGGCGCTTGAGCGCGGCCAGGACCCGCTCGAGCTTGGTCATGGCGCCAGCACGATCTCCGCGTCGCGCACCGCGGGGCGGCCGTCCTCGGCGAGCGCCTCGAAGCGCACGACCGCGCCGGCCGGCGACGGCCGGGGCGCCTGCCCGCGCACCACCAGCCGCGAGGGCAGCCGCACCATGGCGCCGAAGCGGGCGGCCACCGCGCGAACCGGCGTGGCGGCTCCGCGCGGCTGCTGCCGCAGCGCCTGCGAGATGGCGAGGGCCAGCGTGGCGGTGCCGTGGAGGATGATGTCGGGCAGCCCGGCGCCGAGCGCGATCGCCCGGTCGGTGTGGATCGGGTTCCAGATGCGCGCGCACTCAGTGTAGACGTGGGCGAGAGTGGGGGCGATCGGGACGTCGACCGACCACGACCAGCCCTCAGCGCCCGGCGCCCCCTCACCCTGCCCTCTCCCCTCAGGGGAGAGGGTGGAGGCGCGGGGTTCGATCTCCCTCTGAGGGGCGCCCTCGCACTCCACGCCGAGGTAGAGCGAGCCGTACTCGGTCGTGCTCACGGGTTGGCCCGCCGCGTCCACCGTCTCCATGCGGAGCACGAGATACGCGCCGGGCGTCCGCCGCTCGAGCGCGACCACGGTGGCGGTGGTGCTGAGCCGGTCGCCCGCGCGCGGCGGCCGGTGCAGGGTGAGGCGATGGGTCGCGTGCACGCCGCGCACCGCGACGTCGTCCGGCACCGCCTTGGCCCTCACGTCCAGCGCGAGCGGCCACTCGTAGCAAACCGGGAAGAGCGGGTGGGCGAGGATGCCGCCCGGCCGGGTGGTGTCGAAGTACTCGGGCCCGTGCTCGCCGAGGGCGGCCGCGTAGGCCATGAGCCAGCGGGCGTCGACCTCGTCCTCGCGCGGGCCCACCGTGATGCCGACGGCGGACGCGGGAATGCGCACGTGTCCCGCGCCCCTCACCACCGAGCCCCTCACCACCGAGCCCCTCACCCTACCCTCTCCCCTTCGGTACGAGGGAGAGTGCGGGGGAAGTTCATGCACTCCACGAAGATGGTCTCGAAGTCGGGGTGCGCGGCGAGCGAGACGTGCTCGATGCGCCCGGCGATCACCTCGGCCCGCGCGCGCTCGGCCTCCGAGACGAGCGCGAGCTGCGCGCCCAGCGCGGCTGCGTTGCCGACGTAGCGGATCTTCTGCTCCGGGAGATCGGGCGGAATGAGCCCGATGCGCAGCGCGCTCCGCACCGAGAGGTAGTTGCCGAAGCCGCCCGCCAGCATCAGCTCCTCCACCTGCTCAGGCCCGACGCCCGCGACGTGCCGGAGCATGGCCACTCCCGAGGCGATGGCGCCCTTGCAGAGCTGCACCTGCCGGATGTCGTCCTGGGTGAGCACGATCTCCCGCTCCGCCCCGTGCTCGCCCGGGCGCGCGAGCACGACCACGCGCTCCTCGCCGCGCATCTCGACGCGGGAGCGCATGGGGGCGGGGAGCCGGTCGCGCCCCTCCACGTCGATGAGCCCGGTCCAGTCCACCACGCCCAGATCGAGCAGGGCGGCCACCGCGTCCACCAGGCCGGAGCCGCAGAGCCCCTGGGCGGGGCCGTCACCGATGGTGTGGAGCCGGAGGTCGCCGTTCTCGACGCCCACGCGGTCGATGGCCCCGATGGCCGCGCGCATGCCGTGGCGGATCTGGGCGCCCTCGAGCGCGGGGCCGGCGGGGGCCGAGCACGCCCACAGCCGCTCGCGCGAGCCCAGCAGCACCTCGCCGTTGGTCCCGATGTCCACCGCGATGCGCAGGACGGGGGACTCGTCGATGCGGGTGGCGAGCGCCACCGCCACCGCGTCCGCTCCCACGAAGCCGGCCACGAGGGGGAGCAGGCACACGCGCGCCTCGGGGGGCAGCTTGAGGAAGAGATCGCGCGCGGGCAGCGTGAGCGGGTGCCGCATCACCGGCGCGTAGGGGGCGAGGCCCACGTAGGAGGGATCGATGCCGAGGAGCAGGTGGTGCATGCACGTGTTGCCGACGATCACCACCTTGTAGATCCACTTGGCCAGCACGCCCGACTCGCGCGCGATCTGCTCGATGTGCTGGTTGAGCAGGCCGATGATGCGCGTCTGCAGCTTGCGCAGGTTGCCCGGGTCGAACTGGGCGAAGGCGATGCGCGACATGAGGTCGCCGCCGAAGACGGCCTGCGGGTTCAGGCTCGAGGCCGCCGCGAGCTGCTCGCCCGACTCGAGCTCCATGAGCGTGGTCACCACGCTGGTGGTCCCGATGTCGATGGCGAGGCCGTACTTGTGGAGCGCCGTATCGCCCGCTTCCACGGCCAGAACCTGGCGGCCGAACGTGGTCACCGTGACCTCCCCGTCGCGCTCGCGCAGCGCCGCGGGCAGGGTCTTGAGCACCGCGGGCGGGACGTCCTCGATCGCGCCCCCCGTCGCGGCGAGCAGCGCCTCCAGGTCGGAGGTCTGGAGATGCTCGTCCTTGGGAAGGGTCACCTGGACCGCGCGCTTGCGGATGCCCGCGTCGATCGAGATCGGCGCGGGCGCGCCGGCCGGCCGCTCGCCCCCCAGGATCTGGAAGGTCGTATCGTCGAGCGGAGGCGCGATCTGCACGGTGACCGCCTCGGTGACTGACCACTGGCAGGAGAGGCGATAGCCCTCGCGCACCAGGGCGTCGCCGAGCTGCAGCTCGTCCATGATGGTGGGCGGTGGCGCGGTGCCCGCGACCAGCTTGACCCGACAGGACGTGCAGCGGCCCCGTCCGCCGCAGATCGCATTGATGTCCACGCCGCCCGCGTGCGCGGCCTTCAGGATAGTCGTGCCGGGCTTGGTGTCGAGGACGCGCGGGCCGGGCAGAATGGTCAAGGAAATCGCCATGCGCGCGCAGGATACCATTCTTTTTCTTGACTTTACGTGCGTGTTTGCCGATAGTTACCGACTAACCCGTCACTGGGTTTGGGCGGGCACTGCTTCCGGGGGGTGCGTTGCTCAGCTACGTCGTCTATCGTCTCCTCTGGCTGGTTCCGACGCTCCTCGCCATGGCGCTCGTCACCTTCCTGGTGATGCACGCCACGCCGGGCAGTCCCCTCGATCCCGTCGCGGAGGGGGCGAACCCACTGTCCCCCGACGCGCAGAAGAACCTGGCGGCGGTCTACGGCCTCGACAAGCCGCTGTACGTCCAGTTCGGCATCTTTCTCCAGAAGGCCCTGCGCGGCGACTTCGGCACCTCCTTCATTTACAAGACCCGCACCGTGGCTGAGATCATGGTCGAGACCTTCCCGATCTCCCTGCTGCTGGGGAGTATGGCCCTGGCGCTGGCGGTGGTGGGTGGGCTCAGCCTCGGGGTGCTCGCCGCGGTTTACCAGAACCGCTCCTGGGACTACGTCTCGGTGAGCGTGGCCACCCTCGGGGTCAGCGTGCCGAACTTCGTGCTCGCGGTGTTCTTGATCGTTCTTTTCTCGTTCATCGTGCCCATCTTCCCGACCGGAGGCTGGAACTCGCCGAAGGACTGGGTGCTGCCCACCGTCACGCTCGCGCTGGCCCCCATGGGCATCATCGCGCGCTTCACGCGCGCGAGCATGCTCGAGGTGATCCGGTCCGACTACATCGTGACGGCGCGGGCCAAGGGCCTGGCCGAGACGCCGGTCATCCTCAAGCACGTGCTCAAGAACGGCTTCATCCCGGTGGTCACGCTGCTCGGCCCCATGTTCGCCGCGGTCGGGACCGGCTCGTTCTTCGTCGAGTCCATCTTCCGCATCCCGGGCATGGGCCGGTTCTTCGTGCTCTCCATGACCGGCCGCGACTATCCGATGATCATGGCGGTCGTGCTCATCTACGGGGCGTTCCTGGCCCTGATGAATCTCGTGGTCGACCTCCTGTATGGCTTTCTCGACCCCCGCATCCGATACTAGCCTGCCGACGCCGGGCGGCGCGGCACTGGCCCTGCCTCGATCCGAGGTCCGGGGCTCGAGCCTCTGGCGCGACGCCTGGCGCCGCCTCCTCCGAAACAAGCTGGCGGTGGTGGGTGGCGTGGTGGTCATCCTGCTCGTCCTGCTCGCGGTCTTTGCCGACCTGATCGCGCCGCAGTCCTACACCAAGCCTAACTTCGGCCGGCTGTACGAGTTTCCCTCGCGGGACTACCCGCTTGGGACCGATCAGCTCGGGCGCGACGTGCTCTCGCGGCTGATCTATGGGGCGCGCGTCTCGATGCTGGTCGGCCTCGGGGCGCAGGTCATCATCGTGCTGATCGGTGTCCCGATCGGCGCGGTGTCCGGTTTCATCGGTGGCCGCACGGACCTGATCCTGACCCGCTTCGTGGACGTGATGTACGCCTTCCCGAACCTGCTCTTCGTCATTCTGGTCATGTCCATGCTCGGGGCCGGGCTGATCAACATCTTTATCGCGCTCGGTCTCACCGGCTGGGTGGGTATCGCGCGCCAGACGCGCGCCCAGGTCCTCTCCATCAAGGAAAAGGAGTTCGTGGAGGGTGCGCGGGCCCTCGGGGCCGGCTTCTGGCGGGTGATGAGCCGTCACGTACTGCCGAGCGCGCTCACCCCCATCGTCGTCTCGATTACCTTCGGCATCCCCCAGGCCATCTTCACCGAGGCCGCGCTCTCGTTCATCGGCGTCGGTATCAACCCGCCCACCCCCTCGTGGGGGCAGATGGTGGGCGAGAACCAGCAGTTCCTCCGCTCCTACTGGCACCTGTGCGTGTTCCCGTCGATCGCCATCGCGGTGACCATGCTCTCGTTCACCTTCTTCGGCGACGGGGTCCGGGACGCGCTGGATCCCAAACTGAAATAACTCACAGGAGGACAACACCATGCGGATTCCCCCCATGCGAATTCCGGAAGCCCAGCTCGATCTCTTCGCCAAGCGGCTCGAGTCCATCGGGGTCGGCCGGCGCGATTTCCTGAGGGTGGTCGGCGCCATGGCCGCCTTCGGCGGGCTCGGCTTCGCCACCCAGGCCCACGCGGCCAAGCCCAGCAAGCCCGGCGCCGGCGAGAAGCTGGCGAAGGAGCAGGTGCTCCGCTACGGCGGTGGGGGCTGGATGCCGAACGAACCCGCGAGCCATGATTTCAACAAGGATCTCTACTGTGGAGGATCGAACTCCCTTTTCGCGGGGCTCATGGTCTTCAACGCCGACTTCGTCTCGGTCCCGTGGATGGCCACCAAGGTGGAAGGCAACAAGGACGGCTCGGTCTGGATGTTCACGATCCGGAAGGACAGCCGCTGGTCGGACAACTCGCCGGTGTCGGCGCGGGACTTCGAATGGGCGTGGAAGCGCCAGCTCGATCCGGCCAGTGCGGCGCCCTACGCGTCCTTCCTCTACGACCTCAAGAATGGCGAGGCCTACAACAAGAAGCAGATCACCGATGCGAGCCAGGTCGGCGTACGGGCCAAGGACGACTGGACCCTCGAAGTGACGTTGGAAGGGCCGCGCGGCTACTTCCCGGTTCTGGCCGCCTACCTGGCCGCCCTGCCGGCGCACAAGGGCGCGGTGGAGAAGCACGGTGACAAGTGGACGGAGGCGGCCAACATCGTGACCAACGGGCCCTTCACCCTCGAGGCATGGGAGCACAACAAGCAGGTCGTGCTGAAGAAGAACCCGTACTACTACGGGGCCAAGGACGTGCACCTGACCCGGGTGGTGATCCCGATTATCCCGGTGGCCTCGGGGGCACTGCCCTACGAGAACAACGAGCTCGACATCACGGCGCTGCAGGCCGGCGACCTCAAGCGCCTGCAGACCGACCCGCGTAGCTCGAAGGACGTCTTCCGGTACCCGTTCCCGGGCACCTGGTACCTGCTGCCGCAGACGACGAAGCCGCCCTTCGACAACCTGAAGGTTCGCAAAGCGGTGGCGCATGCCATCGACCGGGAGAACGTGGTGAAGGTGAGCCAGGGCCTCACGGTTCCTGCCTGGTCCATGATCCCGCCTGGTTTCCCGGGCGCGCTCGACGACCCCAAGATCAAGGCCATCCAGAAGTACGACAAGAAGCTCGCGATGGAACAGCTCAAGGGCACGCCCTTCGAGGGCGGCAAGAACTGGCCCAAGATCACACTCTCGATGCGCGACGAGGCCCTCGGTTCGAAGCCGCTCGCCGAGGCGGTCCAGGCGGTGCTGCTCGATTCGCTCAACATGAAGACCGATCTGGAAGTCCTGGAGCCGCGAGTATTCCGCGAGCGCCTCTGGAAGCAGGATCTCCAGTTCGTGTGGATCCGCTGGTTCATGGACTACCCGGATCCGCACAACGAGTACTTCGACACCTTCTACGGCAAGAAGACCACCGGCCGGCGGCAGGCCTGGGTCAACGATGCCTTCGACAAGGAGCTCGAGGCGGGCCGCGACACGCGTGACCCCAAGACGCGCCTGGAGCACTACAAGAAGGCCGAGGAGATCATGCAGCAGGACGTGGGCTACGTGCCGGTGGCCTGGGTGGTGCGCTACGCGGCCAAGAAGCCGTGGGTGGCCGGCATCGAGAAGAACAAGGTGGGCGAGTTCGTGGTGGACGGCAATATCTACGTGGACATGTTCCAGCACATCTACATCACGGAGAAGGGTTAGGGCCCGATATGAGACTGCGCATGCGCACCGGGGCCGCACGGTGGCTTGCGGTCGTGATGGTTCTGTCGGTCGTGGGGGTTTCCCGAGCCCAGGTTGACCCGGCCAAGGTGCTCGTGGGCACGTGGGAAGGCGAGCAGGAATACCTGGTCATCAGCGCGGACAATCCGAGGCGCATCCTCGTGATCGAGTCGGTAAATCAAGTCGACGGCAAATGGGTCGCGAATGGGCGATACGGGACGCCCGCCGGGCTGGTAAGAGTGAAGATCGCGGTTGAGACGGGTGGCAAGGGTGTGGATCTTAGTTGGACGGGCCAACCGGAAACCAGTTCCAGCTGAACCTTCTGCGGGACAAGCATCTAAATTAGTCGGCAAAATAACCCTCACGACGGAACAAAGCAGGGGCGGCACCGGCAGCCGGGACCGGACCTTGACGCTCGAGAAGGTGAACTAGGCGGAACTGCGCCCCTCACCCTGCCCTCTCCCCAGACGGGGAGAGGGTTCTTGACCCTCGCCCCCGAAGGGGGAGAGGGCAGGGTGAGGGGCGATGTCGCGGTGGCTACTTGGCGACCTGCACCGTGCCCTTCATGTTGGGGTGCAGCGCGCAGTTGTAGTTGAAGACGCCCTCGTCCTTGAAGGTCAGGGACGCGTTCTGGCCCTTCAACAGAAAGCCGGTCTTGAGCGGCGTCCCCGCCACCGTCACCTGATGGGGCGACTCGTCGGTATTGGTCCAGGTGATGGTCTTGCCCGGGGTGATCGTCACGCCGGGGGGCCCGAAAGTGAAGGCGCCGATGTTCACGCCGAGCGATCCCGCCGGCGCGGGCGCCGCGGTCGCCACCATGGTCCGGCCCGCCAGCGCCGGGTAGGAGATCACGTAGTCGATCTGGTCGTGGGGCTTGTGGCACTGGAAGCACGCCTTGTAGTTGGCCTTGTCGTTGAACTTGCCGTCCGCTCCGAAGGCCGAGTACTCCCACTCGCCGTTGCGGATGTCGTCTCCGTACTCGGTGCCCCAGCCGGTGCGTTTCTCCATCACCGCGTAGGCGATCAGGTCGCCCTTCATGAAGCGTCCCTTGGCGTCCTTGAGCGGAGTGCCCTGGGCGTCCACCTGAGCCTTGTACTGGATCAGGGTCAGGACGGTGCCGCTCGGGAGCGGCTTGCCCTCCTTGGCCGACTGGACGGCGGCGGCGCTCGCATAGAGCTCGCGGTACTGCTTGACGTCGTACCGGTCGGCGATGGTGTAGAGGACCCCATCCTTGTACTTGGTCGGGAAGGCGATCTTCTCCGGACCGGCGCTGCTGCGCGAGACCACCGCGGCCAGCGCGGCCAGGACCAGGGTCACGACGACGAGCCCGAGAACCGGTTTACTCATCCCCCGTTTACTCATCCAATACCCTCCATTTGCGGGCGTGATAGGACGTTGCGCGGGAGTCTACGGGCGGCGCGGCCGCCGGTCGTCACAACCGTGTAAATTCACCGCTGCCCGTGGGCACTCTCCGACTGGGTAGGCAGCAGGGAGACGTGGCTGTGGACGGCCAGCCACCGGCCGTCCCGCCGGGCGAGGTTGAAGGTGGCCCGGCCGTGGCGCGTGAAGGGCTGCCCGTCGGGCCCGGTGGCCTCCGACGACCAGGTCGCGGCGATCCAGGCCGAGTCCCCGGCGCCCGCGACGGCAGGGTCGCCCTCGAAGCGAAAGCCCCGGATGCGCGGCCAGATCTGACGCCACTGCTCGCGCTCGATATTGTCGAGGCCGTGGACCGCAGTGGCATAGGTGCCGAAGGCCACCGCGTCGGGAGCGAAGAGGCGCCGCCCCGCCGCGAAGTCCTGGCCGCGGCACGCCGCCTCGAAGGTGGATAGCCAGCCGAGTGCTTCCGATCGGGCGTCGGACATGCGCGGAGTATGGAGTACGCGCGACATGTCGGCAACCACGCGCGGAGGCGGACGAGAAGCAGGCCTCTACCCTCGCCGTCCCGGTGCCGCGGGCGTGAGCCGGTCGGGCACGTCCGCGGCGCCGCTTGTGCGCGACGGGTTGGGGTAGGCTAAGTCCTGAGCCATGGACGAGCCCGAGCCGGTCATCCTGCCGATCGAGGACTCGCTCGATCTCCATACCTTCGCCCCGCGGGATGTCCGCTCGGTGGTGGACGAGTACCTCCGCCAGGCCGCGGCGCGGGGCTTCGCCGAAGTGCGCCTGATCCACGGCAAGGGCACCGGCACCCAGCGGGCCATTGTCCGGAGCGTGCTGGCCGGGCACCCAAACGTGCTGCGCTTCTTCGACGGGCCGCCCGAGCGGGGCGGGTGGGGCGCCACGGTGGTGGTGCTGAAGCGCTAATTTAGTCCCGGTCCGCCCGCAGGAGCAGCATCCGGTCGCTGAACGAGACGACGCGGTCGTGCTCGATCGCGAAGTCGAAGGCCTCCCGGCACCGGGCGGGCGCGGCCAGCACGAAGCGCTCCAGATCGGCCCGGGCCTCGGCCGTCATCCGCATGCGGCTCGTCCAGTCGTCCCAGCCCCGCGGCCTGCTCATCACCGCTTCGTCCATCACGGTGAGGCCGGCCGCGCGCAGGAACGCGGTCCACTCGATCTGGCGGAAGGCGCGCACGTGGCTCGGATCGCGCCGCCGCTCCACCTCGGTGATGAAGGCCGCGGCCTCCTCGTCGTCGTGGCCCAGGATGTCCTGCACCAGGAAGGAGCCGCCCGCCCGCAGTACCCGCGCCACCTCACGCAGCGCGGGCAGCAGAGCCGGGAAGTGGTGGGCCGCGATGCGGCACGTCACGGTTCCGAAGGTTCCCGCCTGGAAGGGGAGGGCCTCCACGTCGGCGGCGAGGAAGCGGATCGGGCGCGCCTCCGGGCCCCCCGCCTGCGCGGCGGTGAAGTCGCGGGCGGCCCGGAGCATGGGCAGGGTGAGATCCACCGCGACCACGCTCGGGGTGAAGCGGGAGAAGGCCAGAGCGGTGTGGCCGGCGCCGGTGGCGATGTCGAGCACCCGCGCGGCGCCGCGCTTTCGACCCCACACGAGGAGCTGCTCCAGATCCGGCCCGGTGGCGTGGCCGGCGCTCGTCACATAGGCCCCGGCGCTCGGCCCGAACTGTGCCTGCACCTGCGCCTTCCGCTGCTCGCTCACGCCGGAACGGCAGCTCAGGACGACTTGCGCTGGGACAGGTGGCGCAACAGGAACTCCGAGTCCAGCGGCGTCAGGTCGAAGCGGCGGCCCGCCTCGTCGATCAGCTTCGTGCGATCGGCCTGGGGGTTGTCGTGGAGCTGGTCGTCGATCCACTGCACCGCCTGCTTGATGGGGGCCTCGCCTGCACTCATGGTCTGGTCCTCTCTGCGGCCGCGGGACGCGGGCGCGGCGGCGTCACAGATCGCGGACCACGCGGCGGGCGCGATCCACGTTCCGGCGGAAGATGTCGAAGGAGTTCACCATCGCGGGCTTGCGGCCCTGCCCGCGGTCGAGGGTGAAGCAGGAGAACGTGATGTCGTGGGCCAGGGGGAAGTCGCGGTAGAGCTGGCCCGCCACCTTTTGCGGGTTTTCCGAGCGGGTGATCTCGAAGTCCTCGAGCGTGCGCAGCGGGGGCATGCGCTCGCCGTGCTTGGTGCGCACCCACTTCATGGTGCCGCCGAGCAGGTAGGACAGGAACAGGCAGTCCACCAGCATGGACTCGGTCCACGGGATCGCCTTCTGGTAGCCCGCCACGAAGCGCGCTCCGGTGGACAGCAGGAAGTGCTGGGCGGTGTCGGGCGTGACGAAGTCGCAGGCGCCGAAGATATAGCCGGTGCCCGTGCTGGGCCGGCAGTGGTCCACCAGGGTCTCGAGCCGGATCACCTTGTCGCCGATCCCGACCAGCTTGCGGCGCTGGCCGTGCGAGGCGATGTAGCAGACCTGGAAGGAGCGCCGCCGGCGGCGGACCTCCTCGAGGAGCAGGCCCAGGTCGTAGCTCGAGTAGAAGCGGCGGTACACCAGGTTGACCCGGATGCCCTCCCAGGCCAGCGACTGCTTGATGGCCTTCAGGTAGGGGAGCACCGAGGGCTCGTCGTCCAGCAAACGGCCCTTCTTGTTCCACATCGACTCCAGCACCACCACACCCGGCATCGGTCAATCCTCGATGAACGGTCGGTCTCCGGCCCTGTATCGCCCCGGTGGGAGCCCAGGGATCCCTGGGCGGCGTCATGATACCACGGGGTCCGGCCTCTGAGGATTGGATGATCCTGGAATCATCCAATTGGACGTTTACATGGCACTATCCAACAAGATAATGGATGGTATTCGTGTCATGAGAATTCAACTGGACCGGGGTGCAGGGCGGGCGGGCCGGGCATCACTGTCCCGCCAGATCCAGCTCCACTTCGAGCGGCTGATCAGCCAGGGCCTGCTTGCGGCGGGGATGAAGCTGCCGGCCAGCCGTGAGCTGGCCCGGGAGCTCGGGGTCAACCGCACGACGGTGGCCCTGGCCTACGACGAGCTGGTGGCGGGCGGCTGGGCCCGGGCCCACGTGGGTCAGGGGACGTTCGTCGCCGATCGCGTACCCGCTACTGCCAGCCTGACCCGCCCGGCGGCGCCGCGGCTCGACTGGACCCCGTTCCTCTCCAAGGGCGCTCAGGTGATCGCGGCGGATAGCCGCCGGCGGCGTGGGTACAGCCAAGTGCCGCAGCCCGGGCCGGGCGCCATCTCGTTCGCGGGCGGGATGCCCGACAGCGGGCTGTTCCCCACCGATGCCTTCCGGCGCGTGCTCAATCGCGTGATCCGCGAGGAAGGGCGAGAGCTCCTGCAGTACTACCCGGGGCGCGGCTATCCACCGCTGCGGGAGTTCCTGGCCGGCTACCTGCTGCGCTTCGGCCTCGAGGTGCGCCCCGAGGAGATCCTGATCGTCAACGGCTCGCAGCAGGGCTTCGACCTGGTCGCGCGGACCGTGCTGGATCCCGGCGACTTCGTCGCGATCGAGGAGCCGTCCTATCCGCGCGCCATGCAGGTCTTCCGCGCCTTCGGCGCCCAGCTCCTGCCGGTGCCCATGAAGGACGGCGGCCTGGATCCCGAGCATCTCGACCGGCTGCTCGAGCGGCAGTCGCCGAAGCTGCTCTACTGCCAGCCCAGCGCCCACAATCCCACCGGGCTCACGATGCAGCCCGAGGCGCGAAAGCGGCTCCTGGAGGTGGCGGCGCGGCATCGGCTGCCCATCATGGAGGACGGCTTCGACGGGAGCCTGTTCTTCGGACCGCAGCCGCCGGCGCCGCTCAAGGCGCTCGACGTCTCGGGGCTCGTCATCTACGTCGGGACGTTCTCCAAGATCCTGTTCCCCGGGCTGCGCCTCGGCTGGATCGTGGCCGCCCCGGAATTGATAGACCGCCTGGAAGTCGCCAAGGACCTGGCGGACATCCACACGAGCCCCCTCATCCAGGCCGCGGTCTACCATTTCTGCCGCCAGCGTCTGCTCGACCGGCATCAGGCGCGGGTCCTGCGCGAGTACGGCCGGCGCCGTGCCGCGCTGCTCGGCTCGCTCGTCAAGCGCATGCCGACCGGCGTGACGTGGACCGAGACCGAGGGCGGCTTCTCGTTGCTGGTCACGTTGCCCGCGGGGCTGGACGCCGCGCCGCTCCTCGAGCGCGCCGCGGCGCGCGGGGTGATCTTCACTCCGGGGAACGCGTTCTTCGTGGACGGCGGCGGCGAGCGGACGCTGCGCCTGTCCTTCTCGGCGCTGCCGCTGGCCCAGATCGACGAGGGGATCAAGCGACTCGCCGAGACCATTCGTGACGTGCAGCGCCAGCCGGAGCCGGTGGGCCTCGTGGCGGCCCCGGCCGTGCCGCTGGTCTAGGAGGCGCCCGTGGACTTCCACACGCTCGCGGCCCGCGGAGGGCGCGATGTACCGTCGGCCAGCCGACCCCTGACGCCGCCCATCTACCAGACCAATGTGTACGTGTTCGAGGACATGGACACGGTCGAGTCGGTCTGGGAGAACAAGAAGCCGGGCTTCGTCTACGGCCGCTACGGTACCGGCAACCACGCCATGCTCGAGGACCTGGTGGCGGCGCTGGAGGGCGCCGAGGCGGCGGTGGCGTGCGCCTCCGGCATGGGCGCCACCACCGCGCTCCTGTTCGGGCTGTTCGCGCCCGGCGATCACCTGGTCTCCGCGCGCGATCTCTACGGCTCCACCGCCGCGTTCCTGGGCGACGAGGGGCGGCGGCTCGGGGTCGAGACCGACTTCGTGGACGCGACCGACATCGGAGCGATTCTCAAAGCGCTGCGGCCGACCACGCGGGCGGTCTTCGTGGAGGCGATGTCGAATCCACTGCTCCGGCTCGTCGACGTGCCCGCGCTCGCGCCCGAGCTGGCGCGCCGCGGGCTCGACCTGATCGTGGACGCGTCGATGGCGTCGCCCGCGGTCTTCCGCCCGATCGAGCACGGGGCGACCATGGTCATGCACAGCCTGACCAAGTTCATCTCCGGCCACGGCGACGTCACCGGCGGGCTGGTGGCCGGTCGCGCCGAGCCGATGGCGCGCATCCGCAACGCGATGATCCGCGCCGGTACCAATCTGGGCCCGTTCGACGCCTGGCTCGCGACCCGGGGCGCCCGCACCCTCGCGGTGCGCATGGAGCGGCAGTGCGCCACCGCGCTGACCCTGGCCCAGGGCCTCGAGCGCCTGCCCGCGGTGTCGCGCGTGTACTATCCGGGCCTGCCGTCGCACCCGCAGCACGCGCTCGCGCGGCGCCTGATGCCGACGCGGTCCGGCGCCATGGTCTCCTTCGAGCTCCGCGCCGGCGCGCCGGCGGTGGAGCGCTTCATGGCGCGGGCGCGGCTGCTCGAGTTCGCGCCGAGCTTCGGCGACGTGGCCACCACGTGGACCTATCCGGCCCGCACGTCGCACCGGCGCGTCTCCGACGAGGAGAAGGCCGCGATGGGGATCGGGGCTGGGCTGGTCCGTGTGTCGGTCGGGCTCGAGGATCCCGCCGAGCTGATGGCCGATCTCGAGGAGGCCGTCGCATGAGCGCGGTGGGGGTGGAGCGGGCGCCGTCGGTGGTGACGCCGGTCACCCTGGAGGGCCGCTGGGTCCGGCTCGAGCCGCTCGGCCGAGCGCACGCGGCGGACCTGCTCGCCGCCGCCTCGGGCTCGCGGGACACCTACGGCTTCACGCTGGTGCCCGGGACCGCGGCCGAGACCGCCGCCTACATCGACACCGTGCTCGGCGAGCAGGAAGCGGGCCGCGCGCTCCCGTTTGCCACCGTGGACCGGGCGCGGGGCGTGGTCGTCGGCTGCACGCGGCTCTTCAACATCGAGTTCTGGCCGTGGCCGCCCGGCAACACCAACCAGCGCGGCGCGGAGCGGCCCGACGTGGCGGAGATCGGCTGGACCTGGCTCGCCGCCGCCGCCCAGCGGACCCCGATCAACACCGAAGCGAAGCTCTTGATGCTGGCCCACACGTTCGACCACTGGCGGGTCCATCGCGTGAGCCTCATGACCGACGCGCGCAATCAGCGCTCGCGGAATGCGATCATGCGGCTGGGCGCCCGGTTCGACGGAATCTTGAGAGCGGCCCGGCCCGCCAGCGACGGCGCGATCCGGGACACCGCGGCCTTCTCCATCCTGGAGGCGGAGTGGCCGGTGGTCAGGGCGAATCTCGAAGCGCGACTCAAGCAGTGACCCGACCCGAGCAAAAAAAGGAGACGAGGACATGGAGAGCGGAACGCCGAGACTGAAGGTGGGGCTGGCCGAGATGCTGAAGGGTGGCGTCATCATGGACGTCACCAACGCGGAGCAGGCCAAGATCGCGGAGGACGCGGGGGCGGTCGCGGTGATGGCGCTCGAGCGCGTGCCGTCGGACATCCGGAAGGAAGGCGGGGTGGCCCGCATGTCGCCGGTCACCAAGATCAAGGAGATCCAGAAGGCGGTCACGATCCCGGTGATGGCCAAGTGCCGCATCGGCCACTTCGTGGAGGCCCAGATCCTCGAGTCGCTCGGAGTGGACTTCATCGACGAGTCCGAGGTGCTGACCCCGGCCGACGAGCACTTCCACGTGGACAAGTTCGCCTTCAAGGTGCCCTTCGTCTGCGGGTCGCGTGACCTGGGCGAGTCCCTGCGGCGCATCGGCGAGGGCGCCGCCATGATGCGGACCAAGGGCGAGGCCGGCTCCGGCAACATCGTGGAGGCGGTGCGCCACATGCGCGCGGTGGTCTCCGGTATCCGCCGGCTCACCATGCTGGGCCCCGAGGAGCTGATGACTGAGGCCAAGAACCTGGGCGCCCCCTACGACCTGGTGCGCTGGGTGGCCAAGAGCGGGCACCTGCCGGTGCCGAACTTCTCGGCGGGCGGCATCGCCACCCCGGCCGACGCGGCGCTCATGATGCAGCTCGGCGCCGAGGCGGTCTTCGTGGGCTCCGGCATCTTCAAGTCGTCGGATCCGGCGGTGCGGGCCAAGGCCATCGTGCAGGCCACCACGCACTTCAAAGATCCCGACGTGCTCGCCAAGGTCTCCGAAGGACTCGGTGACGCGATGCCGGGCATCGAGACCTCAAAGCTGAAAGAGTCGGAGCTCCTGCAGACCAGGGGCTGGTAGCGGGCAGGGATCGGTAGGGGGCAGTTGCCTGGCGAGGCGCAGCCGAAGGCGAGCCGAGCGAATACAAGAGAGGGGCTTACGGTAGACAGCAGGATGGATCCCGTTCACGCACTCCCGCCGAACCTGCCCGCTCCGGCGGACGACGGTGCCGGCGACCACCTTCCGGGGTCGCGGGTGCTGTCCGTCCGCCTGGCATCGACAGGGGGCCGGGTGGTGGACCTGGCCGAGGTCGCGGAGCGGCCTGCGGTGTTCTTCTTCTATCCGCGGACCGGCGAGCCGGGAAAGGCCGCCGGTCCGGAGTGGGACGCGATTCCCGGGGCCCGCGGCTGCACGCCCCAGAGCTGCGGGTTTCGGGACCTCCACCGGGAGTTCACGCGGCTGGGGGTCGCCGTCTTCGGCGTCAGCACGCAGGATACCGGCTACCAGGGCGAGTTCGTCGAGCGCAACCACGTGCCCTTCGAGCTCCTGAGCGACCGCGACCTGCTGCTCACCCGCGCGTTCCGCCTGCCGACCTTCGAGTACCCGGTGGAGCGGGGCGGGCCGACCACCCTGATCAAGCGCATGGCGTGGTACGTCGAGCGGGGACGCATCGAGAAGATCTGGTACCCGGTCTTTCCGCCGGACCGGAATGCCGAGACGGTGCTCGCCTGGCTTCGCGAGCGCGAGCCCGTGGGTGAGATCGGGCGAGGAGAGGTCAAGCTCGCATGAAGATCGGTGTCCTGGCCCTGCAGGGGGATTTCAGCCTCCACCGGAAGGCGCTCGACCGGCTCGGGGTGGAGTCGGTCGAGGTGCGCATGCCGCGCCAGCTCGAGGACGTCGCCGGGCTGATCATGCCGGGGGGCGAGAGCACCACGCTCCTCAAGCTCATGGCCGCCTGGGAGTTCGTGTCCGCGCTCGAGAAGTTCCACGCGGCCGGGCGCCCCATCTTCGGGACCTGTGCCGGCATGATCCTGCTCGCCCGCGAGGTGCAGAGCCCCGCCCAGCTCTCCCTGGGCTTCATCGATCTCACCGTCGAGCGTAATGCCTACGGACGCCAGAAGGAGTCGTTCGAGGCCGTGGGCTCGGGCGACCTGGGTGAAGGCCGGGGCCCGCTCAAGATGGTCTTCATCCGGGCGCCCCGGATCCGGCGCCTCGGCCCCTCGGTCACACCGCTGGCCGAGCACCGGGAGGAGTGCGTGATGGCCCGGCAGGGGAGCGTGGTCGTGGCCGCCTTCCACCCTGAGCTCACCGACGAGCCCACCGTGCACGAGTACTTCGCCCGGATGGTGCGCGCCGCCGGCTAGGCCTCCTCCGGCTCCAGCAGCTCCACTGGGTCGCCCACCGCGATCCGGCCCCCGCCGAGCACCCCGCAGTCGAGCGCCATCTGCCCGCCGAACTCGGAGGCGATGCGCCGGAGCACCGAGAGGTCCTGCTCCTGGGTGTCCGGATCGTACGTGGTCATCACGCACCGCGACCGCAGGCTGGCGACGGACGCGATGACGCCCCCGACCCGCAGCCGCCGGCCGGGCCAGCCCCGCTCCGCCAATCCGTCCACCCCGCCGATGACGATATTGGGGCGCAGGCGGCGGTGGTCCACGCCGAGCTGCTCGAAGGCCCCGTCCGTGCCGATCAGGAGTGGCAGGACGTCGAAGCGGTCGGGGCCGTCGTACCGGACCAGGCGGGCCTCCGAGCCCGCTGCGGCCCGGACCGCTTCCGCGCTCTCCCGGTCCTTCCACGGGTTACCGTTGATCAGCGGCTCGCCGTCGGGCGCCAGGCTGCCGCGCAGCCCGAGCAGGCGCGGATGGGTGCGCGAGGTGATGATCCGGCCGCCGGGTCCGGCGACGAGCACCATGCGATCGCCGACGATGCCCGCCTCGGTGACCTCCGCGCTCTCGAGCCGCTCACCGGCCATGGACTTCACCGGGTACCGCCACAGCTCCTGAATCCACATGCTGGTCCCTCCTCTCGTGCTAACCTCTTTGATCATGAAAAGAGGTTAATCGATTCGTCTTCAACTGAATGCCCGATAAATACGTATAAGCAATAATTTATGGATACAGTCCGAAGGGAAGTTATCAAGATCGGCGGCGACCTCGCGGTCGACTTCGCCAATACCGTCCACTCGCCGGGCGATCCCGCCGGCGCGCTCCACTCCTGGAGCGACCTCATCGATTTTCTCGAGCTGCGCGGAGGGGTGGCGCCCGGTGACGCAGCCCCGCTGCGGGCCATGGGCGAGACGGACGCGCGCCGCTGCGCCGCGGCGTTCGCTCAGGCCCTGCAGCTCCGCGAGACGATCCGGGCCATGCTCGGCGCCATGGCGAGCAAGCGGTCCCTGCGGGCCCAGTGGGTCGCCGGGGTCAACCGGGCGCTCGCCTGGGGGGCCGGCGCGTCCCGGCTGCTCCGGCAGGACACCGGATGGCGGCTGGGCTTCTCCCCGGGGCCGGCCGGTCCCCACCGGGTCCTGGCCCCGGTCGCCCGCGCCATCGCCGATCTGGCCGCCGCGGGTCGGAGCGTCGAGATCGGCAAATGCGCTAACCCGCGCTGCGTCCTCTACTTCCGGGACCGGTCCCGTACCCGTCGCCGACGCTGGTGCTCGATGGCCGTCTGCGGCAACCGGATGAAAGTGGCCGCTCACGTCCGCCGCCACGGTCGCCGCCGTCCGGTCTAGCCTGCTTTGCCCTTGACAGCCCCCCGGGGCGGAGGGCAAGGTATGGTCCGACCAGTCGACCAGACGCGCACAGGTCGACCAGCGGCGCACCGGACGTGTTTCGAGGAGGAAGGGAATGGCTCACTTCACCTGCGAGGTCGTCTACCGCGGCATCTTCCAGAAGAATCTGGCGGCGCGCATCTGCCGCGGCATCGTGCTCTCCGCCCGCAAGGCCGGCCGGTGGGGGATCGCGTTCGGGCGCTACGGGGACAGCCCCCAGCGTAACGGCATCCCCGCCAAGGACTTCGCGATCGTCGCGGACACGCAGGAAGAGCTCGAGCAGAACATGGCCCGCTACGAGCCCAAGGAAGTCGACGTCACGATCTGCGTGGACGACACGCTGTCCAAGGGCGTCGAGTCCTGGGCCTGGTACGGGCTGCAGCCGATCAACCGGCTGACCGTCTCCGGCGGCACCGTGCTGATGACCTCGCTCCAGAACCCGGCCCAGCTTCTCAAGGACATCCACAAGAAGGACGCGCCGTACAACCTGGCCCTCATCCGGGCCAAGGCCTCGTTCTCCGGGCTCTGGGTCTACAAGGAAGACCACACCGAGGCGCGCATCCTGGGCTCACTGGCCAAGATCCAACCCGAGTTCCTGTCGCTCGACGCGGTGTGCCAGGCCATCAAGGAAGCCGAGTGGGGCTCCGATCTCAAGGTGGCCTCGGCCCGCAAGGCCCACGAGCGGCTGGAGACCCAGCCGATCAAGACCACGGAGGGGAACTCCGAGATCCCGTACGCCTTCGAGAAGCCCAAGTGGTGGGAGATGCGGGAGGGCGTGACCATCCCTGCGATCCCCATCGGCAAGCCCATGGAGGGCGGCAAGGGCTACGTGCCCGAGCGCAACCCGTACTTCAAGAAGTTCACGACCCGCACCATGCGGCCGGTGATCGACTTCGACAAGTGCGTGAAGTGCACGCTCTGCTGGATCCAGTGCCCCGACTCCTGCTTCGACGTGACCCCGGAGGGCCTCTACGACGCCAACATGGAATCCTGCTGCGGCTGCGGCGTCTGCGAGGCGGTGTGCCCGGCCAAGGACTGCGTGACCATGGTCCGCGAGGATGCCTTCGAGGACAACGCGAGCCAGTGGGAGATGTGGCGGACCGACAAGGCCAAGTACACCACCTGGATGACCGACAAGATCCACAGCAAGGAGCACATCACCCGGTCCCACGGCTTCCGCTTCCGCGGCCAGTACGAGCAGGAGATCAAGCAGGAGCTGGACGCCGGCGGCATCGAGATCACCGCGGGCATCCCCGGCGAGAACGCCGAGTCCAAGCAGTAGGGAGGAGACAGACCATGGCCGTGGAGACCAAGCCCGCAGGAGCTGTCGCCGATCACAAGGAGATGCTGATCTCGGGCAGCGAGGCCTGTGCCGAGGCGCTGACCCTGGCCGACCTCGACGTGGTGACCGCGTATCCGATCCGGCCGTACGACACCGTCATGCAGGCCATCGCCAAGAAGATCGCCAACGGGCAACTGGAGGCCGAGTACATCGTGGCCGAGGGCGAGCACAGCCAGTTCGAGATCGTCAAGCACGCCTCCACGGTGGGGGCGCGCGTGTTCTGCGGCTCCTCGGGCGTGGGCTGGATGTACGCGATGGAGTGCCTGACCGTCACGCCCCCGCTCCGGGTCCCGATGGTCTGCATGGTCGGCAAC
>WNFC01000179.1_pt1 | contig 105972 bp, 102 predicted proteins | sample 5400541 | NCBI WGS metagenome assembly WNFC01 (sample SAMN13153342, study PRJNA577476) | soil metagenome | isolation source: 120 cm saprolite under Douglas fir tree site 2 hole 2 replicate 1 | place: USA:California | collected 2015-04-18
CCTCGGACCTCGGACCTCGGACCTCGGACCTCGGACCTCGGACCTCGGACCTCGGACCTCAGGCAAGTAAAGCGATCTCTTGAGCCGAGTAACTTTTTGCTTTTACCCGAGGCCTGAGGCCTGAGGCCCGAGGCCTGCTCTTAACGGCCGATGCCGTGGCGGCGGCCGTCCTGGACGTATCGCTTGCGCACGCCGCTCGCGTCCACCAACTGCGCCCGCAGGACCCTGCCGCGCACTTCGCCGACCGCCACCAGCGGCAACCGTCGCTCGTCGTCACTGACCCAGACGTGCGCCTCGCGCCTCACGCTCTCGTCGTCGGTGCGCACCGCCAGCGCGTCGATGCGGACGGCCGCGAATCGGCCCAGCGGCGTGTCGATCGTCTCGCGCGCCGCCACCTGCCCGTGCACCCGCCAGATCTTCCGCCCCGCGAAGACCTCGACGCAGACAGGCGACCCCTGCTTCATCGGCTGCGCGCGCAAGAGATAGAGCGTGGAGAGAATCTCGCGTGCGCCCGGCCCCGCCGGCAGGGTGAACGGGTCGGGCTCGCCGTTCTTCGTCGCGCGCACCGAGAGCGTGCCGCCGGAGGGCGGGAAATCGACTTCCTGCGCCCTGTGCAGCTCGCCCTCGTCGACGTCCTCCTTGTAGCGCAGCGGCGAAAGGTCAGCGGCCAGCAGCACCATGGCGTGCGCGTCGTACTGCTTCACGTTGGTCGAGACGAAAGCGCTCGTCTTCGCGCGCGAGCGCACCACCAGCGCGGCGCGGGAGCGCTCGGCGGCGGGCGGCGCCTCGACGTGGATGTCGAACGTGCCCACCTCGGCGCCGAGCGCGTCGAGCTTGTACTCGAGCGACTCGCCCGGCGTGAACCGCATCTTCTCGAGCTTCTGCGGCGGGCAGACTTCCGCGCGGGCGGCCAGGGGAGCGACGAGCAGGATGAGCATCAGGCGCATTCGTTTCATACCTAGCAGAGACCTCCCCGCTCCGCCCCCTATTCAGCGCGCTCCCAGCTTGCGGCTGGAGAGCAGCGCCTCGATACGGGCCGCGACGTGCTCGCGCATCTGCGCATACGCGCGCGGGTCGCGCGACCAGCTGCGCAGGCCGGGGGCGACGGCGCGCGCTTCCCTGCGGGCGAGCGAGGGATCGCCCAGCTGCCCGCAGAGCGAGAGGTAGCCGTAGTCGGCGATGGAGCGCGCGACCTGCACCAGCCGCAGCGACTCGACGGGGACGTCGTGCTTGCCGCCGATGCGCTCGGGCGTGCCGGGATAATAGAGCGTGCCGTCGCCGTTGCCGCCGAACGCCCACTGCGACGCCCACGGGTCGCCCAGCTCGTAGGCGTAGTTCACGTGGTAGTAGAGCTCGCCCGCGATGTCGTTGACGAAGGCCAGCGCGCCCATCGCGCGCGCGGCCGTGGCGGGGGCGTCGATCATGTAGCTGGGCCATCCGCGAAAGACGGGCTCGAGCGACGGGTTCCCCGCCTTGTCGCCGCAGCCGTGCGACATGCAGCTCTGGTACCACCAGAGGCGCGGCTGCCGGCGGACGGGCCGCGGGCAGGTCGGATCGCGTCCCTCGAAGCAGTTCAGGAGCGGCACGAAGAGGTCGACGCTGCGCAGCTTGTCCGACGGCGCCGTGGTGACCAGCCGGCGGAAACCGGGCGCGTCCTGCAGCCACTCGTTGGCCTTGGTCTCGACGCGCTCGAGGACCTGCTCCGCCGGCTCGTCCTCGACGTAGCGGAAAAGACGGTCGAGCCATCCGCGCTGCCGGAAGTGGTCTTCCCACGCGCGCCGCCACGACCGCTGCTGCGCACGTGTCAGCCTGGCCGGCTCGCGAAGCTCCACCACCGTCCAGCGCGCGCCGCTCGGGAGCGCCGTGCCGTCGAGGAACGGCGCCACCTCCGCGTCGTAGCCGGCCCAGTCCATGGCGACGTCGTCGCCGTGCATGCGCCAGGCGGGCGCGTCGCGCGTGCCCCCGTAGAGAGTGATACCGCGCCGCAGCGCCATCCAATCGTACGCGCGGGTCAGCTCGCGATTTGCCTCGGGGCCGCGGCCGTGCCCCTTGGCGGCCGAGTAACCCGAGAAACCAAATGCGGTCGCCAGCGCCGGCGTGGCGGGCAGGTCGAACCCGCGCACGCGCAGATCGACGGGAACGTCCACCGATCCGCCGCGCCAGGAGAGCTTCACTGCCCCCGAGAGACGCGTCGGTCCCGCGCCGCGCGGCGCGCACGCTTCCACGAAGATCGCCTGCGTGCGGCCCGCCGGAAGGTCGACGGGAAAAGCAAGCCGCGCCTCGCCGTAGAGCGCATCGCGCGCGGGGATGAGCGCGTCGGGCCATTCGCCTGTCGACCCCTCCGGCCCCGATGGATGCTGCAGCTGGATCGTCGCCACCCGGTAGAGATCGATCGCCATCCCCGAGGCCGACGCGCTCAGCTCCTGCGCCGGGCCGCGCACGGCGAGTTGGGCGCCAACGCACTCGCCGCCGGCCGCGGCGAGGCGGATGCGCGGGACCTGCGCCGCGGCGGGCGGCGCCGCGTCGGGCCGCACTTTCTCCGACTCGTCGGCGATCCAGACGTGCAACGCGGCTGTCAGCAGCAAGACGATCATGGCGGCCAAGGTGGGGCGTGACCGCCCGGGGAGCAACCTGACCGATGGCCGTGTGTGCAACTGGCACTAAACCGGGCCGTTCTGGGGTTAGTATTGCGGACATGCCACGCGACCGACTGGACGACTTCTCTGGCCAGGACGAAGACGAAGACAGGAAGGACAAGAAATCGGGCAAGAGCCTGGGTACGAAGCGCAGGTTCGAAGAGTTCGAGTGTCCGATCTGCAGCGCCAACAACCCCTGCGACGCGTTCGGCAACGGCGACGAGCTGATCTGCAACTGGTGCGGACTCTCGTACAAGGCGTTGGTGGACGACGAAGGCAACCTGCGCCTCAAGGAACTATGAAGGGCGTCGCGCGCCGCGACGTGCGCAGGCTGGCGGCGGGCGCGCTCTCCGCGCCGGCCGAGGACGACGTCGTCGCCGAGGAGCCGCTCGAGATCCGCGCCGCCGGCGAGACGCTGGCCATCACCATGCGCACGCCGGGCGCGGACCGCGAGCTCGCGCTGGGGTTCCTCTTCGCCGAGGGGGTGATCGCCTCGCGCGACGACGTGGGTAGCGTCTCGCACTGCGGCCGCCCGGGCGACGAGGGCTACGGCAACACCATCGACGTCGTGCCCGGGCCGGGCGTCTCTCTGGACATCGATCGCGTTTCGGCGACGCGGCGGGGCACGCTGACCACGTCGTCGTGCGGCGTGTGCGGCCGGCGCAGCGTCGGCGACGTGATCGAGCGGTGCACGCCGCGGCCGGTGGCCGCCGGGATCGTTGGCGTTCAAACGATCGCGGCGGCCGTCGAAGGCCTGCGCGAGAAGCAGCCGAACTTCGCCCGCACCGGGGGGATCCACGCCGCTGCGCTCTGCGATCTGGGCGGCCGCGTGCTGGCCGCATACGAGGACATCGGGCGCCACAACGCCATCGACAAGGCTGTCGGTGCGCTGCTGCTGGCCGGCCGCATTCCGGGCGGAGAGGCGGCGCTGCTGGTAGTGAGCGGGCGGGCCAGCTTCGAGGTGGTGCAGAAAGCATCGGCGGCCGGCGTGCTGATCATCGCCAGCGTTTCCGCGGCCAGCTCGCTGGCCATCGATCTGGCGCGCGCAGCGGGCATCACTCTCTGCGGCTTCGTCCGCCGCGGCGGGGGGACCGTCTACTCACATCCCGAGCGGATTGCGCCGGCTGCGGGCTAGAACGAGAACGAGAACCAGAACTCAAACCCAAACGAAAACCCCAAACGAAAACGAAAATCGGAAACGGGTAGTTTGTGCAACCGGCAGATGGCTGACGTTTTCAACGTTTTTTTTCTGCATTGGTCCGGCGGGAAGCGCGGGTTTCCTTCTTTCGGCGTTGGCGTTCGAGGAAGCCGAGTTTCTCCTGGCGGGGAGCCGGTGGTTTCGCTGGTGCGGGCCGCGCTTCCTCGAGGGGACGGCCCCAGGCGCGGCCGATGGGCGCGCTCTTGCGGTGTGAATCGGACGCGAACCAGAGGACACGGCGGACCACCAGCGTGGCATAGGCCCCCGGCGGCAGCGTGAACGACAGGTTCACCTTGACGCGTCCGCGGTTCAGCTCGTCGGGCCGGCCGGGGTGGACGCGCAGCTTTCCCGGCACGACGAAGAGCGGCCGCTCCTCGTGCTTGAAAAAGATCTGCGGCGTCTCCGGCACGCGCAACTGCTCGAGCGATAGCCCCTGCGCCCGCAGCGCGCCCAGCGCGGCCTGCTGCACGAGGGGATCGTCGAAGGTCGAGTCGGGCGCGAGCAAGGGAAACGTCTTCCCCCACAGCTCGTCGCGCAGCTCGCGCGGCAGCGCGCGCGGGAACGTCAGCGCCCCGGCCTGGTAGCGAAGCCCGATCAACTCGGACGAAGGCACCCGCGCCCCCAGGTAGCGCCTCACGCCCTCATTCCAGACGAAGCTCTGCAGCTCGAACAGCGCCATCATGCGGATGCGCCTATCGATGTGCAGGAACGCCCCCTTGAAATCGCCCGGGTCCTCGCGCAGGCGGCGCAAGACCGGCGCGTAGCGCTTGCCCGCATCGAGCGGCGCGCGCAGCTGCCACTGGCCCCAGTTGTCGCGCCAGAACTGCTTCACCTTGGCGTCGTCGCTCTTGTCCAGCTCGGAGGGCGTGGCGAGGAATGCCTTGAGCGCCTGCTCCCACTCGCCGCGCACCAGGTGCTTGGCGATGAACCCTTGCCCGTGCTTCAAGAACCCGAATCGTTGGGAGTCAAAATAATTCACCACGCCCGCCCGCTGCACTTCGGCCGCGCTCTCCGGCACGCGCGCCGCCTCCTCGGGCGACAGGTCGCGGACCGTCACCTCGAACCGGTTGGCGGTGATGTTTCCCGAGCTCAACGGCTGCGCGGTGCGCCCGATCAGCTTGAGCCGCAGGTCGCCGCTCTGCACTACGTCGCCTTGCCCCAGCGCTCCGCCCGACACGCCGACGAGCTGCTCGGTGCGGCCCTGCTTGTCCTTCAGTCCGCAGACGGAGAGGTTGCGGCGGCGGACGCCGAACTCCTTGGAAAGCCGCTCGAGCGCCTGCAGCGTCGAGACCTTCTGCTTGTCCATGCGGTAGACCCAGACGTCGCCGCCGGGATCGTCTTCGAACCGGTAGCCCTCGCGCACGACGAAGTCTTCGGGCCGCTGCTTGATCTTCACGCCGCGCCGCGTACCAGAGGCACTCGGGTGAGGCAAGGCAATCCCACCACCCCGCACAAGCAAAGACGTGAAAAGCCGGGGGGTCGGTGCTACGCTGAAAAGCGCAGAAATCCACCCGGGGGAACCGCGCTTTCATGTCGATCTGCCCTCTGTGCTATCGCGACAACGAGCCCGTCGGAGGGCGCTGTCCGAGCTGCGGCGCGTTGCGGCCGGACGCGTCGCGGAGGCTGGCCGAGGCGGACGACGAACCCACCGGCGATGCGCGGCCTTTACGCGGCAGCGCGCCCTCCGCTGCGGCGGCCGTCGCGCGGCCGCGCGGCGCGACCCCGGTCGGCGTCGGCGGCGCCGAGGAAAAGACACCGCCCCGACCCACCATGCCTCAGCCGGCCGCCCCCGTCGCGCCCCGACTGATCCTCAAAGGAATGGCCGGAGACGTCACCGAGTATTCGCTGGGCGAAAACAACGTGCTCGGCCGCAGCACCACCGCCTCGGTGCGGCTCGCCGACCGCGAGGTCTCGCGCAAGCACAGCCAGGTCGACAAGGAAGGCGAGGACTACATCCTGCGCGACCTGGGCTCGTCCAACGGCACGTTCCTCAACGGCAAGCGCATCTTCGGGCCCACCGCCCTGAAGGACGGCGACGAAGTCGTCATCGGCACCTCGAAGATGGAGTTCCGCGTCGGCAGCGGCGGCCCCAAGCCGAAGAACGCGGAGATCGTCCACGGCGAGGACAACGGCAGGGCGCTCTCGGGAGTGGTGGCGCGCGTGGGCGCCAAGGCCAACTTCTCGCCCGCCGATCAGATCCACGACATCCACCAGCTCAAGCGCGACTACGAGCGGCTGCGCATCGGGCACGAGTTCTCCAACTACGTGCGGCTCGAGCGCGACTTGAACGAGCTTCTGGCGCGCATTCTCCAGATCGCCTTCGACCTCATCCCCTGCGACAACGGCGTCATCCTGCTGCGCGACCCGGCCTCGCACGTGCTGGTCATCCAGGCCATGCGCCAGCGCAAGCCGGGGCAGGGCAAGGTGCTGGTCTCCGACACGCTGCTGGCGCAGGTGCAGGCCACCAAGGAAGGCGTTCTCACCAGCGACGCCATCTCCGACGAGCGCTTCCAGGCCAGCCATTCGATCATCGCGCTGGGCGTCCGCTCGGCGATGGCCGTGCCGCTGCTCAACAGCTCGGGCGAGGAAGTGAAGGGCATCATGTTCCTCGACTCGCGCGAGCACATCGCGGCCTTCACCACCAAGGACCTGGAGGTGCTCAGCGCCATCGCCGCGCAGGCCAGCGTCGCGCTGGAGAACAGCGAGTACGCGCGCGCCCTCGAGCACGAGGCGACGCAGCGCGCGCAGCTCTCACGGTTTTTGAGCCCCGCGCTGGTCGAGCAGGCCGCGCGCGGCAGCATCGAGCTGACCAAGGGCGGCGTACTCACCGAGCTGACCATCCTCTTCAGCGACATCCGCGGCTTCACCACCATCTCGGAAAAGATGCCCGCACAGGAAGTGGTCAAGATGCTCAACGACTACTTCGAGTTGATGGTCGACATCCTCTTCGAGCACAACGGCATCCTCGACAAGTTCATCGGCGACGCCATCATGGGACTGTGGGGCGCGCCGGTGAAGCGGCCCGACGACGCGACGCAGGCGGTGCGCGCGGCGGTGAAGATGCAGGAGCGCCTCAAGGAGTGGAACGAGGACCGGGTTGCCAGCGGCAAGGTGCCCATCAAGATCGGCATCGGCCTCCACACCGGGCTCGTGGTGGTGGGCAACATGGGCTCGAACCGCGCGCTCAGCTACACGGCCATCGGCGACGGCGTGAACCTCGCCTCGCGCCTGTGCGGCGTGGCGCGCGAGGACATGGTGGTCATCTCCGAGGACTGCGCGCAGCGGGCCGGCAAGGAGAAGTTCGTGCTCGAGGCGCTGCCGCCCGCCAAGGTGAAGAACCGCGAGCAGCCGGTCGAGATCTACCGTGTTCTCCAGACCCTCGACGTCTGAGTTGACGGAAGAAAACTTGCGCCCGGGCCCGGCGGGGCGACACTGCCCGCCATGGCTGATGCCGCCGTCGGTTCGCAGCCGCCCCTGCCAGCGAAACGCGCCCTGCAGCGCTGCCCGAATTGCGAGGTGCGCTGCGACGTGAGCTGTTTCGTCGACGGCGCGCTGGCCCGCTGCGGCCACTGCAACGTGCGCTTCGAAGTGGCGCGCGAGAAGACGCCGCCGCCCGCGCCGGCCCGTACCCCGCAGCCGCCGCCCGAGAACGACAAGCCGTTCCCGCTGCTGGAAGGCTTCGAGGTGCTGGAGCGGCTGGGGCAGGGCGGCATGGGCGAAGTGTTCCGCTGCACGCGCTCGAGCGACGGCCTGGCCGTGGCGGTGAAGATCCTCACGCCGCAGATGGCCGCCGTGCCCGACTACGTGCGGCGATTCGGGCGGGAGGCGGCGGCGATGGCGCAGCTCGATCACTCCGGCATCGTGCGGCTGGTCGGGCGGGGCAAGACGGGCCCGCACTACTTCATCGCCATGGAGCTGATCGAGGGCATCTCGCTGCGCCTCTGGGCGCACAAGAACAAGCCGGCGGCGCGGCAGCTGGCGCGGCTGCTGGCGCAGGTGGCGCACGCGCTGGCCTATGCCCACGCCCGGGCCGTGGTGCACCGCGATCTCAAGCCCGACAACGTGCTGGTGACGGCAGACGGCCGGACCAAGGTGCTCGACTTCGGCCTGGCCGGACTGCACGCCGAGGGCGCCGAGTGCCTCACGCAGAGCCACGTCTCGATGGGCACCGCCAACTACATGGCGCCCGAGCAGCGCAAGGACGCCAAGCGCGCCGACCACCGCGCCGATCTCTACTCGTTCGGCGTCATGACGTACGAGCTGCTCACGGGTGAACTGCCCATCGGCCGCTTCCCGCCGCCATCGAAGGCGGTGCCGGGGCTGGAGGCGCGCTGGGACTCGGTGGTCGAGCGCTGCCTCGAGACGGAGCCGGCGGCGCGCCCGCACAGCGCCATCGAGCTGGCCCACGCTCTCGAAAGGCTCGCCGGCCTCAACCCGGCCATGGAGCTGGCGCCGCGCACGCGCCGGCGGGCGCCCAAGTCGGGAATCTGGTCGTGGCTCGGCATCGGCGCCGGCCTGGCGATGATCCTCGGCGTCACCGCGCTGCACATCGCCCAGGACCACGGCACCCCCACGCACGGGCCCGCTCCCGCCGCGCGCACCGTGATGAAAAAAGCCCCTCGACGCTAAAGTTCAGCGTGTAGTCATGGCTTCGACGCCGGATTTTTTGCACGGTAGAAGAGGATGACGGTGAGGCAGTGGAACTCGTTGTCGCTGGATTGCGTCACGGTACGGTCGACGATCTCAAGATCGGCGTTCGCGCGCAGCCAGCGCGTCACCTGCTCGCCCAGATCCTCCCGCTCCTTGGCCTTGGTAGCGGAAAACACCTTCACGCCGGTAAACATCCCGCCCCCTCCAGCGACCGATCTTCCACCCGCCCGTCCGGAAGTCAAATCTCCCGCCTGAGTGCGAACAGTCGATTCGTGCACTGCTCGTCCCCTCTGGCCACCGTGAAGCGGCGTACCTACGTTGGCGCAATGGCGTTTTCCCCCGCATCGACTTCCAGGGACGCGCTGCAGCGGCTTCTCGACGGACTACAGACGCTCATCCGCGAGCACCTCGCCCTGGCGCGCTTCGAGCTGAAAGAGGACGTGCGCGACATGGGGCGCGACCTCCTGGTCGGCGCATCGGGCGTGCCGGCGCTGGCGGCGGGATATCTCTTGTTGATGATGGCGCTCGGATATCTGCTGGCCATCTGGCTGCCGGCGTGGGCGGCGTTCGGCATCGTGGCGCTCGTGAACCTCGGCGCGGGATCGTTCCTCAGCTTCCTCTGGGGCCGGCGCGCGATGCAGAAGCGGGTGCAGCTGCGCAAGACCAGCGAAGAGCTGAAGAAGGACAAAGAGTGGCTCGCTGCGCTCAAGAGCGCGCCGCACACCGGGGACGACGGCCTTATCCAGGCGTCCCACTGACCTCTTTTGCGGAGAGAGCATGGCCGAGACGACGAGGGACCCCGCCGCGATCCGCGCCGGCATCGAGCGGGCCCGGCAGGAGATCGAGCAGTCGGTGCAGGAGCTGCGCAGCAACGTGACGCAGACGCTGAGCTGGCGGGCGCTCGTGCGGCGGCATCCCGTCGCGGTGTTCGGCGGCGCGTTCGCGCTCGGGCTCATCGTCGCGCGCGCCACCTCGAGGTGACCATGGCCGAGACGCTCAGCAAGACACAGCTGCCGCTTCCGCCTCCGGCGATCGATTTCGAAACCTTCCAGCGCGGCGTCGAGCTGGGTCGCGCCTGGGCCGACAAAGCCGCCCGCCGGGTCGCCGCCTGGGCCGAGGAGAATCCCGGCCAGGTCGTGCTGGCGGGCGTCATCGGTGGGTTCCTGGCGGGCATGATGCTCTTCCGCAGGCGCCGCGGCCCGGTCGACCTGCCCGACCTCGACTGACCGCCCTTCAGGCCGGCCAACTTTCTTGCGGCCTCGGGGCGTGACCGGCAGGATGCGGACGTGTCGGGTGAGTTGCATCCGTTCGTGCTTCACTTCGCGGTGGGGCTCCTGCTCATTGCGCCCCTCTGCGACGCGCTGGGACTCCTGCTGCGCCGCGAGACGCTGCTCTTCGCGGGGCGCTGGAGCACGATTTTCGGCACGGTCGCCGGCCTGTTGGCGCTGGTGACCGGGCTGGGGGCGGAGGCGAGCCTCGGGCCCCACAGCGCTGCGGGCGATGCGCTCCTCCACGTGCACGGGAGGCTCGGGTACGTGATGGTTGCGGTCTGGGTGCCGGTGGCAGCGTGGCGCGCGCTCTCGAAACTGGCCCTTCCACTGCGCGCTCGCACCATCTACCTGGCAGGCGCCTTTACCGGGGCAGCCTTGGTGCTGGCCGAGACGATGCTCGGGACGACGCTCGTCTACCGCCACGGCGTCGGCCTCTCCGCTGCTGCCCGCGCCGAGCCGCTCATCCGCCCCGTCGCTCCCCCGACGATCGAAAAACGCTAGGGGTATCGGGCGACGACGATGGTGTGGATGCCGCCGCGGATGAGGAAGTCCCCGATCACCTCGCACTTGCGGGGCTTCAGCGCCGCGATCAGGTCGTCGAGGATGCGGTTGGTGACGGCCTCGTGGAACGCGCCCTCGTCCCGGAAGCTCCACAGGTACAACTTGAGGCTCTTCAACTCGACGCACTTCTCGTCCGGCGTGTAGACGATGCGGATGGTGGCGAAGTCCGGCTGCCCGGTCATCGGGCACAGGCAGGTGAATTCGGGGCACTCGAAGCGGATCTCATAGTCCCGCTCCGGATTCGGGTTGGGAAACGTCTCTAGCTCCTTGACCGGCCGCGTAACCACGCGCCGGCGCAGGTCGGCGTTTCTGCTGCGCACCTTCCTCTTCACGCGCCCGTGCCTAACAGAGGCGCCTCGAGACCTCAAGGCATGCCCTCGGAGGCTTGCCGAGCGCAGCGGCTGCAAAGATTGCATGAGAGCGCAAGGCAGGATGCAGGGGGTACTCCCTGGAAAGCGCTTGACCCGCTGGGTGGAAAGGGCATCCGATGGCAGCACAAGCCTCAATGCTTTCAGCCGCTTGACTGATGCCGCACCAAGTCGGACAACTGTCCCTTGTGGCTGGGGGGAAGGTCGGATACAAGAGGCTTCCATATGAGAAAGGCCGACCCCAGCAGTCGCCGCTCCCCGCGCCGGCGTCCCCTTCCGGATGTTGCCAGCGAGGCTCACCCCCGCACCGTGCGAAAGCCGCTCCCAGCCGAAGCCCACGACGCGGACTTCGGGCTGGCTTTGGCGCTCGGACCGGCCATGCGGCGCCGCCCCGACGCCTAGGCCTCCTTCCGTTTCTGTCGAGCAGCGGACAGGTTCTCCGCATGGCTACCACCATCGCGGAAACTGGCCCGACTTTCTCCAGACTCACTGACAAGCGCCCGACGTCGTCGTGGCGGGCGGCGATCCCGGTGGTCGTCATCGTCGTCGCCTTGGTGGCGGTCCTCGCGTACCTGGCGTCGCGGATCAGCTCGTACAGCCAACAGCTCTCCGTCGCCCAGCGCGAGGTCGAAGCGACGCGGCAGTCCGCTGATGGCATGCAGAAGCAGATGGCCCAGTTGCAGCGCGAGTCGGCCATTGCGCGCAGCGCCGGACGGGTCACTGTGGTCCTGCAGACCGTCGAGAAAGGCAAGCCGGAGTTGAAGGCCTGGGGCGCCGCGACCTGGGGCGAGTTGAACGACGGCAAATCCTGGCTCCGGCTGAGCGCCTACGGGCTACAGCCGTCCGGCCCGGGCAAGCCCTACCATGCCTGGCTCGAGCCGACGAGCGGCGCGCCTGTGCTCGTCGGGCAGCTCGACGTCGACCAGGAAGGCAACGCCTTCGTGATGGCTTCCGGCCTGCCCGCCGTGGATCAGGGCAAGCGAGTCTTCGTCTCGCTCGACCCCGAAGGCGCCAAGGCCCCCGAGAAGATCCTCTTCGAGGCTCCGCTGCCGCCCCTCAAGCCCGTCCTCACCGCCAAGTAGGCTTCCGGGTTTTTTCGTCAAAACCTGTTGGATCCTTGACCCAAGTGGCGCGCCCCTCTACGCTCGCGCGCTCCGCTTCCGGCCAGTGCATCCAGCAACGTTTTTGGCGAGGCAACCATGGGCGAAGAAGGACCTCCGAAAACAGAGATGATCAACCCCGCCCTGCTCGACGGGGTGTCAGCCAACTTCATCGTCAAGGGGCCCTCGGGCGTCGAGAAGGCGTACCCGATGCGGGCCATCACGGTGACCATCGGCCGGTCCGACCAGTGCGACATCGCCGTCAAAGACAGCTCGATGTCCGGCAAGCACGCCGAGATCAGCAAGATCAACGGCGAGATCCGCGTCAAGGACCTGGGCTCGGCCAACGGCATCTGGCTCAATGGCGAGCGCGTCGACGACGTCGAGCTCTACGACGGCGACGTGCTGCGCCTCGGGCAGACCTCCATCCGCATCGACGTGGTGGGTGGCCGCAAGCGGCCCGACGCGGGCATGAGCCCGAAGGTGCTCGCCATCCTCATCGTCGGCGTGCTGGCGCTGGCCGGCGCAGGGATCGGCGGCGGCCTGTGGCTGAAGAAGAAGCAGCAGAAGAAGCGCGATCTGGCCACGCTGGCCGCCTTCGTGGGGGCGGCGCGCGAGGGTCAGAAGGCCAAGCCCTGCGCCGCGGCGGTCGACAAGGTGGCCGACGTGGCCCGTACGCTCAACACGCTGGGCAAGCCGAGCTGCTCGAGCATCCCCAAACGCGACGAGGCCATGCGCGTGGTGGGCGGCTATCGCGAGCTGACCAAGACCTACGACCGCATCGCGACGTCCATCTCGCAGTTCGCGGCGCAGTCGTCCGCTTCGGCGCAGGCGCTGACCGGCGCGGGCGAGCAGATCGCGGACCCGGATCTGAAATCGCGCGTGGCCGAGGCGCAGGATCTGGTGGACCAGCGCTCGCAGGTCACCAACACCTTCATCACCGACTGGAAGAAGCTCGGCCAGGCCACCAACACCTACGCCAGCCAGCTCGACCAGGCCTTCCTGCAGAACAACAAGGGCGTCTGCCCGGCCGTCGACAGGGGCGTGGCGGCCAAGTCGGCGCCGGAAGTGTTGGTGAGCTGCAGCAGGGGCTTCGAGAGGGCCAAGAACGCGGTCGAGGAGAAGCTCAAGGAGCTCGACGATCTGGCCGCCGGCGGATCGGGCGATGCGGAGCCGGCAGAGAAGTGACCCGTGCATCCAGCCTGGATCCTCGGCGCGCTCGCGGCCTGCCTGGTCGCGGGCGCGCTGCTCTTCGTGCTCGTGCAGGCGCGGCGGATCAAGGCGCGCCACCTGCGCCTCTTCGCCGTGCCGCGGCCGGTTCTGTCGCCCGATCGCGAGCGCATCGTCGACGCGCCGCGCGCGCTCTACCACGGCACGCGATTCGCCGACGGCGTCGCGCTGCTCGTCCCCGACTGGCGCGACGCGTGCGTCGGCGATCTATGGTGCACGGACGAGGCCATCTTCCTGCAGCGGGAAGGGCCGGGTGCGCTGCTGGTGATTCCGCTCGAGTCGGTGCGGGAAGCCGCGTTGCACCGCGGCCACGCCGCGCTGGCCGGGCGCGACTTGCCCATGCTGCGGCTGCGCTGGGCGCGGGGCGGCGAGCTGCTCGAGTCGGAGCTGTCGATGCGCGGCGGCGTGGCCAGCCTGGAAGCGCTGCGGCGCGAAATCCATCTCCGGGCCGCGGCCACACCTGCTGGCTGCTCGAGGACGAGCACGGGTTGGCGGCGGTGGATTTCGGGGCCACGGCGCTTCTGGCGCTCAAGCGCATGAGCCGCGACCCCCAGGAATTGCGCGCCGTCCATTTCACGCACCTGCACGGCGATCACATCGCGGGCTGGCCCTTTTTGCTCGTCGATGCCGTGTATCGCGCCAAGAGATCGGCGCCCCTTCTGGCCAGCGGTCCACCGGGCGCTCGCGAGCGGCTGCACGCGCTCTGGGCGGCATGCTACGCAGACGCGGCCGCAAAGCCGCTGCCGTTCCCGCTCGAGGTGCTCGAGCTGTCGCCGGGTGATGCGGCGCAGCTGGCGGGCCGGGAGGTGCGGGTGTTTCGCGCGGAGCACCAGAAACCGCCCCACGTCGCCCTCTCGCTGCGCATCGGGACCGTCGCGTTCACCGGCGACACGAGCGTGATCGCCGATGGTCTCTGCGCCGGCGCCGAGCTGCTCTGCGCGGAGTGCACCGACTTGTCAGGGGTGCCTGACAGACACCTATCCTGGGAGAGATTGCGCGCCGAGCTGCCGCGATTGGGAGTGAAGCGCGTGCTGCTCGGCCACCTGGGTAGCGAGGCGCGGTTGGCCGGCGCCAGGATCGAGAGCGAGGCGAAGGCCCTTGGCCTCGACGTGACCGTGTGCGACGATCCCTGAATGGATCGCGTCGAGCAGTTGCGAAAATTCATCGCCACCAATCCGGACGACCCGTTTCCGCGCTACGCGCTCGCACTCGAGCTCAAGGGCAAGGGCGACAACCCGGGCGCGGCCGCTGAGATGCTGGAGCTGTTGCGGCGAGCGCCCGACTACCTGGCGGCCTACCTCCAGCTCGGCATGCTCCTGCAAACCCTGGGCAGAATCCCAGAAGCGGGCGACGCGTATCGCCGGGGCCAGGACGTCGCGCGCCGCAAAGGCGACTCGCACACGCTCTCGGAACTGACCACGGCGCTGGAGGCGATCGGCCAGATTTGAGAGTGTAAGCGGCCATCCGATTCCTTGACTCGATCTGGGGGAACGCGCAGGATCGACGCCTGGCTCCCATGAAACCAAAAAAAGTCCTCGTGGTAGACGACTCGAAACTGCTACATCGGATGTTCGAGATGATGCTGCGGCAGTACCCGCTCGTCCACGCCTACGACGGGCGCGAGGCGCTTGACCGGCTCGCCGAGCACAAGGACATCGACCTCATCCTGCTCGACATCAACATGCCGCGCATGAACGGGCTCGAGTTCATCGCCGCCGTGAAAGCCAACGCCGAGCTGGCCCGCATCCCCGTGGTGATCATCACCACCGAGGGTACGGAGGACGACACGGAGCGGGGCATCCAGGCCGGGGCCGCCGCGTACGTGAAGAAGCCGTTTCGCAACGAGGAGCTCCTGGGCGTGATCAACCGCCTGACGGCGGGCTCCGCCGCGTGAACGGGCGGGTGCCAGCAGCCGACAACCTCCCCGCGCGCGTCGGGGATGCGCTGGAGGAATTGCGCGCGATGCTGGACCGCGCCTCCGAGCTGGCGCGCTCCCTCGAGGCGCAGAAGGCCGGGGCCCGCAAGGGCGCGCCGCCGGAGCAGATCGCCGACCTGGAATCGCGCCTCGCCGACGTGGTCTCGGACCGCCAGGAGCTGTCCACCAAGCTGGCCGACTACGAGCACCAGGTCGGGCGGCTGATGAACCTCTACGTGGCGACCTACCAGCTCCACGCCACGCTCGATCCCTCCGAGGTGCAGGCCACCATCGCGGAGATCGCCATCAACCTGCTCGGCGCCGAGCGGTTCGCGCTGCTCTTCTGGAAGGACGATCCGCCCGAATGCGAGATCGCCCTGCAGCAGGGCATCGGCGACGATCCGGACGGCTTCTACCAGAAGGGCGTCTACGCGGGCGGCGACCCGGCCGTCGACGCGACGCTCTCCGACGGCGTGCTGCGCATCGGGCCCATCGACGGCTCGGAGGCGCTGGCGGTGGTTCCGCTCACCGTGCAGGGCGCGACGGTGGGCGCGCTGGTGATCATGAAGTTGTTCGCGCACAAGGAGACGCTGCGGCCCGAGGACCGCGACCTGCTCGACCTCCTCGCCGCGCACGCCGCCTCCGCGCTCTTCGCGGCGCGGGTGTACTCGACGACCGATCGAAAATTGAAGACTTTGGAAAGCCTCGTCAAGCTGGTCCGCAGGTAATGAGTCTTTCGGGAAATCTGGAAGACGTCTCCGTCGCCGACGCTCTCCAGTTCATCCATCTCGGTGGGCGGACCGGAACGCTCAGGCTCATCAACGGCGGGGCCAGCGCCGAGATCGGCTTCCACCAGGGCCGCATCGTCAACGCGATGGGGCCGGCATCGAAGCGGTTGGGCGAGCTGCTCATCGATGCGGGAATGATCGATCGGCAGACGCTGGACTCGGCGCTCAAGACGCAGGCAGCGGAGCACCCGCGCCGCTCGCTGGGGCAGATCCTCGTCTCGATCAACGCGCTGGCCCCCGAGACGATGTACCGCGCCGTCGAGCAGCAGATCGAGCGCATCGTGTACGATCTGGTCACCTGGAGGCAGGGCACCTTCAATTTCGCGCTCGAAGACCTGAAGCCCATCGACGACATCGCCGTCGTCCCCGGCGACGTCATCCGGCACCTCAACCTCGACACGCAGATGGTCCTGCTCGACGCGCTGCGCATCTTCGACGAGCGCAACCGCGATTCGGGCGCCGTCATGCCGCCATCACCCGGCGCCGCGCCGGCCGCGCTGGCGAAGGAACCGTCGCGGGCGCCCACGCCGGCCGGGGGCGTCTCGAAGATCCGCACCACGCCCACGCCGGCGCACGACACCGTGACTCTCGCGCTCGAGCGCGTCCGCCTTCAAGTCGTGTCAACCGACAGGCAGATCGCCGAGAAGCTCGCGCAGGGTCTCTCGGAGTCGACGGTGGTGCGCGTCAACCTGCGCGACGCGGGCACCTCTCCGCCGGGAGAGAGCCCGCCCATCGTGCTTCTCGACCTGCGGCAGGGCGGGGTGGCGCTGGAAGCCATCTCCGCGCTGCGCCGGGCGCGGCCGCGGGCGTCGATTCTCGCCATCGTCGACAACGGGGTGCCGCTGGCGCAGGTCTACCAGGCAGGCGCCATGGCCGCCGTGCCCGGCGAGCTGCCGCTCGTCATCTCCTGCTTTCGTTCGCTGGTGCAGAACCGCAACGACCTCATGACGGGCGGGGCGCGCGCCGATGGCGTGAGCGCGAGCTTCGCCAAGCTCCGCCGCATCGTGGGCGACCTGCGCAGCGGGTTGATCTCGACCACCATCTCGCTCAGCCTGATGAACATCATCAGCGAGTCGGTCGAACGGGCCGTCCTCTTCCTCGTGCGCCGCGACGGCCTCGTGGCCCTGGGCGCGTTCGGCAACAGCTCCAGCGGCCAGCCGCTGGCGCAGCTCTCGCGCGGGCTCAAGCTGGCCTTGTCGAGCCGCAACGCGCTCACCGAGAGCCTCGCCGACGGCCAGGTGCACGCCGGGACGTTCGAGGAGGCGCGCCTCCCCGACAGCTTCGGCTCGCTGGTGGGCAAGCCGCGCTCCGGCCAGTGCGCCGTCTTCCCCGTGATGGGCGGGCAGCGGGTCATCGCGCTGGTCTACGCCGACAACGGGCACTCCAACCGAGCCATCGAGGAGCTGGACATCCTCGAGCTGGCCGCGTCGCAGGCCGGCCTCGCCTTCGAAAACGAGTTGCTGCGGCGGCAGGCCGCGCAACACTAGAATTGGCAGCCAAGCCGCCTCCGGCGGCCGGGGCGGGAGGACCTTTTGAGCTCAGCCGATCTCCCCCAGAGCGACGCCGCCATCGTCGCCGGTCTGCAAGATTCGCAGCCCGCGGCGCGCGAGCGGGCCATCGCGCTGGCCGCGCGCCACCTCGCCCCCGAGACGCTGGGCCGCTTCGTCGGCAACGACGAAAATGCCGTGCTGCGCAACGCGGCGCTCGCCGCGCTGGAGCGGCAGGGGCCGTACGCGGTTCCGCACCTCATGTCGCTCTCGCGCGGGAGCAATGCGGAAGTGGCGATGTTCGCCGTCCAGATCCTCTCGCGCATCAAGGACCCCAGCACGGTGCAGGCGCTCTTGCCGTTGGTCGGGCACCCCGACTCCAACATCGCCCAGGCGGCCATCGAGGGACTGGGCGCGCTGCGGGCGCGCGAGGCGGTGCCGGGCCTCCTGCGCCTCTTGTCCGCCGACCTGTGGCTGCAGTTCGCGGCGGTGGCGGCGCTGGGCGAGATCGGTGACGAGCGCGCCGTGCAGCCTCTGCTCGAGGCCATCCCCAACGAGATGCTCGCCGAGCCGGCGGTGGAGGCGCTGGGCAAGGTCGGTTCGGCGGAAGCGCTGCCGCGGCTCCTCGCGCTCCTCGCCGACCACGATCGCCTTCCGCTGCGCGACCAGGTGCTGCGCTCCTCGGCGATGATCCTCGACTCGCACGCCGTGCCGCCCTCCGTCTTCACGCGCTTCCGCCGCAAGCTGGACGAGGAGAAGCTGGAGGCAGGCCTGTCGGAGTACATGCGCGCGCTGCTCGCGTCCGACGAGCACGATCTGGCGCGCGCCGCCGCCTCGCTGGCGCTCTCCGCGCAGCTGGAGAAGCTCTTCCCCGCGGTGGTGCTGCGCGCGCTCTCGCCCGATCGGGAGGAGGCGCGCTGGACGGCAGCGCTCTGCCGCCGCTACGAGCGCACCCTGCGCGCGGCGCTCTCCGATCTGCTGCGCAACCCACTGGCCGAGGTGCGGCGCGGCGCGCTTCTCTGCGCGCCCGCCGACGCCAGCACCGTCTCGGCCGTCGTGCCGCTCCTCTCCGACGCCGATGCCGGCGTGCGTGCGGAGGCGTGCCGGACGCTGGGCCGCTGCCGCGACGTCTCGGCCATCCCGGCGCTGGTGGAGCGCTTCGGCCGCGGGACGCCGCCCGAGTCCGTGGCCGCCGCCGAGGCGCTGGGCCTCATGCCTGGCCAGAGCCTTCTGCCCCTGGCGCCGTTCCTCGAGGAGAAGGAGAAGCTGCTGCCCGTGCTGGAGATCCTCGAGGCGGCGCGCAGCCCGCTCTTCCCCGACCGCATCGTCGAGCTGCTGGAGACGCCCATGGCGCCGGTGCGCCGGGCCGCGCTGCGCGTGTTGGTCAACCACGACGAGGTCGATTACGAGGAGCTCCTCGTCGCCAAGCTGCAGGACCCCGACGAGTCGGTGCGCATCGAGGCGGTGGAGCTGATCGTGCGCAACGGCTCGACGCGCGCGGTGCCGGCGCTCATCGGGCTGCTCTTCGTCTCGGACGACCTCCGCTACCACGTGATCCGCGCGCTCGGCCGTCTGCGCGGCGCCGCGGCCGCGCCCGAGTTGGAGCGGCTCTTTCCCCGCGCCGGCGGTCACGAGAGGCTCGAGATCGTCGCGGCGCTCATCCGCACCGGCGCGCCTGGCTTGCTCCCGTTCCTCGAGGCGCGGCTCGCCGAGGGCGAGGCGGAGGTGCGTCGCGTCGCGGCGGACGGGTTGGCCCGCGTGGCGACGGCGGCGGAGCTGCCGCTGCTCGTGCAGCTGGCCGCCGACCCCGACTGGAACATCCGCAACCACGCTGGCTGGGGCCTCGGGCGTCTCGGCCTTCCGCAGGGCCGCGATGCGCTCCTCGTCCTGGTGCGCGACACGGAGCCGGTGGTGGCGCGCACCGCCCGGGCAGCGCTCGCCAAGCTTCCTCACTGACTGCCCTTCGAGCTGGGGATGGCGACCGTCATGTGATGCGTATCTTCATCGTCGCAGCAGCCGTGCTCCCGTTCGTCTCCCCGCTCGCGCTCGCTCGCCTCGCACGTCCGCAGGGGCGGGCGCCCAAGCCGCAGCACGGCCTGCAGGCGCCGCGCTTGTGGCAAGACCGGAGCGGCGCGTTCGCGCTGGAACGGCCGGACGGCGCGCGCTGGATGTTTCGCGCGGGCGTGCGAGGGCCCGACGGAGCGGCTGTGCCCTTGCTCGCCATGTCGGAGGAGACGGGCGCGCAGCTGCTGGTGCAGAGCGCCGACGGGATCAACGATCTGCGGATGCTGGCGCGCATGCTCATGGAAAACCTCGCCAACGAGGAGCGGGTGCGCGTCGACGACATGGAGAAGGTGCGGGCCCGCGGCGGCGAGGCGTATGGCTTCGGCTTCTCCGTCGCCAGCGAAGTGCGCGGCCGGGTGGCCGTGGTGCGCGCCGGCGACCATGTCGCGCTGGTCATCGCCAGTTGGCCGATGGGCGCTCCGCCGGAGGTGATCGACGACGTCGACTCGATGATCGGCTCGCTCGGGCCTCCTCCGGGGACGCTGCCTCCCGGGATCTTCTAGCGGCGGCCTTTCCGCGCCAGCTCGAGCGACACGCGCGTGAGCGCGTCGTAGAGCGGCAGCAAGTCTTTCGGCAGCGCCTTCCGGTGCGCCCGGATGGTGGCCATGTCTCCGCGCACGGCAGGTCCGGTGAGCACCAGCTCCGCCGAGGCAGTGCGCAGCCCTTCCAGCGAGCCGAGAGCCAGGGGCAGCAGCGCACCGCGCGCCGTCTTCTCGCTCGCGCGGGTCGCCTGGCGAAAAGCCCGCACCGCCTCGGCGAAGAGCGCGACCTGTCCACCGGCGGCCAGCACCGCCGCCGCGTGGTAGAGCGCGCGGGCGCTCTCGCCGACGGCCAGCGGCTTCATTCCCAGGCGGCGGGCAAGATCGGCGAGCTGCGAGCGCGCCGCCGCGCCCGACCCGGCGATGGCCGCGGCCGCGCCGTCAAAATCGCCGCCGCGCTGGCGGACGAACGCGCGCAAGGGATGGATCGATCCCACGCGCGCGCCTCGCCGCCGCGCGGACTCGAGGGCTTCGAGGGGCAGCGCGCCGGCCAGGTGCGCGACGAGCTGTCCGCGCCCCACCTCGAGTCGGGCGCAGAGCGGCGCGACCGCTCCGTCGGAAACCGCCAGCAGGACCGCGTCGGCATTGCGCACCGGCGGAGGATCGAGCCCGCTCGATCTCGTCCACGAGGCGATCACGCGCACGCCGGCCGCCGGAAGCTGATCGAGCAGTGCGGACCCGACCGCGCCGGCGCCCAGCACCGCCGCCGTGCGCAGTGGCTTCATTCGCGGCGGAACTCCACCCGGGCGCCGGTCGCGGTGACCAGCAGCTTTTCGCCGGAGCTGATGCGGCCGGCGAGGATCTCGTCGGCGAGCGGCGACTCGACCAGGCGCTGGATCACCTGCCGCATGGGCCGCGCGCCGAGCGTGGGCTGATAGCCGCCTGCGGCGATCAGGTGCTCGACGAGGCCCGGCCCGGCGCGGAACGAGATGCGCCGCTCCTCCTCGAGCCGGCGCGACGAGTCGGCGAGGAGCAGCGTGGCGATGCGCGCCACCTCCTCGCGGGAGAGCGGCGCGAAGACGAGCCGCTCGTCGAGCCGCGCCCACAGCTCGGGTGGAAACGCCCCCCGCGCCAGCTCCAGCGCCTTGCCCGCCTGCGGATCCTCGGTGGGGCCCGGCGGCAGCGTCTTGTCCAGAGACGGATCGGGCGCGGCGCCGAACCCCATCGGGCGCGGCGCGTTCCCGCTGAACGCCCCCGCGCCCAGGTTGCTGGTGAGCACGATCACCGCGGCGGTGAAGTCGATGCGCCGGCCGCGGCCGTCGGTGAGCTGGCCTTCGTCGAGAACTTGGAGCAGGAGCTGCAAGACGGCCGGGTGCGCCTTCTCCGCCTCGTCGAGCAGCACGACGCTGGCGGGTTGGCGGCGCACCGCCTCGGTGAGCTGGCCGCCCTCTCCGTAGCCGACGTAGCCGGGAGGCGCGCCCACCAGGCGCGCCGCCGTGTGCGGCTCGGAGTACTCGGAGAGATCGATGCGCACCAGCGCCTCCGACAGCTCCTCCGCGAGCGCGCGCGCCGTCTCCGTCTTGCCCACGCCGGAGGGGCCGCAGAAGAGGAACGAGGCCAGCGGGCGCTGCGCCGAGAAGCCCGCGTAGTTGCGCCGGATGGCGCGGGCGATCGAGGCGAGGTTGCGCTCGTGGCCGATGACGCGCCCGCCAAGGCGGCGCTCGAGGGCGAGGAAGCGTTCGCCGTCGGGCTGCAGCAGGCGCTCCTCGGGAAGCCCGGCCATGCGCGCAACCGACCGGGCCACGTCGTCGCGCGACACCTCGGCGCGGCCCTCGCGGCGTGCGCGCGAGCCGGCCAGATCGATGGCCGCGAATGCCTTGTCGGGGAGGCAGCGATCGCGCACGTATCGCGCGGTCAGCGCCGCCGCCGCCTCGAGCGCCTCGGGCGAGAAGCGCACCGCGTGGTGTTCCTCGTAGTGCGAGGCCGCGCCGCGGAGGATCTCCTGCGTCTTCTGCGGGGAGGGCTCGCGCACGAGGATGGGGACGAAGCGCCGCTCCAGCGCGGCGTCGCCCTGGATGTACTTGCGGAACTCGTCGTGCGTGGTCGCGCCCACGCAGGGGAACTCGCCGCGCGCCAGGGCGGCCTTCAGCTCGTTGGCGGCGTCCTGCGGTCCCTCGCCCGCCGCGCCCGCGCCGATGAGCATGTGCAGCTCGTCGATGAAGACCACCACGCGGCCCTCGGCGCGCTTCACCTCGTCCTTGATGCCGATGAGGCGCTCGCTGAACGAGCCGCGCAGCTGCGTCCCCGCCACCAGGCTGCTCACGTCCAGCTCGACGAGGATGCGATCCGCGTCGCGCAGGTCGAGCATGCGCTGCGCCAGCCCTTCGACGATGGCCGTCTTGCCCACGCCGGGCTCGCCCACCAGCACCGGGTTGTTGGAGCGGCGCTTTCCGAGGATGTCGAGCAGCTCCTCGATCTCGCGCTCGCGGCCCACCGCGGGATCGAGCCGCTTGTCCGCCGCGAGCTGGGTCAGGTTGCGGCCGTGGCTGGTCAGCCAAGGGAACGCGCGCGGATCCAACGACCACTTCGATTCGGGGACGTCGCGAGGATGCGCTTGCGAGTGCGGGGTGGCGTGCGTGGCGCCGATGGCGGCTGCGAGCGGGGAGGTCGAAGGCGGGAGCGTGGTCACGCGCTCGGTTTGCGGGGCGCGCTGCGCGACGGCGGCGCGGGGCGTCTGCGCAGGCGCGACAGCGACTTCCTTGCGGCGCGGGACCGAGCCGGTGAGGAAGCCGAGCGCAGTGGTGCGCAGCGAGGCGAGCGGAGCGGCGGTCTTTTCCAGGAGTTGGGCCGCCGCACTCTTCGACAAGCGCGTCAGGGCGACGAGAAGGTGCAGCCCCTCGGCGCGATCGCTGCCGCAGTCGTCGGCGAGCTGGCGCGCCTTCTCCAGCGCCTGGGCGAACAGCTCCTGCGGCTCCTCCGGCGCGGCGCCAACCGCGGCCAGTTCGGCCAGCACCTGGTCCTCGCCGCACCCGCGCTCGCGCAAGAGCACGTCGGCCGCCCCCGGCACGGTAAAGGTGGCCAGAAGGAGATGCGCCGTCGAAGGCTGCTCGCCGACGTTCTTCGCGATGTCCTTCGCCTCGGCGGCGATCTGGGCGAGCTCTGCGGAGTCGGTGGCCATGGTTCGTTTTGAGCCTTCGCCTTCCAGCTACGGGCCGTTTTGAGTGCCTTCGCCTTCCGGCTACGGCACCGCATCCTCGCCCAGCGGGATCGACCGAGGCAAGCGGCAAAGAATCGTGCTATCGGAGCCCTCCGTGCGACCCCTGACCATCGGCATCGCCGGCGGCACGGCCAGCGGCAAGACCACCGTGGCGCGGCGGCTGGTGGAGCGGCTCGCGGGCCACGCCGTCTCCTTCCTCGACCAGGACGCCTACTACCGCGACCTGGCCGACACTCCGCTCGCGGAGCGGAAGAACTTCAACTTCGACCACCCCGACGCCTTCGACACCGAGCTTCTCGTCTCGCACCTGCGCGAGCTGCAGGCGGGGCGGCCCGTGGAGAAACCCGTCTACAGCTTCGCCGAGCACACGCGCACGCGCGACACGGTGCGCGTCAACCCCGGCGACGCCATCATCCTCGAGGGCATCCTCGTGCTCGCGCTGGAGCCGGTGCGGCGCGAGCTGGACGTGAAGGTCTTCGTCGACTCCGACGCCGACGTGCGCGCGCTACGGCGGCTCTCGCGCGACATCAAGGAGCGGGGGCGCGATTTCGACGGCGTGATCGAGCAGTACTTCCGCACCGTGCGGCCCATGCACTACGGGTTCGTCGAGCCCTCCAAGCGCTACGCCGACATCATCATCCCGCACGGCGGCAACAACGACATCGCCATCGAGATGGTGGCCGCCGCCGTCCGGCAGAAGCTGCGCTGACGCGGGCTTCGCTTGCGCGGGACCTCAGACCTCGGACCTCAGGAAAAACGAACTCTTCGGAAATTGCCCGAGGTCCGACGCATCAGTCCCGGAGCAGTCGCCTGAAGCCTGAAGTCTGAGGTCAGAGGCCTGTATCAGCCGCCGTGCAGCGCGTCTGGTGAGGCGAAGCCGCAGGCCAATTCGCCGGCGAGTCCAGGGGGCGGCCCTTTGCGGAGGATGTCGTTTCGGGAGCGGTCGTGCGGGCGGCGCAGATCGAGGCGTGAACGCATGATGCCCTTGTTGGCCCGATGGACGAAGGTGACCGTGCCGTCCTGTACCGAATCGACGATGCCGATGTGGCTCAATCCCTTGCGGTAGGTGTCGCGGAAGAAGACCAGGTCGCCCGGGCGCGGATAGCGGCGCAAGGCGTGCGCCGCCCGGGCGCGCCGGCGGATGTTCGTCACACCGTTCTCGCCGGGTCTCTCGGGCGCGCGCAGGTCGATGCCTTCTTGACCATAGATGGCCGTCACGAATCCCGAGCAATCGTCACGCGACGCGGGCGAGCGGTGGCCGACGAAGCGATCCGCGCGCTCTGCGATCTGCGCCCCGAGGCTTGCTGCGAGCAGGAGTGGAAGCATCCTGCCGTCAAGATGTTCACCGGAGTTCCGGCGCGAAATCCTCGAGCGGTCGGCCGGGGGGCGTGCAAGCAAGCGTGCGCTCCGCTGCGCGGGACCTCGGACCTCCGGCCTCGGGTAAGTCGACTGCAAAGCAGGCACTGCCTGAGGTCTTAGGCCCGAGGCCGCGGGGCGGAATCACGTCCCACCCCGAGTCGGCGAGCAAGCCAGCCAGCGCCTCGCGCACGCGCGCGTTCGACGTTTCGTGCGCTTTCAAGAAATGTTGAATCAGCGGCTCACGCCCGGACGCGTCCTGCTGCCTGGCGATCACCTCGGCCGCGGCGATTTGCACCTCGTCGGCCATGTCCTCGAGGAAGGGCAGCACCGCCGGCGTGATGGCCCGGTCCTTGTGCGCGGCGAGCGCGTGCAGGAGCAGCACCTTCTTTTCGGGGACGCGGCTGTACTCGGCGCTCGCCTTGCACGCCACCTCGACGAGGAACTTGATCACCTCCGCCTCGGGCAAGAGGTCGGAGAGCGCGCGCAGCGGCCAGGAGATCTCGTCGCGTCCCAGGATGAAGCGCTTCACCGCCGGCAGGGCCACCGCGCCGGCCTGGACGATGAGCGCCAGCACGCGCGCCTTCTCCTCGTCGTCGGTGATGCCCGGATCGACGCGGATGGTGTAGCGCATGAGCAGCGCGTCGATGGCCGCCTCTGTGCGCAGCCCGCCCAGCTCCTCGATGGCGCCCTGCCGGTTCTCGGGCGGGCCGAACTTCTCCATCGACTTCTTCTGCAGCCGCGCGACCTTCGCCTCCGGCCCGCCGCCCAGCCCCAGCTTGTCGAGGAATCCCATGAGCAGTCCTTTTACAGCACCACGTCCTTGCGCACGTCGCCTTTGTAGAGCTTCTGCAGGGCGGCCGCGGCTGCGCGCGCCTCGGGCGAGTCGGCCGGCAGGACGACGAGCAGCACGACGTACAAGTCTCCCCGCGGCGCGCCCGTCGCGCCGCCCTTGAGCGCGGGCAGGCCGCGCCCGCGCAGCCGCAGCTTGCGGCCGCTCTGCGAGCCGGGAGGGATCTTCAGCTTGACGGGCCCCTCGAAGGTGGGCGCGGTCACCTCGGCGCCGGCCAGCGCCTCCAGAGGAGTGATGGGCAGGTCGAGCAGCAGATCGCGCCCCTGCACATGCACCGTCGGGTGCTCGCGCACGGTGATGCGCAGGTACAGATCGCCAGGCTGGCCGCCGCGCTCGCCGGCGCCGCCCTGGCGGGGAAGGCGCACGCGCGAGCCGGTCTCGACGCCGGGTGGGATCTTGATCTTCAGCCGGACCGTCGAGCCGTTCGGCCGCGTGAGCGTGATCTCGCGCTCCGCCCCCAGAACCGCGTCGCGCAAGTCGACCTCGACCGCCGCCTCCGCGTCGTCGCCGCCGGCCGGCTCGACCGCCGCCCGGCGCGCGCGGCCCTGCTGCCGGGTGAACAGGTCCCCGAACATGGAGGAGAGGTCCTCGGGATCGAACCCGCCCGGCCTGCCGCGGAAGCTGAAGCCCTCGAACCCGGGAAACCCGCCCCCGCGTTCGGCCTGCTGCTGCCAGGCGCGCGCCTGCCGCGCCTTCTCCTCGTCGAATCCCGGCTTGGTGGCCAGCTCGCCGAACTCGTCGTAGAGGGCGCGCTTCTTCGGGTCCCCCAGCACCTCGAAGGCGTTGGAGACTTCCTTGAAGCGCTCCTCCGACTTCTTGTCGCCCTGGTTCATGTCAGGGTGGAGCTTCTTGGCCAGCTTGCGGTAGGCCTTCTTGATCTCCTCCGCAGAGGCGGTCTTGGAGACGCCGAGGACGGAGTAGGGGTCTTTCATAGGGCCGGAGACCGTAACCACGCCCACCAAACGGGTCAACCAGCGGTTGACCCCTGTGCTGGGCGGTCGTTACCATCCGTCCGTGAGAGGAACGACGGCCGCCGCTCTGCTCGCTCTCTTCGCTTCCTCGGCGCGCGCAGGGGAACGCCAGCTGGTCGACGAGGTGGTGGCGGTGGTCGACGCCCACTCCATCACGCTCTCGGAGCTGGCGGCGGAGACGCGCGTCCGCTTGGTGGCGGAGCAGGGGCCGGCGGCGGCGGGCGCGGTGCTCGATCGGCAGCTGCTCAGCGCCTCGCTGCGCAGGACCGTCGAGGAGCGGATCGTGCTGTCGGAAGTGGAACGACTCAAGCTCTTCGACCTCGACAGGAGCGAAATCGAGGGGTTGATGGCGCGGTTGCGCGCGATCTTCCCCACGTTGGCTGACTACGAGGCGTTCGCCCGATCGATCGAGCTGACCGACGATGAGATCGGCGCCATGCTCGCCCGCGAGCTGCGCGTCGCGCGCTATCTGGACAATCGCCTCAAGCTGGCGGCGCAGCTGCGCGAGAGCGAGCTGGACGAGGCCGCGCACGGCCAGAAGCTGACGCCGGTGCAGCGCGAGCAGCTTCGCTCCCGGCTGGCGCAGGACAAGTACCAGCGGCTCCTTCAGGAATTGCTTGCCGAGCTGCGCCAGCGCGCCACGGTACGCGTGCTCGACCCGCTCGACTCGGGCGAGGTGCCCGGCCGCGCCGTGGCCGACCCGCCCGACGCGGGAAAGAGGGGCTGACGTGGCGGTCCGCGCCCGGGCCAGGCTGGAGATCCGCCGCATGCGGCCCGACGACCTCGAAGAGGTCATGGTCATCGAGCGCGCCGCCTTCAAGCACCCGTGGTCGCCGGAGCTCTTCCGGCGCGAGCTGGAGCACGACTGGAGCACCATCTTGGTCGCGGTCGAGCCGCTGACCAGCGCGCCGGGGCGGGGGACCGAGCGCATCGTCGCGTTCCTCATCTTCTGGCTGGTGCACGACGAGGTGCACGTGCTCAACGTCGCGGTCGTGCCCGAGCACCGCCGCAAGGGGATCGCGCGCATGCTCATGGCCGAGACGGAGCGGCGCGCCATGCAGGCCGGGGCGGCGCTCATGACGCTGGAGGTGCGGCGCTCCAACGAGGCGGCCCTCGAACTCTACCGCGAGTTCGAGTACCGCGCCGTCGGCGTCCGCCCCAACTACTACGTCGACGAGGGCGAGGACGCCATCGTCATGGTGAAAGAGCTCAAGCGCGCCAGGTGAACCGTGTCAATCTAGCCGCGGCGCTTGCCCTCGCGCGCGCGCAGGGCCTCGGCCAGTTCCGCCAGTCCCATGCCATGCGCCTGCAGCAGGACCAGCACGTGGTAGACGAGGTCGGCCGCTTCGTGCGCGATCTCCTCGCGCTTGCCGCGCAGCGATGCGACCACCAGCTCCGTCGCTTCCTCGCCGACCTTCTTGTGGCGCAGCGTCTCGTCGGCGAAGAGCTTCGCGGTGTACGAGCCGGGCGGCGGGTCTTTCAGGCGCGAGCGCAGCACGGCCTCCAGCGCGGCCAGCGTCTCGCCCGGCGAGGGCGGCGCGTCGCGCAGCACCTCGAAGAAGCAGGAGCGCGCCCCGGTGTGGCACGCCGGCCCGGCCGGATCGACGCGAAGAAGGACGGCGTCCTTGTCGCAGTCGAGCCGCACCGCCTTCACCGCCTGCGTGTTCCCGCTGATGGCGCCTTTCACCCACAGCTCGTTGCGGCTGCGGCTCCAGAAGGTTGCCTGGCCGGTGGCGAGCGTCTGCGCGAGGCTCTCGCGGTTCATCCACGCCAGCATGAGAACTTCGCCGCTGGTCGCGTCCTGCACGATGGCCGGCGCGAGGCCGTGCTCGTCGTACTTCACGTCGTCGGCCGTCATACGGGCCACCGCATGGGAAAGCTGCGCGCCGCGCAGGCTTGCTTCACCTGCGCCACGCTCAGCGTGCCGAAATGGAACACCGACGCTGCCAGCGCGGCGGCAGCTCCCGCCTCGAAGGCGTCGGCGAAATGCGCGGGAACCCCGGCGCCGCCGCTGGCGATGACTGGTACGGGCACCGCCGTAGTCACGGCGCGCAGCATCTCCAGAGCGAAGCCGCGCTGCGTGCCGTCGTGGTCCATGCTGGTGAGCAGGATCTCCCCCGCGCCGCGGTCGACCGCTTCGCGCGCCCACTCCAGCAAGTCGCGTCCCGTGCCTCTCGTTCCGCCGTGCGAGCGCACCTCCCAACCGATCTCGCGCGCCTTGGCGTCGATGGCGATGACCGCGCTCTGGCTGCCGACCAGCTTGGCCACGCCGGTGATCAGCGCCGGGTCAGCCAGCGCCGCGGTGTTGAGCGAGACCTTGTCCGCGCCGGCGCGCAGGAGCGCTTCGGCGTCCGCAACGCTGCGCACGCCGCCCCCGACGGCGAAGGGGATGGCCAGCTCGCGCGCCACGCCCTCGACGAGCTCCAGCAGCGTGCCGCGCGCCTCGAGGCTGGCGCTGATGTCGAGGAAGCACAGCTCGTCGGCACCGGCGGCCCCGTAGGCGCGGGCCTGCTCGACAGGGTCGCCCGCGTCGCGCAGCTCGGCGAACTTGACGCCCTTGACCACGCGGCCGTCCTTCACGTCGAGGCAGGGGATGATCCGGCGCGTCAGCACGGCCCCTCCAGCACGGCCTGGCCTTCGCGGACGGTGAATTTTCCCTCGTAGAGGGCGGTGCCGGCGATGGCCCCGGCCAGCGTGTGCAGGCGCGCGGCGGCCAGCACGCGCAGGTGCGAGAGGGCGCCCGCGCCGCCCGAGGCAATGAGATACGCATCGGGCGCCGCGGCCGTCACGACGCGCAGCAGGCTGAGATCGAAGCCCTCCAGCGTGCCGTCGCGCGAGACGGCCGTGACCACCATCCAGCGCACGCCCTGGCCGGCGAGCTCCTTGGCCAGCTCGCGAGCGCTGGGTCCGCGCGCCTCCGTCCAGCCGCGCGTGGCGGCGCGTCCGTCCTTGATGTCGAGGCCGCAGGCGACGCGATCGACGCCGAACTTCTCCACAGCATCTCCAGCGATGGAAGGCTTTTCGACGGCGGCCGTGCCGAAGATGACCCGGCCCGCGCCCGCCGCGAGCGTTTCCTCGGCCGCCTGCAGGTCGCGGATGCCGCCCCCCACCTGCACCAGCGCGGGCGCGGCGGCCCGCACGATCTTCTCGATCAGCGGGCGCTGGCGCTTGCCGCCGAAGGCCGCGTCGAGGTCGACGACGTGCAGCGCGGTGGCTCGCTGGCGGACGAACTCGCGCGCCTGCGCGACCGGGTCCTCGGAGTACACCTTGTAGCTCTTCTTTTCGCCCTTGTGCAGACGCACGGCGCGGCCTTCGAGCAGGTCGATGGCGGGGTAGAGCAGCGGGATCACGTCGGGCCCTCGGGCAGCGCGAGGAAGCGCCGCAAGAGCGCCTCGCCGTCGCGCGCGCTTTTCTCGGGATGGTACTGCACGCCGTGCAGGGTGCCGCGCCCGACCACCGCCGCGATGCGCACCGGCCCGTGCTCGGCGATGGCCTGCGTCACTTCGGCGGGGGCCTCGCAGCGATAGGAGTGGGCGAAGTACGCCCAGCCCGCCGGCTGCAGCGGCGAGTCGGCGGTGGGGGCCAGCCTCTGCCAGCCGATGTGCGGGACCTGCACGCCCGGGGGAAGCCGCGTGACGCGTCCAGGAAGAAGGCCCAGCCCGGGTTGCGCGCCGTCCTCCTCACCTTCCTCGAAGAGGATCTGCATCCCCAGGCAAATCCCCAGCACCGGCGCGCCTCGCTTCAACGCCTCCTGCAGCGCCGGCTTGAAGCGCGCCCCGCGCTCCATGCCGAGGCCGAACGCCGCCACGCCGGGCAGGACGACGCGCGGCGCGCGCGCGATCTCTTGCGGCCTCGAGGAAAGTTGTGGATCTCCCCCGGCGCGCGACAGCGCCTGCAGCACGGAGCCCAGGTTGCCGAGACCGAGATCGACCACCGTCACCTTCACCTAGATCACTCCCTTGGTGCTGGGCACCGTGCCAGCGATGCGCGGGTCGAGCGCCATCGCCTGCCGCAGCGCGCGCGCGAACGACTTGAAGATCGCCTCGGCGCCGTGGTGGAAATCGCGGCCCGTGAGCAGGTCGATGTGCACGTTGGCGCGCGCATGGTCGGCCATGGCCTTGAAGAAGCCCTCGAGGACGCTGAGGTCCATCGCGCTGCGCGGGCCCTGGTCGAGCGCGACGTTCCAGTGGAGGAAGGCGCGGCCGGAGAGATCGATCACGCTGCGCGCCAGCGCCTCGTCGAGAGGAAAATAGAACGCGCCGGCGCGGGCGATGCCCTTGCGGTCGCCCAGCGCCTGGTCGATGGCGCTCCCCAGCGCGATGCCGGTGTCCTCGACGGTGTGGTGCTGGTCGATGTGCAGGTCGCCCTGGCAGCGGATCTTGGCGTCGAACGCGCCGTGCCTGGCCAGCGTGTCGAGCATGTGATCGAAGAAGGCGATGCCGGTGGAAACCTCGGCCTCGCCGCGGCCGTCGAGGTCCACCTTCACCTCCAGCTCGGTCTCCTTGGTCTTGCGCGAGACGGTCCCGGTGCGGCTCATGCGTTGGCCTCCAAAGCGGCTTCCATCAGCAGGCGCGAGAGCACGCGCGTCGTGTCGCCCGGAGCCTCGACGTGGGCGTAGATGATCGGCGCGCCGCGGTCCTGCGCCGCGCGCGCGGCGGCCTGGTCGTCGGCCGTGTCGCCGATGAAGAGCACCTGCGAGCCGCGTTTCGCGCCTTTGAGCAGCTCGTGGACCAGCCACACCAGCCCAGCTGGGTCGGGCTTGCGCGGCCGGCCGTCGGCCACCCAGCAGAGGCGGTCAGGGATCTTCAGCTTGCAGAGCTGCTGCGCGAGGCGCGCTTCGCCGGGGTTGCGGCCGGTGTAGAGCGCGAGTTGGAACCGCTGCGCCACCGCCTCGAGGATGCTGGGCTCGGGGAGCACCAGCTCCTTTTCCCACAAGCCGCGCTCGGGCGCGTCGGGGAGGGCGTCGCGCGCGTCGAATCCGAACAGCTCGCGGCAGCGGGCGCCGCCGTACAGCGCCCCGCACAGCCCGGAGACTTTTTCCTGTGGAACATCCACCCCGGGGTATTTCGCGAACAGCGCCTGAACGCCGCGGCCCTCGGCGGAAGCGATGAATTGCTGCAGGGAAGGCGCGGTGCCCTCTGTCCGGAGGTAGAGCAGGAGCGCGATGGCGCGCGACATCTCCCAGTCGTCGTTGAAGCGGCCGGCGGCCTTGAAGGCCGGGATCTCGGCGTCGCCATCGAACGGCGCCGCGCGCGCTTTATCGCGTCCAATGAGCGGCTCGATCGCCCGGCGCGCCGCCTCCTCCGCCACGGCGTGGTAGCTGGGCCGCGCGTCGAGCAGCACGCCGTCCACGTCGAGGATCACGGCGCGCACCTTGTCCAGAGTCGGCTTCATGGCGCTTTGATCTCCGCGCGCAGCGCCGCGAGGAAGGCGTCGTTGGCCGGCGGCGCGCCGACGCTGACGCGCAACGCGTGCTGCAGCCCGCGCGCGCCGGAGACGTTGCGGATGAGCACGCCGCGGCGGAAGAGCGCGCCGTGCAACTCGCCCGCGGGCCGTCGCGTCTGCTCGAAGAGAATGAAGTTCGCGCCCGAAGGATGAACGGTGAGGCCGAGCGCGCGCATGGCCGCCGCCAGCCGCTCCCTCTCCCGCATGACGAGGTTCACGCGTTCCACGACGAGGTCGGCCCGCTTCATCAGCTCGCGGGCAACGAGGCATGTCACGGCGCTCAGGTTGTAGGGAAGCTGAACCTTGTGCAGCTCGGCGCAGAGCGCGGGTGCGGCCAGCATGCAGCCGGCGCGCAGGCTGGCCGCGGCCATCGCCTTGGAGAAGGTGCGGAAGAGCACCAGCCGCGGGTTCGCCCCGAGCAGCGGCGCGAAATCCTGTCCGCAGAAATCGCGGTACGCCTCGTCGATGCCCAGGAGGCACGGCACCGCCGCGGCGAGCTTTCTGGCCTCGTCGAGCGAGAGCGTGGTGCCGGTGGGATTGTTGGGCGAACCGATGAGCACCAGCTTGGCATCGCGCGCGCTCTCGGCCATCGCCTCGACGGGGAACTTGAACTCGCCGGACCCGCTGCGCAGCGGCACTTCGACCACGCGAGCGCCCAGCGCGGCGGCCTGCAGCGAGTAGAGCGCAAAGGAGGGCGACGCGACCACCACGGTGTCGCCGGGCTCGACGCAGGCGAAGAGGAGGAGTTGCAGCAATTCGTTGGACCCGTTGCCGACGAGTACGCCGGCGGGGTCCCAGCGGTAGACCTGCGCGAGGTCCGCCGCGAGCTTCGCTCCCTCGGTGACGGGGTATTTCGACCAGTCCGAAGCGAGAATGCGCGCGCTCAGCTCCTCCTTCAACTCCTCGGGCAGGTCGTACGGGCTCTCGTTCAGGTGCAGCGGGACGGCGGCGGGGTCGCGAGGCGGCCCGTAGGGGGCGAGCGGCCGGATGCTGCCGCGCACGAAGCTCTCCGGTGCCCGGCTCATTTGCGCTCCGCCCTTGGGGCTTCGCCCGTGCGCCGCACCTCGACGGCGCGGGCGTGGCCGTGCAGGCCCTCGGCGTGCGCCAGCGCCTCGATGGAGCGCGCGTCGCGTTCGAGCTGGCTGGCCGGGTACTCGATGACGGTCTGGCGCCGCACGAAGTCCCATACGCTCAGCGCCGAGGCGAACCGCGCCGTGCCCGAAGTGGGAAGCGTGTGGTTGGGGCCGGCGAGATAGTCGCCCACTGGAACAGGAGCGTGCGGCCCCACGAACACCGCGGCGGCGCGTGGCACCTTGGCGACCGCGGCCGGTGCGTCGCGCAGGATGAGCTCGAGGTGCTCGGGCGCCAGCTCGTCGGCGAAGGCGAGCGCCTCGTCGAGATCGCCGGCCACGACCGCCGCGCCGCGCGCTTGCAGCGACTGGGCGGCGATGCGATTCGGGTGCGCGGCCAGCTCGCTGCGCAGAGCCGCGCCGACCGCTCTCGCCAGCTCCGCGTCGGGCGTGACCAGCAAGGCGAGCGCGAGCGGGTCGTGCTCGGCCTGCGCGATGAGGTCGGCCGCGACCAGCGCCGGGTCGGCGCTGGAATCGGCGACCACCACCACCTCCGTCGGCCCGGCGAGCGAGTCGATGCGCACCTGTCCCGAAAGCTGTTTCTTCGCTTCGGTGACGTAGGCATTGCCGGGTCCGACGATGACGTCGGCTCGGGCCACGGTCTGCGTCCCGAGCGCCAGCGCCGCCACTGCCTGCGCGCCGCCGCTGAGGAGGATCGCCGTCGCGCCGGCGATGCGCGCCGCCGCGGCCACTTCCGGCGCGATGGTCCCGTCCCGCCGTGGAGGGGTGGCGACGATGACCTCCGGCACGCCCGCGAGGCGCGCCACCGCCACGGTCATGATCACCGTCGAGGGGTAGACCGCGCGTCCTCCGGGCACGTAGCAGGCGGCGCGCCTCAGCGGCAAGACGAGGCAGCGCAACAGGCCGCCGCCCTCGAGTCGCAGCTGGTAGCTCTGCGGCAGCTGTGGCGCGTGGAAATCGCGAACGCGGTTCATCGCCACTAGCAGCGCGTCGCGCACTGGCGGCGGGCACTGCGCGGCGAGAGCGTCCCAGCGTGCGCCGTCGAGGAAGAGCGAGTCGAGCGAGGCGCCGTCGAAGCGCGCCGTCAACTCGCGCACCGCCGCGTCGCCGCGCGCGCGCACGTCCGCGATGATGGCGCTCACCGCCGGAGTCACGTCGGCGGGCATGGCGGCCGCCGCGCGCAGCTTCGACGCCTCGGCGCGCTGCGCGAGGTCGGAGAGGTGGAGGACGCGGATCATGCCAGCTTCTCCAGCAGAGGCAGCAGCTCCTCGACCTTGAGCCGATAGGCGGCGCGGTTGACGACCAGCCGGGCGCTGATCTGCAACAGCTCGTCCACCACCACCAGCCCATTCTCCTCCAGCGTGCGGCCGCTCTCGACCAGATCGACGATGGCGTCGGTCAGCCCCGACACGGCGGCCAGCTCGACCGAGCCCGAGAGGTGCACGAGGTCGACCGGCACGCCGCGGCGCGCGAACCAGCGGCCGGAGAGCCGCGGGTACTTGGTCGCCACGCGCAGGCTGCGGCCCAGCTCGGCCGCGTCGGCGAGCGCGCCGTGCTGAGCGGCCTTGCTGCCGCGCGGCGCGGCCAGGCAGAGGCGGCACTTTCCGAAATCGAAAGAGATCGGAGTGAGCACGTCCGCGTCCGACTCGAGGGCCTGGTCGAGGCCGCACACGCCCAGGTCGGCCGCGCCGCGCTCGACGTAGAGCGGCACGTCGGCGTCCTTGAGCACGACGAAGCGCGCGCGCGCGCCGGCCGGGATGATGAGCCGGCGCGAGACACCCGGCTCCTCCTCCGGCACGATCGCCGCGGCGGCGAATCGCTCCAGCACGGGCCGCTGCAGCCGGCCTTTGGGTAGCGCGACGGTCAGCATGCCAGCGGCACCAGCGCGTCGAGATCGAGCGAGAAACCTACGGCGGGACGCGGATCGCCGAAGCGGCCCAGCAAGGTGTCGTAGCGCCCGCCGCCCCCGACGGGGCGCGGCGCGCCGGAGGCATAAAGGTTGAACACGATGCCCGTGTAGTAACCGAGCCCGCGCACCTCGCCGAGGTCCACCTCCAGCTCGGCGCCCAGGCTCTTCGCCTGCGCAGCCGCCAGGGTCGCGGCAATCCGTCGCAGCGCGGCGCGTGCTTCGTCGGTGGGGGCGAGCGACTCTGCCTGCGCGAGCAACGCGCCGGCTTCGGTCTGCGGCCGCGGCGGGTGCGCGAGCATGAGGATGGCGTCGCGCGCCTTCCCGGGCGGGACTTCCCGCTCGCAAAGCTGGCGCAGCGTGGGCAGGTCCTTGCGATCGACCGCGTCGCTCAGCGCGCCTGCCAGTCGCTGAGAGGCGCCCGCCGCCCGTGTGAGCGCCGCGAAGTAGCCCATGGTGCCGACCGAGATGCGCGCGCTCTGCGCGCCCAGCCCGAGCGACGCCAGCGCTGCCGCCGCGAGCGAGAGGACCTCGGCGTCGGCTTCGGGTTCCCCAGCGCCCACCAGCTCGCATCCGGCCTGGAACCGCTCGTAGACCGGGCCGCTGTCGGGGCTGACCCGCCGCACGACGCTGCCTCGATAGTAGAGCCTCAGCGGCGACACGCCGGCGAGCCGGGTCGCGGCGATGCGCGCGACCTGCGCGGTGAAGTCGGCCCGCAGCGCGACGAGCCGCCCGCCGCGGTCGAGCGCGCGAAAGGCATCGGCCTCGAACACCTCGGCGCTCTCGATGGCCGGCGGAATGACCTCGGCGTAACCGCCCTCCTCGAAAACGCGGCAGAGCGCTGCCTCGCAGCGGCGCAGTCTGCGCGCCGCCTCGAAGAGCAGGTCCTGCGTGCCGGGCAGAGGGGCTGCCGGCTGTCGGGTCTCGGCGTCCAAGATCGGGCATTCTAGCTTGCCGTCGGCTAGTGTGCGCCGCGAACATGTATCGGCTCCTGCGTCCGCTGCTCTTTCTGCTCCCCGCAGAGGCCGCTCACACACTCGCCGGGACGGTCCTGCGCCTGCGGGCGCGTCTCTCCCCGCGGCCGCGGCTCGAGGGAGGTCCGCTCGCGCAGAAACTGTGGGGACTCGACTTTCCCAACCCCGTCGGCCTCGCCGCCGGCATGGACAAGGGCGAGGCGCTCGCCCCCGCCTGGTTCGGCATGGGTTTCGGCTTCATCGAGATCGGCACCATCACCCCGCGGCCGCAGCCGGGGAACCCGCGGCCACGCCTTTTCCGGCTCGTCGAGCAGCGCGCCATCGTCAACCGGATGGGCTTCAACAATGACGGAGCCGAGAAGTGCGCCGAGCGGCTGCGCAGGTTGCCGCCCCAGCCGGGGCGGGTCTTCATCAACATCGGCCGCAACAAGGACACGCCCAACGAAAAAGCCGCCGAGGACTACGTCGCGGCCTTTCGCGCGCTGGCGCCGCACGCCGACGGGGCGGTGATCAACGTCTCGAGCCCCAACACGCCCGGCTTGCGCGAGCTGCAGAAGGAGCTGGGCGCGCTGGTCGGTGAGGTGGTGCGCGCGCGCGACGCGCTTCCCAAAAGAATCCCCGTGCTGGTGAAGCTCTCGCCCGACGAGGATCGCCTCGAGGACATGGCCGGAGCGGCCGTGGCCGCCGGCGCAGACGGCATCGTCGCCACCAACACGACGGTCGACCACGGGCACGGGCAGGGCGGCCTCTCCGGCGCGCCGTTGCGCGACAAAGCGCAGCAGGCTTGCGCCCGCATTTTTCGGCGCGTCGGGGGGAAGGTCCCCATCGTGGGCGTGGGCGGCATCTTCACGGCCGAGGATGCCTATGCGCGCATCCGCGCCGGCGCCAGCCTCGTCGAGATCTACACGGCGCTGGTCTACCAGGGGCCCGGCGCGCCGCGGCGCATCGCCAGCGGGCTGTCAGTGCTCCTCGAGCGCGACGGGCTCACGATCGAGCAGGCGGTCGGGCGCGACGCTCGGCCGTAGCTGCGCCGCCGCCCCGACCGAGCCGAAGAGCGCGCGCGCCGCGGCCATGACCGCGAGCGCGATGGCCACCCCGATGAACAGATCGAGCAGGTAATGGTGGTTGAGATAGACCGCGGCGAAGCACACCAGGGCGAAGTAGGCCACGGCGACCCAGCGGAAGCGCCGCAGCTTCCACCCGTAGATCATCGCCAGGAACGGATAGACGACGTGCAGGCTGGGGATGGCGCCGAACACGTCGGCGCTCTTTCCATAGAAGCTCTGCATGAGGGGAATGCCGACGAGCTGGTCGAAGCGGATGGCGCCCGCGGGCGACGCGCGCACCGTCAAGTCGACCGTGAAACCGTGATCGCTCACGTACCAGGGCGGCGCCGCCGGGTAGAGGTAGTAGCAGCTGAACCCGACGAAGTTGGCGATGACGAACACCCAGGTGAAGCGCACGGCGCGCTTCGCATCGCCCTTCCACAGCAGATAGATGCTGAGCAGCACCGACTCGCCGATGAAGAAGAACGGCGTGTAGGCGAGCCCGCAGATGAGGTCGAGCCACGCGCTGGTGTGGCGCTGCAGCCATTCGTTGGGCGTGAGCCCGCCGATGGCGAAGAAGCGCAGGTCGAAGTCGTAGGGCTCGTGGACGTGGATGACGGGCGAGCGGATGTAGTCCTCGTACCAGCGCATCGAGTCGTAGACGAGCGCGTACAAGAGATACGGAAGTCCGACGAGCGCGAGTCGCCGGCTGCCGTCGCTCCACAGCGAGAGCGTCAGCGCGATGGTTATCAGGAGAAAGTGCTCGGGCCAGGGACCGCCCAGCGCCGTCATGATGGCGAGATAGATCGCGCTCATCGCCGGCATGGCCACGGTGAAGAAGCGCGGCGCGCCGGCCAGCTGCTCCGGGTGAGGGCGGAGATCCATCATGCCCCCTGTTGCGCGGCATCCTCGATGACGCCGGGGCGCCGCCGCAGCGAGAGCACCGCCGGCAGCGCGAAGAGCGCCGCCGAGAGGCAGGTCACTTCGCCCAGCACCGCGGTGAGCCCGAAGCTCTGGATGGCCTGGTTGTCGGCCGTCACCAGTGTGGCGTAGCCGATGATGGTGGTGAGGGAGCAGAGCGCCACCGCGCCACCGGAGGTGGCCAGCGCCTCCTCCACGCTGCCGGCCTGTCGATAACGTTGGTAAAGATTGACGGCGTAGTCGACACCGATTCCAAAGGTGATGGGCAGGACGGCAAAATTGACGAAATTGAGCTTGAGCCCCAGCACCGTCATGGCCCCGAACATCCACAACACGCCCAGGCTGAGCGAGCCCACCACCCACGCCGCGTCGCGCAGGCTGCGCATCACCAGCAAAGTGAGCAGGGCCACGGCCATGAAGCTGAGCAGCGCCGTCAGCGCGCCGTCGTTGGTGATGGCGGCCACGATGTCGGTGGTGAGGACGATCTGGCCGGCGATGCGCGCCGTCGGGTCGACCCTCAGCGCCGCCTCTCGCACGGCGCGCGTGTGCGCGATCTGCGCGAGGCCGTTGGCGGCGTCGGTGGTCAAGGTCGGATAAACCAGCGCCACGCGCCCGCGATGGCCGTCCTTCTCCACGAACACCCGGGTGAGGCGTTCCGGGATGTCGCTCATCGCCACCGGCTCGAGCTTGGTGTGCTCCCGCAGCCGCCGCACCTCCGGGAGCAGTTCGCTGCGGGGCCTCTTGTCGAGCAGGGAGAAGATCTCGCGCAGGAGCTCCAGCTTGCGCGGCTGGTCCTTGGGGAGGAACTGCTGCAGCGTCACCACCGACTCGATGGTGCCGTCCGGACCCTGCTGGTCCTTCTCTTTCTCCAACGCCGCCGCCACGGCCTCCGCCTGCCCGGGCGAATCGGTCAGCACCACCGTGGGGGTCTGGTACGACTGCAGCACCGCGTCGACATGCTTGTCCCAGTAGCCCGCGCCCTGGTGGAAGCCCGAGCGGCTGCCCAGCTTGCGGAAGTCGTACTGGATGGGCTCCTTGGCGAACCGCATCGCCGCGTAGACCGACCCCAGCGCCAGCGTCGCCGTGAGCGCCGCCGGCCACGCAGGCCGCTTCACCACCAGCTGCGCGAAGTGGCCGGCGAACCATCCCGCCACCCGCAACTTGTGCGACGAGAGCTCCCGGGACGGCCACCACTTTTCTTGCAGTGCGAGGAGCGCGGGCATCATCGCGTAGGTGGCGATCCAGCAGAGCGTCATGCCGAAGAAGCCCATGAAGGCGAACTGGTTGAACCCGCGGAAGCTCGCCGCGCCCAAGGAGCCATAGCTTGCCGCCGCGGCGGCGCTGGCAGCGAACGTCGCCAGCCAGGTCGCGTCGAGCGCCACAGGCAGCGCCTGCTCGGGCGGCGAGCCGCGCCGGCGCTCCTCGTGGTAGCGCGCCAGGAGGATGATGCCGGCGTTGATGCCGTTCCCCACGATGATGCTCCCGAGGAACGCCGTGTTGGGGTTCAGGTAGTGGATGACGGCCCGCGAGAGCGCGAAGGTGACGGCCACGCCGGCGAAGAGCGGAATCGCCAGGAGCGGCAGCGCCCGCACCGTCCGGTAGTACAACACCAGCGCCAGGCTGACCGCGAGCAGCACCAGCGTGCTGGAGATCATCAGATCCCGCACCAGCGCTTCCTGCGCCTCGATGACCGAGCGCACCTCTCCGCCATAGCCGACGCGAATGCTGGGGTGGAAGCGCTTGACGTCGAGGCTCTTCACCACGCCGTCGACCGCGTCGAAGATGCGCTGGTCGTCCTCGAGGTTGACGGCGGCGCCGGCGGGGGAGAGGAGCATGATCAGCGTATGTCCGCCCTCTCCGGCGAGGTACCCGTCGGGGAACCGATCGATGCGGTGGTAGGCCGACCGGATGCGCCCCAGCACCTCGTCGAGGTTGATGGGCGCCGGCGGCTTCTCCGCCTCTTCGGCCAGGTCGACGAGCAGCGGATTGATGGCGGCGATCCGCGCCCGCAACGCATCGCGCGCCGCGTAGAGGTCCTTCAAGTCCGCGTAAAGCGCGCCATGCCGGTCGAGGAAGTCCTTCTCGGCGTCGACCCGCCAGTACACCGACGCCACCAGGGAGGGCGGCAGCGTCTTGAGTCGCCTTGCCAGCTCGTCGACGAAGCGCTCGCCCGCCTTGAGATCGTCGGTCTGCACCACGATGGCGAGGTGCGAGAGCCCACCGATGCGTTTCTCCAGCTCTTCGAGGCCGACCGCGGCCGGCGCTCCCTGCGGAAGCAGCTCGCGCAGGTCGGTGCGCAGATCGCCGTAGAGGCGGGCCGCGGCCGGGACGCAGAGGCCCAGGATGGCCAACCCGATCAGCGCGATGGTCCCGCTCCGCCGCAGCGAGAGCGCGGCCCACCACTGCCAGAACCGGGTCGTCCGCGATTCCACTCTCAAGCGGCCCCGTGCCGGCGCGCCACCGCCTCGATGGACTCGCGCAGGAGCGAGAGGCCGCTCAAGGCCGTGTCGCGATCGATGGTCAGGGCGGGCTGCAGGCGGATGGCGTGCGTGTAGCTCATCGCCAGAAGACCGCGGCGCAGCCCGTCCTGGAAAATCTCGCCGCAGATGCTTTTCTCCAGCGGTTCCTTGGCGGCGCGATCCGCCACCAGCTCGACGGCCAGGAAGAGGCCCTCGCCGCGCACGTCGCCTACCCAGCGCAGGCGATCGGGCCAGCCGCGCAATTCGTCGAGCATGGCCTTGCCCACCTCGCGCACGTTCTGCAGCACGTTCTCCTTCTGCAGCGTCCGGAGCGCGGCCAGCGCCGCGGCGGCCGCGAGCGGGTTGCCTCCGTACGACGACGACGAGCCGCTCGGGTTCGACCACGGCTTCGCTTGCGCCACCTCGCCCTTGGCGACCACGCCGCTGATGGGGAACCCCGCGCCGAACGCCTTGCCGATGGTGATGATGTCGGGCGTCACGCCGCTGCGCTCGCTCGCGAACCAGCGGCCGGTGCGGCCGAAGCCGGTGATCATCTCGTCAGCGATGAAGAGCGCGCCGTATTCGCGCGCCATCTCCTGCGCGCGCTGCATGAACTCCGGCGGAGGGATGACGTTCCCCGCGGTGCCCTGCATCGGTTCGATGATGACGGCTGCTACCGAGCCGGTGCTCTGGTGTTTGAGCTGGTCGCGCGCCAGATCCGCGCAGGCGATGCCGCAGCTCGGGTAAGTGAGCTTCAAGGGACAGCGATAGCAATTGGCGAAGGGCAGTACGTGTCCGGGTGGAACCGGCCCGTAGGTCTTCTGGTTTCCGGTGCCGTTGACCGCCAGCGTTCCGGCCGTCTTGCCGTGGAAGCCGCCCCAGAAGCCGACCACCTCATGCTTGCCGGTGTGGTTCTTGGCGAGGCGGAAAGCGCTCTCCACCGCTTCGGCGCCGCTCGAGTACAGCTGCACCTTGTCGACGCCCTTGGGCGTGAGCTTCGCCACCTCGTTGATGAGCGCGGCGCGCGGCGCGGAGGTGAACGAGCCGACGGTGGCTTTGTCGATCTGCTCGTGCAGGGCCTTGGTGTAGGCAGGATGACAGTGGCCGAGCGAGTTGACGCCGATGCCGCCGATGAGATCGACGTAGCGGTTGCCGTCGACGTCCTCGATGACGCTGCCTTGCGCACGCTCCACCGCGATGCCGCTGGAGAGCGCAAATCCTTGCAATCCCGGGGCAAGATGCCGCTGCTCGTACTGCACCAGTTCGCGCGATCTGGGGCCGGGGATCTCGGTCTGGATGTGGGGAGCCTTCAAGCTGGCCTCTCAATGGGGGTTCGATACCCGACCCCCGAACTCGTCGCGCGCGCACCCTCTAGCACAGAATCAGGCCTCAGGCCTCAGGCTCCGGGCCTCCGCCAAAAGTAACGGCCGGGCCGCTTTTCCCCCGAGCCTGAAGCCCGAAGTCCGGGGCCTCGCCTTCAGAAGGCTGGCAGTGAGGACGGTTTGTTGGCGTAGGAGAATTCGGAGAGCGCCTGGCCCGTGCGCTGCTCGGGGACGCCGCCCGGCCGTTCGATGCGCAGTTGGTAGCGATTTTCGTACGTATAGGCCATCGGCTCGGCCACGCTGGCGACGAGCAGTCGCGAGAGCGGCCCCAACTGATCGAGGATGTCCTGCTTGTAGAGCAGCTTCTTCGCCTCGATGCGCACCATGACCGTCTCGCCGCCCGCGCCGCGTGCCACCGCCACGACGCGCTGCGGAACGTCGTACTCGAAGTGCCCGCCCGACTCGTGGCGCGGCGCCTCGAAGGCGATCTTCACGTCGGACGAGCGCACCTCGGTCTGGCCGCCTTTGCTCGTGTACAGCCAGCCCTGCGGCGCCAGCCGCGATCCCTCGGGCGGGAAGAGCACCGCCAACGCGGCCGTCGCGCCGCTTTGGTCGTCGAAGGCCTCCATGCGGTACCAGAGCGAGGCGCTCTTGTACGACGGCACCGTGGAGTACGAAGTGTCGGCGTAGCAGAAGCCGCGCATCTTGCGCGAGCCGGTGCCGGCGCTCCACATCGTCCCGTCGAAGCGGCTGCGAAGGGCGAAGATGGTCTGGTCGAAGACGGCGTGCCCGCCCGCGCCGAACACCACGCGCCCGCCGCCTGGCCGCACCGCCTGCGTCTCGGGCAGCACGGTGGCGTCGACCACCAGCTTGCGGCCGGCGAAGTGGACGTGGTGGCTCGCGTCGGGGCCCATGGTGAGGCGGGAAGTGCCCATCTCGATGGCGCCCTCGGGCTGCACGCCCCATTCGCCCGACTCGAAGGCCTCGCCGTCCTCGGTGGTCTTGCCGTCGGCGGTGACCACCACGGCGCGCGCGGCCGCCTTGCCGTGCCCCTCGAGGCCCGCGTTGGAGACGAGGAATTGAACGCGCGCGAACGACCCGTCCTCGGAGCTGAAGAGGAACGAGTAGCTCTCCGAGTAGAACGCCTCGGGCAGCAGCTTGGGGAGGAAGCTCGTCTGCGTCACGTTGGCGGTGTCGGGCAGCGCGCTGGAAAAGCCGTGGACCTGCTCTTCGGCGAAGGGATCTCCGTAGGCGACGAAGAGCACCGCTATCGCCGCCAGCCCCGAAGCGAACGCGCCCAAAAGCGCCAGTGCCGGCCGCGGTTTTCCCGTCTGCTCGCGGAAGACGAAGTGGCGGTGCAGCGGCAGGTTCCAGCCCAGCGAGACCGCCACGCCCACCACTGCCGCGGCCACCAGCGGGTTCCAGCGCAGCCCCTCCGTCAAGAGAATCACGCCGACGGTGTTGAGCAGAAGCGACGTCAGCGAGATGGCGGCGTAGCGGGGCGCCTCGATGAGCATCGAGTTCTGGTGCGTCTTGAACGTGTAGATCTTGTTCAGGGTGAAGTTGGTGACTGCGCCCAGCAGCGCTCCGAACGCGCGCGAGGTGCCCGTGTAGACGCCGATCACCTCGACGAGGATGGTGAACGTCCCGTAGTCGACCGCCGTCGCGACCGCCGACGCCACCCAGGCGCGCTGGAACCAGCCCGACAGCTCCTCTGGGCTCGTGGCCGGAGGCTGCGGCGCCTTGCCCTCGCGCTTGCGCAGCTCTTCGTGGATGAAGGTGAAGCGCCGGATCGCCGTCACGTTGGCCATCACCGCGACGAGGGCCAGGGTGAGGAGCATGACGTAGAAGGCGGGATGCGTCGTCCCCGACTCGAGCCAGGAAGCGACGGTCGGCGAGATCACGCCCGCCGCGCCGATGTAGGTGGCGCGCTCGCCGCGGTTCATCGAGCCCATGCGCGCGTGGATGCCGCTGATCTCTCCCTTGGCGCGGGCGTACGAGACGAGCAAGGCGCCGCCCATCGAAATGAGCGTGAGCCAGAACCCGAGCGGGTAATTGCGATAATAGGCGGCGATGCCGGCGAAGGTGGCGATCTCCGCGTAGCGATCGACCGCCGCGTCGATCAGCTCCCCCGCATCGGAGGCGGTGCCGCGCGTGCGGGCCACCATGCCGTCGAGCGCGTCGAGCACCGCGCAGGCGATCACCAGCCATCCACCGACCGCGAACCGCCCCGTCGCGAACGCCGCCGCCCCGCCGATGCTGGCGGCGAGCGATGCGGCGGTGAGCTGGTTCGGCGTCAGGCGGAGGCGCAGCGCCGCCTTTTCCAGCGGGTCGAAGCACCAGTAGCCGAACTCCATGAAGAAACGGCTGAGGAATACGCTCCCCTGCTCGTTCTTCAGGCGCGGGTGCAAAAAACGGCCTTTGACGAGCACGCGGATCGAGTACGCGGCGAGGAGCGCGGCGACAGCGACGACGGAAACCAGCAGGGACAGGCTTCACCTCTCAGGCTTTCCGACCCGCTATCGGAGCGGGCGGGCACACGCGCCCACCCTGGTTCGGGGTCTAACTACCTTTTCCGTATCAATTTTGCAACGTTTCAGGGGTACTAAAGGCGCTTCCTCCGGCGGCGCTGCGGCCTCCGCTCGGTGGAAGGGAAGAATTCCTGTCCGGGCGCAACAGGCGGTTGCTCCAGCACCGCGCTCGCCCGGCGCGCCAGGGACATGAAGCGCTCCTGGCTGCGGACCGGTGCGGCCGGGGTGCCGTGCATGCCGGGTTGGACGCGCTCGTAGCGGCCGTCGGGCATGAGGATGCGCGCCTTGACGTTGTCGCTCAGGTGCGTGGCGAGTAGCTCGTCGACGAGACGGGCGCACAGCGTCGGATCCTCGATGGGGAAGGCCACCTCGACGCGCCGGATGAAGTTGCGCGCCATCCAGTCCGCCGACGCCAGCCACACCTCGCGCTTGCCGCCCGCCTCGAAGAACCAGATGCGCGTGTGCTCGAGATAGCGGTCGACGATGCTCACCACGCGGATGCGCTCCGACACGCCGGGCACACCGGGCCGCAGGGAGCAGATGCCGCGGATGATGAGGTCGATCTGCACGCCGGCCTGGGAGGCGCGATAGAGCGCCTTGATCACCTCGCTGTCGGCGAGCGAGTTCATCTTGGCGATGATGCGGCCCTTGCCCGTCTGCTGCGCGATTTGCGCCTCGCGGTCGATCATCTCGATGACCGCCGCCTTGAGGCCCAGCGGCGCCACCTTGAACTTCCGCCACTGCGTCGGGCGCGAGTAGCCGGTCAGGAGGTTGAAGATGGAGGTAGCGTCGGCGCCGAAGTCGTCCCGGGCGGTGAAGAGCGACAGGTCCGAGTAGATGCGTGCCGTGGTCGGGTTGTAGTTGCCCGTGCCGAGGTGGACATAGCGCTTCAGCCCACCCGCATCGCGCCGCACCACCAGCGCCACCTTGCAGTGCGTCTTGTAGCCGATGAGGCCGTAGACGACGTGCACGCCGGACTGCTCGAGCGCGCGCGCCCAGAGGATGTTGGCCTCCTCGTCCATGCGCGCCTTGAGCTCGACCAGCGCCGTGACCTGCTTGCCGTTCTCGGCCGCCCGCTGCAGCGCCCGCACCACGGGCGAGTCCTTCCCCGTGCGGTAGAGCGTCATCTTGATGGCCAGCACGGCTGGATCGTCGGCCGCCGCCTCGATGAAGCTGACCACCGGGTCGAAGGACTCGTACGGGTGGTGGAGGAGGACGTCCTTCTCGCGGATGAGGCGGAAGAGGTCGCGCTCGCCATCGCCGATGGCCGGTGGGATGACGGGGGTGAACGGCTCGTCGTGCAGGTCTTTCCGCTCGATGCGGCCGAGGAGCGGGAGCAGGTCGGGTATATTCAGTGGACCGTCGATGCGGTAGACGTCGTTGGGCCCCAACTTCAAAGCGCGCACCAGATAGTCGGAGAGGGGCTGCTCGGCCTTCCCGGCGATCTCGAGCCGCACCGCGCTGCCGCGATCGCGCCGGCGCACTTCGCGCTCTATGGTGACGAGCAGGTCCTCGGCTTCCTCCTCGTCGATGCTGAGGTCCCAGTTGCGCGTGACGCGGAACGCCCAGCATCCCTCGATGGGCATGCCGGGGAAGAGTTGCGAAACGTACTGCGCGATGAGGTCCTCGAGCAGCACGTAGTTGCGCCGGCCGGAGTCGGGCACCTCGACGAGACGCGGGAGCACGCTCGGCACCGGCACCACTCCGTAGCGCAAGCGAGCGCCCGGCGTGGCCGGGGCGAAACGCACCGCCAGGTTCAGCGACTTGTTGCGCAGGTGGGGGAAGGGATGGCCCGGGTCGAGGGCGATGGGCGTGAGCACGGGAAATACTTCGCGCGCGAAATAGTCGGCCACGAAGTGGTTCGCCTCGGCTGGGAGCTGGGAGGTGCCGAGCAGCTTCACCCCCGCGCGGTCGAGGTTGGGGAGCACGTCGTTGAGCAAGAGCCGGTACTGCCGCGAGACCATCTCGTGGACGCGGGTGGAGATTGCGGAGAGCTGCTCGCCCGGGCTCATCGCGTCGGCGCCGCCCTCCTCGACGTGGCCAGAGAGCTGCTGTTTGAGCCCCGCGACGCGGATCATGAAGAACTCGTCGAGGTTGGAGCTGAAGATGGCGAGGAACTTGAGCCGCTCCAACGCCGGCACTTGTGGATCCGACGCTTCCTCCAGCACGCGCTCGTTGAACGCCAGCCAGGACAATTCGCGGTTGATGAAGAAGCGCGGGTCGTTGAGGTTCTGTAGCGGTGGGAGAGTGACCGCTGCTTCCGGCGGCGGCACCACCGACAGCGCCGGCGGGGGCGGCGCAACAGGCGCAGTCCCGCTCGACGGCGTCGGAGCCGGAGTGGCTCCAGAGATGATGCTGTCCATGGCTTTGGGGGACTTTATACGCGTCTTCTCGACTTGACAACGCGACGCGGTGCGTTATACACGTTTGCAACGCATTGCGACACACGAAGGAGCCTCATGTTCACTACGGAGCAGTTGAACGATTTGCAGACCCGAATTCAGAACGCCTTCCAGCAGGCGCAGAGCCGAGCCACCGCCTTCGAGCAGGAGGCCCGCAAGGTGCTCGAGACGCTGGGCGACCGTGCCCAGGCTGAGGTGAAGGTCCTCATCCAGAACGCTCAGTCCACTTCGCGCGAGCAGCTCGGCGTCCTGGGACTGGAGCTCGAGAAGCTGGGCAAGCGCCTTCGCGAGATGGCCACGCAGTCCAAGCATTCCGAGCCCACCACGGGTGCGGGCGCGACCGACGGAAACGCCGCGCCGCCCCCCGCTGGAACCGTTCAGTAGTAGGAAAAAGTGCCCTGATGTAGGACAGGAACGCTGATCGGTTCCTTGCCCGACCAGCGATCCCGCTGTTAGCCTGCCCTATAGTCCTACCCCCAGGGAGGCCTTTGACTAGAGTCAAATCGTTCGCCATCGCGGGTATCTGCACCGCTTTCGTCGTCGCGGGAGCGGCGGCGGAGATAGTGCTTCGGCCTCGGTCCGTACCCAAGCTGGTGGCGATGTTCATGAATTCCGGCAAGCCCGCGACGATGTCGCAGGACGAGCTCGAGGCGTTGCTCGCCAAGGTCGCGAAATCACTCGATCCCGCTCTACGGAGCAAGCTCGCCGAGGCAGTGCTGACCGAATCGGCCCGAGCCGGGTACGACCCGCTCTTCATTCTCGCCCTGGTGGCGGTGGAGAGCCGCTTCCGCATCACCGTATCGAGCGAGCGCGGCGCCTACGGCCTCATGCAGCTCAAGCCCAGCACGTTCGCCTGGATCTCCGCCCGCGAGCCCGACATCGGCGCAGACGATGGGGCCGTGTCGGAGGACCCGGTCACGGATGTGCGGCTCGCCGTCCGCTACCTTCGCTGGCTGGAACGGCGCTTCCACAGCCGCAACGATGCGCTGATGGCCTACAACGCCGGCCCGAGCCGGCTGCGGGGCTACAAGAGGGCGGCCAGGATTCCCGGGACGGTGCGCGAGTATCCGCGCAAGGTGATGAGGGAGTACCGCCGCTTCGTCGTCATGGCCCGAGGCCCGAGCGGCCCCGCCAAAGTGCTGGTGGCCCGCAACTGATAGAGTGCGCGGCCCCGATGGCCAACGCGTACACGCTCCGCATTCCGCAGCCCGAAGCGCGCCGCATCGAGGTCGAGCTTTCCGTCGAGGCGCGCGGCGCGCGCAGCCTGGACGTGCGCATGCCGGTGTGGACCCCCGGCAGCTACCTGGTCCGCGAGCACCAGCGCCACGTCGACGGCCTGCGGGCGCACAACGGCGAAGGGCGCGAGCTGGCGGTCGAGAAGACCGACAAGCACACCTGGCGCATCGATTGCGCGGGCGCCGGCAGGGTTCAAGTCTCGTATCGCGTCCACTGCTTCGAGCTGACCGTGCGCACCAACCACGTCGACGCGACGCACGCCTTTCTCAACCCCAGCGCCGCCTGCATCTTCGTGGTGGGCCGCGAGGCCGAGCCGTGTACGGTGCGCTTGGACCTTCCCCAGGGCTGGCGATCGTGGGTGGCGCTGCCGTTCGAGGGAGACCGTTTTCGCGCCCAGGACTACGACGAGCTGGCGGACAGCCCTTTCGAGCTGGGCACGGAGGGCTCGCACTCCTCCCACACCTTCACCGCGCGGGGCGTGCCGCACGAGCTGGTGGTCTGGGGGCGGGGCGACTTCGACGCGCGGCGGGTGGTCCCTGACCTCGTCAAGATCATCGACGCCGAGGCGGCCATCTTCGGCGGGCTGCCCTACAAGGATCGGTATCTTTTCATCTTGCACTTGAACGACAAGGGACGCGGCGGCCTCGAGCACCGGCGCTCGTGCGCGCTGCTCGTGCCGCGGTTCTCTTTCGTGCAAAAACCCGCCTACGAGGACTTCCTGTTGCTGGTGGCGCACGAGTTCTTCCACCTCTGGAACGTGAAGCGCCTGCGGCCCGCCGCCTTCACGCCCTACGACTGGACGCGCGAGAACCACACCCGCCTGCTCTGGGCGATGGAGGGCCTCACCTCGACGTACGAGGTGATGGCGCTGCGCCGCGCCGGGCTGGTCACCCCGCAGCGCTTTCTCGAGATCTGGGCGGAGCGCGTCTCGCAGCTCTTGCGCACGCCGGGGCGGCTGCGCATGTCGCTCTCGCAGGCTTCGTTCGACGCGTGGATCAAGCACTACCGGCCCGACGAGAGCACCGCGAATACCACCGTCTCGTACTATCTCAAGGGGAGCATCGTGGGCTTCCTGCTCGACCTCGAGCTGCGCCGGCGGAGCGGGGGAGCGCGCTCGCTCGACGATCTGGTGCGCGTGCTCTTCGAGAAGCACGGCCTGCCGCCCGGCCTTCCCGAGGACGGCGTGGAAAAGGCCGCCATCGAGCTGCTCGGCGGCGAGTCGGGGCTGCACGCCTGGTTCGAGCGCGCCATCCACTCCACCGAGGAGCTCCAGCTCGACGAGGCGCTCGCCGGCGTGGGGCTCCAGGCGATCCAGCACCCCGCGCGGAGCGCCGACGACAAGGGTGGCACAGAGGCCGACCCCAAAGGCGCGCCGGAGGTCACCTCGAGCCGCGGCTGGCTAGGCGCGACCCTGCGCGAGAAGCCGACCGGGCTGGAGATCGCCTCAGTGCTGGAGGGCTCGCCGGCGCAGGCTTCCGGGCTGGCGGGAGGCGACGAGATCGTCGCCACCGACGGCTTTCGCACCGACGTGAAGCAGCGTCTCGGCCGGGCGCAGGCCGGCCAGACGGTGCGGCTGTCGCTCTTCCGCATGGATGAGCTCATGGAGGTGGCCGTGCCGCTTCTGCCGGCCCCGCGCGACACGGTGACGTTCGTGCCCGACCCCAAGGCCACCCCGGAGCAACTCGCCCGGCGCGAGCGGTGGCTGGGCGCAAAGTGGCCCGCCATTGCGCAAGGCGGCGACGGCGAGTAAACACGCGCCGTGCGCGTGACGGAGATCTTCTTCAGCATCCAGGGCGAGTCGACGCTCGCGGGGGAGCCGTGCGTCTTCGTGCGCTTCACGGGCTGCGACCTGCGCTGCCAGTATTGCGACACCGAGTACGCCTTCTACGGCGGCCAGGCGATGACGCGCGAACAGATCCTCGGCGAAATCGCCAGGTACCCGGCGCGCTTCGTCTGCCTCACCGGCGGAGAGCCGACGCTGCAGAAAGAGCTGCCGCAGCTGGCGCAGGACCTGCTCGACCGGGGTTACCAGGTTTCGCTCGAGACGCACGGCCAGCGCCCGCTCGACGGCGTCCCGCGCGGAGTTCGCAAGATCGTCGATTTGAAAACGCCCGGCTCAAAGGAAATGCATACCGACTTCACCGAATTGACCAAGCTCGCTCCGGGCGACGAGCTGAAAGTCGTCGTCTGCAACAGCGAGGATTTTCGCTGGGCAGTGGATGTCATCGACGAGCTCGAGCTCTGGGGCAAGGTGCCGGTGCTGTTCTCGCCCTCGTACGGCGAGGTGGAAGCGCAGGACCTGGCCCGGTGGGTGATGGAGAGCGGCAAACCTGCGCGGCTGCAGCTCCAGCTCCACAAGATCATCTGGGGCGCCCAGGCGCGGGGGGTGTAGATGCGCAGACCGTGCTACGTGGTGGACGCGTTCAGCGCGCAGCCTCTGGCGGGCAACTCGGCGGGGGTGTTGCTCGACGCAGCCGACCTGGAGTCGAAGACCATGCAGCGCGTTGCCAACGAGCTGAAGCACAGCGAGACGGTCTTCCCGCTGCCCGCCCGCGAGCCCTCGAGCGCGTTTCACCTGCGCTGGTTCACGCCGCAGGCCGAGGTGGCCTTCTGCGGTCACGCCACGCTGGCGGCGTTTCACGTGCTGGTCGATGAGGCGCGGCGCATCCGCGTCGCCGATCACGGCGTGACGCGGACCTCGTTCACCTGCCGCAGCGGGAAGCTGAACGTCGAGCTGTCGCGCGACGCCGGCCGCCTGCGCATCCTCATCGAGACGCCCGCGAGCAAGTTCGAGCCCATGCAGGTCCCCGCCGAGGTGGTGACCGCCCTGGGGCTGGTCCCCGAAGCGCTCGATCCCAGATTTCCCCCGCAGAAGAGCGCAATCCTGGAGGGAAATCTCTACCTCGCCGTTCGCGACCGCGACGCGCTCGCCCGCTGCCGCCCCGACGCGCCTGCGCTGGTCGCGCTGGGAAAGCAGCTCGGCGTGGCGGGCTTCGTGGTTTACTCCGTCAATCCGAAGGCGGGAGTCGACGCGGCGGTGCGCTGCTTCTTTCCTGGCTATGGCATCCTCGAGGACCCCGTGACGGGCAGCGCGGCGGGGCAGCTCGGCGTGCTGCTGCAGATCGCCTTGCCGGAAGCGATGCCGCGCAAGCTGGTCTTCACGCAGGGCGACGAGATGAACCGGCCTGGCCGCGTCGAGGTGGAAGTGCGGCTCGAGAACGAGCCGGGAAGGGTGCGCGGATGGATCGGCGGCAACGCGGTGACCGTCCTGCGCGGCGAGTTGGACCTGTGAACGGCCGCAAGCGAGCCCCGTCCCGCGAAGCGGCGCTGCGGCGAGCAATGCCGGCGCTGCGGGACATCCACAGCGAGCGCGACACGCGCCGGCTCGCGCTCGACCGCGCGGGTGTGAAGGGGCTGCGCTATCCCATCTGCGTCCTCGACCGGCAGCACGGCCTGCAGCACACCGTTGCCGAGATCGACATGAGCGTCTCGCTGCCGCACAAGCGCAAGGGCGCGCACATGAGCCGCTTCGTCGAGCTGCTCAACCGGCACCGGCGCGAGATCGACATCCGCAAGTTCCGCGCCCTCTGTTCCGAGCTGCGCAAGGACCACGAGGCGGAGGCTGCCCACGTCGAGGTGCGCTTCCCCTACTTCATCGAGAAGCGCGCCCCGGTGACCGAGGCGGTGGGGCTGGTCGACTACGCCTGCACCTTCGCCGCCACCGCGCAGGAGAAGGGGTTCGATCTGTGGGTCTCGGTCGAAGTGCCGGTGACCAGCCTCTGCCCGTGCAGCAAGGCCATCAGCAAGCACGGCGCGCACAACCAGCGGTCGCTGGTGTCGGCGCGGGTCTGGTTCGAGAAGTTCTTCTGGCTCGAGGACCTCATCAAGCTGGTGGAGACTTCCGCGTCGTCGGATCTGTATGCGCTGCTCAAGCGACCGGACGAGAAGTACGTCACCGAGCGGGCGTACGAGCGCCCCCGCTTCGTCGAGGACCTGGTGCGGGAAGTGGGGACGCGCCTGCGCGCCGACGCGAACTTCACCCGCTGGGAGGTCGAAGCGGAGAGCTTCGAGTCCATCCACGCACACAGCGCCTACGCCAGCCTGTCGTTTTCGCGTCGAAAACCTTGACCGCACTCGCCTTTCAAGTGACGCTCTGATCCCATGCTGACCATCCTCCTCGCTTCCGTGTTCCTCAACGGAGTCAACGTCGACGGGCTGCGCCTGCAGACGTTCGAGAAGTGCCGGTCGGTGAAGATCGACGGCCGCGGCGACGTGCACCTCGACTGCCCCGGCTACCAGGTGGAGGGCGCCCCCGCCGCCGCGCCGGCACCCGCGCCGGCAGTGGCCGTGTCGGCCATCGCTCGCCCCGCCCTCGCCAAGCACTACTGGCTCGTCACCGAGCACAGCGACGGCGGCGCCGCGCAGTACGATGTGGACATCTTCGTCAACTCGAAGTGGATCCGGAAAGTGAAGAGCAGCGAGGAGCAGATCGTTCTCGAGATCACCAAGTATCTTTCTCCCGGGCCCAACAAGGTGCTCTTCGCCGCCACCAAGCACCTCGAGGCGGGGCGCAAGAGCGCCTCGCCCGGCGCCTACGTGAAAGTGATCGTCGGCGAGGGCGAGTCGGGCGGCAACAACGTCATGATCGACAACCCGCTCATCGAGTGCCGCCGCACCGCCGCCGAAACGGAGAACTTGAACGAGGAATTCACCATCCAGGGACGGTGATGCTGCAGGAAGACCCGCGCCGCACCCACGTCACACCCGATCCGGAGCGCATTGCTGCGCTCTACGAAGCCACCAACCAGCCGTTGGTTCAACCCGCGGGCCGCTCGGCGCAGCCGGCCCAGGCCATGGTGGTCGCGGTCGTCGCGCGCACCGGCTACGAGGTGATGGTCGCGCTCACGCTCACCGAGACGGGCGAGAACGTCATCTATGCCGGGCAGCCGGTGGCCGCGAGCGAGCTGGCCCAGACCATCGAGGAAGCGCTCACCTTCGCCGAGAGCATGGGCTTCATTCTCGACGCCAGCGGGTGGAGCAACCTGGACGCGGCCCGCCGCGCGGAATTGATCGACCGCATTCCCTCGTTCTGGCCGCCGGGGCCGAAGTTGGACCCGCAGCTCGAGCGCAAGAAGAGCGAGGACCCTTTGCAGGCTGTGGCGCGACTCTTCGCCGCGTTTGTCTTCCTCATGGCGGCGCTGGCCGCGGCCTGCAGCGGCATGACGGCCGAACAGCGCTCGGTCGCCGCGGAGATCCATTACCAGCTCGCCGACAACCTGCTGCACGACGGGGATGTGCAGGGGGCGATGCGGGAATACCTCGCCTCGATCGAGTACGACGACACGCCGGAGGCGCACAACGGCCTCGGCCTGATCCACGCGTGGTCGCTCGGGCGACCCCAGGATGCGGAGAAGGAGTTCAAGCGATCGCTCGAGCTCCGCCCCGACTTCAGCGAAGGCATGACCAACCTGGGCGCGCTCTACATCGCGCGGGGCAGGTTCAAGGAAGCGGTGCCGTTGTTGGAAAAGGCGGCCCGCGACCCGCTCTACAAGTCACGCGTTCTGGCCCAGAGCGACCTCGGCTGGGCGCTCTACAAGTCGGGCAACGCCGACCTGGGCGTCTCCGAGATCCGCGCCGCGCTCCAGGTGGCGCCGCAGTACTGCCTCGGATGGCGGCAGCTCGGCAGCATCTATTCGGACCAGGGAAAGCTCGCCGACGCCAGCGGCGCTTTCGGGCGCTACGCCGCCGAGTGCCCCGACGTGCTCGATGCGCACCTGCAGTCGGGCAAGGTGCTGGCGCGGCTCTCCCGCGCCGCCGAGGCGCGGGCCGAGTTCCAGCGCTGCGCCGTGGCCAAGCAGGAGAGGGACAAGCCCGTCGCCTCGGAATGCGCGAAGTTCCTCAAGGAGATGGGGACCCCCTGAGCTTCGGCGCGTACCTCAAGCAGAGCCGGGTGATGCGCGGGCTGTCGCTCGAGGAGGTGGCGCTCGCGACGAAAGTGCCGGCGCGCATCCTCGCGGCGCTCGAGGCGGACGACTTCAAGGCCGTGGGGGACGGCGGGCACGCGCTCTTGATCGCGCGGTCGTGCGCGGCGGCCATCGGGCTCGATCCCGAGGAGACGGCGCTCCGCCTGGAGGAAGAACTGCAGCGGCAGAGGCCCGCGGCCGCAGCGCGGCCCTCTTCCTGGAAGCGGCTCTTGTCGGCGGCGCCGCGGGAGCCGCTGGTCTGGATCGTCGTCGCCGTGACACTGATCCTCTGCGCGGTGGTCCTGCTCCGCCGCTGATACACTGCCGTGGTGGATCTGCGCTCCCTTCGCTTCGAGGCGCTCGTGCTGCGGACCATCGCGTACGGCGACGCCGACGCGGTGGTGCATCTCTTGACGCGCGGGCGCGGGCGCATCTCGGCGTTCGCGCGAGGGGCGCGCAATTCGCGCAAGCGATTCGGCGGGGCGCTGGAACCGTTCCAGCTCGTCGAGGCGATCCTGGCGGAGCGGGAAGGACAGGAGCTGTGGGCGCTGCGCGAGGCGCGCGTCGTCGAGGGTCACGGCAAGCTGCGCGATGATTTGCACCGCATCGCTCACGCCGGGTACGCCACCGAGCTGGCGCACGACCTGAGCCGCCCCAACGAGCCGGCCGACGCGCTCTTCTCGCTGCTGGAGGATTTCCTCACCCGGCTCGAGCACGGCGCGGCCACCAGCGCGCGCCTTCGGGCCCTGGAGCTGGGCGCGCTGGCCGCGTCGGGGTTGGCGCCGGAGCTGGGGGAGTGCGCGAGATGCGGGAAGGAGGTCGCGCCGGGGCGGGCGGCCTTCGACCCCGACGCGGGCGGGACGATCTGTACAAATTGTGCAAAACCCGGCGGCCTCCTTCTCACCGCCGGGGCCCGCGCCGCGCTCTGGCAGCTCAAGCGCGGCGGCCTGGCCGCGGCCGAAGCCCCCGTCTCGGCCGACGGGTCGGGCCGCCCCGCCGACGCGCGCGCCTTCGAGGACGCCGCGGCCCAGGCGGCGAGGCCGCTGGGCGCGTTCCTGCGCCACCACCTGGGCCGCGCGCTGAAGAGCGCGGAGTTCATCGCCGACGTGGGCGCGCCTCAGTAGCGGAACGTCGAAGCGAGAAAGAAGTAGAAAAAGAGCTGCCGCACCAGCGCAGGCCGGAACCCCTGCGGGTCGACGATGCCCGTCGGGTCGTTGGCGACCGCGTCCTGGCCCGAGCCGTACGCGAGCGAGACGCCGAGCCGCGAGATGGAGTGCTGGCCGATGAGCCCCAGCGTCGCGGTGCCGCCGTAGAGCGAGACGCGCGACTGCCGGCTCGACCCTGGCGCGAGCGACCCGTCCGGGTTGAGCTGGAAGTCGGGCGCTCCGCTGCGGTCAGTGAAAAGCCCGAGGGCCAGCGAGTACTCCGGGTCGAGCAGGTATTCCGCGCCGGCGTCGAGATCGACCACCGGCCGGCGCTCGATGTGGTTCTCCACGCGCAGCCGGTCGGCGATGCTCTGCCTGACGTGGAACCGGTCGTAGCTCGTCCCCAGATGGCCGGTGACCTGCCCGGTGATGGTCCAGCGCTGCGCCTCGATGCGCGCGAACCCTATGCGCAGGAGCGCCGGCACGTCGGTGTGGCTGTCGACCTCGTTGGTGCTCTCCACGTGCGCCACGGTGCGACTGCCGGGCGGCGCTCGCGGATCCGCCGTCACATCCTGCACGTTGACGCTCCCGGCGGAGTGGACGGGAATGCTGGGGAAGCCCAGCGCTGCGCCGAAGACCCACTGGTCGGAAAGGTGGTATTTCGCGCCCACCAACCCGACGATGTTCCCGTTGAGAAAGCGCGCGTTGGCGTGATAGACGCCCAGGCGCGGCTCGGCATCGGCGCTGACAGAGAGAGCGTCCTCAGACGTGTCGTAGAGGCGCAGCACGTAGTGCAGCGCGAAGCCGATGTTGAGCTTCTCGTCGAAGCGCATCGCCATGCCGGCGGCGAGATCGAAGGTGCGGTCGAGCACCCGCGTGTGCACTTCGAACGGGTCGGCCGCGTCGACGCCGTAGGAGCGGTAGGCCGGGACGGTCACCTCGAAGCCATACGCGAAAGGCGTGCCGCGCGCGTCCAGCTTGCCCACGCCCTTGATCATGCCCGCCTCGCCGGGGATGACGTTCAGCGTGCTGAGGCCGGCGATGGAAAACGTGCCGCGGTCGAGCGTGATGGCCCCGCGGCTCTGGCGCTCGAAGCCGTAGAGCGAGGCCGAGACGCTGACGTTGAGGCGGCGCGTGTCGCAGATGCCGGCGGGGTTGTAGTAGAGGCCGCTCGGGTCGTCGGAGAGGGCGACGAAGGAGCCGCCCAGCGCGGTGGCGCGCGAGCCGACCGGGTAGTCCTGGTAGCGCGAATCGTCGGCGCGGGCCGGAAAGCACGCGAGCATCAGCGCCAGCGCAATCGCTTTCCAGAGAGCGATGGCCGCCGCCGCCGGGTCGGGCGAGCCGAGGACCGAGCGGATGCACGCGACGCCTCGCGCGCCGGCGTCGATCGCCTTCGAGGCGTTGCTCGCGTCGATCCCGCCCAGCGCATAGACGGGCCTGCGCGTCGCGCGGCAGGCCTCGGCCAGCTTGTCGAGGCCCTGCGCCGCCTTGCCCGGCGTGTCGAAGACCGGCGCGAACACGCAGAAGTCCGCCTCGGAACGCGCCGCCTCTTCCGGTGAGTGCACGCTTTCGCCGACCAGTTGCACACCGAGCGCGCGCGCATCGGCTGCTTTCAGGCCCCGCGCCGGCAAGTGCACGCCGTCGGCGCGCGCGGCCAGCGCCACGTCGGCGCGGTCATTGACGAGGAGGGGCGCCTCGAATTCCGTACAGATCTCGCGAAGCCTCCTGGCCCGCTCCAGAAGCAGGCGCGCCGGAACCGGCTGGCGCAGCTGCACTCCAGCCGTCCCACGCGGCAGCACGGATAGCGCCGCGCGCACCGCCTGCACAGGATCCTCTCCGGGCGGCGTGATGAGGTAGAGCCGCAGCACGCGGCCATGCTCTACCACGCCGCGCGCGGCGTGCTACCTACGCCGGTGCGGGACGAATTGCAGATCACTTCGCCCCGATGACCCCCGCGAGCGGGCTGCTGGCGCTACCGTAGAGCTTGCGCGGGATGCGCCCCGCGAGGTGCGCCATCCGGCCCGCTTCGGTGGCGAGCTTCATCGCGCGCGCCATCGCCACCGGGTCTTTCGCGCCGCTGATGGCGGTGTTGACGAGCAGTCCCGAGACGCCCAGCTCCATGCAGAGCGCGCAGTCGCTCGCCGTGCCCACGCCGGCGTCGACGATGACCGGCACCTTGGCCTGGTCGAGGATCATCTGCAGCGAGTACGGGTTGCGCAGCCCGAGCCCGCTCCCGATGGGCGCGCCCAGCGGCATCACCGCCGCGCAGCCGATCTCCTCCAGCTTGCGCGCCGCCACCGGATCGTCGCTGGTGTACGGCAGCACGCGAAAGCCTTCGCTCACCAGCTGGCGCGCGGCTTTCAACGTCTCTTCCACGTCGGGGAGCAGCGTCTGCTGGTCGCTCAGCACCTCGAGCTTCACCAATGGATTTTCGCCGCCGAGCTGCAGCTCGCGCGCGAGACGGCAGGTGCGGACCGCGTCGTCGGCCGTGTAGCAACCCGCCGTGTTGGGCAGGAGCACCATCTCCTTGGGGATCCAGTGCAGCAGCGAGGCCTCGCCCTTGGCCGTCAGATCCAGCCGGCGCACCGCCACCGTCACCATCTGCGCGCCCGACGCCTCGAGCGCGGCCTTCATGGTGGGGAAGTCCTTGTACTTGCCGGTGCCCACGACCAGGCGGGAAGTGAAGCGGTGTCCGCCGAGTACCAAGTCGTCCATGTCTTCAGCCTCCGCCCACGAACGTGACGATCTCCAGCACGTCGTCCTGCGCGAGCAACTCCTCGACGTGACGCGCCTTCTTCACCACCAGGCCGTTGCGCTCGACGGCGACGCGCTCGGCCCGCACGCCCAGGTGCTGCAGCAGCGCTGCCACCGTCAGGCCGTCGGGCAGCTCGATGGGCTCGCCGTTCACCGTCGCGCGCATCGCGGCTGGTGATAGGCCGGGCGCCGCGACGGGTCAAGCGCGCTTGTCTCACAGGTCCCGATGCGGGAGACTGCCCCCGTGGACACCGTCCAGCTCCTGCGACAGGTTTCGATCTTTGCCGAGCTCCCGCAGGACACGCTCGCGGATCTGGCGAAGCGCGTCTGGCACAAGGAGGCCGAGGCCGGCTCGGTCATCGTCAGCCAGGAGGAGGCGGGCGACCAACTCTTCGTCATCGCCTCCGGCAAGGTGAAGGTCGTCCTCTACGGCGAGACGGGGCGCGAGATCATCCTCAGCATCCTGCGCGGAGGGGATTTCTTCGGCGAGATGTCGTTGCTCGACCGCCAGCCCCGCTCGGCCAACGTGGTGGCGGTGGAGGATTCGCTGCTCCTCGGGCTCGACCGCGACGCTTTCCAGACCCACATCACCTCGCACCCTTCCACGGCGCTGGCCATTCTCGCCGAGATGTCGCGCCGGCTGCGGCACGCCGACGAGGTCATCGGCGACCTTGCGCTCCTCGACGTGTATGCGCGCGTCGCCCGCACCATCCGCGACCTTGCCCAGAAGCAGGGCGAGCCGGTGGACGGCGGCCTGCTCATCAAGGAGCGGCCCACCCAGCAGGAGATCGCCGGCCTCATCGGAACCAGCCGGGAGACGGTTTCCCGGGCCTTGAACGACTTTACCCGCCGCGGGCTGCTGGAGATGCAGGGGAAACAGATCCTGGTCCGTTGGGGATTCTTGCGAAAGATGGACGACGCTGCTTAAAACCCGGACTCGTGTACCGGGTTTCCAAACAGCTCTGGTTCTGCGCCGCCCATCAAGTGCGCCTCTCCGAGACGCAGTGCGAGGCGCTCCACGGTCACAATTACCGTGTCCTCGTCCACGCCGAGGCAAAGGAGCTGGACCGCACCAGCTACGTCATCGACTTCGGCGAGCTGAAGAAGGCGGCGGTGGAGATCTGCGCGCGCTTCGACCATGCCAACCTCAACGACGTCGAGCCGTTCCGGGAGGGCGAGCGCAACCCGACCGCCGAGGAGCTGGCCCGCTTCCTCTGCGAGCAGCTGGGCCGCCGCTTCGACGATGGGCGCGTGCGCATCTACAAGGTGGAAGTCTTCGAGACGGACAACAACCGCGCCGAGTACTGCCCATGAAGAACGGCGTCGCCAACGGGGTCGATCGCCGACGCAACGCCTTCACGCCCTGGTTCTGGAGCGGGCGCATGGCGGCGAAGATCGAGGCGGCCATCGTCGTCTGCGTCTTCGCCGTGGTGATCGCCATCATGGCGCTCCTCTTCGAGATGCCGGGCCCGCTGGTGGTGCACCTGCAGGACGATCAGCGCGAGGCGGTCAAGGGCGCCAACGTGCGCTGCACTTCTCCCGACGGCGCGACGAGCTACGCCGGCGCCACCGACGTGTTCGGCGAGGCGAAATGGCCGGGCCTGGCCAAGGGCGCATGGAAGTGCGAAGTCACGCCTCCGCCCAAGTACCACGCTGAGGTGGCGACGGGATTTGCGACGGTAGTGGCGCGGCATCCGGCCATGTGGACTACCAGCGTCGAGCGGCCCGGCCGCATCCTCGTGCAAGTCGTGCGGCCGCAGGGAGCGCCGCGCGCGCCGGTGGCGGTGCGCGCGGTGTGCGGCGGGGAGGAGCGGGCTTCGCCCGAGACGGGCGGAGCCCGAAGGGCGGAGCAGACGATCGAGACGTGGGAGGCGCGCGCGGGGCTGCTCGACGGCCGCGCCACGCTCTTCGTGCCGCATGGGAAGGAGTGCCGCGTGGGGCTCGTCTTTCCCGAGCTTCCCGGCGAGGGTCCCTCGACGCAGGCGAAACTCGATTGCGACAAGCAGCCTTGCGCGGGTCCGCTGACCGCCGGCGTGGGCGAGGAAGCGAGCGCGACGCTCAGGCCGACGCTCGAGCAATGGATGGCGGTCCGCCCGCCCATCGAGCCCGAGAAGCCGACCGATCACTGACCACGCTACTTGCCCGTGTAGATGTCCATCACCTGCCGCAAGAGCTGGATGGCTTCTTCGCGCGGGCGCTGGAAGGCGTTGCGGCCCATGATCGACCCGAACGCGCCGCCCTCGCGCAGCCCGCGGATCTCGGTGAGGATCTCGTCGCTGCTCTTGGCTTCGCCGCCAGAGAAGATGACCACGCGCTTCCCGTTGAAGCAGCTCTGCACCACGTGGCGCGTCCGGTCGGGCAGCGTCTTCCAGGGGATGTTGTACTTCTCGAAGACCTTCTGCGCCTCGGGCTGGTAGATGAACTCGGTCGGCGGCTTGACCTTGACGATGTGCGAGCCGAGCTGGCAAGCGATCTGCGCCGCATAGGCCGCCACGTCGACGGCCGTCTCGCCTTTCTTGTCGGTGATTCCCTCGCCGCGCGGGTAGCTCCAGGTCACCACGGCCAGCCCGTGCGCCTTGGCCTCCTCGGCGAGCGCGCGCAAGTTCTCGTACATGCGGTTGCGGGCCGATGAGCCGGGATAGATGGTGTACCCGATGGCGACGCAACCGAGCCGGACGGCATCGCGCACCGAGCCGGTGACGGCGCTTTCGGGCGGGTGGCCCTTGGAAAGCGAGTCGCTGTTGTTGAGTTTGAGGATGAGCGGGATCTGCCCGGCGTACTTGCCGGCCACCGCTTCGAGGAACCCCAGCGGCGCGGCGTACGCGTTGCACCCCGCGTCGATGGCCAGCTGGACGTGGTACTCGGGATCGTACCCCGGCGGGTTGGGCGCGAACGACCGCGCCGGGCCGTGCTCGAAGCCCTGGTCGACGGGCAGGATGACCAGCTTGCCCGTGCCGGCGAGCCGGCCGCTCATGAGGAGGCGATAGAGGTTGGCGAGCGTGCCCGGGTTGTCGGACGGGTACCAGCTCAAGATCTCACGGACGCGCGGCGTCGTTTCCATGCGTTCTCCCTTGAACGCCGCACGGTAGTCCGGCGGCCCAGGCCTTTCAAGGAAAGTCGCGCAGAAGGGTCAGCGCAGGAACAGGTCGGCCTCCTCGGCCAGCGCGGCGAGCTTCTCCTTGCTCGCCCACTCTGGGGTGAGCTTGATCTTGGCGCCCACCACCACCCCGCGGTCGCGCAGGACGGAGACGGCATTCTCGAGCGTGGGCTTGGTCAGCGCCTCGACGTGCAGGATGCGGCCGGCGAGGTACGCGGCGCGGCCGCGGTCGAGGGCGAGTCGCATCCACTCCTTCGACGCCATCGGCCCGAAGAGCAGCAATTCCAGCGCGTCGGCCGCTACCCAAGAGCCCTCGCCGAAAGGCCGCAAGAGCTCTGCGAGAAGCGCCAGCATGCGCAAGCCGCGCGCCACGGGCTGGATTCGATCGTTCTCTTTCTCCACCAGCCCCCAGCGGAAGAGCAGCGCGAGGTTCTCCTCGACGGTCGCCTCGAGGTGCTTGCCGGGCGGGAAGATGAACTCGTACTTCGTCATCCGCGACGCTTCCTTGGCGCGCTTGAGCAGCTCGGCGTGCGGGGCGGCCTGGCCGCGGAAGGAGCGCAGCGCCGCCGCCAGGATGGCCGGCGCGACGAGGAAATGGAGGATGCCGTTCTTGTGGTAGTCGAGCGCGATGCGGCGCTCTTCCGGCACCGAGTAGAAGCGCTCCCCGCCCGCCTCGTGCCGCTTGACCGACCCATCGGCGACGAGCGACTCGACGGCGCGCATCACCAGCGGCCGTGGGGACGCCGCGCTCCCGTGCGCCCCGCCGTCGCGCGCCGCGGTGTGGAGGAACTCGGCACGGTCGAGCAGCTCGCTCTCGCTCAGAGCGCGCTTGTCGTGGCTGAGCAGCACCGCCGAGGCGAGCCCCATGGGCGCGAGCGGCGCGGCCGCATTGATGCCCGCGGCGATGCGCAGCCCGAGGTGCTGGACGATCTTCTTCTTCTCCTCGGGGGTGCAGCTCTTCGGATCCACGCCGCGCTCGCGGAACAGCTCCGCGATGGAGATGGGCTCGCCGACGCGGATGGTGATCCGCCCGTATCTTCGGCGCAGCACTTTGGTTGCGCTGAGGAGGGCCTTGGCGTCCTCTTTCTGTTTCTCGCCGCCCAGGAGCTCGCGCTGGTAGGCGCCGGCCTCGACCATCTTTTCGTAGGAGAGGTTGATGGGCGCGAAATACGCGTCGGGCCTCACGCCGCTGAGCCAGGCCTCCACCTCCAGCGTGAGCATGCCGAACTTGGGCGGGAGCATCTTGCCGGTGCGGGAGCGGCCGCCCTCGATGAAGAACTCCTGGGTGAACCCGTCCTGCAAGAGACGCTTGACGTACGCGCCCATGGTGGCCGCGTAGATGCGGTCGCCCTTGAAGCTGCGGCGGATGAAGAACGCGCCGCCCGCGCGCAAGAGCCGGCCCACCGGCCAGAAGTTGAGGTTGTCCCCCGCGGCGACGTGGGGCGGTTGCAGCCCGTAGTCGTCGCAGATCATGGAGAGGATCATGTAGTCGATGTGGCTCTTGTGGCAGGGGCAGAGGATAAGCGGGCCTTTCTTGCTCGCCTCCACCAGCCGCTTCATGCCGCTCTCGTCCACGTCGACGCCGTCGTAGATGCGGTGGAAGACGAAGTTCAGCGCCCGCTTGAGGATGTCGACGGCGAACGAGTTGTAGCGGGCGGCGATCTCGCGCAGGTCCTTGCGGGCTTCCTTCTCGACGCTGTCGTCGGCGCGTCCGCGCTCGCGGGCGATCTCCGCCAGCGTGCGCCGCAGCTGGAGATCGCGCAGGGTCTCCTCGATGACGCGCTCGGGCCGCTTGAGCGGCGGCCCGGTGACGACGCGCACCTCGCGCGCCAGGTGCTGGTGGAGGAAGCCGCGCACGCGCCGTGCGACGCGGGCCGGTTCGGAACCGCCCTGCATCGCGTCGACCTCGCGCAGGTCCACCGGGTCGCTCACCTTGACGAACGCGTTGCGCCGGTTGAACAGGTAGCCCAGGAACGTGCGGATGGCCCCCGGCTCTTCGGGGTCGCCGAAGAGCACGTCGCGCCACGACCCGGCCAGCTTCTTGGGGCGCTTGCGCCACTGGAAGGTCAGCGGCACCAACGCGATGGTGCGGTTCGGCTCGCGCCGCTGCAACTCCAGCAGCGCCGGAAAGGGATCGGCCAGCGTCGCCATCGCCGAGGGCAGCGTGCGCGGCATGCGCAAGAAGACCATCGCCGCCTCGCCGCGCCGCACCGCCTCGACGACGTTGGCCACCTCACCGCCCGCGGCCGCCTTTACTTGCGGCCCGCCCAGATACCAGCGCGCGAAAGGGGCGAAGATGCGGTACCCGAGCCCGGTGGCGGTGCGCGCCAGCGGCAGCCCCAACTTCCAGAACGCCCAGTTGAAGTAGAGCAGGGTGAGCAGCGACGAGGAACGCAGCACGTAGACCAGCGTCGCGCGCGCGGCGACCTTCTGCAGCGGCTCGACGGCTTCCTGCGGAAACTGCACCGGCCCGAAGAGTCGCTTGAGCACCCACCGCGCCCACGGACCGTAGCGGCTCGGCGCGAGCTGAGGCGCGCCGATGGCGACCGAGTCGGCCATGACCCGGCACTCTACCGCGTCGAGCAGCCCGGCGTGCCGCCCAGCATCGCCAGCTCGGCGACCTTCCTTCCCGGCTCGCGCGAGAGCGCGTCGGCCAGGAGCGAAAGCCGGTGCGCGGCGCCGGCCGTGGCGCGCAGCCAGGCGATGCAGGAGGGGCCGGCGCGCTCGAGCACCTCCGCCGCGCCGCGCGCCTCGCGCACCTCCAGAAGCCACAGGTCGCCCGCCGCTTTTTCCAGGGCGTCGAGGAGGCCGCGCCGCTCGGCGAGCTGGCCGGCCACGTCCAGCTCGGCCTCCTCCTCCGTCAACCCGTCCCCCTGCGCGCGCGCGCTGAGGTCCTCGAACACCGCCAGATCGCCCGCCGCCTCCAGCTCGGCGCGCACCCACGCCACGAGAAACGCCGGCTCGACCTGCGCAGCCATCAGCGCGGATTGAAAGCGACGTCGTTGGTGGCGGTCTGGCCGGGCTGCACGTCGATCTCCTGCTCCCGCTCGCCCAGCCGCTCGTGCCAGATCTTCACCTTGTGCTTGCCGGGCGGGAGGCCGGCGATGGTGTAGGCCCCGTCCGCGTCGGTCAGCGCGAAGCGCTCCGTCGGCAGGACGACGAGCCAGGCGCGCATCCAGGGATGCACGTCGCAGCTCACCTTGTAGATGCTCTCTTTCTTGATGTGGGTCGCGATGACGTGCCCCTTGACGGGCATGGCCCAATTGAACAGTTTCAGGTCACCTGCCTGGGCGCGCACGTTGTGCAGCACCGGGTCGCTGTTGACCACGTCGACTTCGGCTCCCACAGGCATGGCGAGCACGTGCGGGATGAAGAGGCAACCCTGCTGATCGAGCTTGTACTTCTTCTCGATCTTCTTCGGCGCCGGCGCGTCGGTGACCCAGATCACGGCATTTTTCACGCCCCCGCCCGCGCCGACCTCGAGCGCCTCATCCGGCTTGCTGCTGCCGCAGATCTTCATGTCGCGGGTGACGGGCAGGGTGGCCAGCTTGGGAGCGAGCCCTCCCACGGTCACCTTGCCGGCGATTTTTCCCGCCGCCGCGGCCGGCTCGGCGGCTACGAGGAGCGATAGAGCGATGAGGAGCATGGGCGGCCTTGAGTAGTCCAAGGGCGCGCGCCTGACAAGCTTCTACGCTTGACACGGAGGGCCGGCTGTCTACATTCCCGCCCCCACTCTTCGGAGGTATGCAATGGCGGCGAAGGAGATCACTTTCCACCAGGCGGCGCGCGAGGAGATCCTGCGCGGGGTCAGTATCCTGTCCGACGCGGTCGCCGTCACCCTGGGCCCCAAGGGCCGAAACGTGGTGCTGGAGAAGTCGTTCGGCGCCCCCACCGTGACCAAGGACGGCGTGACGGTGGCCAAGGAGATCGACCTGGCCGACCGCTTCCAGAACATGGGCGCGCAGATGGTGCGCGAGGTGGCCACCAAGACTTCCGACATCGCGGGGGACGGCACCACCACCGCCACGGTGCTGGCGGCGGCCATCTACAGCGAGGGCATGAAGCTGGTGGCGGCGGGCCACAGCCCCATGTCCCTCAAGCGCGGCATCGAGCAGGCCGTCGAGGCCATCGTCGCCGAGCTGAAGAAGCTCTCCGTCAAGACGCAGGGCAAGACGGAGATCGCGCAGGTGGGCGCCATCTCCGCCAACGGCGACGAGACCATCGGGAACATCATCGCCGACGCGATGGAGAAGGTGGGCAAGGAGGGCGTCATCACCGTCGAGGAGGCCAAGGGCCTGGAGACGACGCTCAAAGTGGTCGAAGGCATGCAGTTCGACCGCGGATACATCTCGCCGTACTTCGTCACCGATCCGGCGCGCATGGTGGTGGAGCTGGAGGATCCGTACATCCTCATCACCGAGAAGAAGATCTCGGCGATGGCCGATCTCATTCCGCTGCTCGAGCAGGTGGTGCGCAGCGGCAAGCCCATCCTCATCATCGCCGAGGAAATCGAGGGCGAGGCGCTGGCTACGCTGGTGGTCAACAAGCTGCGCGGAACCCTGAAAGTTGCGGCGGTCAAGGCGCCGGGGTTCGGCGATCGCCGCAAGGAGATGCTCAAGGACATCGCCGTCCTCACCGGCGGGCAGGTCATCGCCGAGGAGCTGGGGAGGAAGCTGGAGCAGGTGACGCTCCAAGACCTGGGCCGCTGCAAGCGCGTCACCATCGACAAGGACAACACCACCCTGGTCGACGGCGCCGGCCAGAAGCGCGACATCGAGGCGCGTATCAAGCAGATCCGCGCCCAGATTGAGGAGACTACCTCCGACTACGACCGCGAGAAGCTGCAGGAGCGCCTCGCCAAGCTGGCCGGCGGCGTGGCGGTGGTGCAGGTGGGCGCGGCCACCGAGACGGAGATGAAGGAGAAGAAGGCCCGCGTCGAGGACGCGCTGCACGCGACGCGAGCGGCGGTCGAAGAGGGCATCGTGCCGGGCGGCGGCGTGGCGTTCATCCGCGCGCGCAAGGCGCTGGACGCCATCCGCGTCGAGGGCGACGAGCGCGTCGGAGTGAACATCGTCCGCAGGGCCGTCGAGGAGCCGCTGCGGCGCATCGTCGGGAACGCCGGCCTCGAAGGCAGCATCGTGCTGCAGAAGGTCGAGGAGGGGAAGGGCGCGTTCGGCTACAACGCGCGCACCGACGAGTACGAGGATCTGGTGAAGGCCGGCGTGATCGATCCCACCAAGGTGACGCGCACCGCGCTGCAGAACGCCTCCAGCGTGGCCGCGCTGCTCCTCACCACCGAAGCCATGGTCGCCGAAAAGCCGAAGAAGAAGGCCAAGGCCGCCGCGGCCGGCGGGGGCGGCGGAATGGGCGGCATGGGAGGGATGGGCGGGATGGGCGGTATGGACTACGGCGGCGGCGACGACCTCGACTACTGAAGCAGAGCGAACTGCCGGGCGCGGGACCGGGTGCGTGTACGTTGACGGGTAACGCGGACGTGTACGGTTCACGTGCCACGGTCCGTGGGACGTTCCCGTCCCCGTCCCCCTCCCCGTGAACGTACACGAACCCGGGCCCGAGCCCGGTTCGTAGCCGGTACTCTGTCAAAACTTGCCTCTATCTCTATGACCTTGTAGACGTGAAGCTGCCCTGGAGGCCGCGCGCGCATGCCCAAGAATCTGCTTCTTGCCGACGACTCCAAGACGATCCAGCAAGCGATCAGCATGACGTTCGCGCGCGAGGACGTCACGCTCACCACGGCGAACGACGGCGAGGCGGCACTGCAGCAGGCGCGAGCGAACAAGCCGGACATCATCCTCGCCGACGTGAGCATGCCGCGGCTCGGCGGCTACGAGCTGTGTGAAAAGATCAGGGCGGACGCGGCCCTGAAAAACATTCCCGTGTTGCTGCTCGGAGGCGGGAACCCCGTCGATCCGGCCAGGGCCATGGCGGTGGGCGCGAACGGGCACATGCCCAAGCCGTTCGACTCGGGGAAATTGATCGAACAGGTGAAGCAGATCCTTGCCAACCCGCGCGCCGGGGCGTCGGTTCCGCCGCGCCCCGCGGCGCCGACCGGTCCTCCCAGGCCACCGGCGGTTCCTGGCGCGACGGGCAGCACCATGGTGATGCCTCGCCCGCCCGCCCCCGGCGCTCCGGCGGCCAGGCCGGCATCCGCTCCCCCGCTTGGGGCTCGGCCCCCGGTGCCGGGCGCCAGGCCGGGCGTGTCGGCTCCGCCGCCCGGTTTCAGGCCGTCCGCGCCGCCCGTAGGGGCAAGGCCCGGGGTACCTGCGCCTCCCGGTGCCGCGCGCCCTGGGGCCCCCCCGGCCCGACCTCCGGGCCCCGGCTCGCCGGCGGCCAGGCCGTCCATGCCGCCGGCAGCGGCCGCCAAACCGGCAGCTCCCGCGGCCAGGCCCCCCGCGCCGCAGGCAACGAAGCCGTCCACGGGTCCCCTCCCGCGTCCACCGCCGGCCGCCGCCTCCAGGGCGACCCCTCCAGCGCCCGTCGACGAAGAAGAGATCCCGATGGATGACGTCGAGGAGGTGCCGGCCCATGTGCCCACCCCGCTCCGGTCCGTGCCGTCGCCGGCAGCCGCCAAGCCTTCGCTCAGCGTCGTTCCTCCACAGGGCGCCAAGGCGGCCGCGGGCGACGGCGGCGAGGCCCTGCTGCGCGAGGCGCTCTCCAGGGCCAGTCGCGAGGTGATCGAGAAGATCGCGTGGGAAGTCGTGCCCGAACTCGCGGAGACCATCATCCGCGAGGAGCTGGAACGTCTCATCAAAGAGCGCGGCGCGTAGCACGGCTTGCCAGAGCGTGGTATCAAATCCGCGCCATGAGCGAGGCGGCGGTGGAAGCGCGCGCGCCTGTGAAGGGCGGCGGATCCGGCGGCGGTTCTGACCTGGACAAGGGCTACGAGCCCGCCAAGGTCGAGCCGCGCTGGGCGAAGTGGTGGGAAGAGAAGGGCTTTTTCCGCTCACAGGACGTGAGCGAGAAGCCGCCCTTCTCCATCGTCCTGCCTCCGCCCAACGTCACCGGCGCGCTGCACATGGGCCACGCGCTCACCGCCACCATCGAGGACGCCGTGGTGCGCTTCAAGCGCATGAGCGGCTTCAACGTCTGCTGGATGCCGGGCATCGACCATGCCGGCATCGCCACCCAGATGGTGGTCGAGCGGGAAATCCAGAAGAAAGAAGGCAAGTCGCGCCACGACCTGGGCCGCGAGGAGTTCTTGAAGCGCGTCTGGGCGTGGAAGGAGCAATCTGGCAACCGCATCGCCGTGCAGCACCGCGCGCTGGGCGCTTCGCTCGACTGGGACCGCGAGCGCTTCACCATGGACGAGCAGTCCTCGCGCGCGGTGCGCGAGGCGTTCGTGCAGCTCTACCAGGATGGGCTTCTCTACCGGGCCGAGCGCCTCATCAACTGGTGCGTGAAGGACGGCACGGCGCTCTCCGACCTGGAAGTCGATCACGAAGAGGGCGTGAAGGGCGAATTGTACAAATTCGCCTATCCACTAGCCGATGGCTCGGGGGAGATCGTCGTCGCCACCACGCGCCCGGAGACGATGCTGGGCGACACGGCCGTCGCGGTGCACCCCGACGATCCGCGCTACCAGGCGATGATCGGCAAGAACGTGCGCCATCCGATCCTCGGGCGCGAGTTCCCCATCATCGCCGATGCGGAGCTGGTCGATCCGAAGTTCGGCACCGGCGCGGTGAAAGTCACGCCCGGGCACAGCTTCGAGGACTTCGAGTCCGGCAAGCGGCACGGGCTGCAGCTCATCAACATCCTCAACCTCGACGGCACGCTCAACGCCAACGCCGGGCCGTTCCGGGGCCAGGACCGCATCAAGGTGCGGCCGGCGTTGAAGGAGCGCCTCAAGGAGCTGGGCCTCGAGCGCGGCATCGAGGAGCACACCATGGCACTCGGGCGTTGCCAGCGCTGCGGCAGCATCGTCGAGCCGCTGCTCAGCAAGCAGTGGTTCGTCAAGACGAAGCCTCTGGCGGAGAGGGTCATCGCGGCCGTCGAGGCGGGCCGCATCCGCTTCATCCCCGAGAACTGGCGCGCGGAGTTCTTCCGCTGGATGCGCAACATCCACGACTGGTGCGTCTCGCGCCAGCTGTGGTGGGGACATCAGATCCCCGCCTGGTACTGCGAGTACGGCCACGTCACGGTGGCGCGCGAGACGCCGCGCGAGTGCGTCGAATGCCACTCGGGCCGCCTCAAGCAGGACCCCGACGTGCTCGACACTTGGTTCAGCTCGGGCCTCTGGCCGTTCTCGACTTTCGGCTGGCCCGCGCAGACGAGGGCGCTCCAGACCTTCTACCCGAACTCGCTCTTGGAGACGGGCTTCGACATCCTCTTCTTCTGGGTCGCCCGCATGGCCATGCTGGGCCTGCACTTCATGGGCGACGTGCCTTTCCGCACCGTCTACTTGCACGCCATGGTGCGAGACGAGAAGGGCGAGAAGATGAGCAAGACGCGGGGGAACGTGATCGATCCCCTCGACGTCACGCGGAAGCACGGCGCCGACGCGCTGCGCTTCACCCTCGCGTCGATGGCCGGGCAAGGGCGCGACATCAAGCTGTCGCAGGAGCGCATCGCGGGGCATCGGGCATTTGCAAACAAGATCTGGAATGCCGCCCGCTTCGTGCTCATGAATGCCGAAGGCTACGACCCGCACGCCAGGCCGGCGTCGGTGTACGACCGCTGGATCCTGAGCCGTTTCCAGCGCTGCGCCGACGAAGCGCGGGACGCGATGGAGGAGTATCGCCTCAGCGACGCGACCAATGCTATCTATAAATTCGTCTGGAATGAGCTTTGCGATTGGGCCATCGAATTGGCGAAACCTGCTCTCTACGGCGAGAAGACCCCTGCCGAGCGGGCGGGCGCGCAGGTCGCGCTGCTCACCGCGCTCGAGGGAGCGCTGCGGCTGCTCCATCCCTTCATGCCCTTCGTGACGGAGGAGATCTGGCAGCGGCTCCCCAACAGGCGGGGCGAGACCATCATGCTCGCGCCGTACCCGCCCCACGACCCCAGGCTGCTCGATCCCGAGGCGGAGCGCGAGATGGACCTGGTCGCCCGCGCCATCGACGGAGCGCGGTCGGTGCGCGGCGAAGTCAACCTGCCGCCCAACCAGCGCGTGCCGCTGGTGCTCATCCCCCGCGACGAGGAGGCGCGGGCAGCGCTCGAGATGCATTCGCGCGCCTTCCAGCACCTGGCCAACGCGGCGCCGCTGGCGCTGGAGCACCCCGGGGCCAAGCGGCCGCGGCAGGCCGCCGTGCACGTCGAGCCGGAGGTGGAGGTGCACCTGCCGCTCGCGGGGCTGATCGATTTCGCGGCCGAGAGGGGGCGTGTGGAAAAGGAGCTGGCCCGCCTCGAGCAGGAGCTGGCGGGCATCCGGAAGCGGTTGGACAATGCAGGGTTCGTGGAGCGTGCGCCGGCCGAAGTGGTGGAAAAGGACCGCGCTCGGTCCGAGGAGTTGAAGGGGAAGCGGGAAAAGCTTGCGCGTCATCTGACGCGCATCACCGGTAGGGAGGAAGGCATGGAAGAGAAAAATCCGCAGCATCCGCAGCAAGGGGGCAGCTCGACCAGTCAGGGTCCGGGGCAGCAGATCGGATCGGCGGCCCAATCGGTTGGGCACGCTGTCGAGGAAAAGGCCAAGGAGATGTTCGGGGCGGCCAAGGAGGCGATGGCCCCCATGGAGAGAGTCGCCGAGCAGATCGCCCAGGCGGCCACCAGCGCCGCGGCGGCGGTGGCGGAGAGGGTTTCCGCCGCGGGTCAGTCGATGGCCAAGAGGACGGCCAAGGCGGTGGCGAAGCGCGTCGGGAAGAGGAAAGCGGCGAAGAAGGCGAAGGCGAAAAAGGCCGCCCCGAAAAAGGCCGCCCCGAAGAAGGCCAAGAAGGCCGCGTCCCGGAAGGCCAAAAAGCCCGCCAGGAAGAAGGGCAAGAAGTAAGGGCGATGGCGCGCGGCGGGACGGCGCAGCTCGACCTGGGGCGGCCGGACGATGCAGTGGGCCGCGTCATCGCGCTTGCGCTCGACGAGGACGTGGGGCCGGGCGACCGCACCTCCGAGGCGGTCGTGCCGGCCGAAGCGCGCGGCCGGGGGCTCATCGTCGCCAAGGAAAGCCTGACCGTCTCGGGCGTCTCGGCGGCCGCGCGGGTGTTTCGCGCGCTCGATCCGGACTGTCAGCTGGAAGCGTTGCGCGCCGAGGGCGAGACGGCTGGACCCGGCGACGGGGTGTTGCGCGTGCGCGGGTCGCTGCGCGCGATCCTCGCCGGCGAGCGCACGGCGCTGAACTTCCTCCAGCGCCTGTGCGGAATCGCCACCCTGACGCGCAGGTACGTCGAGGCGCTGCGGGGCACGAAAACGCGCCTCCTCGACACTCGCAAGACCACGCCGGGCCTACGCGAGCTGGAAAAAGCCGCGGTGCGCGCCGGCGGCGGCACCAACCACCGCGGCGCGCTCTTCGACGGCATCCTCGTCAAGGACAACCACGCCGCGGCCGCCGGGGGGATCGGCGAAGCCGTCCGCCGCGCGCGCCTGAAGGCGCACCCGCTCCTGATGGTCGAGGCGGAAGTCTCGACGCCCCAGCAGATCGAGGAAGCCCTCCAGGCCGGCGCCCAGATGCTGCTGCTCGACAACCTCGGCGACGCCGAGCTGAAGGCCGCCGTGCTTCAGGTCAAGGGCCGCGTCCCGCTGGAGGCCAGCGGCGGCATGACGCTCGACAGGCTCCCGCGCGTGGCCGCCGCCGGGGTAGAGTACGTCTCCGTGGGCGCACTGACGCACTCCGCTCCGGCGGCCGACTTGAGCCTCCTCATCGAGGGCGCATAGCGTGCCGTCCTCCCTCGCTCCCCATGGAGGCGGCGAGGGGCATTGGACCGATCTCAACCAGGACTCCATCGTGCTCGGGCTCCTGCTCGAGTGCGCCGACGACTTCGTCAACGGCCAGGTGCTCTGCGACAAGCTGGACGTGCCGCGCGCCGAGCTGCTCAAGCGCATCGACTCGTTGCGGGCGCGCGGGTACGTCATCCAGACCAGCGGCGGCCGCGGCTACCGCCTGGTCGAGGTGCCGGAGACGCTGAACGAAGCGGTCATCGCGCCGCTCCTCTCCACCAACGAGCTGGGCCGCAAGTTGCACAGCTACGCCGAGCTGGAGTCGACCAACGACGAGGCGCACCGTCTCGCCGAGGCAGGGGCGGGACACGGCGAGGTGGTCGTCGCCGATCTACAGACGAAAGGGCGCGGCCGCCGCGGGCGCAGGTGGGTGGCGCCGGCGGGAAAGGCGCTCACGCTCAGCGTCATCCTGCGGCCATCCATCCCACCGGCGCGAGCGCCCGAGCTGACGCTGGCGGCCGCGGTGGCGGTGTGCGAGGCGGCGCGCGAGATGGGAGCGCACCCGGCGCGCATCAAGTGGCCCAACGACGTCGAAGTCCGCGGGAAGAAGCTGGCCGGCCTCCTCACCGAGATGCTCGCCGAGACGGAGCGCGTGCGGCACGTGGTCCTGGGCCTGGGGCTCAACGTGTCGCTCACGGCGCATGACTTCCCCGACGATCTGCGCCAGAACGCCACCAGCCTGCTCATCGAAAAGGGTGAGCGCATCCCGCGGCCGCTGGTGGCGGCCCAGGTCCTCGAGCACCTCGAAGAGTGGCTCACCATGCACGAGACGGAGGGTTTTGGCCCGGTGCGCGACCGCTGGCGCGAGCTTTCCAGCACGCTGGGGCGGCGGGTCCGCATCGACGGAGACGGCGGTCCCCTGGAGGGAGATGCCGTCGATCTGGCCGAGGACGGCGCCCTGATGGTCCGCGGGCCCTCCGGCGAACTGGTGCGGGTGGTGGCGGGAGACGTAGAACATTGCACGGTCTTGTGAGGACAGGTGCGTTTGCGGAACATTGACGCCACATTGAAACAGTCCTGATACTGCGCGCATGCTCCTTGCCATCGACGTCGGCAACACCAACACCGTGCTCGGGGTGTTCGACTTGGCCCCTTCGCGGTCGGTGCTGCGCGATTCGTTTCGCGTGCAGACGGAAAAAGATCGCACCGGCGACGAGTACGGCCTGCAGATCAAGGCGCTCTTCGATTTCGCAAATTTGAAAATGTCGGAGGTGCACGACGTGATCGTCTCGAGCGTCGTGCCGCCGATGGCGTTTCCGCTGGAGCAGATGTCGAAGCGGTTCTTCGGGCGCCGGCCCCTCTTCGTCGGGCCCGGTGTGAAAACTGGCATGCCGGTGCTCTACGACAACCCGCGCGAGGTGGGCGCGGACCGCATCGTCAACGCCGTGGCGGCGTACGAGAAATGGCCGCAGGGTCTGGTCATCGTCGACTTCGGCACCGCCACCACCTTCGACGCGGTGACGCCCAAGGGCGAGTACCTGGGCGGGGCCATCGCGCCCGGCATCTCCATCTCGATGGAGGCGCTCTTCCACCGCGCCTCGAAACTGCCGCGGGTGGCGTTCGAGCGGCCCGAGCGGGTGGTGGGGCGCAACACGGTGGCCTCGATGCAGAGCGGGCTCGTCTACGGCTATGTCGCGCTGGTCGACGGGATCTGCGTGCGCATGAAGGAAGAGCTGGGCTTTTCCCTCAAGGTGATCGCCACCGGGGGCCTGGCGCCGCTGATCGGGAGCGTCTCGAAGCAGATCGAGGTCGTCGACGACCAGCTCACGCTCGACGGACTGCGGATCATCTACCAGCGCAACTCGGGGGAGAAGGACAGAACGTGATGGAGCAGGACGGCGACGACGATCGGAAGTTGCCGCGGGGCGCGACGCCCTCGGAGCTGGACTCGCTGCGCGTGTCCATCAAGGTCGGGACGCGCCCGCACGCGCTGGCCGCGCTGCCCAAGGCCAGCGCGCCGCCGCCGCCGCCGCTCCCTTCCACGCTCATGCACCGCGGGGAGATCGACCGCCTCATCGACGAGGGACGGGCGTTGCTCGAGGCGGACCCCAGGTCGGCTCACGCCGTCTTCGAGAAGGTATGGCGCAAGAACCTCAATGATCCGCGCGTGCTCTCCAACTACGGGCTCACGCTGGTGCTGGTGGAGGGCGATCGCCAGCGCGGCATCCGCTTCTGCGAGGAGGCGGTGCGGCGCGGGATGCTCACCACCGAGGCGTTGGTGAACCTCGCCAAGGCGCTGGTGCAGACGCGCAACAAGGAGCAGGCCATCCGCGCGCTGCGCAGGGCGCAGGAGCTGGCGCCTGACGACCCGCGCGTGAGCCAGGAGTTCATGGCGCTCGGGCTGCGGCGGCCGCCGCCCATCCCCTGGCTGCCGCGCACCTTCTTCCTCAACCGCTGGCTGGGAAAGCTGACCTGGCGGAGGTCGAAGGGCCGCAACCCGCTTGCTTTGGAGTAGACTGGCGCCATGAGCGAAGCTGATCCGGCGCCAGCCGCGCAGGCGCCCGCTTGCCCGCTGCCCCTCTCGGCGGTGCCACCGAACTTCCAGAAGCACGTCGATCCCGCGGCGCCGGTGCCGCTGCGGATGATGGGCGCCAAGGCCCTGGTGCCGATGGGGCCCAAGGAGATGTGCACCGCGCTCTACATGCTGACCTTCGACGCCGACGCGGGGGTGCGCGAGACGGCGGCCAAGAGCGCCACCGGCCTTCAAGATCGCATCCTCTCCGTCGCGCTGCGCGACGAGACGATGGACGCGCCCGTGCTCGACTATTACTCGGGCCTGCTGGCGGGCAAGGCCGAGTACATCGAGATGCTCGTCCTCAACGCCGCCACGCCCGACACCACGGTGCAGCGGATCACCGAAGGCGCGGGCGAGAGAATCGTCGAGATCGTCGCGCAGAACCAGCTGCGCATGCTTCGCCATGGCGACATCGTGCGGGCCCTGGTCAACAACAAGGCGACGCGGCCCTCGACCATCGACAACGTGTGCGACTTCTGCGTGCGCTCCGGCCTGGTGTTGGAAGACTTGCCGGCGTTCCGCGCGGCGCGCAGGCGCATCCTCGGCGGGGCGGCCGAGGACGAGGAGCTGGCCAAGAAGGCCGCCGCGCAGCGCGAGATCGAGCAGGCCGAGGCCGAGGCCGCGCTGGAGCAGATGGGCGTGGCCGGCCCCGATCAAGCCGCCGAGGAGGAACCGGTCCCGCCCGGCAGCGCCGAGGAGAAAGAGCTGGAGCAGAAGCACCTCACCATCACGCAGCAGATCATGCGGCTCGGCGTGGCCAAGAAAGTCGAGTGGGCCCACAAGAAGGGGAACAGGGAAGTGCGCAGCTTGCTGCTGCGCGACCCCAACAAGCTGGTTCAGCTCGCGGTCATCCAGAGCCCGCGCATCACCGAGGGGGAGATCGCCAAGGCAGCGATGAGCCGCACGTCGCCCAACGAGGTCTTGCAACACATTTATAACAACCGCCATCTGATGAAGAATTACCAAATCAAGCTGAACATCATCGGCAATCCCAAGGTGCCGGTCGGAGTGACGATGCGCTTCCTCTCCACGCTGCGGCTGGCGGAGGTGAAGGCGCTCGCCAAGAACAAGAACGTCCCGCAGGGCCTGGCGAACGCCGCCAAGAAGATGATGGAGAAGAAGACAGGGGTGGACTAGCGCGAGGCTCAGTTGCACTGAGCCTCGCAGGCGTCGGGCCTCAGGCTTCGAGCCTCGGGCAATGCCTGAAGAGTTCGTTTTTCCCGAGGCCTGAGGTCCGAGGTCTGAGGCCCAGCGCAAGCGGAGCGCGCGCTAGGCCGACTGCTTCTGCTCGGCGGCCTCGTCGGAGTCGCCGTTTTCCTCGAGGAGCTGGAGGGCGATCTGCAGCGCCTTGCGCGTCCTCTCGCGCAGCTTCTCGTCCTTCTTGATCTTCTGGTAGGCCTTGACGGCTCGGTCCTCGTTCTGCGCCGAGGTGACCTGCGCCTCTTCGAGCTGCTTCTTCAGATCGTCGCGTTCCTCGGCGAGCTGGTCCCGTTCTCCCTCGAGCTTGTGCTGCAGCTTCTCCAGCCCGTTGTTCTTCTTCTTCAGCTCCTCTAGCGCCTTCTCCACCTCGGCCAGCTTGCCGGGTGCGCCGGTTTTCTTCGCCGCTGCCGCCAGCGCGTCGGCCCGCTGGTGGAGGGCCTTGGCCGCCGCCTCGCGCTTCACCGCGTCGTCCTTGAGCTCCTGCGCCTGCGACTCGAGGTTGGTCTGCTGCTCCTGGACCTCGAGCAGCTCCTTCTCCTTGGCGTTGAGTTCCTCCTTGAGCCGCAGGACCTCCTTTTCGGCCCGGTTCTTGGCTTCCTTGAGCTTGAACAGCTCGCCCGCCGAGCCGGGGCCCTTGCGGGCCGACTCCAGCAACGCCTCGCGCTCGGCCAGCGCCTGCTCCAACTCGGCCACACGCGCCTCGAGCTGCGAGCTCCCTTCGTCGTCGCTCGACACCTCGAGCAGCGGGACATCGGCCCCCGCCTCCTGCAGGCCGCTCAGCACCGCGTCGTCGTCGGGCGCGCTCAGCTCGGTCGGCTGGTGCTCTTCCTCGGCGACGGGTGCCAGCGTGAGGCGTATCGTCCCGCCCGGCTCCTCTGGCTTGACCCCCCCGCCGAGCGAATCGAACGCCTTGTCGAACATCTCCAGCTCGTCGTCGGCCCCGTTCTGCTGGGCTTCCTCCTGCAGCTGGACCACCTCTTCCACCTCCTCGACCACCACCGCCTCTTCCGGCGCGCCTGAGCGCGCCGCGGTAGCGTCATGCTCCGAGAGCGAGATGGGCTCGTCCTCGCCATCCACCAGATCGCTCAGGCCCAGCGGCTCGTCCTCCACCGAGAGGATCTGCTCCTCCTCTTCCTCGGGCGGGAGCCGCACGCCCAGGAGCGCCGAGGCCTTCTGCAACATGACCTGCGGCGCGAAAGGCTTGATGAGGTACTCCTCGGCGCGGGTCTTGAGCTTCTTGTGCTTCTCGAACGAGTCGAGCGTGGCGTTGGCGCTGGTGAGGATGACGGGGATGTCCTTGAGCTGGTCGTCCTTCTTGAGCCGGGTGCAGAGCATGTAGCCGTTGGTCGGCTGCGCCTCGACGCAAATGACTATCAGGTCCGGGTTCTCCGACTTGGCCATCGTCATGCCCTGCTCGCTGTTCGCGGCCGTGGTGACGGCGAAGCCGCGGGCGTTCATGGCGCTGGAAAGGCCCTGCGCGAAGGCCTCGTCCGAATCGATGAGAAGGATCTTCTTGGACAAACGGGGACCCTGGTATGTGAATACTTACTAAAAGCTTACGGGCGCGACACAAGAAGTGTCAACGAAACACGAGGGGTTTTCGTCGGGTAGGTACGCGACCTACCGCATTTCCGCTGACTGCACCAGCGCGAGCACGTCCTGCTCATCCAAGTCGGAGATGAGCGAGTAGACGATCTCGTCGTTGCGCCACGAGGCCACGTTGAAGCCGCGCGCGCGAGACATCCACACCTCGCGATCGGCGATGCGCCGCGCGTTGCCCGCCAGCTTGGGCTCGGGGTCGTCGACGATGAGCAGCGAGACGCGCCGCCCGTCGTCCTGGGGGAGGGTATAGGTCACCACCGCCGCCTGTCGCGAATGCAGGCTGGAGAGGCGGACGCCCTGCAGCCGCGTGCCGCGCGCGAAACGCGGCAGCCGCACGCCGAAGTCGAGGCGGCCGGAAAGCCACTGCTGCGCCGAGGAGACGTCCGAGGCCGCGTAGTCGAGCGGCAGCGCGCGCGTGTGCAGCGCCACGCCGTCCTCGGTGAGCGAATAGGGCTGGGTCTGCCAGACAGGGTGTTGCAGCCCGCCGGCCAGGAACCATGCCGCCGCGCCTACCGCCGCCGCGGCGATACCGACGGCGCGGGGATCGCGAAAGGCGCGCGCCCATCGCCCCTGCGTCTCGGCGGCGAGGCCGGTGCGGACGGAGTCGTGCAGCGAGTGTGGAGCGGTCACGGCCACGCGCGCCAAGGCGCCCTTGAAGCTCTGGTGGAGGTGGACGGCGCGCGAGCAGGCGGCGCAGCCCGCCAGGTGCACCCGCACCTCGGCGCATTCCTCGGGCGAGAACTCGCCGTCCACGTATGCGTGGAGAAGGGTTTCTTCCAGCTGGCGGCATTCGAGGGGCATGGCTCAGGCCCGGCGCTTGAATTCGAGCACGCCGGCGGTTTCCTCCGCCTGCGCGCCCAGTTCCATCGCCTCGCCCGGGCTGACGACGCCTTCGGCGACGGCGAACCCGAGCAGGTTCTTCTGCAGCAGCTTGCGGCCGCGGTAGAGGCGGCTCATCACCGTGCCCACCGGGCAGTCGAGGACCTCGGCGATCTCCTTGTAGGAGAACTCCTGCAGGTCGGCGAGGATCACCACGAGACGAAAGTCGATGGGCAGCTGGTCGATGCTGCGGATCACGTCGTCAGAGAGCAGCTTGTCGAAGAAGTACTGCTCGGGATCGGCGGAGCTCTCGGTCGGCTCGCGCGTGACGAAGCGCTCGTTACCGCTCTCGCGCGCCGCGCCCTCGATGACGGTGCGCTCCTTCACGCGGCGGCGGTACTTGTTGATGAAGGTGTTGGTGAGGATCTTGAACAACCACGCCTTCATGTTGGTGCCGCGCTCGAACTTGTCGAAGAAGCGGAAGGCGCGCAGGAAGGTGTCCTGCACCAGATCCTCGGCGTCGCGCTCGTTCTTGGTGAGGCGCAGGCCGGCGGAGTAGAGCGCGTCGAGGTGGGCGAGCGAGAGGCTTTCGAACTCGCGGCGCGTTCTGTCGGTGTGCTTGAAGTCCAGCATCCCTCTCCCGTCCCGCGTGCCTGAACGTACCAAGAATGTAACTGCTCGGGACGCAAGTGGAACCGTGGGTAACACCTGACCATTCCGGCGCGCCAAGCGCCCGCCCGCCCTACAAGCACTCCCGCCCGAAAATGCAACTAAAATTGCAGGCTTAGTTCTTTGCAATCGATCCCTTACTTCTTGATCGATCCCTTACTTCTTGCTGGGGAGCGCTTTTTCCAGCGGGGTGTATTCGAGGTCGTGGGCTTCCGCGACGGCCTTGTAGGTGCAGAAGCCGTTGAAGGTGTTGACGCCCAGGGAGAGCGCGCGGTCGCGCTTGACCGCGTCGACCACGCCCAGATCGGCCAGCTTGAGGCCGTAGCCGATGGTGGCGTTGGTGAGCGCGAAGGTCGAAGTCTGCGCCACCGCGCCGGGCATGTTGGCCACGCAGTAGTGGACCACGCCGTGCACGACGTAGGTGGGGTGATCATGCGTCGTCGGGTGGCAGGTCTCGATGCAGCCGCCCTGGTCGACCGCCACGTCGACCACCACCGATCCCTCCTGCATCTCGCTGATGAGCTTCTCGCTCACTAGCTTGGGCGCCTTGGCGCCGGGGATGAGCACGCCGCCGACGACCAGGTCCGCCTCGCGCACGTATTTGGCGATCTGCGCCGGGTCGGAGAAGACCGGCGTGATCCGCGAGCCGAACACGTCGTCGAGGTACGCCAGCCGGTTGAGATTCACGTCGAGGATCACCGTGTCGGCCCCCATGCCCGTCGCGAGCTTGGCGGAGTTGGTGCCCACCACGCCCCCGCCGAGGATGACCACTTTCCCGCGCCGCACGCCCGGCACGCCCGAGAGGAGGATGCCCTTGCCGCCGTTCTCCTTCTCGAGGTGGACCGCGCCCACCTGGACTGCCATGCGGCCCGCCACTTCGCTCATCGGCTTGAGCAGCGGGAGCTGGCCGTCGTCGGTCTGGATGGTCTCGTAGGCCACCGAGGCGATCTTTTTCTCCAGCAGCGCCTTGCTCAGAGGCTTGTCGGCGGCGAGGTGGAAGTACGTGTAGATGGTCTGGCCTTCCTTCATCAGGCCGTACTCGGAAGGGATGGGCTCCTTGACCTTGACGATCATCTCGGCGCGCTTCCACACGTCGGCGGCCCGCTCGACGATCTCCGCTCCCACGGACTCGTACGCGGAGTCGCTGAGGCCGCTGCCCAGGCCCGCGCCTTTCTCGATCAACACCGAGTGGCCGCGCGCCAGAAGCGCGGCCGCGCCGCCGGGGACCAGGCCCACGCGGTACTCGCGCGTTTTGATTTCCCTGGGGACTCCAACGATCATTGCCCCGCTCCGTTCCACTTGCGAAAAAGGGTCGCGGAAGATAGCAGGGAGCGCCAATCTTTCAAGCTGCGAAGTGTCGAACGAATGCTGAAGCTAATTTTTGCCGACGAGACGGGCCGCGTCTACGAGCACCCAGAGCTCCTGGCGCTGGTTTCCTCCGGACTTCCGCTCGAGACGCCCGCGCCGCTCCCGCCGCACGCGACGCTGGCCGCGCTGCCGGGACGCAGACCGCTGGGGTTCGATCCCGCTACCGGCGCCGAGGTGGAGCTGCGCGAGGCGCGCATCGGCCGGTGCACCATCAAAGCGAGGGCCGTGGCGGCCGTGCTGCCTCCTGGGTGGACGCGGAGCGAGCTGCCGGCCTTCCGCAAGAGCGCCATCGCGCCGCTCCTCCCGCAGTGGGCGTACACGGCGGCGGCCTGGGATTCCCAGGAGCGCCGGCACGTCGCGTGGGCCTTGCACACCGACACGCGCGGCCACTGGGATCCGGCGACGCACTCGACGCCCGAGCTGCCGCGTCTCGTCGAGGCGCGCCTGGCGCGCGACGACAACCCGCTCTTGCGGCAGGTGGCGAAGTGCGCCCTCGAGTACCGCTGCTTCACCGCGCAGAACACGTTCTACCAGCGCGACGAAGGGGCCATCCCCGCCAGCTCGGGGTGCAACGCGCGCTGCGTGGGCTGCATCTCCGAGCAGCCCGAGGAAGGCCCGCCCGCGTCGCACCAGCGCATCGATCGCCCTCCGGAGGCGGCCCACATGGCGCGCATCGGCATCGCGCATCTCGCCACGGCGCCGGGCCGCACCATGGTGTCGTTCGGGCAGGGCTGCGAGGGCGAGCCGCTCACCCGCGCGCGGGAGATCGCTCACGCCATCCGCCTCATGCGCCGCGAGACTAGCCGCGGGTCGATCAACATCAACAGCAACGGCTCGCTCCCGGAAAATCTCGCCCAGCTCATCGACGCCGGGCTCGACGCGTGCCGCATCAGCCTCAACAGCGCGCACAAGCCGCTCTACCAGGCGTACTACCAGCCCACCAACTACGGCTGGGAGCAGGTGGAGGAATCGATCCGCCTGGCCAAGCGCCGCGGGGTGTACACGGCGATCAACCTGCTCACCTTCCCCGGCGTCACCGATCAAGAAGGTGAGGCCGACAAGCTCTGCCGGCTCGTTTCGTCGGCGCGAATCGATCAGGTGCAGGTGCGCAGCCTGGCCATCGATCCTGATCAGTACCGGCAAGTTGCCATGGGCCGGAGCGCGGGTGGGCCTCGGCTGGGCATGCGCGAATTGCTGCGGCGGCTGCGCGGCGCGCGAAAAGGCCTCGTCATCGGCAACTTCGCGCGTGGCCTGCGCGAGCGCGGCGCCGCGACATCGCCGGCGTGACGGCGGTCACGCGACGCGCCACAAGCGCGGGTCACGAAAGAAGTCGCTTGGAGGCATGCCTGTTGCGTAGTGTGAAGGCATGAACCGCATCGCGCTCGCTGCACTACTCGTCGCCTCTCCGGTCTTCGCGCAGGGCAGGGCGGAGGCCATTGTCGTCCTCGCGGACGATGGCGCTCTCGACGCGCCCGCCGTCCGCGCCATCCAGTCCGTCGCCGCCAGCGAGCTGCGCAAGCGCGGCGTCAGCGTCTCGGACGACCGCCGCACCGGGCAGTTGCGCGGCGTCGACGATAAAGTCTCCACGCTGGTCATCGAGCTGGGCGCGCGCCGCGTCTTCGCGCTGCGCGTAGGCGGCCGGCTCGGACAGAAGATCCCGCTCAGCTTCGAGGAGCTGTCGCCCGGCTCGCTGACGCCCGTCTATTCCGCCTCGCTCACCGCCGTCGGCCTGGAGGAATGCGACGTGGTCACCGCGCGGCTCGTCGACGCCGTCCTCGATCGCCGCAGCGCGGAGAGCACGGCCGAGATGGGGACTGTCACGGCGATGGAATCGAAGCCCTTCGCCAAGAAGCCGGGCGAGCGCTTCTGGTTCATCGGCCTGCCCGTTGCGCTCTTCAACGCCGACAAGGGCAACAACCCCTTCGGGTTCACCATCGGGTACGGCTACGAGGCGGAGAGCTTCCGGGTCTCGGCGAGCGCGGGCGGATATGGGCGCGCCAGCCAGGGCGTCGGGTATCTGGTGCTCGAGGCAGCATGGATTCCTTTGCAGGGAGAATTCTCGCCGTACCTCGGCGGGGGGCTCGGTTACATGGGCGCGAACAACAGCGGCGGGATGGGCGCCATCGTCGAGGGCGGGATCGAGGCGTTCCGGCTGCACGGCGTGCGCGGCCTGCTCGGGGTCGAAGTGGCCATTCCATTCTTCAGCGGCACGTACAACACGTACAACTCGACGACGCTGCCCTCGCGCAGCGTATTGCCCGCTGCGTTCGCGCGATTGGCTTTCTAGCTGCCCACGCAATTTCCGCGGCGCCATCCGCGCGCGGTGGTAGTTACGGTAGGGTGCGCGGCGGCGATCGGCCTGCCCGGCGCGCCGGAGAGCAATCGTGCAAGCGGTGAAGCTCGAGCTGCAGAAGGATCTCGCGCGCCATCTGCGCGGCGGCCATCCGTGGGTCTACAAGCGCGCCATCGAGCGGCCCCCGCAAGACGTGCCGGCCGGGGCCGTGGTCGACGTGGTGGAGAGGGGGAAGTTCGTCGCGCGCGGCTACTTCGATCCGTTCAGCGCCATCCGCGTGCGCGTGCTCACGCGCGACCCCGCCGAGGCGGTCGGGCCGCTCTTCTGGCGCCGGCGCATCGCGCGGGCGGTCGCGCTGCGGCGGGCCTACGTGCCCTTCACCGACGCGACCAACTGCGTGCGGCTGGTGCACGGCGAGGGCGACGGGCTGCCCGGCGTCGTCATCGATCTGTACGGCCAGTGGGCCGTCCTCAAGCTCTACAGCGCGGGGCTGACGCCGCATCGCGAGCAGATCCTCGAGGCGCTGCGCGGCGAAGTTCCCCTCGAAGGCATCTACGGCCGCGACGACGAGGCCGCCTCTCGCTCGCGCGAGGATGAGGACGAGGCGCCCGACGACGAGGGCGCCCCTTCCGCGAAAGGCCAGGTGCTCTGGGGCGCGGAACCGCCCGACCCGATCATCGTGCGCGAGAACGGCATGTTCATCGCGGTCGACGTCCGCCACGGGCAGAAGACGGGCTACTTCCTCGACCAGCGCGACAACCGCTTCGCCTTGCGCAAGTACGCCAAGGGCCGCGCCCGCGCGCTGAACTGCTTCTCGTACACGGGGGGATTTTCCCTCTCCGCGGCACTGGGCGGGTCGCGCGAGGTGGTCTCGGTCGATCGCGACGCGGCCGCCATCGCGCTGGCGCGCCGCAACTTCGAGTTGAACGGCCTCGATCCGGCGAAGCACGGCTTCGAGGCGGGCGACGTGCCCGACTACCTCGCGGCGCGAAAAGCCGAGGGCGCGCGCTTCGATCTGATCATCCTCGACCCGCCCGCGTACGCCAAGTCGCAGAAAGCAGTGCCGGCCGCGCTCGACGGCTACGCCTCGCTGCATCGCGCGGCACTCCAGATCCTCGCCCCCGGCGGGATTCTCGCCACGGCGTCGTGCTCGGCGCGCATCACGCCCGAGGATTTCGTCGGAGCGGTGCGCGAGGCGGCGGTCAAGACGCACGCCGATCTCCAGCTTCTCGAGGAGCGCCGTCAGCCGCCCGACCATCCCGTGCTGCTGGCGTTTCCCGAGGGGCGCTATCTCAAGTTCTTCGTCTTCCGCAGGGGAGAGTGATGGTCCTCGCCGGGCAGTACCTCGAGCGCAGCGTGGTGGCGCGGTCGGGCGAGATTTCGCTCGACGCGCTCTACCACCGGGGGACGCGCGAGCCCCCCTGCCTGATGGCGTCGCCGCATCCCGCGCTGGGCGGGAGCATGACCGCGCCGGTCATCGCCGAGCTGGCCTGGGCGCTCACGCGCTCCGGGCACGCGACGATGCGCTTCGATTACCGCGGCGTGGGAGCGTCGCAGGGGACCTCGCGCCACGCCGCGGGCAGCCTCGCGCCGGGCGCGCGCCTCGGCGCCGAAGATCTGCGCGACGAGAAGGAAGACTTCCTCGCCGTAGCCGACCAGCTCTGCGCGACGACGCAGGCAAAGTCGGTCTGCGCCGTCGGGTATTCATTCGGGGCCTCCGTGGCGCTGGCGGCGGCGGAGGACGCGCGCATTTCGCACCTGGTATTGGTTGCGCCGCCGACGGCCATCGCGGACTTCTCGCCGGTCTCGCGCGTCGGCAAGCCTCTCTTCGTCGTCTGCGCCCACCACGACAACCTCTGCGATCGCGCCGCGCTGCAGGCGCTTTTGCCGAGGACGGCGAAGCTCGAGGTGCTTCCGCACGCGGATCACTATTTCCTGCGCGGCCTCACCGAACTGGGAAAGACCGTCGCGGCGTGGCTGCGCGGCGACCGCCCCGAGTACATCGCGCCCGCCGACTCGCCGGACGAACAGGCGCCCGAGCCGCGCGAGCTGGAGCTGGAAGAGGGCGAACGGCTGGAACTCGACGACAAGTCGAAAACCTGACCGAAAACGACAAACGAAAACCACAAACGAAAACGAGAACGAGAACCTGTGCTCGTTCTGGTTCTCGTTCTGGGTTTTCGTTCTGGGAAGATCCGAAGGCGGAGGCGCGCGTTACCCCTGAAATGCGCGGCGCCTTGTCGCGTATGTCAGAGCGGGGCGCTATGCTTCCCACCGCAAGGGGAAAAGTGATGTCCTCCAGCACGCTTTCCGCGCGACCAGCCCTCGGCGAACGACTCGTCGTGGCGCTCCTCGCGCTGGCGGCGCTGCTCATGCTCGGCGTGGTGGGTTGCTCGGGGCGGCCGGCGCCGGTGATGCAGATCACCGAGGATTCGATCCCCGGCCTCATCGAGGTGGAACTGCGCGCGCCGGCCGCGCTGCCCGGAAAGGTGCTCGATCAGGAGGAGGTCGAGGACGACGAGTGGGGCGACTCGTTCTCCCGCGAGACCGACGTCGAGTTGGAAGTCGATCCGGCGCAAGAGGCGGACATCCTGGCGCAGTTGCGCGCGCGCACTGACGTCGTCTGGGCCGAGCCGGTGACGCGCATGCAGGCGCTCTGGCTGCCGAACGATCCCGACTTCGAGAAGCAGTGGCACCTCAAGGCGGTTGGCGCGCCGGCGGCGTGGGACACGACGCGCGGCGAGGGCGTCACAGTCGCCGTCATCGACACCGGGATTTATCCGGTCGACGATCTCGATTCTGCCCGCATCGTGCGCGGGCACAACTTCATCGCGCGCAGCGACGATGCCAAAGACGACCACGGCCACGGCACGCACGTCGCGGGCACCGTCGCGCAGAGCACCGGCAACGGCAAGGGCGTGGCGGGCATGGCGCCGCAGGCGCGGCTCATGCCGGTGAAAGTGCTCTCGGCGTTCGGCGGCGGAACTTCGCACGACATCGCGGAAGGGATCCGCTGGGCGGTCGATCACGGCGCGCGGGTCCTCAACCTCTCCCTCGGCGGAGGCGGCCGCTCGCTGGCGATGGAGTCGGCGGTCGCTTATGCGCGCCGCCGCGGGGCCGTCGTCGTCTGCGCCGCGGGCAACTCTGGCCACCGAGGAGTCTCGTTCCCCGCCGCTTATCGCGGGGCGTTCGCGGTGAGCGCGGTCGGCCCCAAGGGCTTCCCCGCGCCGTACACGTCCTACGGGCCCGAGGTGCGCATCGCCGCGCCCGGCGGAGACAAGTCGCTGGGCGAGGAAGCCGGCGTTCTCCAACAGACCCTCGCCGAAGGCAGCACCGACGAGGCGGCGTACCGCTGGTTCCAGGGGACGAGCATGGCCGCGCCGCATGTGGCGGGCGCGGCCGCGTTGGTCATGTCGCTGGGCGTGACGGCGCCGGGCGCAGTCGAGCGCGTTCGTCGCGCTGAGGCACGCGCGCCACCTGGGTCAGCTGCGCGCCAGCGAGCGCGCGGGCCCGCTCTTCTGGGCGGGACTCGGGCTCGGCGCGGGCGCGCTGGCGTTGCTCGCGCCGGTCGGAGCGGAGCGGCTGCCGTTCCTTTCCTTCCTGGCGCTCCCGCCGGCGGGGATGGCGGCCAGGTTCGTCGGCATTCCAGGAGCGTCCGCTTTGGCGACGGCCGCCGGATACATCGGCTGGAGCGCGCTGGTGCCGTTCGCTCTCGCGCTTCCGGCGCGCCTCTCGTCCGCGCCTTTGCGAAACAGGTTCGGCGCGCTGGCGGCGGGCCTCGCCTTCGGCTGGGCGGGCATGCTGTTGCAGGCTGCCCTCTTCCGCACCGTCGCGCTGCCATACATGCCGGCGCTGTTGATGCCGTTCTGGCTGTTGGTGAGCGCGGCCACGGCCTGGACGGTGGGGCGCGGTCTTCTGGCGCGGGAGTCGATCCGATGAAAGTGACTGGCCGAATCGAGCACCGCGATCTCGAGGGTGGCATCTGGCAACTCGTCGGCGACGACGGCAAGCGCTACACGCTGCTCGGCTCGAGAAGCGACCTCAAAGCCGCCCAGGGAGCGCGCGCCGAAGTCGAGGGCACGGTCGAGGAAGGATTCGGAATCGCAATGGCGGGCCCGCAGCTGCGCGTGGAGAAGATTCGCAAGCTCTAACGAGCACGAGAACCAGAACGAGAACTAGAACCCAAACTAAAACCCAAACGAAAACTAAAACCCAGAACGAAAACCCGTTTACGTTTTCGTTTACGTTTTTGGTTTTCGTTTGGGGTTTTCGTTTAGCTTTGCCGCCCTCAGCGCACGACTTGAGCTGCGACCAGCGCCGCGACCCACAGCGCGGTGAGCGCGACAGCGCGCCCCATTCCGAATGAGCTCGGCTCCTCGACCGCCGGCGCCGGGCTCGGTCTGCGCAACAGGCGCACCAGCAGCACCAGCCCCGCGACGAACAAAGCAGCGCCCGCCGCCATCACCCACGCCGGCGGCGGCGCCTCGGGGTCCTCCAGCTTGAGCAAGAAAGCTCCTCCGGCGAACCCGTTGTTGACTGCGTGACCGACCACGGCCGGCCAGAGCGAGCCGCTCCAGTGTCGAAGGGCCGCCAGCAGGATCCCGATCTCCATCAGCCCGACGAACCCGATGGGATCGCCGTGCATGGCCGAGAACATCGCCCCGCTCGCGACCACCGCCGCGACGAGCCCCCAACTCTTCTGCAGCGCGGGAAAGGCGAACCCCCGGAAGAACAGCTCCTCTCCAAAGGGCGCAGCGATGACCACCGTCACCAGCATCGGCACGCCCTGCGCCGCGAAAATGGAGTCGAACATCTTCTGCTTGGCATCGAAATCCGCCACCCACGCGCGGGGAAGGTTCTGGTGCGCGATCCAGGTGAGGAACGACACCACGGGCTGGTTCAACCCCGACGCCACGGCCGCGACGGCGAGTTGCTTCCACGAGACGGCGCGCAGTCCGAGATACGGGGCGAACCGGACCCCCGCCCAGGCGAGCGCGACGGCCGCCGGCAGGGCGATGGCCAGCGCTTCCGTCACCCACAGGCCCGAGACGATCCCCCGCATCTGGGCCGGGACGCCGATGAACACCATTCCCACCCAGAGCGCGCCGTACCCGAGGAGCGCGGCCCACCAACCCAGCTTTCCCGGCGCAGGCATGAGCCGGGCGGAATAACACAGGGCAGCGCCACCTGTACTGATGCGCTGAGAAACCGCTCCGATTACGCTCACGTCGCAGATGCCAGACGACGATCATGTTCCTGCCGGCCGCTTCCGCAGGCTGAGCAGGCTCGCTTACCTGACTGCGCGCACCACCGGCGATCTGTTGGCGTCGCAGGCGCGGCGCAAGCTGTCCGGCGAGGGATTGCCGCACGACGATCTGCGCAAGGCGGGCGAGCGCATCCTCGCCACTTTGGGCGAGCTGAAGGGAGCGGCGCTCAAGCTCGGCCAGGCGCTGGCGATGGACCCCGACGCGCTGCCCGAGGAAGCGCGCAGCGTGGTGGCGAAGCTGCTTTCGCAGGCGCCGCAGCGGATGGATTTCCACCAAGTCTCGGAGGTGATCCGCGCCGAGTTGGGGGACTCGCCGGAAAAGCTCTTCGCCGAGTTCTCGCCCGAGCCGATGGCTGCCGCCTCGCTGGGCCAGGTGCACGCGGCGCGGCTGCACGGCGGGCGCGAGGTGGTGGTCAAGGTGCAATACCCCGGCGTCGACAAGGCGCTGCGGAGCGACCTGGCCAACGCCGCCGTGCTGGTGCACGGCTTCGCCCTCACGGGCGAGGCGCTCGACGGCCGCCCCTACTATGACGAGATGCGCGCTGCGCTCCTGCGCGAGCTGGATTACCGGCAGGAAGCGGCGCAGGCCGCGGCCTACGCGCGGGCCGCGGAACGCTATCCCGAGCTGGTGGTGCCGCGCGTCGTGGCGGAGCGCAGCGCCGCCAAAGTGCTCTGCCTCGAGCGGCTGCGCGGGCCTGCGCTGCTCGACGTCATCGAGTCGCACGCCTCGGAGGCGGAGCGCTTTCGTGTCGCGAGGCTGTTGCTCCTCGCCATCTGGGGACCGTTCTACGCCACGCGCCTCATCCACGCCGACCCGCACCCGGGAAATTTTCTCATCCTCGAAAACGGGAAGCTAGGCGTGCTCGACTTCGGCGCCACCAAGCTGCTCTCCCAGCGCTTCGCGTCGGTGTATCGCGTGTTCCTCGAAGAGAACGCCAACGGCCGGGCGCACCCCGACGTGGGACCCATGCTGAAGAAGGCCGGCTTTCGTTTCCTCGGCGACGACGAGGAGGAGGCCTTCGACTTCTGCCAGAAACTCGCCGACATCGTGCAGCGTCCCATCATCGACGAGAGCTTCGATTTCGGCGGCGACTCTCTAGTGCAGGACGTCCGCCGCGAGTTCCGCTCCCAGCCGCGGCTCGCGCTCTCCATCAAGCCGCCTCCCGAGGCGCTCCTCTTCTATCGCTCGGCGGCGGGCCTCGCGCAGGACCTGCGGCTGCTCAAGGCGCGCGGGCCGTTCCGCGCGGTGCTGAAGGAGATCGAGCAACGGGGTAAGGTCGAGTGATGGCTCGGGCGCAGCATCTCGTGCAGGACGCCGCGCTGCTCGATCGCTGCGTCGAAGCGGTGCGGGCCAGCGAGCGCATCGGGCTCGACACCGAGTCGAACGGCTTCCACGCTTATTACGAGAAGGTGTGCCTGCTGCAGATCGCCACGCCCGATGCGGACTGGGTGGTCGATGCGCTCGCGCTCCGGCTCGATCCGCTCGTTCCGCTGCTGGGCGATCCGGCGCGGGAGACCATCCTGCACGCCGCCGAGTACGACGTCCTCTGCATGAAGCGCGATTACGGACTGACATTCGGCCGCATCTTCGACACGCACGCGGCCGCCAAGACGCTCGGCATCGAAAAGGTGGGGCTGCACGACCTGCTCGCCGATCAGCTCGGCGTGCAGCTCTCCATCGACGAGCAGCGCAGCGACTGGGGGCGAAGGCCGCTCACGCCGCGGCAGCTCGAGTACGCCTTTGCCGACGTGCGCTGGCTCCTGCCGATGCGCGAGAAGCTGGGCGAGCAACTGGTGGCGCGCGGGCTCGCCGCCGAGGCGGAGGCGGAGTTCGCCCGGCTCATTTCCAAGGAGCCGCGGGCGCGCGAGTTCGATCCCGAGGGCTGGCAGAAGATGAAGGCCGCGCGCACGCTCGACGGGCGCGGCCGCGCCGTGCTGCGCGAGCTGTTCCTCCTTCGCGACCGGCGGGCGCGGGAGCTGGACCGGCCCGCGTTCAAGGTGCTCTCCGAGCTGTTTCTCGCCGAGGCGGCGCGGCGGCTTCCCAAAAGCGAAGAGGAGCTCTCTCGCGTGCCGGGCACGTCGCCGCAGGCGCTGCGCAAGGTGAGCGAGATGGTGCTGGAGTCGGTGCGCAAAGGGCTTGCGTCCGAGCCGATCGCGCGGCCGCAGCCGGGGAACGGCGCCCCGGGCAAGTTCCGCCGCGGCGGCCCCGCCGCGCCGCCGCCCGAGGTCGAGGACCGCTACCAGCGGCTGCGGGCGTGGCGCAAAGCGCGAGCAGCGATGCGCAAGGTGGAGGTGCAGGTCATCGCGCCCAACGCGGTGCTCTGGGCCATCGCCCGATCGGACCCCCAGGACCTCGACGCGCTCGCCCGCGTCGACGGCATGGACTCCTTCCGCCTCTCTCAATACGGCCCGGAAATCCTCGCCGCCCTTCAACCAGAACAACGGAAACTGCTCTGAGGCCGCGGAAGAGGTTCGCCGTCAGAAGTTTGCCCCCATTTTGGGCGCGGGGACTACGTCGGAGAGCTGCGGGGGTGGCCCGCCGGCGAGGATGCGATAGGCGCTCCACGCGCCCACCACGGTCTTCACGTATCTGCGAGTCTCCCGGTACGGGATGTCTTCGACCCATTCGTCGACCTGCTTCCCCGCGCCGTGCATCGCCCACGGCGCCGCCACGCGCGGCCCCGCGTTGTATGCCGCGAGCGCCGTGCACGGATTGCCAAAGCGGCCGACCAGCTCGGAGAGGTACCAGGCGCCCAGGTCGATGGCCGTCGCCGGAATGACGAGCTGCTCGTCGCGCAGTGGCGGCCGGCCCAGGACCATCGCGGCCCGCCGCGCCGTGGCCGGGAGGAGCTGCAACAGGCCCACCGCCCCCGCCACGCTGCGCGTGTCGGGCTTGAAAAGACTCTCGCGCCGCATGACCGAGAGCAACAGGTAGGGGTCGACCCCCACCAGCCGAGCGCTGCTCTCCACCTGGGCGGGAAATGCCGCGGGATATGCTGCCGCCAGCAACGCGCGCGGCGCGCTGGCCCCGCGCGCGCCGAGCAGGCCCTCAGCCAGGGTGACCGAGCGATCGTACTTTCCCGCTCGCTCGTAGACCGGCAGCGCGATCGCCGACGCATCGCCGGCATGCCGATGCACGAACCAGTCTGCCTCGGCGGCCGCTTCGGCCAGAAGGCCGAGCGAGACCAGCTCCATCGCCAGCGCCAGCCGCGGCGGCAAGGTGGCGGCGTCCACCGGCGCGCTTCGAGGAGGGAAGGGCGCGGCGCCGGAGCTGGTCTCACCGAGCTGCGCCCGGGCGAGGAGCCCGTACCAGCCGAGCGCGTCCAGATCCGCGGCACGCCGGAAGAGGGCCGGTGCGTCGTTGGCCTTTCCCGAGCGGGCCTGCCAGTAGATACCCTGGGCGCGCTCCGCGTCGGTGGCTGCGCTGGCAGCGAACTCGGCAAATCGCTCGACGGCGTCGCGCAGCCCATCCTGCCGGGACATCCACGCCAGCTGCCAGCGCGCGGCCGAGGCGTTGGCGCCGTTCCGCTTCGCCGCCAGCGGAGCCAGCCGCGCGCGCGCCTTGCCACGGCGGCCCGCATCCATCTCGAGGCGCGCTGCGAAGAGCACGCTCTCCTCCGCCTCGGGCGCCAAGGGAAACTTGCGCGCGACCTGTATCGCGATGCGGATCGCCTCGGGATCGCGCCCGCGCCGGGCCCGGTCGCGCGCCAGCAGCATGGGCCCACCGCGCGACCACGCCTCCTCCAGGGCCGGCCCCGCGTCGGTGCGGCGGCCATCGGCGGCGAGGGCGCGCGCATGCAGCAGCTGGGCCTCGCCCCGATCCTCTCCCTCGAGCTGGTCGACCGCCGCCTCCGCCTGCGCCACCGCCGCGGCAGGTTGTCCTGCGGCCAAAAGTCGCGAGGCCCGCGCCAGAAGCTCGCGTCCCGTCGGCGGCGGAAGATGCGCCAGCGCCCGCTCGACCGCGCGCGCTTCTTCCGCCGCGGGATGGTCGGGGTGCTGCAGCCAGAAATTCCGCATCGCCTCCGCGGCGAGCCTCGCGTCCGGCGGCGATGCGGCCATCGCCTCCGCCGCGTCCCAGGCCATGGCCGCGCGCACCTCCGGCGGCTGGCCCGGCAACGACCCCGCGTGCTCGGCCTGGCGGCGCGCCTCGGCAAAATCGCCGCCCGCGAGCAGCGCATCGGCCAGCAGAGCGGAGCTGCTTAGGCCGGGCGGCCCGTCAGGATCGCGAGCGATCGCGTCGCGCAGTGGTTCCAATGCCTCGCGCGCCCGCCCCGCCAGCAGGAGCGCTTCGCCCTCCAGCCGCGCGGCGTGGGCCTCCAGCGGCCCGATACGCGCCGCATGCGCCGCCGCAGCGGCTTCGACCGTCCTCCCCAGGCCGAAGAGCGCCCGGGCGAGCACCAGGGCGCACGTCGGCTCGGCGCATGAGCGCGCCGCCTCGGCCGCTTCGTGAACCTTGCCCGCCGCGAGGAAAGCTCCGGCGCGCGCTGCTCCCTCTCCCGCCGCCCATGCCGGATGTCCGAGGGATGCCACCAGCGCCAAACCTACCGCCAAAACACGCGTTTTCACCCTTGGATCCTTCCGCTTGCAAAACTGTCCACCGCTCCTCACATTCCGCCGTCCCGGGTGCCGGGCTGGCATTGATTGACGCGTTCTGTTATATGCCCGCGCCTCGTCAGGAGGTCCGACCTGCATGGCTCTGATGGCTAAGCCGTTCCCGACGGAAATGACGACCCCGATCAACCTCGAGGGCAACAAAAAGATGTCTGTCGAGGCGCATCGGAACCTGTTCTGTACCTCGTACGACGAGTGCCTCGATGAGGCCGTCAAGCGCGGCTGGAACAGCTTCACTTGCGTGCGCTGCCCCAATTACACCATCACGCACGCTTCGCCCGAGAATTCCATCGAGGCCTTCGCCACGCAGCGCAAGTCCGCCTAGCAGGCTCACCTCCCGTACAGCAGCACGACCCACAGCCGGCCCGGCCCGTAGGTCTTCGAACTGGCGTAGATGGCGCCCACGCCCAGCCGCTTCCAGCGCGGCTCGGCGAGGTTCTTCGAAGTGGCCGCCTCGTCGGGCGCGCCCAGCACGAGGATCTCCGCCGCGACGCGCTCGAGCTCCGGCTCCTGCTCGATCGCCCGGCCTGGCACGTCGTCACGGAGCTGGATGGGTCCATCCTTCAGCGCCACCGAGCGCACCTCGTGGCTGGCGAGCGAGTCGAGCGTCGCGTCGCGCTGCAGCGGCGGCAGACCTTTTTTCTTCCGCTCCGCGAAGAGCAAGCGCCAAACCTCTCCGGCGGGATCGGCGCTCCCCACCACGGGCGCGGCCAGCACTTCGGTGAGATACATGCCGTCGCCGCCCTCGGTGGTTGGGCCTTTCGCCGCGCCCAGGCCGAGCCGGCGGTGGCGCGGGTCGAGGAGGTTGGCAAGATGGGCCGGCGAGCCGACGATGGCCTCGTGCGCCGTGGTCACGTCGACCGAGAGGCCGATGTTCTCGCCGGCGCTGCGGTACGCGTAGCCCTTGTTGCGCAGGCGATCGCTCAGGTTCCCGTCGGTGGGGAGGATGTGCGCGAACGTCTTGAGGCGCACCATCTCGACACTGTGACCCTCGGCGACCAGGTCGAGCTCCGCGTCGCGCTCGAGCGGCGGCAGCCCGCGCGAGGCGCGCAGCTTGGCGATGGCCGCCTCGACGCCCGCGAGGCCCGCTCCCGCGGCCACGGCTTCGGGCGGAGGGCGCGTGGGCGGAGCGACGCCGGCGAAGACGCGCCGGACCGCCACCACCTGCGGCCCGCCGGGGCTGTCGGCCAGCACCTCCAGCGAATGCTCCCCTCGCTGGCGTATCTCCACCCTGCCCGAAAAAGTGGCGCCCGAGACGGAGAGCTTCAGCTCCTCGACGGCGCCCCCTGGCCGTGTGACGAAGAGACGCGGTAGCGTGAGCCCCGCGGGCAGCCGCCCCGATACGTCGACCGAGCCGCCCGGCTCGACGCGGCCGGGAATGCGCTTGAGGTCCGTGGTGTGGTCGGCCGTCAGCGCGCACACGACGGCGCCCACGCCGGTCACTTCGGCCGCCGCCGCTCCGACCCGGTTGAAAAGGCACGAGCGCGGAAAGAGCTCGCCTACGGCGCGGTCGGCATTCGAGGGCGGGTTGACCGTCGCGATGCCCGCCACCGGAGACGGCTCGACCGATTCGAGCGAAGCGTAGAACGAGACCGCATCGCCGCTGACCGGCGCGGCGCCTTGGTGGGCGGCGTCCGCCCACGCGCGGCAGGCCTTCGTCAGGTCGGCGTCGATGGCGACCTTACGGCGCGGGCACGAGGCGGCGATCGCTTCCAGCAGCGAAGATTCGAGCTGGCGTTGCGAGGGCAACGCATCGGCGAGCAGCAGGAGCGCGAGCAACAGCACGCGGCGAGCGTAGCGGAAGACTGGCCGCGGCGCGCAGAAAATGTCGTGGCCGCGACACTGTGTCGTCCGTCACGAAAATCCGATGCAAGAGGCCGGATTGCGGATCGACCGCGCGGAGGACATCTTCCAGCTTCCTTCGCGCACCCGAAAACGACCCAGAAAGGAGATGCACCGCATGATTCGGTCGGCTCCGGCGCTCTTCGTCGCCATCCTCCTTGCCGCGTGTGGCAAGGGAGGTAAATCGACCGACAACGGCCGACCTGGCGCGACGGTCTGCAGCAGCGCCCTCGACTGCGCGGGCAACCAGCTGTGCGTCAACTCCAGCTGCGTTCCCAGCTGTCATTCCAACGCCGAATGCGCCCCCACCGGGCTCGTCTGCGACGACGGCGTTTGCCTTTCGCCCGCGTGCGGCAACGACGGGCAGTGCGCCAGCGGACAAGTCTGCGCCAACGGCGCGTGCAGCACCGCGCCGGCCGCCAGCCAGGTCGCGTCCTGCCTCATCGCGCCCGACCCGGCGGTAGTGCGCGCCGGCGCGTCGAACGGCATCCAGCTCAAGGATCAGGTCGACTATCTCGCGTCCGCGACGGGGACGGCGATGCTGTTCACCGACCGCGCGTTCCTCGCGCTTCCCGCTGCCAACTCCGTCACGGTGCAGAAGACTTCGCGGCAGGTGACCATCAATAGCGATGCCGATGCGCACCCGCCGACGATCTACCGGTTCGATCTGGAGAACCACGCGCGGCTCAACTGGAACATCTGGATGGGCCCGGTGGGCTCGGACAGGGCGCATATCGTGCAGCTGCCCGACCCGTCGACGGTTGACTCGTCTCTCGTCGACCCCTTCCAGGACGCCATGGGCGACGACGGCAAGATGCTCGGGCCGCAGGCCCGGCTGCTCGTGCTGCAGCTGACCGGCGCACAGACCCCGGCGGGCCTGGAGACCTTCTCGAACCTGACCCTCGACAACTTGGGGACGAGCCTGGCCGCGTTCACCGCGCTGCAGCTACCCATCCAGTAGCTTTTCGCGGCGGTCTACGGCAAAGTTTCTCTTTCGCGGCGGCCGGTTTGCGCTTACAAGACCGGCTGGAGGCGTCTATGCGGCTCGGTTTCGGCGAAATCCTGGTCATCCTTGCGCTCGCGTTGCTCTTTTTCGGGCCCTCGAAGCTGCCTCAGCTGGGGGCGAGCCTGGGCGAAGCCATCCGTGGCTTCAAGAAGGGCCTGAGCAGCAACGACGAGGACACCACCCAGAAGCTGCCGCCGCCGCCGCAAGCGTAAGAGAAGGAGCGGCCGCGCATGTCGCTGCGGCTGCAGCTCGTCCTCCTCTTCACGGCGGTGCTCGCCGGCACGCTCCTGGCCGCGACCGCGGTGGGCCTGCGCGTCGGCCAGCGCTCGGTTGAAGAGGAGATCCGCAAGCGCACCAGCGAACTGGCCAGCGCCACCACGCTGGCCCTCAAGAAGGCCGGCAGCGACGACGATCAGCTCTCCGAAGAGCTGGCGGCGACGATGCGCATGCACCGCGGGCTGTTGCGCGTCGAGCTGGCCCGGCAGGCTGCGCTCGGCATCGACGCGGACTTCACCCAGGCGCGCATCACCCCCGGCGGGATCGTCTTCTCGCGCTGGCGCGGGCCGGAGGCGCGGGTCGCGGGCGAGGTGATCGACGATCCCGACTCGGGCCGCGCCCTGCGCGTCGTCGCTCCCTTCAACGACGGGCGCGGCGCCAAGGCGCGGCTGGTCTTGCTCGCCTCGCTGGCCGAGGCGGAACGGCTGGTGGCGGCGGAGCGCAAGCCGCTGCTCGTGGTGGCGGTGGGAGCGTCGCTCTTCCTCCTGGTAGCGTTCTGGATCCTGCTCGGGCGCATCCTCGTCCGGCGCGTCTCGGCGCTGGAGGGAGCGATGCGCGCCGTCGAGGGCGGCCAGCTCGACGTCACCGCGCCGGGCCCCCGCGAGGGAGGCGACGAGCTGGCGTACCTGGCGCGCGGCTTCAACCGCATGCTGGCCCAGATCCGCGGCTTCAATGCCGAGCTGACGCGGAAGATCGAGGAAGCCACCGCCGAGCTGACGCGCAAGAACCGCGACCTGGAGGAGCTGAATGAGCTGTTGGTGGCGGCGCGGCGCGATCTCACCTCCAGCGAGCGCCTCGCCGCGCTGGGGCAGCTCGCCGGGACCATCGCGCACGAGCTGGGCAACCCGCTCAACGCGCTCAACGGCCATCTGCAGCTCCTCGCGCGGCGTCCCGATCTGAGCGAGCAATCCAAGGGGCAGGTCGGACTTCTACTAGCCGAGGTGCAGCGGATGACGCAGATCATCCGCCGCTTCCTCGATCAGACCCGGGGTTTCACCCCCTCGGCCGAGACGGTGTTGCTCGCCCCGCTCGTCGAGGAGGCGCTGGACCTCACGCTGGGCTCTGACGCGCGCGCCAAGATCCAGGTGGCGCGCGAGGTGGAGGGAGGTTCGGTGCGAACCGACCCCGGCCTGGTCCGGCATCTGCTCACGAATCTAGTAGCCAACGCCGTCGACGCCATGCCCAACGGCGGCCGCCTCGAGGTGCAGGCGCGGCAGGACGGGCGCGAGCTGGTGCTGCGCGTGACGGACACGGGCTCCGGCATGTCTCCCGAGGTGAAACGGCACATCTTCGAGCCCTTCTTCACCACCAAGCCGAATGGGAAGGGCACCGGGCTGGGCCTCGCCATCTGCAAGGAGATCGCGCGGGCGCTGAAGGGCCGCATCGACGTGGAGAGCGAGCTCGGCAAGGGCTCGGCGTTCACGGTGCGATTTCCGGAGGCGCAGTCGGGGTAGGCTGCCGCAGTGTTAAAATCCCGATCATGACGGAAGCCGCGCGCATCCTGGTCATCGACGACGACATGGCCTCGCGCGGTCTGATGGAGCAGATCCTCGCCGAGGACGGGCATGCAGTGACCCCCTGCGCCGATGGGGCTGAAGCCATCAAGCTCCTGGAGGAGGAGCGCTCGCGCAGCGGCGACGGCTACGACGCGGTGGTGAGCGACATCCGCATGATGCAGGCCGACGGCCTGGAAGTGCTCGACTGGGCGCAGAAGAACGCCCCCGAGACGCCCGTCCTGCTCGTCACGGCCTTCGGGAACGTCGACGGCGCCGTCGACGCCATCCGCCGCGGCGCCTACGACTACATCTCCAAGCCCTACGACGTGAACGCCATCAAGCTGGTCGTCGACCGCGCCCTGCGGCACCGGCGGCTCGCCGCCGAGAACCGCCGACTCAAGAGGGAGATCCGCGAAAAGTACTCGCTGCAGAACGTGGTCGGCCGCAGCGAGGGAATGCTGCAGGTCTACAAGACGGCGGCGCGGGTCGCCTCGACCGACGCGACGGTGCTGGTGGTGGGAGAGAGCGGGACGGGCAAGGAGCTCGTCGCGCGCGCCATCCACTCCGCCTCGGCGCGCAGCGCGGGGCCCTTCATCGCGGTCGACTGCGGCTCCATCGCCGAAGGCGTGCTGGAGAGCGAGCTGTTCGGGCACGCGCGGGGATCGTTCACCGGCGCGACCGGCGCGAGGCGCGGCGTATTCGAGGAAGCGGCGGGCGGCACGCTCTTCCTCGACGAGATCGGCGACATCGGCCCGCGCGTCCAGGGGCAGCTCCTGCGCGTCCTGCAAGAAGGAGAGATCCGCCGGGTGGGCGAGTCGACCGCCGTGCGCGTCGACACGCGCGTCGTGGCCGCGACGAACAAGGACCTGGTCGAGGCGGTCAAGGCCGGCCGCTTCCGCGAGGACCTGTATTACCGCCTCAACGTGGTGGCCATCCCCATCCCACCTCTGCGCGATCGGCGCGAGGACATCCCGCTGCTCGCCGAGCACTTCGCTTCTCGTCATGCGGGAGCGCGGGGGGCGACCATCACCACCGAGGCGCGCGAGGCGCTCGTCGGCTACGACTGGCCGGGCAACGTGCGGGAATTGGAAAACGCCGTGGCGCGGGCGCTGGCGCTCAACCCAGGCGGGACGATCCTCCCCGAAGATCTCCCCGAGGGTGTGCGAGAGAAGCACTCGGCGCGGAAGGGCGCGGGGAAGGCCGTGCCTTCCTCGGCGCCGCCGGCCATCGTTGCGCCGCAGCCCGATCCGCTCTTCGCCGACCGGCCCTCTCTCGACGAGCTGAATCGCCGCTACGCCGAGCGCATGCTGCGCGAGCTAGGCGGCAACAAGACGCGTGCCGCGGAAGCGCTGGGCATCGACCGCAAGACGCTGTCGCGCTTGCTGCGCGAGGAGTAGGCGTCAGACCTACATCCGGTATTTTTCCAATCCACGGAACTGGCCTTCTGAAAAACTGTCGGACTGGAGTGTCTGTCGCCGGACGGATCAGGTCATATCAAGCAGGTACGACTCCGACCCACACGTGTGATATCAATCTGTTGTGCTCGATAACGACTTGGCCGGGTGCATGCATCCGCATGTAGGCAACCCGGAGGACACAATGCAGCGTCCACAGCCCCGCGGCGGCCAGGAGCGACTGAAGAGGATCCAGCTCATCGGCCGCGTGCAACTCGCATACGAGCAGCTCAAGGAAACGATGCAGCGGTATCACGACGATTCGCCGCGCGCCCGCGCCGCGATCGCTTCGGCGAAGCGGCGGCTCCAGCTCCTCAACCGCGCTCTCGCAATGCTCGCGCTCCAGGTGGCGCAGGAACTGCCGGCCTGATTGGCGGATCGTCAATAAAGGCTCATCGTCACCCCCGCGCCGATCTCCCCGTGCCAATAGCGCGCCGGCCAGAGGTGGCCGGCCCCGCCGTCGACGCGGAGCTTCACCGGCCCGACCCGCAGCTCGACGACGAGCGACGCGCGCGCCTCGAACGCGCCGGCCTGGGGCGGCTCCGATATGCTGACGGCCGGTGTGAGCGAGAGGCCGAAGAACTCGCGCGTCGCCCAGGCGCCTGCCTCCCAGCGCTGGCCCCAGTCGAGCGTGGCCGCGCCCCACGCCGCCCACGGATCGGCCGATCGAGGCGCGTCGAGCCACAACGCCCATCCGGAAACGCTCGCGCCAGCGCGAATGCCTTCGAGCGGTTCTCCCTCCAACTCGAAGCGCGCCCCGATTCCGTTCATGCTCGTCCGCCCGAGCGAGGCGGCGCGCCCGCCCAAAACGAGACTCCAGGTCTCGAAATGGACAGCCAATTCGCCCGCGCCGCGCGTCAGTCCCGCCGAGCCCGGCACCACGCGCAGCTCGCCTCGCCACGCCGGCGATTCGAACCCGAGCAGCAGTTCCTCACGCTCCGGCGACTGCGGTCCGGCGCTCTGGGCGGCACCTAAAACCATCGAGATTCCCTCGGCGCCGGCACGCGCCGACAGCTCGGCGCGCCGCTCGCCGCGCATGCCCAGCCCGGCCTGGAGCGAAGCCTCGGCGATGCGCGCTTCGTCTGAAACTTCGGCCGCGATCAGCCCGGCGATGAGCAGCAGCATGCGCCGCGCTGGAGCAAGCGCTGTGCCGGTTCAGACCTCGGGCCTCAGGCGGTGAGGCCTGACGCCTGGAAGCTCCGGACCGCTTCGGCGGCGTCGTGCAGCGCGGTGAACGGCGTGTGGGGCAGGGCGCGCTCGACGCAGTAGCGATGCAGGTAGCTGCCCTCGCGCGCGAAGGTCCGATCGGCGCATTGCACCAGGCAGCGGTCGGCGAATCCATCGCCGATGCCGATCACGAACGCCGCGCCGCCGCGCCGCGCCTCGGCCACCGAGACGCGCTTGCACGAGCCGCAAACCTCGCAGCCGGCCCGGCGCGATTCCTCGTCGCCGGGAAAACCGACGCGCAGTCCGCCGGGGCCGAAGATGCCTTCGTTGGCGCGCAAGCGCACCCAGTCGCGCAGCTCGGGCGGAAGGTGCTTTTCGAGCACCGCCTCGATGTATTGCCGCAGGCCGCCCGAGGCGAGATAGAAGGGCGCGCCGCGCTCGCGGCACGCGGCGATCAACTCCGAGAATCCCGGCCGCAGCCTCGCCGCCTGCACCGCGAACGCGCGCACCTCGGACTCGGGCGCGACCACGTGCGTGTAGATGGCCTCGATGATCCCGCGCGTCGTCAGGTCTCCCCGGTGGAAGCGCGCGCTCGCGGCCTTCCACTGGGCCGCCCCGCCGAGGCGCTTGCTGATCTCGTCGCCGATGTCGAGGAGCGTGGCGGTCCCGTCGAAGTCGCAGACCACGGCCAGGGGTGAAGTCACTGCGCGCTTGTAAGGGGCGCAAAGGGGAGCGCGCAAGCACATGTTGACGTGAGCGCATGGCGCAAGAGGCGCTCGCCTCGGCAAGAAGGTAGACTTGGGGCCGTGAACCCCGCGCCGCCAAAGCCGCTGACCGACGCGGAGCTGTTCGAGGAGGCGGCGCGACGCTCGGCGGCGCGCGAGCCGTTCGTGCTCTGCACGGTGACGGCGACGGCGCGCTCGGCCCCGCGCGATGCCGGGGCGAAGATGCTGGTGGCGCCAGACGGCAACATCGCCGGCACCGTCGGGGGCGGGCCGCTCGAGGCGGTGGTCATCGCCCAGGCGATGCAGCTCCTCGAGACGGACACCACCTCGCGCGAGCAGAGGTTCATGCTCACAACGGCCGGCGATGCCGCCGAGCCGCTGCCGCGCAACGCTCCCCCGATGTCCGACGAGCTGGGCATGAAATGCGGCGGAGAAGTGACCGTCTTCCTCGACGTGGTGCGGCCCGCGGCGCGCCTCTTGCTCTTCGGCGCGGGTCACGTCGGGGAGCGCGTGGCCTCCATCGCCGGAGAGATCGGCCTCTCCGCGGTAGTGATCGACGATCGACCCGATTTCGCCACGCGCGATCGCTTTCCCAAGGCGGCCGAGGTGCGCTGCGTGGACCTGTCGAGCGCGCCCATGGGCGGCCTCGAGCCGGGCCCGGCCGACTTCATCGTCATCCTCACCCGCTGCCACGCGCTCGACGAGGGCGTGCTCGAGGCGGCGCTTGCCACGCGCGCGCGCTACCTCGGGCTCATCGGCAGCAAGCGCAAGGTGGCGGTCATCCTGCGCAGCATCGCGCGGCGCATCGGGCGCGACCCGCGCGACGACCCGCGCCTGCACGCGCCCATCGGCCTCAAGCTGGGCGACAAGACGCCGGGGGAGATCGCCATCTCCATCCTCGCCGAGTTGCTGCTCATCAAGAGCGGCGGCGAGCTGGCCCATTCGCGGCTGCCCGCGGCAACGGCGGCGCGCGCGGCGCGCTGAACATCTTTACAGCGGTACGCCGGTTCAGTACTGTAGGGCGATGCCGCCTTCCGAGACCGCGCTTGCCCGGCAGGAACCCCAAGCCGTCCGCCGCTACGCGCTCAAGACGAACGCGCCGCCGCGCAAGGGGCTGGTCGACTACCATCGCGATCTGTCCGACGAGCAGCGCGCCGTCGCGCTCTGCGACCCCCTGCCCACGCTGGTGGTCGCGGGGGCCGGCTCGGGCAAGACGCGAGCGCTCACCTATCGCGTCGCGCACCTGCTCGAGACGGGCACGCCGCCCGAGCGCGTCCTGCTCCTCACCTTCACCAACAAGTCAGCGCGCGAGATGATGACCCGCGTCGGGCAACTGTGCCGGGTGGACACGCGGAGGATGTGGGGCGGCACGTTCCACCACGTCGCGCACGCGCTCTTGCGGGAGCACGCGCCGCGGCTCGGGTATGCGGATCGATTTGGGCTGCTCGATCGCGAGGACGCAAAGGAGGTCATGGCGTCAGCGACGGCCGACCTGGGGTACGGCGTGGGGCAGCGGCGGTTTCCGCGCGCCGACGCGATGATCGATCTCTACTCGACGGCCGTGAACACGCAGCGGCCGCTGGCGGAGGTGCTCGCCTCGGACGCGCCGCAGTTCGTCGCGCTGGAGGCCGAAATCCTGAAGGTCGCGCGCCGCTTCGCCGAGCGCAAGGCGCAGATGAACGCGATGGACTTCGACGATCTCCTGCTCAACTGGAAGCGGCTCTTGCACGACCTGCCGCCCGACTCGCTGCAGAAGCGCTTCTCGGCGGTGCTGGTCGACGAGTACCAGGACACCAACAAGCTGCAGGGGGAGATCATCGACGCCATGGCCACGACGCACGGCAACGTGCTGGTGGTGGGGGACGATGCGCAGAGCATCTACGCGTTTCGCGGCGCGCATTTCGATAACATCCTCAAATTTCCCGAGCGCTATCCGCACTGCCAGCAGTTCACATTGATCACCAACTATCGGAGCACGCCGCCCATTCTCGCTCTGGCCAACGCCTCCATCGCCTGCAACCGCAAACAATTTCACAAGGAATTGCGCGCGCACCGCGAGGGCGGGGTGTTGCCGGCGTTGGTGCCGCTACGCGACGTGCACCAGCAGGCCGAGTTCGTCGCGCAGCGCCTGCTCGAGCTGCGTGAGGAGGGCATTCCGCTGCGGGAGATGGCGGTGCTCTACCGCGCCCACACGCACTCGATGGAGCTGCAGATGGAGCTGGCGCGGCGCGGAATTCCTTTCATCGTGCGCGCCGGGGTGCGGTTCTTCGAGCAGGCGCACATCAAGGACGTGCTGGCGCACCTCAAGTTCGTCGCCAACCCGCAGGACGAGATCTCCTTCAAGCGCATCGTCAAACTGGTCCCCGGCATCGGGGCGGCGAGCGCCGACGCGCTGTGGAACCAGGTGTCGGAGGCGGTCCGTCACGGCCGCGATCCGCGCTTCGACGAGCAGGCCGTTCCCCCCAAGGCGCGGCCCGGCCTACGCCAACTGCGCGAGGCCCTGGCGCAGATTCGCGCGCTGCGCAGCCAGCCCAGCGAGATGATCCGCTGCGTGCTGCACGAGGGCGGGTACAGCGAGGCGCTCAAGGTGCGCTACGCCAACGCGCAGGCGCGCTACGACGACGTGGTGCAGCTCTCCGACTACGCGCTGCAGACCGACTCGCTCGAGCAACTCCTCGCTGACCTCACGCTGCTCGATTCGCTCGAGGCGGAGGACGTGGTGGAAGGCGCCGAGCCAGACGAGAAGCTGACGCTGAGCTCGGTGCACCAGGCCAAGGGGCTCGAGTGGCGCGCGGTGTTCCTCATCTGGCTCGCCGACGGCCGCTTCCCCTCGGCGCCGGCGCTGCGCGCGCAGGAGGGCGAAGAGGAGGAGCGCCGGCTTTTCTACGTCGCGGTCACGCGTGCCAAGGACGAGCTGTACCTGACGTATCCCATGATGCAGGAGGAGCGCGACCAGGCGCGGGTGCTCATGCGCCCGAGCCGCTTCCTCGACGAGCTGTCGGCGTCCGCGCCCCCCTTCGAGAAGTGGGCCATCGAGCCGGAGCCGGCCGCGACCTTGCTCGAAGAATGAGTTTCGGCGGACCATGCAAGCATGGAAGCGCTGCAGTGGGCATAGCCGTTTTCTTGCACCTGGGACGCATTGCGCCATAGCATCCCAGGAGGTCCATGCCGCCCGACAAGCCCATCCTGCTCGGCATCGATCTGGGCACGACCAATACCTGCGTCGCGTACGTGCGCAACAAGGTGGCCCGCATCGTGCCCAGCGACAAAGGCGCGCTCATCCTGCCCAGCGTGGTGGCGGTGAGCGAGAAGGGCGACCTGCTGGTCGGCAACGTGGCCAAGGACCAGATGGTGGTGAACCCGCGCAATACCATCTACGGGGCAAAACGCCTCATCGGCCGCCAGTACAACTCCAAGGTGGTGCAGGACATCAAGCACTACTTCTCGTACGAGATCGTCGAGGGCCCCAAGGGCGAGGCGGCGGTGGTGCTGGCGGGGAAGGTGTACTCGCTGCCGCAGATCAGCGCCTTCGTCCTGCAGCACTGCAAGCGCGTCGCCGAGGCGACGCTGGGGCAGGAGATCGCCGAGGCGGTCATCTCCGTGCCCGCGTACTACAACGACAACCAGCGCAACGCGGTCAAGGAGGCGGGCAAGCTGGCGGGCTTCACCGTCAAGCGCATCGTCAACGAGCCCACCGCGGCGGCGCTTGCCTACGGATTGAACCGTGGCTTCGACCACAAGGTGCTCGTCTACGACCTGGGCGGCGGCACGTTCGACGTCAGCGTCCTGCAGCTCCACGGAAACGTGATGGAGGTGATCTGCACCGGCGGCGACACCTTCCTCGGCGGCGTGGACTTCGACAACCGCATCATCGACTACGTGCTGGAGGAGTTCCGCAACGAGACCAAGATCGACCTCACCCAGAGCCCCATCGCCATGCAGCGCATCAAGAACGCCGCCGAGGCGGCCAAGATCGATCTGTCGCTGCTCAGCAACGTGGTGATCGAATTGCCGTATGTCACCGATCGCAAGGGCAAGCCGGTCGACCTGCGCATCCCTTTGAGCCGGGAGCGGGTCAATACCCTGGTGATGGACCTGGTCGATCGCACCTTCGAGCTGGTCGAGCGCGTTCTGGCCGAGAAGAACCAGAAGCGCGAGGAGATCCAGGAGGTGCTCCTGGTGGGCGGCCAGACGCGCATGCCGCTCGTGCAAGGGAAGGCGCACCAGTTCTTCGGCAAGCCGCCGCGCAAGGGCGTGCACCCCGACGAGTCGGTCGCGCTGGGCGCGGCGCTCCTGGCCGAGTCGATGCAGGAGATCGACTCGGTCACGCTCGTCGACGCGCTCAGCATGCCCATCGGCTTCTCCGTGCCGGGAGGGCGCTTCCGCAAGGTGATCGAGAAGAACACGCAGATCCCCTCCAAGAACAGCTTCCGCCTCCCGCCCTCCAAGGAAGGAAAGGGCCTCGAGCTGGATATCTTCCAGGGCGACGGCGACCGCATCATCGACAACGAATACCTGGGCACGTTGAAGTTCCCCGCCGACGCCGCCGGCCAGCGCGTCAATTTCCTCCTCGACGAGGAGTGCCTGCTGCACGTCACCGTCGAGGGGATCACCGGCGACGTGCGCGAGGTAATGCTCGCGACGCACGACACGCCCGAGGCTTTGAAGGTCGCCTGGCAGGAAGAGGCGGAGCGCCGGCGGCTCGAGGCCGAGCGCAGCGCGGCGTCGGAAGAGCGGCCCAAAGGGCTGTTCGCGTCGATCCGCAAGGTTTTCGGCGGCGAGTGAGATGCGCTTTCCTTCGCGCGAGTGGTGCGAGGCGGCGGCGACTGCGATGACGCGCGACCCGGCCGTCATCTCCGCCATAGCCGACTTCGGCGCGGTGGTGGCGGGCCTGGTGATCGAGCGCGGCGACGGCCTGGCGAGCGATTTCTGCCTGCTGGCGCGCATCGAGCCGGGCAAGCCGCCGTCGCTCTCGTATCCCGAGGACGAGGACGAGCTGGAGGCGCTCGAGCCCGACTACATCGCCTGGGCCTCGCACTCGCTCTGCAAGCAGCTCTTGCGCGCCACGCAGCGGGGGGAGCGGCCCGACCCGCTCCGGGCCATCCTCGATCGCAAGGTGCGGCTCAAGGGCGACTTGGAGCGGCTGGTCAAGCACGCGGGCCGGCACCAGGGCGCGGGGCTCGAGGCGGTGCGCGGCTTGCCCAGCGAATTTCTCGAGGAGAGCTAGCGATGGCGTCGAAGACTCTGCGCGAGCGCGCTGCCGAAGTGGGGATGAGGGCGATGGGCAAGCTCTTCGAGGACCCCAAACGCGCCGAGGCCATCGCGGCGGCCATCGGCGGACTGCAGAGGGCGAAGCAGGCCATCGACGAGGCGCAGGAGAAGGCCCTGCGCGCGGCGGGGCTGGTCACGCGCGAGGATTTCAAGGCGGCGGGCAAGAGGCTGTCGGCCTTGAAGCGCCGCTGCCGCGAGCTGGCCGACGAGCTCGACCAGCTCGTCGCGCAGCAGAAGAAGGGCCCTTGACGGCAAGCTGCCACCATGCGAATTGAACCGGCCCTCGCGCGGGCGGAGCCCCGAGAGGGGCGTAGCATCGCAGGGCGCTTAGCTCAGCGGTAGAGCACTGCCTTCACACGGCAGGGGTCGCAGGTTCGAATCCTGCAGCGCCCACCATTTTCAGAAGTGAAACCGGGCGCTTGCAGGGAACGGCGGCGTGGCTTTCGCGTGGCGCTTTGGCTCGGTGTGACAACGGTGTGGCAGTGGAAAGAGCAAGGGAGCCCCTCGATGGAAACGACCACGTTGGCCGAACTGCTTCGCTCTGCTGCTGGCAGGCAGAAAAGGTACCCGAAGGATCCAGCGCTTCTCTTGCACCGCACTGGAGGGGGAGTCCTGTCAGTCACCGTAGACGGTGCCAGCGGATGCGTGCTCCTCCGCGCGCATTGGGAAGACGGGTCGCCCCCGTCCATGCTGAATCTGATGCCGGACGAGCTCGAGCCGCTGACCTGCGCACTCTTGCAGGCGCAAGGCATTCCCCTGGATCTGAAGATTAGCGAAAGCGCCTAAAGCAAAAGGGCTGGGCGATTGCCCCGCCCAGCCCCTCTATCATCGCGGCCCGTGCTGGCGCCGCCCCCGGTGTCAGACTGCTCTGCTAGTCCTTCGCGATCAGATCATCGTCGGCGTCGTTGCCGCGCTCGATTCGGACGACCGGCGCGGCCTTGCGATGGGCCAGCTTGAAGGTCTCGAGCGCTTCCTTCGCCAGCCGCTTCATTTCCAGCATGACGGCATCCTCCGACTCCCGCAGCGTGAAGCCCATCTCGTGCAAGGCGATCAGCTTCTCGTGCGGCTGCAG